>Ga0209958_1001187_pt1 | contig 22963 bp, 18 predicted proteins | sample ThiBio_inoc_plan_FD_183942 | JGI IMG/M metagenome (GOLD analysis project Ga0209958, IMG submission 183942) | Wastewater bioreactor microbial communities from Cape Town, South Africa - Thiocy_inoc_plan (SPAdes) | ecosystem: Engineered > Bioremediation > Thiocyanate > Unclassified | place: South... | reverse complement strand
GCCCACGTCGGGACGTCGCGCAGCGTCCTCCAGCGCCGGTTCCGCGCCGCCCTGGACCGCACCATCCACGGCTCGATCGCCGAGACCCGCCTCGGGCTGGCCAAGCGACTCCTGCTGGAGACCGACCTCGCGCTGCCGGACGTGGCGGCGCGGTCCGGCTTCTCGCACGCGGAATACCTGAGCGCCGCCTTCCGCCAGGCCACCGGCACGCCGCCGGGAGCGTTCCGGCGCCGGCATCGGAGGCCACCCGCCCCCGAGGCCGGGCCCCTGGCCGAGCGGTCCTGAGAGTGCCTCCGGCCCCGGCCCCCACCCCTCAATACTTCGGCACGAACTGGTTCCGCTCGCCGTACTTGGGGCTGTGCTCCCACTGGTTGAGGACGACGCTGAAGCCGCGGGCGAGCGTGCTCTTGGCGAGGTCGGACCAGGGGGTGTCGGGGTATTCGGCGACGACGTCGTTGAGCAGGCGCCGGGCCTCGGCGTACTTCTTGGCGGTCTCGGGCTCCGGGGCCAGCGGCTTGCCGGCGTGGTCGACGACGAAGGTGATGGAGACGTCGGCGGTCGGCTGCTTGGTGGGCGGCTGCGGCTTCTTCGCCAGCGACTCCATCAGGGCGCGATACTCGTACGACTTGACCTGGAAGGCGACCGTCTGGGCGAGCATCAGGTCGTAGTGGGCCCGCCAGCGCCGCTCGGGCTCGCGCTCGCGGTGCTTCTTCAGCGACTCCAGCCGCTTCTGGATCTCCAGCAGGGCGGTGAGGCGGGCCGACGCGATCGGGATCTGCTCCAGGGCGGCCTCGCGCAGCGCCTGGGGCTCGATGGGGAAGTCGCGGCGGTAGGAGACGTCCCTGGTCTCCGTCACCAGGGCGTACAGGCTGCGTCGGAGGTCGGACTCGGCCCGGCGTTCGGCGTAGGCGGCGCGCGAGACGTACTCGGGCATGTACTCCTTGAGGGTCTCGATCGTGTACGTCTTCTCGCGCTGGCTGATCCGCATGAACTCCTCGGAGGGGAGGAGGAAGTAGATCCCGCCCGACTCCTTGGCCAGCCGCGCCAGCTCCCACGGGCCGAAGCCGGAAGGCTGCTCGTCCCAGCGGCCGTAGAGGCCGTCCCACTGGAAGCACTCCACGTCCGCGGTCTCGGGGCCGCGGCGGATGACCGGGTGGTAGACGTCCTTCGTGACCGGGTCGACGTAGCGGTGGTGGGCGAACGGGTAGCCGAAGATCGCCTGCCGGCCGATGACGTACAGGGCCGTCTTCGTCTTCTTCAGCACCTCCAGCGCCTCCTCGACGCGGTCGCCGTCGTCGCCGGACTCGTCGGTCACCAGGACGAGGAGGAGCCGGCGGTCCTTGCCCGCCAGGCCGGAGTAGGCGGCGACGGCCTCGCGGATCGCCTGCATGGTGCTCTCCTCGCCGGTGGCGTCCACCTTGAGGCGCTTGATGGCCCGGCGGACCTCCTCGACGTCGGGCGTCGGCTTCTCCAGGACCACGTCCATCCCCTTGCCGAAGCCGACGATCGCGTGGTTCAGGGCCGCGGACGCCTTCTTCTCCTGCGGGACGAACCGGGACAGCTCGGAGGAGACGCGGTCGAACTTCTCGACGATGGCGCGCTGGTCGTCGCGCATGCTGGCCGACTCGTCGAACAGCCAGACGACCGTGACCTTGTGGTCGTCGAGGTGGCGGAGGATCTCGCGGGTGAGCTGGTTGAGCGCGTCGCCGATCTCCGGGACGCCGAACGTGGGGTCGCCGCCGACCCGCCCGGAGAGCGAGACGTCGGTCCCGAGCGCGGCGGGGACGCCGGCGAAGTTGGAGATGTTGCGGCCCTTGAGCCCCTCGACGGCCAGGAACCGGCCCTCGGCCCCGCCCCGGGCCGCCGTCGGCCGGACGTTGGGCGTGGCCGAGGGCGCCGCACCGCCGGCCATGACCACGCTGCCGATGTCGGGCCGCTCGTCCGCGGCCACGGCCGAGGCCTCGGGCGGGGCGACGTCGTACGTCTCCTCCAGGCGCTGGGCGCGGTCGTCCAGCGGGTCGTCCAGGATCGGCGTCTCCTCGACGGCGCGGTCGGCCCCCCCGAGGGCCGAGTCGAAGTTGACGGGCTGAGCCTCCGGGGCCGAGGTGGTGATCGAGGCCGCCAGGGCCGAGAAGATCGCCAGGTGGACCAGCAGCGAGACGCTCCACGCCGGCAGGACGTGCTTGAGCCGGATCCGCCTCCGGCGCCTCGGCTGGAGCTTCCGCACCCGGGGCTCGGCCGCCGCGGGGGGCGCGGCCGGGGCGCTCGCCGGGGGGGGGGCGGCCGGCGCGGGCTCCTCGACGACCAGGGTCTTCTGGGCGTCGGGCGGCGGGGGCGCGGCCGGGGCGAGGTCGCCCTCGCCGGCGAGGGCGATCAGGTCGTCCGACGAGGGTGCCGAGAAGCGAGTGTCCATGGCGAGCGGGCCCCCCAGCCTGGCGCGTCCGGCCGACGACCGCGTCGCCGCCGTTCCTGACATGATCTTACTATTGTGCGCCGAGGCCGCGGGCGGAACCACCCGCGACCCGGATCAGAGCTTCGGCGGCTCGGGAGGCTTCGCGTCCTCGGCCCTCTTCATCTTGCGACGGGGGGCGTCCGGCGCGTCCCCGGCGGGCCTGGGCGGGGGGACGTGGGCCTCGACCCACTTGAAGCCCAGGGGGTTCTGAAGCTCGCGCTCGGCCAGCAAGGCCCAGGGGGTCGCGGGGTGCTCGTCCACGACCTTCTTGAGCAGCGCCTCGGCCTCCCTGGCGGCGGCGGCGGCCTTCTCGCTGTAGCGGATCTCCCGGTCCGGGACCAGCCGCCAGGCGTTCGACTTCGGATCCTGGAACCGCGGCGGATCCTTCACGAGCCGGGCGCAGGCGAAGTTGTACTCGTAGCAGCGGACCTTCATCGCCAGCAGCCGGCCGCGGATCAGGTCGTAGTGCGCCTGCCAGCGCCGCGAGGTCTCGCGGTCGCGCCGCTTGGCCACGGCCGAGATCGGCTCCAGCGCCTCGTCCACGGTGTACGCGGTGCGCTCGGCGATCACCTGGTTGTCCTGGAGGACGTCCTTGAAGTTGGGCGAGTCCATCGACGGGAACTGGAGCGTGGGCATCCCCGGCAGGTTCTGCTGGGTGATGAGCGAGGCGTTGACCACGGCCTGGCGGAGCGGGTCGCGCTGGATGCTCCCCTCGTACTCCCGCCTCGGCGCCCAGTCGGGCCGGTACTCCTTCATCCGCGAGGCGTCGAACCCCATCTTGGCGCCGTCGAGCCGCGCGACGAAGTAGATGCCGCCGGTGGCGCTGGCCAGCCGGCTGAGGGCGTAGGGGCCGAACCCGGATTCGATCTCGTCGTACTGCGGGCCGCCGTACCAGAACGGCAGGCGGATCTGCTCGATCATGGCGCTCTCGGGGCCGGCGTCCACCTTGATCCCGCGGTGGAGATACTTGGTCCCCTCGTCGTAGTAGTCCATGAACCGCTCGGCGCGGCCGAAGAGGGCCTGCGAGCCCAGAACATAGATCGGGACCTCGCGCTGGCGGGCCAGGGCGATCGTGGACTCCAGCCGCTCCTGGTCGCTCCCCACCTCGTCGGTGACGACGATGACCATCAGGTTGTAGGCGTGGTCGCCGTCCTTGAACTTGCCCAGCTTCTCGACCAGCTCCGCGACGGTGCCGAAGGTGGCCTCGTCGCCGGAGGTGTCGGGGGGGATGGAGGCGATGGCCGAGCGGATCGCGGCGACGTCGCCGGTCGGCTTGGGGGTCATCACCTTGCGGTACCGGCCGTAGCCGACGACCGTGGTGAGCAGGCCGCCGTCGGCCGCCAGCTTGTCGCGGTCGAGCTGGCCGATGTGCGTGTAGATCGTTTCGATATGCTCGGCCAGCCGCTTGCGCTCGGCGGCCAGGCTGAGCGAGGCGTCGAACGCCCAGGCGACCAGGGTCCGGCCCCGCTCCAGGCGGCGGACGATCTCCACGGCCACGCGGTCGACGGCCCCCTCCACCCCCTCCACGTGCTCGGCCCCGTTCCCCTCGATGGCGAACGTCTGGCCCAGCGTCGTCGCCGTGGGGGCGATCACGTCGACCATCCTCTGGACGTCGCGGCGGCCGAAGTCCGTCGCCGCGAACGAGTCGTCCGACGCCGCGGCCACGGCGGCCGAGGGCGCGCCGGGGGTGTTGGTCGTCGCCAGCACCGGCGCGAACGACCCGGACGCCTCCATCACCGGCTCGTCGTCGTCCTGGTCCAGGTCCTGGAGCGTGGAATCGCTCGTCAGCGGCTCCAGCTCGCGCGGGCCGGACTCGGCCACCTCGGACGAGAACTCAGTCTGCGCCGCCTCGTGGGCCTGCACGCCCGCGAACGCCAGGCCGACCAGGAGCATCGCGTGGATCGACAGGCTGATGAGCCCCGCCGTCAGCGACGTCGCCGGCGCGCCGGACCGGGCCACCATGATGTCCCCGAGCTTGTCGAGCATGCCCGATCACTCCGCGAGCTTCACAACCGCCCCGATAGGGGCACGATCAGCCACGACAGATTCAATGCCACCGCGACGAGGTCCGCCGGACGCTTCGAACGGACGGCCAGGTAGATCGAAGGCCCCAGGCAGGCGGTCATCCCCAGCACGGCGAGGCACAAGAAATTGACGACCGTCCCCATCCCGGCGCAACCACCCTGCGCCCGGCCCGCCGGCAGGATGAAGAAAACCCCCGCGACCCACGCCCCGATCGGGACGCCGAACACGACGAATCGCAGGATTTCCATGGCCCGAACCCGGCCCTGGGGTACGAAGGCCGGCCCCCTATGAATTCTACGACGGAGCCGGCCGATCGGCTCGCGCGGGCCCGGCGACTTCGTCGCGGCGCAGGGGTCCGCCATACAAGGATTCGGCCGCGAGCGGGATTCGTGACGCGGGTTCGGGGGACGCCCCGCCCCGACCTGCATCATCTCTCCCAATCATAACGCGGCCCGACGCCGAAGCAATGCGGGGGCCGGCCCCGCCGGCGGGGTTCGTTGCCGCGCCGCAACTCCGGCGGGTAGATTACCATCGTAAGCCCCGATCCGCCCGACCCTCGCGAGGCCGACGATGCCCGAAGACCCGTTCCTCCAGGCCCCGAACGTGGGACGCTGCCGGCTGATCTCCCGGGTCGGCGAGGGGGGGATGGGGGTCGTCTATCGCGGCTGGCACGAGGACCTGGACCTGGCCGTCGCGGTGAAGTTCCTCAACCCCGACCAGGTGGCGAAGGGCCGCGGCGCCGACCGCTTCCTGCGCGAGGCCCGCCTGGCGGCGCGGCTGAACCACCCCGGGATCGTCCGGGTGTTCGACTGCGGCGAGTCCGACGGCCGCTACTACATCGTCATGGAGTTCGTCGACGGCCAGAGCCTGGAGGCCCACATCGCCGAGCGCCAGGCGATGGGGGTGGACCGCTCGCTCCAGGTCGCCGAGCAGGTCGCGACCGCGCTGGGGGAGGCGTGGGCGCAGGTGGGGGTGATCCACCGCGACGTGAAGCCGGCGAACATCCTGCTGACCTCCGCCGGCCAGGTGAAGCTGGCCGACCTGGGCCTGGCGAAGGTCGCCGCCGGCTCGGGGTCGGGGTCGGAGGCCGACACGGACGCCGACGCCGGCTCGACGATGGCCTACTCCGCCCGCACCGAGGCCGGCACGTCGCTGGGGACGCCCGCGTACATGCCGCCGGAGCAGTTCCTGGACGCCTCCGCGGTCGACCTCCGGGCCGACGTCTACTCGCTGGGCGCCACGCTCTACCACATGCTGGCCGGCCGGCCGCCGTTCCGGGCGGACTCGGTCTTCGGCCTGCTGCGGCTCATCGAGCGCGAGGACCCGCCCCCGCTCCCCGAGCACGTCCCGCTGGCCGTCGAGCAGCTCGTGGCGAAGATGATGGCCAAGAAGCCGGCCGACCGCCACCAGGCCCACGCCGAACTGATCGAGGAGCTGCGCGCCGTGCAGCGCCCGGAGGGCGAGGCGTCGCCGGCCTCGATGCTGCGGTCGTCGTCGCGGACCTCCATCACCACGTCGGGGATCATCCCAGCGGCGCGGACGGCGGGCCGGGCGGTCCATTCGGCGACGCCCAAGGAGAACCGCGTCCTGCTGGTGGTGGACGTCCAGAACGACTTCTGCCCCGGCGGCGCGCTGGCGGTCCCCGGCGGCGACGAACTGCCGAAGGTCATCAACAAGCTCTCCCGGCGCTTCTCGCACGTCATCCTGACGCAGGACTGGCACCCGGAGGACCACCTCTCGTTCGCCTCGTCGCACCCGGGCGAGAAGCCGTTCGGGACGATCGAGCTCCCCTACGGCCCCCAGATCCTCTGGCCCGACCACTGCGTCCAGGACGAGCCCGGCTCGGAGTTCCACCCGGACCTGGAGGTCCGCAACTGCGAGCTGATCATCCGCAAGGGCTACCTCCGCGAGATCGACAGCTATTCCGCCTTCTTCGAAAACGACCGCTCCACCCCCACCGGCCTCGCCGGCTACCTCCGCGAGCGCGGGCTGAACCGGCTGTTCCTCGTCGGCCTGGCCACCGATTTCTGCGTCGCCTACTCGGCCCTCGACGCCCGCCGCCTCGGCTTCGAAGTCACCGTCATCGAGTCCGCCTGCCGCGGCATCGACCTGGACGGCTCGCTCGAAGCCGCGTGGAAGCAGATGGAGGAGGCGGGGGTCGTGAGGGCGTGAAAGCTCGAATGTCGCCAAGCGCCGACCGCGCCGGAGAACCCGCCTTGTCATCCGCCCGGATGGCCGTTAGAAGCGGCGTGTCGCCGGCGATAGATCACTCAAGCCCTGGGGCGAAGCCCGATGACGACCGAACCGATCCCGAAATGGCAGCGCACGACCGGCTGGATCCTCTCCGGCCTCCTCGCGGTCCCATTCCTGCCCAGCGCCTACTTCAAGATCGCGCAGCCGCCGTGGTTCCTCGAAGATTGGACCAAGAACTACCCGGCCGCGTCGGCGCGGCCGATCGGGGTGATCGAACTGGCGATCTTCGTCCTCTACCTCGTCCCGAAGACCCGCTACGTCGGCGGCCTCCTCATGCTCGCCTACCTGGGCGGCGCCGTGGCGACCCACGTCCACGCCAATGACGGGAACTTCTTCATCCCGGTCATCGTCGGCGTCGTCGCGTGGCTCGGGCTGTACCTCCGCGATCGCAAGCTCCGAGCCCTCGTCCCGCTCGCCGTCGATTGAGCCCCCCGTGGCCGGGCCGGTGCGGAGGCGCGACCGCCGCGACTTCGACCCCTTGCCTCCCCGCGCGGGCTGATTTCGCCGTTCCATCACCTCCTCGGATTCTGCAATGACTATCAGGGGTTCATAAGCCCCCCCATGACGCATCGCTACGATATCCGGGGACGGGTCGTCCTCGTCCCATTGAGAAAGGCGCCGTTCCTCATTCATGATGAGGGACGGCGCCTCTTGAGATCGTTCCGACTTCAGGGCGAGAGGGGTCAGGCGATGCTCAACCCGCCGCTCATGTAACCCGAGATGTTGTTGGCCAAGGCGATCCCGGCGGCCGAAGCCGTGTAGACCATGACCAGCCGGGTCTCCGCCGTCACCGGGATGGCCAGGCCGGTCGCGATGCCGTTGCTGATGGTCCCGGCCGCCAGAACGCCCGTGAGCGACGGCGTCAGGGTGACGATCGCACCCGGGATCGCCGTGAAGATGTTGTCGGGCGTCACCGACGCATAGAGTTGGGCCGTGATGGTCACGTCCGTGCCGAGGAGAGAGAGCGCCTCGGCCGTGCTGAAGAACGCCGAGATGGACGTGATCGTGCCGTCGCGCGGCATCGAGAAGGCTTCGTTGAGAAGGACCCCGGGCCCGCCGGTGAGGTCGATCACCGGCCCGACCACCGTAGTCGTCTGCGCCGAACTCCCGAAGCCGACGAGGACGCCAAGCCCCGTCAAGCCGCCGACAATCGTGGTCATGGTCGCCGGCAGACCGGATGCGAACGGGATGATCGTGGCGGCGCCCACCCCGGTGGCGCCCGTCGCCCCGGTCGCCCCGGTATCGCCCGTCGCCCCCGTGGCACCCGTCGCCCCGGTCGCTCCCGTAGCCCCGGTGGCTCCCGTGTCTCCTGTAGCGCCCGTGGCCCCGGTGGCCCCGGTCGCCCCCGTGGTGCCGTTGTCACCCGTGGCCCCGGTCGCCCCGGTGGCGCCCGCGGCCCCGGTGGCGCCCGTCGCCCCGGTGGCGCCCGTCGCCCCGGTGGCGCCCGCGGCTCCGGTCGCTCCGGTGGCCCCGGTGGCCCCGTCAAGGCCCGCTTCGCCGGTGGCCCCGGTCGCCCCGGTGGCCCCGGTATCGCCGGTGGCCCCGGTCGCCCCCGTGGCGCCCGTATCGCCCGGGGCCCCGGTGGCACCCGTGGCTCCGGTCGCCCCCGTGACCATCGCGAGGGATTGAGCGAACGCCGAGTCCGCCCCGCGGATCACGGTGGTCGATCCGATGTTGACCCTCGGCCTCGCGGTCCTCGACTGCGTGATCACGAGGTTCTGGTTGTCCGTGAAGACGGAAGCCGGGATGCCGCCCTGGGTCGTGGCCCCCAGGATGGCGGTGAAGCGGTTGCGGGAAACCTGGACGACCTGGGTCTCCTGGAAGAGGAGGGCGCCGGTGTCCTGGTTGTAGACCCTGAAGTCGACGTTGAAGGACTGGTTCCTGGGGCAGGCGATGTATCCGGAGTACTGGATCAGTCCGGCATTCGGAGATACGGCGAAAACGGTCGCCTGGCCGGCCCTGACCCCTAACCTCGCCTGGCCCGCGCCGGCCGCGATCCGGGCCGTCTGCTGGGCCGGCACGATACGCGCGGCGAGTTGGGGCGCGGCCTTCATCGTGTGAATGTGCGGAGTCGCCATCGCGGCCATCGGGATCGATTCATTGGCGCCGCTCAGGACGAGACGCCGTTCGAGAGCATCCTGGACCTGCGCCCGGTACTTGAGGCTCCGTCGCTTCTTCATGTCGGCCCCCTCGGCTTGCGGTTCGATATTTCGGGATGAATCCGTGGCAAACCTAGGATGTGGAGAATTGCGGCCGAACGGCATAAGGCGCGCATTTCTTGAGAAATCAGGGATGTCATTCCGAAGTTCTCCTTTCGGGCCGATGCGCCGTAGGCTGACGGAATATGCGAAGGAGAAGGGTCGCGGACGGGCTCGATGAACGGGCGCAGCCCCGCCATCGGCCTGAAGTAGGATCGCGATGAATGAGGTCCGGACGCCCCGTCGCCGTCCTGGCGATCGACCGCCCGATGTTCGGGCCGGGACGGGTCGGGACTTTCCCTTGCCCGCGCGGGGTCCATGGCCTATGATCTCGTCGAGGGTTCAAGCGGCGCGCACGCGCCCGCCCTCCTCACGGGTGAGGCGATGAATCGGGCGATGTCCTCTACCTCGCGCATTCAACGAGGCCCCTGGATGACGATGGCGGCCCTGCTGGCCGTCGCCGTCGCGGCCGATCCGCGCCTCGCCCACCTGTCCTTCTGCCAGGGCGACCGGCCGTCGGCCCTCTCGGCCTTCGCCGCCTGCGAGCCCGACGAGACGTGCTGCCCGCCGGAGGACGCCTCCGCCTGCTCCACGCTCGACGCCTGCGGCTGCTGCGGCCCCGCGTCGCCGTCGCACCAAGGGGAGCAGGACTCGCGGTCGACCTTCGTCCCCCCGGCTCCGGTCAAGATGGGCCTGGCGGCGGCGATCTTCTCGATCCCCGCGCCGCTCGTCTCGCCGAGGACGCTCGCCTCGTCCTCCTTCGACCGCCGGTCCGTCGCGACGTCGACGCCGCCGGTCTATCTGCTCTGCCAGCACTTCCTGACCTGAGACGCCCCGGCCCTCCCCGGGCCGCCGCGACGCTCGCCATCCGGACCGCGCGCCCCGACGGGCCCGCGCGTCCCGAACTTCCTGCGCCCGGCCCCCGCGCGCCTGCCCCACCTCGCCCCGTCGCGAGGCGGCCAGGTCCCCGCGCGCCCGCCCGGCGACGGCCGTCCTGATCTTTCTCGATCGCATACCATTCCAAATTCCCATAGAGGAGCTACGCTCATGATCCGCCCGATCCTGTCCCTCGCCTTCGCCCTGACGCTCGGCCTGTCCCTGGGGGCTTCTGCCTCCGCCGCGCACGACGGCGACGCCAAGCCCTGCTGCACCCCGGGGACCAAGGACGCCTGCTGCCCGAAGGACGCCAAGGACGACTGCTGCAAGGGCAAGGACTGCTGCAAGCCGAAGGACGACTGCTGCGAGGAGGCCGCCGACCACGCCGCGAAGCCCTGCTGCACGCCCGGCACCGAGGGCGCGTGCTGCCCCAAGGACGCCAAGGACGACTGCTGCAAGGGCAAGGACTGCTGCAAGGCCGAAGGCGACCACTGCTGCCACGCCGCCGCGGAGGCGAAGGCCAAGGCCTGCTGCACCCCGGGCGCGGAGGGGGCGTGCTGCCCCAAAGACGCCAAGGACGACTGCTGCAAGGATAAGGACTGCTGCAAGGACAAGGACGATTGCTGCGAGCACGCCGCGGACCACGTCGCGAAGCCCTGCTGCACGCCGGGCGCGAAGGACGCCTGCTGCGCCGAGGACGCCAAGGGCGACTGCTGCAAGGATAAGGAGTGCTGCAAGGACGGCGGAGACCACTGCTGCCACGCCGCCAAGAAGGCCAAGGTCGAGGGGTGCTGCAAGCCCGGCGAGGCCGACGCCTGCTGCCCGAAGGATACCAAGGACGACTGCTGCAAGGGCAAGGACTGCTGCAAGGCCGAAGGCGACCGCTGCTGCCACGCCGCCAAGAAGAAGGCCGCCTGACCTCGCGGCTCAACGGCCTCGCCGCCGCAACAGCGGCGAGGCCGCCATCAACGTCAGGAAGGCCGCGAGGTTAAGGGCCGCGAAGCCGTAGAGCCGGCATTCTTCCTCGAACCGGGCGGCGGCGGCCATCCGCCCCGCCCGCTCGACGAAGTCGGCCGGAGGCCGGCCGTCGGGAGGCGGCACGCGCAAGGAAGCCAGCCCCCTGACCCAGCCCGACGCCCACCCCGGCGGCCCCGCGTCCGTCGCCCAGGTCGCGACCGCGAACGCCACCGCCGCCGCGACCAACCGCCGATCCCGCGTGGAAAGCATCGCCGCCCCCGCGACGACCGCCGTCAGGACGGCGCGGTCGCCGACGGGATGCCGCTCCCGGTCCGCCAGCACTGCAAAGGCCATCGCGATCAGGGCGAGCGACGCGAACGACCTCGTCACCATCAGACCCTTGTATCGTTCCACGCGTTCCAGTGCTGGAAGCAGGCGAGATCGATCCTCGCCCAGTCGGCGTCTCGGATCTTCCCCCATGCCTCGAACGCCTCGCGGGCGGACTGGACGATGTTCAGCGCTTCGCGCTCTTCGAAGTCCCTCGCCAGGTCATAGTCGGCGTCGTGCCGCGAGCGCTGAAGGTCCACGAAACTCCGGGCGACCGTGCTCAACTCCTCGGGTGGGACGCTTCCGGTCCCGCCAGGCGCGCAGATCTTCTGCGGTAGTGTCGGGGACGACGTAAAGAAGTTCTTCGACGTCATCATCATCTCGCCGTGATTGAGCGTTCGGACGAGCTTTGCCGCCACGGCGAAGTCCCTGACATACAGCGAAGCGAACTCCCGCGCCAGCAGGTGGAACAGCGCATGGCAGGCCGAAGAAACGACCCCGCGCAAATCCACCTGGTCGATCGCCCCTGAGTTCGACTGGACCAGCCGTTCGGCCTGCGCCAACAACTCGTCGTGCAGGCTCATCAGACCGTCGCCGGGGCCGCGGGCCTCCGGGCGGCGGCCCGGATCGAGATATAAGGCCACAGCTCCGGGGCGACGCGGTCGAGTTCTCGGTCGAGCGGCCGGGCGACTTCCAGGAACCGACGCTCGTCCTGCCACACGTCATCGGAGAGGGTGACGTCGATCCAGAGCGTGGGCGTGCCCGCGTAGTCCGAACCGGTTCGGAACTTCATCCCCACGATCTCGCGACGATCGCGGAAAGCCCGCTCGATCCGCTCGCCGTACCGGAGCGCATCGGAGTCGGGGTAGCGATCGAACTCCAGGATCTCGATGATCCGCTCCAACAGGGGCTTCCCCGCCTCCACGGCCTTGGCCCAATGCTCAGCGTCGCCGTCCTCGGCCGTGCTTGCGATCTCTCGGAACTCGCGGACGAGCCCAGCCAAATCGGCGCGCCGGTCGGCCGGGAGGAAATCGAAGTCGGCCTCGTCGAAGCCGTCGACGACCGCGGGCGCGAGCCAGAGGTGACGGCTCCTGAAAGCCCGGTTGAGCCCTTTGGCACCGCCATGAGATCGATCGCCCGCGGCGTTCAACTCCCGACGGGCGATATGGACGCCGGTCCAAAAATCCTGACCGTCCCGGATTTTGGGGCGGCCCGCGATGCCGACGGTCTTCCCCCCTCGCGGGGGAAGACAGACCGCGAAGCGGTCAGATGAGGGGGACGCGAAGCGCGGGGGCCGTCGGGATTCGAAGGCCCGCCCGACCGGCCCGGGATCCCGACGGTCGTCTCGCTCGTCCTCCCCCTCATCCGGCCCTGCGGGCCACCTTCCCCCGCGAGGGGGGAAGGCCGTCATGATGGCCGCCCCAAATTCCGGGACGGTCAGCAAAAATCGTGAAGCGACATCTCCGCCCCCTCCGATCGGCCCTCATCCCGTCCTCGCCGCCTTCATTCTACGCGGGGGCGGCGGGGCGGAGAAGGCGGGCGGGGCGCGCCGAGTCCTCGGCGCCCCGCCCGCCCGGGGAGTGTCTCGAGATGGGTCGCGCGAGGGCGGCGGGGGGATGAAGACGTATCGAAGTGTTGCGGATTCGGGCCGCCCTCGGCGATCGGCTGTAGTATGCCACCCGCGGCGCGGAACGCAAGTCGACGGGGGTCGGGAATCGGCGGGGCCGGTTGATCGGGGGGCGGGATGGGCGTAAACTGCGGCCTGCACGGCCCGCCGGCCGCCCCTCTCAACCTTCGGATGAAGACATCGCCATGAGACGCCATCGCCTCACGCTCGCGGCCGTCGCCGCGACCGCCCTCGCCTGCTCGGCCGCCCTCGCCGCCGACGGCCCCTGGCCCGTCGAGAAGGCCCGCGCCTGGGGCGAGGCCCACCCCTGGCTCGTCGGCTGCAACTACTGCACCAGCACGGCCATCAACCAATTGGAGATGTGGCAGGCCGAGACCTTCGACCCCGCCTCCATCGACCGCGAGCTGGGATGGGCGCGGGAGCTGGGCTTCAACAGCATGCGCGTCTTCCTGCACGACCTCGCCTACAAGCAGGACCCCGAGGGCTTCCTCAAGCGGGTCGACCGGTACCTCGCCATCGCCGACCGCCACAAGATCGGCACGATGCTGGTCCTCTTCGACGGCGTCTGGGACACCGACCCGAAGCCCGGCAAGCAGCGCGAGCCGAAGCCCGGCCTGCACAACTCCGGCTGGGTGCAGTCGCCCGGCCGCGCGATCCTGGGCGACCCGGCCCGCCACGACGAGCTGAAGGATTACGTCGTCGGCGTCGTCTCCCGCTTCAAGGACGACCCCCGCGTCCACGCCTGGGACCTCTTCAACGAGCTGGACAACCCCAACACGAACAGCTACGGCGCCACCGAGCTGAAGGACAAGACCGAACGGTCCTGGGACCTGCTCAAGAAGGAACTGTCCTGGATCCGCGCCCTCAGCCCTAGCCAGCCGCTGACGATGGGCGTCTGGAAGAACGACCTGACCCACCCGGACAAGCTGACCCCGATCAACAAGTTCCAGATCGAGCAGTCCGACGTCATCTCGTTCCACAACTACAACCCGCCCGACCGGATGAAGGCCGACGTCGACGCCCTGAAGAAGTACGGCCGCCCCGTCCTCTGCACCGAGTACATGGCCCGCCCCAACGGCAGCCGGTTCGACCCGATCCTCGGCTACCTCAAGCAAGAGAAGGTGGGCGCGTACAACTGGGGCTTCATCGACGGCAAGAGCCAGACCATCTTCCCCTGGGACTCCTGGAAGAAGCCCTACGACGGCGAGCCCCCCGTCTGGTTCCACGACATCCTCCGCCGCGACGGCAAGCCCTACATCCCCGCCGAGGTCGACTACATCAAGTCCGTCACCGGCGCGAAGAAGTGACCCTGCGATCGGGCCGGGGGCCGGGGCGATGACCGTCGACATCCGGCCCCTCGCGGTCGACGACCTCCCCGCCCTCTCCCGGTTCCTGACGGCCGGCTTCCATACCCCCGACGACGCCGAGTTCGCGGCCGTCGACGTCCTGCGGTGGAAGTACCTGGAGCCGGCCCGGCCCGAGCCCCGGAGCCTCGTCGCGATCGACGAGGTCGGGGCGATCGTCGGCCACGTCGGGCTCGTCCCGACGGCCTTCGCCGGGCCGGGGCTCTCGGCCCCGGTCCCCGCGCTGCACATGATCGACTGGCTGGGCTCGCGCGAGCACCGCTCGGTCGGCGCGAGCCTGATGCGGCGGGCGCACGAGGCCGCGCCGGTGCAATTCGGCCTGGGCGGCAGCGACGCCGGCCGCTCGGTGATCCGCCGCGGCGGCTATGAGCCGATGCCCCCCGTCACGGTCCACGGGCGCATCCTCAGCCCGCTGCGATGGCTCCGCGCCGGCGGGGCCTCGCCGCGCCAGGCCGCCCGCGCCGCGCGCGACCTCGCCCGACGCCTCGCCCGCCCCCCCCGCCCCGCGACCGTCCGGCTGGAGTTGGACCCGATCCCCTCTTTCGGCCCCGAGGCGCTCGACGTCGTCGCCGCCGCGTCGCGCCACGCCGTCGTCACGGCCCGGACGCCCGAGCGGCTGGACGCCCTGCTGCGATACCCGCGACGGCCCGCGTCGGCCTATCTCTTCCGATCGCCCGACGGCCGCGCGTGCGGGCTGGCGATCCTGGCGACGCTCCCCCGCGGCCGGACGACGCTCGGCCGGGTCGTCGACCTGCTGCTCGACGACGCCGATGCCGAGACCTGGCACGCCGCCCTGCTCCTCGCCTCCGCCGAGCTGAAGCGCCTCGGCGCCGACTCAGCCCAGGCGTTCGCCTCCCCGCCCTGGACGACCGAGGCCCTCCGCCGCGCCGGCTTCCAGATGCGCCACCCGCTCGACTTCAGCCTCCGCGACCGCCGCGCCCTCCTCCCCCGCGACGCGCCGACCTACCTGACGCCGATCGAGGCCGATTACGCGTTCGGGTGAGGAAAGGGCCCCGCGCCTTACGAACCACCAGGTCCGCTTGCCCCTCATCGGCCTGCTCGACTATCCTGGCGGCGTGAGGGCCGATCCGATTACGCCCCGCAGGAGGTCTCCGATGCGAGGTCGATTCACCCTGGAATACTGGCGAGATGGAGATTGGTTCGTCGGACGCCTCGTCGAGATCCCCGGCGTCTTCAGCCAAGGGGCGACCCTGGAAGAGCTTCAGGAGAACATCCAGGACGCATATGAACTGGTGGTGACGCAGGAAAGGGCCCCGGCGCCACCCACCGCCGAGCGGCAGCCGCTGGAGTTGGAAGTGTGAAACGTCAGGCTTTCATCCGGGAACTTGAGCAGGCCGGATGCGAGTTCGTGCGACACGGCGGTCGCCATGATCTCTCCGCAATCCGGCCAGCGGACGTCAGGCCCCCATCCTGAGACATCGCGAAGTCGCCGAAACGCTGTGCGCGGTGATCCGACGACAGCTCGGCGTCGACGAGATGAGCCAAGACTCCTGATCGCCGGGCGAGTCCATGCTCAAGACCACGCATAGCTCGCCTGCCGGCGGAAGCCGGCCACGACGAGCGAGCCGTCGGGCCGGAGCGTCGCGGCGGAGTAGCCGTTGCTCGCGGCGCCGGAGCCTTCCACCATCGCGGCGAGGGTGGCGTAGTGGATCCCGCCGACCTCGCGATAGTCGTTCTGATGGCTGTGGCCCTGGAACACCGCCAGCACCCGGCCCGAGCCTTCGAGCACGCGCCGGACCTCCTCGGCGTTCTTGACCGTGTGCCGGCCGGGCGCGTCCAGACGCTGGTGGGCGAACACGATCGCCTTACCCTTCGCGGCGGCGAGGTCCGCCTTCAGCCACTCGACCTGCGCGGCCGGGATGTTGGCGTCGGTCCAGTGGAAGTTCCTGCGATGATAGGGCTGGCCGTCGGCCCGGAAGCAGGCGTCCAGGACGACGAAGTGGAAGCCGCCGCGGTCGAACGAGTAATGCGACCGCTCCTGCCCCACCGCCCCCAGGAACTCCTCCTTCGTCAGCGTATCGACGCAGTGGTTCCCCAGGACGTAATGCCGCTCCGGCGCGGCCTCGCGGAACTCGGCGTCGATCGTCGCCAGCCAGCGCTTCTCCGTCTCCGCGGAGTCGGCCGCGTCGATCAGGTCGCCCAGCTCGACGACGAACGCCGGGCGGGACTCCCGGAACTTCGCGACCGCCTCGGCCAGCTTCGCCCGGGTCTCGCGATAGTGCCGCGTGCCCGCCGGGTCCTTGTCGGCGTAGTGCAGGTCCGTGACCAGCCCGAACCGCAGCGCCTCCCCCGTCGGGTCGTCGGCCGCCGCCGACCCGGCCGCCGTAGCCGCCAGCACCAGGGCCCCCTGCCCCAGGAACGCCCTGCGGCCGATCCGCCGAAGTCCATCGCGCTCGTCCATGGTCGTCCTCATCCGGGAATCGGCCTCATGCGCGGCCGTAGTCAAATCGTGCCGAACAGTATGGGTGAAGCCCCCCGGAGGAGCCTCGAATAATCCGCGGAACTCCGCAAGATTCCTGGAATCTCGCGGGGCCGGGAGGGGATCGTAACTGCGGAGACCGTGATCTTTGACAATTCGGATGCCTCGATCGAGTGCAAACCGCGACCCGACGCCCGGCCGGGCCACTATTCCCGATCGATCCCGGTGGTGTTCCGCGAGGAGCGTCGAAAAAGTTGACAGCCTTCGCCAAACACCAGCGGTTGAGGACGGAAGACCCATTGAGGGGTGGTCCGGGCGGTCCGCCCGGACGTCTCCATCCCGGAGGCCCCCGACGTCCGGGCGGACCGCCCGGACCACCCTTCGGAGATCCTCGATGGATCGGTGATGGGACCCGCCGCGACGCAATGCCCATCCGCCAGTCGAGACGCGCCCCGGTGGTGCTTGGCGATGACTGTCCAAAAAGTTGAATCGATTTCGACGTTCAAAGCCAACCGCAAAACCCGCAATCAACAACCCCCAAACGACTTACGCCACCACAAGCGACATCCTCGCCGGCGAACGGACCCACCCCCCGGCCTCGCGGCTCGACGCCGTCGGGGTCGTCCCGCGGCACCACGGACGGCCGCCGCTCTCTGGCTCCGAGCGGCCGGGAGGGCGATACTCGAAGCGGCGTCGGGACGCGACGGGTCCCCGCCCCGCGCCGGACGTGCATCGAGGATCGACCTCTCCGACGAACCGCTTCGAGGAAGGGAACCAATGACCAAGTTCCGCACGACGGCCCTGTCCTGCCTGGCCGGGGCGATGTTGCTGACGGGGGCGCCGACCATGAGCGTCGCTCAGGACGCCAAGAACCCGCAGAAGCCCGCCCTCCCCAAGGACGACGGCGAGAAGCGGATCCTGGAGACCATCGTCGAGGCCCGCAAGGGCCAGCGCTACGCCAACGTCTCCGAGGCCGACGGCCGGCTGATGCGGCAGCTCGTGGAGGCCGTGAACGCCCAGCGGGTCGTCGAGCTGGGGACATCCACCGGCGAGTCCGGCCTGTACTTCTCGCTGGCCCTGCGCAAGACGGGCGGCAAGCTGTACACCTACGACATCGACCCGGAGCGTTCCAAGGTCGCCAAGGCGAACTTCGAGAAGGCCGGCGTGGCCGACCTGATCGTCATGACCCTGGGCGACGCCCACGAGACGGCCCCGAAGAACACCGAGCCGATCGACGTCCTGTTCATCGACGCCGAGAAGCCCGGCTACGACGCCTACCTCCGCGAACTCCTCCCCCTGGTCCGCCCCGGCGGCCTGATCCTCGCCCACAACATGCACCAGCCCGCCCCCAACCCCAAGTACATCGAGGCCGTCACCACCAATCCCGATCTGGACACCTCGTTCGTCCTGATGGACGGCGCGGGGATCGGGATCACCCTCAAGAAGCGTTGAAGCCGAGTCGAGCCGGGGGCGGCCCGACGGCCCCCGGCGACTTCCGCGGGGTGCGCCTTCGGAATTTGGCGGATCGCGTCGGAGGTCGGAGGGGGGCGTCATGACGTCCTTCCCCCCTGGCGGGGGAAGGTGGCCCGCAGGGCCGGATGAGGGGGAAGACGAGCGAGACGGCGGCCGGACTCCTCGCAGGCCCGGACGGAAAGGCCTTCGAAGTCCCAATGGCGTCCGTGCTTCGCGTCCCCCTCATCTGACGCCTGCGGCGTCTGTCTTCCCCCGCGAGGGGGGAAGACGTCGAACATCGCCGCCAAAGCCCGTAGGCACGCCCTATCCGCGGATCTCCGGCTTCCCGGATTCGCCCGTGCTCGTATAATTCAGATTGAAGCGTCCGTAAGCCGCATCATCCTCCGGGCCGGGCCATGACCAACCGACGCGCCAGCACCACCCTCGCGACGATCGCCCTGGCGATCGCGGCGACGCTGTGCGCCTCGGACGCCTCGGCCTGCACCGCGACGAAGGACGCCCGGCCCAAGGGCTGCTGCGCCCGGAAGGCGGAACCGGCCTGCGGCTGCTGCAAGGTCGGGAAGACGGCCGCGGCCGACCCGACCTCGTCGACGCCGGTCGCGACCCTGGCCCCCGCCGCCGACGCTCCCTCGTGCGAATGCCGAGGCGACGAGCCGGCCGTGCCGGTCGAGCGACCCCAGCCCCCCCCGCGGGCCGAGTCGCCCGAAGCCTCCGCCTCCGACGTCGCGGCCTTCCTCGACGACCGCCTCGCCGCGACGCCGCCCCGCCCCCTCGCCGCTCAAGGCGCGACCGCCCGATCGCCGATCTACCTGCGCACCTCTCGACTCCTGTTCTGACCGCGCCGGCGAGCCCTCCGTCCGTCGGCGTCGCGCGCGGCCCGAGCCCCGGGCCCGTCCGCCCCATCCTCCAGGTGCAGGTCGGGAGAGATCGATCATGTCCGCCCACGATGGGCCGGCCGCCGGGCCCCCGCTCGGCCGCTGGCAGAAGTTCCGGATGGTGATGAAGGTCGTGGAGCTTCGGCTGCGGTTCGTGGCCCTGATGGCCGCGACCGGCCTGGGCTTCGCGTACTGGGACGCGATCTGGAACCGCTACGAGAAGTGGAACCGCCCGGCCGGCCCGGCGCACGCGGAGACGTCGGACTTCGAGCATTACTGCCCGATGCACCCGACCGTCGTCCAGCCCTCGGCCGGGTCGTGCCCGATCTGCGGGATGCCGCTCTCGAAGCGGCAGAAGGGCGAGGAGACGCCCCTGCCCGCCGGCGTGCTGTCGCGGGTGGCCCTGTCGCCCGACCGCATCGCCCAGGCCGGCGTGCGGACCGTCGCCGCGAGCTACGCCCCCCTCACCGAGACCGTGACGACCGTCGGCACGGTGGAGATCGACGAACGCCGCCTGCGCCGGATCGCCTCGAAGACCAAGGGCATGGCCCGGGTGGAGAAGCTCCACGTCGACTACACCGGCATCAAGGTCGAGGCCGGCCGGCCCCTCGCCGAGGTCTACAGCCCGGAGCTGTACCAGGCGACTCAGGAGATGCTGCTCCACCACCGCAACGTCCAGGCCCGACCGGCCGGCGCCTCCCGCGCCCTGGGCGACCCGCAGGAACTCGTCCGGCTGGCGGCCGAGCGGCTGAAGCTCTGGGGGATCACGCAGGGGCAGGTCGACGCGATCCTGAAGGCGGGCGCGGCCGAGACCCGCCTGCCGATCCTCTCGCCCATCGACGGCGTGGTGATCCGCAAGGGGGTGGTGGAGGGGGACTACGTCGCGGAGGGCCAGGCCCTGTTCGAAGTGGCCGACCTCACCTCGGTCTGGGTCAAGGCGCGCATCTATGAGAATCAGTTCGCGCTCGTCCGCGAGGGCCAGGCGGTGCGGGCGACGGTCGAATCCTACCCGGGCGAGGTCTTCGAGGGCCGCGTGGCGTTCGTCGAGCCGGTGCTCGACCCCCGGACGCGCACGGCCGTCGTCCGCTACGACCTGGCGAACGCCGACCTGCGGCTGCGCCCCGGGATGTTCGCCGCGGTGACGCTGGAGAGCCCCGTCGCCGAGGCCCCGGCCTTCCGCGCCCGGCTGGCCTCGCGGCCCGACGCCGGCCGGGCCCGCAAGGCGACGCTGACGGTCGCGGAGCAGGAGAAGTGCCTGGTCACGAACGCCAAGCTCGGCTCCATGGGCGACCCGCTCCCCGTCGAGGTCGACGGCCGCAAGCTCTGGATCTGCTGCGCCGGCTGCGAGGTCAAGCTCAAGGGGACGCCCGCCCGCTATCTCGCCCGCCTGGACCCCGCCCCGAAGGACGCCGTCCTCACGATCCCCGAGTCGGCGGTCGTCGACGCGGGGACGCGAAAGGTCGTCTACGTCGAGGCCGAGCCGGGCGTGTTCGAAGGCCGCGAGGTCGTCCTCGGCCCCCCCTCCGCCGGCCGCTACCCGGTGCTGGAGGGCCTCGCCCCCGGCGAGGTCGTCGCCGCCGCCGGCTCCTTCCTCATCGACGCCGAATCCCGCCTCAACCCCAGGGCCGCCGGCAAACCCCGGACGCCCGAGAAGGCGGCCGAGGCGGGCGGGGGATCGACCCGCCGCTGAACAGGCTCGAAGGGCCGACGCCAAGCATCCTTCTCCCCTCGTGGGAGAAGGATTCGACCGATGAATCCCACAGGAGCCCGCCCGTGATCGAGGGCGTCGTCGAGTGGTCGATCCGCAACCGGTTCGTGGTGATCGTCGCGGCGATCGCCGTGGGCCTGGCGGGCCTGCGGGCGCTGGCGACGATGCCGGTGGACGCGGTGCCGGACCAGTCCGAGAACCAGGTGATCGTCTTCACCGACTGGATGGGCCGCAGCCCCCAGGAGATCGAGGACCAGGTCACCTACCCGCTGACCACCAAGCTCCAGGGCCTCGCCGGCGTGAAGGTCGTGCGGTCGTCGAGCGAGTTCAACTTCTCGATGATCAGCATCATCTTCGACGACTCGGTCGGCTACTACTTCGCCCGCGAGCGCGTGCTCGAACGGCTGGCGACCGTCGCGCCCGAGATGCCCGAGGGCGTCACCCCCTACATGGCCCCGGACGCCACGGCCGTCGGCCAGATCTTCTGGTACACCGTCGAGGGGGACGGCGTCGACCTGGACGAGCTGCGGGCGATCCAGGACTGGTACGTCCGCTACCAGCTCAACGCCGTCCCGGGCGTGTCCGAGGTCGCCTCCGTCGGCGGCGCCCCGCGCGAGTACCAGGTCGACGTCGACCCGAACAAGCTGAGGGCGTACGGGATCGGCCTGGGCGAGGTCTACTCGGCCGTGCAGCGGTCGAACTCGGCCGTCGGCGGGCGGGTCGTCCACAAGGGGAATGCGGAGTACCTCATCCGGTCCGTCGGCTGGCTCCGCGGCGTGGACGACCTGAAGCGGACCGTCGTCGCCCAGCGCGACGGCACGCCCGTCTACCTGGGGACGATCGCCGCCGTCCAGCTCGGCCCCGGCTTCAGGCGGAGCGTGCTGGAGAAGGACGGCCGCGAGGTCGTCGGCGGCGTCGTCATGATGCGGTTCGGCGAGAACCCCCTGGAGGTCACCCGGCTGGTCAAGGAGAAGATCGCCGCCCTCTCCCCCGGCCTGCCGGAAGGCGTCCGCATCGTCCCCTTCTACGACCGCACCCCGCTGATCCACAAGGCGCTGGAGACCGTGTCGGACACGGTCTACGAGGAAATCTTCATATCCACGATCATGATCCTCCTCATCATGGGCCACCTGGGCGGGGCGTTCGTGGTCTCGCTGACGCTGCCGCTGGCGATCCTGATCAGCTTCCTGATGATGCGGATCTTCGGCATCCCGTCCAACATCATGAGCCTGGCCGGCATCGCGATCTCGGTCGGCATCCTGGAGGACCAGGCGGTCGTCATGACCGAGAACGCGGCGCACCACCTCACGCGGCGCTTCGGCGACCGGCCCGTGAGAGGCGACGTCCTGGACGTCATCATCCCCGCCTGCCGCACGGTGGGGCGGCCCATCTTCTTCTCCGTCCTCATCACGATCCTGTCGTTCCTGCCGGTCTTCGCCCTGACGGGACGGTCCGGCAAGATGTTCCACCCGCTGGCGTGGACCAAGACGTTCGCCCTGATCGGCGTGGCGGTGCTGGCCGTGACCCTGGTCCCCGCGCTGATCCCGATCTTCCTGAAGGGGCGGATTAAGTCCGAGGACGACTCGTGGCTGGTGCGGACGATGACCGCCGTGTTCAAGCCGATGCTCGCCTGGCTGATGGACCGCACGACGCTGGTCTGCTGGCTGTTCGCGTGCATCCTCGGCCTGGGCTGGCTCTCGGCGACGCGGCTGGGGAGCGAGTTCATGCCGCCGCTGGACGAGGGCTCCATCCTGGAGATGCCCACCAGCGTCCCCCGGATCTCGATCGTCCAGGCGACGGAGGACCTCAAGGCCCGCGACGCCGTCCTGCGCGGGTTCCCCGAGGTCGCCCAGGTCGTCGGCAAGGCCGGCCGCGCCGAGACCGCCACCGACCCCTCCCCGCTCGACATGGTCGAGACCATCATCAACCTCCATGACAAGTCCTCGTGGACGAGGCGCAAGCTCCGGTTCGACGACGCCGCCGGGCTGGCCGACGAGACGCTGAAGGCCCTGGAGGCCCGCGGCCTCGCGCCATCGCCCGCCACGCCCGACGACCGCAAGGCCCTGGTGAACGACGCCGCGATGCACGTCGCGTCCCGCGTCGACGCCGCGCTCCGCCCCCTGGCCGCGCGACGGCTGCACGAACACCGCCCCGCCCAGCGCCTCGCCGCGGCGGCCGAGGCCGTCGCCGCGATCCTCGACCGCGCCGCCCCGCCGCGCGTGAAGCGGGCGCCGACGGCGGCCGAGCGCGAGGCGCTGGCGAAGGAGCTGGCCGACAGGCACGGCGGTCGGCTGGACGCCCCGGCCGTCGAGGACGTCGCGGCGATCGCCGACTTCGTCGTCGGCCGCCTCGCCGCGCTCGGCGTCGTCGAGGGGGGCCCGGACCTCC
>Ga0209958_1001185_pt1 | contig 23004 bp, 21 predicted proteins | sample ThiBio_inoc_plan_FD_183942 | JGI IMG/M metagenome (GOLD analysis project Ga0209958, IMG submission 183942) | Wastewater bioreactor microbial communities from Cape Town, South Africa - Thiocy_inoc_plan (SPAdes) | ecosystem: Engineered > Bioremediation > Thiocyanate > Unclassified | place: South... | reverse complement strand
TGCGCGAGATCTACAAGCAGAGGAACCGGGTGGAGCGGGCGTTCGCCAAGGCGAAGCAGTTCCGACGATTCGCCACGAGATATGAGAAACTGAAGGACGTCTACCTCGGCGTGGCCCGCCTCGTCTCCGGATTCATCCACGTCCGCAAGCTCGCTGAAACCGTCAACACGGCCTAGCCGGCCGGCAAGTGAGACGGGCCGCGAAAACCCGAGGAATCTCGCGGAGTTTCCCTTCATCCGGGGTTGCCACGCTGATATAAAGGGGAGAAGCGGGGAACTTCCCCGCCCCGAATGGACGTCCCCACGGGAACCGCCATGCGATCGAGCCTCCGCTCGCTACTGCTGATCGCATTCGTGGCCTGTCACTCCACGGTGATGTCGGCCGGGCCGTCGCTGCACGGCCTGCTCGGCCTGGATCACGGGAGTTCGTGGGGCTCCGTCGCGCCGGGGGACGGGTCCAAGGCCCTCGGCCACGCCTCGCACGACTGCGCGGCGTGCCATCTCCTGTCGCTCGTCCAGCATAATCCGGATGCGGTGGTCGCCTACTCGACGCCGCAGACCGATCGCGTCGCCAGGCCCCTCCGGACCCCCATCCCGCCCCGCGAATCCCGTGTGGCCGCGCCGTCGCGCGCCCCGCCCGCGGTCGTCCCTCCCCCCTCCGTCGCCTGAGGCCGCCCGGCTCCGCCCTGCGCCGGCCTCTCCGTCGCCCGAGCCTCCGGCCTATTCGGTCGCGCCCGTCTCGTCCTCGTGGATCGTCCGTCGCAACGCCGACGGTGTCCGCGGGCTCGCGGGGCGTCGATGGCCGACGGGTCGCGCCCGGCTCGGCTCCCGTCTTATCCATCCCATCCCCGATCTTCGTTCCCGCACGCCCGGAGTCCCTCAGAATGATGCTGCGACACGCCCGCCGCCGGCCCTCGGCCGGTTTCACGCTGATCGAATTGCTCGTCGTCATCGCGATCATCGCCGTTCTCATCGCCCTGCTGCTCCCCGCCGTCCAGAGCGCCCGCGAGGCCGCCCGCCGCGCCCAGTGCACCAACAACCTGAAGCAGATGGGGCTGGCGATCCACAACTACCACGACGCGCAAGGGGTCTTCCCCTCGGGCTACCTGACGCTCAAGGGGGGCAACACGATCATGGGGACGCCCGATCCGCTCACCCACGACACCGGCCCCGGCTGGGCCTGGGGGGCGCTCCTGCTGCCGTATATGGAGCAGACCACGATCTACGCCGCGCTCAACGTGGACCTCCCGTGCCAGCATGTCGCGAACTACACGGGGACGCGGGTCACGGTGGCGACCTATCTCTGCCCGTCGGTGAGCGAGGCTTCGAAGACCTACGACGTGAAGGACGAGGGGGGGGCGAAGCTCGCGACCTTCAGCCGGTCGCACTACGCGGCGAACGCCGGGAGGCAGGAGGCGTGGGCCTACGCGGTCGACGACTGGACGACCCTCTCGGACGGCCCGTTCTACCGCAACGCCCGGATCGGCGTCTCCGCCGTGACCGACGGGCTGTCGAACACCGTGTTCCTGGGCGAGCACTCCGCCGCCCTCAGCGACGAGACGTGGGTGGGCGTGGTCCCCGGCGCGGTGGGCTGCCCGACGCCGAAGTTCGCGTTCTCCGCCTGCGACGTCGCCGCGACCCAGGTCCTCGTCCACAGCGGCCCCAACGCCGGCGAGGACCCGCCGCTGATCCACCCGCCCAACTCGCGGCTGGCCAAACTCTGCGGCATGTACGCCGAGCATCCGGGCGGCTGCAACGTCCTGATGGGCGACGGCTCCGTCCGCTTCGCCTCGTCGAACATCAGCCAGGTCGTCTGGCCCGCCCTGGCCACCCGCGCCGGCGGCGAGATCATCAGCTCCGACCAGTTCTGACCCGAGGGCGAACGCCATGCATCGCACATCCTCCGGCCCGGGCGCGAAGCCGCGCCCGCGGCCCGATCGCGCCGCGACCCTGATCGCCGCGGCGCTGCTGATCGCCTTCCTGCTCCTGTCGGCCCCCGGCTGCGGGGGGACCCAGGTCTCGGGCGAGAACCGCGAGCTGATCGTCTCGCTGGCGACCGCCGTCAGCACCCGCGAGTCGAAATGGCTCGACAAGAACGCGGCCCTCGTCGAGGAGCGCCGCGCCGCCGGCAAGTGCTCGGACGCCGAGTACGCCGCGTTCAAGGACATCATCGCCAAGGCCAAGGCCGGCGAATGGGACGCCGCCCAGGAGGCCGCCTACGCCCTCCGCGACGCCCAGGAGCCGACCGCCGACGACCTCAAGCACCTGGCCGAACGCAAGCTCGACCATCAGCCGAAGGCCCTCCCCTCCAAGGCCCGCTCGGCGCGGAAGTCGTGATCCCCAGGCCCGGGGGGGCCCCGGAATCCTGAAATCCCAACGCCCGCGGATCATCCTGAAGGAACAGCGGCCCGGCCGGCCCGGCCGGGCGTCCGCGACTCATCGCAAGACGATCCTCCCATGCTTCGGCTTTCGACGCCCGGCCGGGCCGGCCGGGCCGCTGTTCCCGATCGATCCCGGTGGTGTTCCGCGAGGAGTGTCGAAAAGATGCGTCCTCATCTCTGCCCGGCGGGAGAGGAGGACGCATCCGGGCCGTTCAAGTCTCGTGCGGAACAGCGGCGGAAGTCGGCCGCGATCAGCGCCCGGTCGACGACCCTCTCTTGAGGTGCTTCGCCAGGAAGTCCAGCGCCGCGCGCCGCTCGGGCTCGCCGAAGCCGTCGCCGTGGCCGCCGCCCTTGACGGTGTGGAACGCGACCGAGGCCCCGGCCTTCTTCAGCGCGTCGACGAGCAGCACGCTCTGGCCGTAGGGGACCAGCTTGTCATGGTCGCCGTGCATGATGAGGAACGGCGGGGCGTCCTTCGTGACGTAGGTGCAGGGGTCGGCTTGCGCGGCCTTGGCCTTGTTCTCCTGGACGGGTCCGCCGAGGAGCTTCGACTCGGGCGAGTCGGGCGCGTCGTGCTCGTCGGCGCCGGGGAGGGCCTTCGCCTGCTCGGTCATCTTCGTGAAGTCGGTGGGGCCGTACTCGTCGACGACGCACTGCACGGCGCTGGAGACGTCCAGGTTTTCGCCGACGTCGAACGCCTTCGTCGACGCCGTCGTCCCCAGCATGGCCGACTGATAGCCGCCGGCCGAGGCCCCCCACGCGCCGAATCGGTCCGGGTCGATCCCGTATTCTTTCGCATGCTTGCGGAGGAAGCGGACGGCCGCCTTGGCGTCCTCGACCGGGGCGGGGAAGATGGCGTGCTGGGAGAGGCGATAGTTGAGGCTGGCCACCGCGTACCCCTCGCCCAGCAGCTCGAGGGGCGGGCCCCATTCCGCCTTGTCCCCCATCATGAACGCCCCGCCGTGGATCCAGATCACCAGCGGCCTCGGGCCGTCGCCTGGCGGGACGAAGAGGTCGAGCTTCTGGCGCTCGTGGCCGCCGGGGACGTAGGCGACGTCGCGATGCGCCTTCGTGCCGGCGGGGGCGCCGGGCGGGGGCTTCGGGCCGTCGGCGGCGGCGAGGGCCAGGGTCAGGGCGAGGAGGGCCGGGGCGATCGGCATGGTCGGGTCCTGCGAGATGTTCGGGGCCGGGCGGGACCGGGCCGGCCTCGCGGAATGGGTCATCGTCCGGTATACTTGGCTTTTACCCCCCTGTACAGGCTCACCCACCAAGGTTAGGCGATGGCCAAGCACATCTTCGTGACGGGCGGCGTGGTCAGCTCGCTCGGCAAGGGGCTCACCTGCGCGTCGATCGCGATGATCCTGGAGCAGCGCGGGTTGACGGTCCGCCTCCAGAAGTTCGACCCCTACATCAACGTCGACCCGGGCACCATGAGCCCGTACCAGCACGGCGAGGTCTACGTCCTGGACGACGGCTCCGAGACCGACCTCGACCTCGGCCACTACGAGCGGTTCACGAACGCCAAGCTCACCAAGAACTGCAACTACACCACCGGCAAGATCTACCTCTCCGTCATCCAGAAGGAGCGCGAGGGGCGCTACTACGAGGGGAAGACCGTCCAGGTCATCCCCCACGTCACCGACGAGATCAAGGCGGCCGTCCACCAGCTCGCGACCGACGACGTGGACGTGGTCATCACCGAGATCGGCGGCACCGTCGGCGACATCGAGGGTCTGCCGTTCCTGGAGGCCATCCGCCAGTTCGCGCTCGACGTCGGCCGCGAGAACTGCCTGTACATCCACCTGACGCTCGTCCCTTACCTGAAGGCGGCCGGCGAGCTGAAGACCAAGCCCACGCAGCACTCCGTCGGGGCTCTCCGCCAGATCGGCATCCAGCCCGACATCCTCATCTGCCGCACCGAGCACCCCATCCCGACCGACGAGAAGGACAAGATCGCGCTGTTCTGCAACGTCGAGAAGAAGGCGGTCATCGAGGAGCGCGACCGCCAGTTCAGCATCTACGAGGTCCCCCTCAGCCTGGTGCAGAGCGGCATCGACAACCTGCTGGTCAAGAAGCTGGGCCTCAAGGCCGCGCCGCTCGACCTGTCCGACTGGACCGAGATGGTCGACCGCCTGCTGCACCCGCAGCACGAGGTCCGGATCGCGGTCGTCGGCAAGTACATGAAGCACCGCGACGCCTACAAGTCGGTGTACGAGTCGCTCGACCACGCCGGCATCGCCCACCGCGCCCGCGTGTCGGTCGTCCGGATCGAGGCCGAGGAGGTCTCCGCCCGCGGGGCCGACGCCCTCCTCGGCGGCGTCGACGGCGTCCTGGTCCCCGGCGGATTCGGCATGCGGGGGATCGAGGGGAAGATCGAGGCCATCCGCTACGCCCGCACCCGCGGCATCCCCTACTTCGGCATCTGCCTGGGGATGCAGACCGCGGTCATTGAGTTCGCCCGCGACGTCCTCGGCCTGGAGGACGCCAACAGCACCGAGTTCGAAAAGGACTGCGAACACCCCGTCATCGCCCTGATGGAAGACCAGCTCGCCGTCACCAAGCGCGGCGGGACCATGCGGCTGGGCGCCTGGCCCTGCGCCCTGGAGGCCGACACCCTCGCCCGCAAGGCTTACGGCGTCGAGCAGATCTCCGAGCGCCACCGCCACCGCTACGAGTTCAACAACGCCTACCGCGAGCGGCTCGCCCAGGCCGGCTTGATCGCCTCGGGCAAGAGCCCGGACGGCCAGATCGTCGAGATCGTCGAGCTGACGGACCACCCGTGGTTCGTCGCCGTCCAGTTCCACCCCGAGTTCCAGTCCAAGCCGACGAAGCCCCACCCGCTGTTCCGCGACTTCATCGGCGCGGCGCTCCGGCGCAAGGAGGCCGGCCGCCCGGTCGTCGACGGCGCGGCCTCGCCCCCCGCCGCGAAGGTGACGGCGTGATCGTCGTCGGCCGGGACTGGGACGGCGGCGGCCGGATCGAGGTCGAGGTCCGCGACGGGATCATCGCCCGGATCGAGCCCGCCGCCGACGCTCCCGGGCCCGACGACCCGTTCATCGCCCCGGCGTTCTGGGACGTCCAGACCAACGGCCGATGGGGCTGGTCGTTCTCCGGCCCCGACCTGACGGTCGACCGAGCCGTCGCCATCCTCCGCGCCCAGCGCAACCTGGGGGCGGGGAAGGTCTGCCCCACGCTCATCACGGCCCCCATCGAGCACACCCTGCACGGCCTGCGGACGCTCGCCGCCGCGTGCGACGCCCGCCCGGACGTCGCACGCCTGGTCGCCGGGATCCACCTGGAGGGCCCGTTCCTCTCGGACCTCCCCGGCTACCGCGGGACGCACCCGGCCGATTGCATGCGCGACCCCGACTGGACGCTCTTCGAACGCTTCCAGGAGGCGAGCGGCGGCCGGGTCGCGCTGATGACGCTCGCCCCCGAACGGCCGGGGTCGCCCGAGTTCATCCGGAAGGCGGTCGCCTCGGGCGTGGCGATCTCCCTCGGCCACACCGCGGCCGACGCCGTCGCCGTCCGCGCCGCGGTCGACGCCGGCGCTTCCCTGAGCACCCACCTGGGCAACGGCATCGTCGCCGAACTGCCCCGGCACCCGAACCCGATCTGGGTCCAGGCGGCCGAGGACCGGCTCTCCGCCTCGCTGATCGCCGACGGCCACCACCTCGGCCCGGAGGTGCTCCGCGTGCTGGCCCGCGCCAAGGGGCCGGATCGCACGATCCTGGTCAGCGACGCCGGCTGGCTCGCGGGCCTGCCGCCGGGGAACTACGGCGCGTGGGACGTCGACCCGTCGGGCAAGATCGTCCTGGCCGGCACGCCCTACCTGGCGGGCTCGATGCTGGGCCTGGAAGCGGGCCTGCGCGTGCTGGACTCCGTCGTCGGCGGCTTCCCCCGCCCGCTGCTCGACGCCGCCACGGTCAACCCCGCCCGCCTCCTCGGCCGACCCGCCCCCCGCCTGGCCGTCGGCGAGCCGGCCGACTTCGTCCTGCTGCGACGGACCGCCCCCGGCGACCTGGCGCTGATCCGGACCTGCATCGGCGGCGCGTGGTTCGAACGCGAGGAATGACGACCGCGGAGATTCCCGAGATTCCGTCGGAATCCTGGAATCTCCCCCAGCCCGGACGCGATCGTATCGGGCGGATCGTCGTTCCTTGACAATTCGTGAGCAGCATCGGAGGCCGCGTCCGTCGTCTCTACCGCCGGGCGAGTGTCGTCGGACTTGCGGAGGGAGTGCAGGAAGGCCGTAAGGGTGGTCCGGGCGGTCCGCCCGGACGTCGAGGGCCGTTATCAAACGAGGGGGACGTCCGGGCGGACCGCCCGGACCACCCTTACGGTTCTGACCAAGTCCGTGCCGGCTTTTGCACGCCTGCCATCCCCCTCGGGCCCCGGCGACCCTAACCCGCCGCGGCGCGGCCGCCCTCTCCAGGCGGGAGAGGGGACGTCGGAAAATCCACATCGAGTTTGACGAACCAACCCAACTGTATCGGCCGCAATATCAGGTTAAGCCATAGTTTGCGTCGACGGCGGCGAAATCCGAGAGAGCGAAGGAACCCAACCGCGCCGGCTCAGCGGCGCTCGGTCGCTTCGTCGCTCGGGCGTTCGACGAGGATGCGACGGGAGTCGTCGACGGGCTTCTGGATGACGAAGGAGTCGACGACCTCGCCGTCGATGGTCCAGGAGCGGTAGGTCAGGCGGCGGGCGGATTCGTCGATCTCGATCGTCTGGTAGGTCGAGACGTCGGTCCGGCCGACCTCGATGTAGTCGCGCTTCGGCTGGGAGTGGACGAACTTGTCGCCGGAGACGGCCACGACGTAGGTGGTGCCGTCGGCCGACGTCGAGACCCGGCGGTGGTCCTTCATCGGCGGCGTGCGGAGGTAGGCGTGGTCGTGGCCTTGCAGGACCATGTCGACGTGGTGGCGGTCGATCACCGGCACCCAGCGCTCGCGGATCCGGGGATTGTCGCGGACCGGGTGGGACGGGTAGATCGGGTGGTGGAACATCACGAACTTCCAGCCCTCGCGCGAGGAGGCCAGGGCGCGGTCGAGCCATTCCGCCTGCCTGTCCGCCTGCGCGTCGCTCATCACGGCCGACGTGCTGTCCAGCACGGCGAAGAAGGCGTCGCCGTATCGGAAGCTGTAGACCAGGCCCGGGTCGACCCCCTCCGGCCCGTCGCCCGGCAGCCGGAAGGTCGAGCTGTAGAGCCAGGGGCCGCGGTCCAGATACTCGTGGTTGCCCACGGCCGGCATGACCGGGACGCGGTCGAAGACCGGCGCGGCGCGGAGGAAGAAGTGGTCCCAGTTGGTCCGCTCGTTGCCGCGGTCGACGAGATCCCCGGCCAGCAGGATCGCGTCCATCCCGGGGTGGCGGCGGTAGGCGGCCGTGACCAGGGCCCCCCAGCCCTCGAAGCCCGTCTGCGCGTCGCCGAGGTACAGGAACTCCAGCCGCTTCGGGCGCGCGGGGCCCGTCTTGACCGTCCGCCATGGCCCCCAGTTCCGCGGGGTCCCGTCGCCGACGGCGTAATAATAGGTGGTGTCCGGCTCCAGGCCGTCGACCGTGACCGTGTGCCGCAGGACGACCGGGTCGTTGAGCAGGCCGGGCGAGCGGACGGGCTCGGCGGATCCGCGGACCTCGCGGACGTCGGACAGGTCGGGGGGGGACGCGGGGTCGTCCTCGGGCGTCTGATACCGCGCCGGGGCGATCCGGACCACGCTGGCCTTCACCGTCGGCGCGGTCCGCCAACTCCAGACCAGCCGCCGCGTCGGGTCGTCGCCCAGGCTGACGACCGTCTGGTCGGGGATCTCCGACGACGGGGAATGCGTCTTCCAGACCCGCCCGCCGGCCAGCAGCGCCATGTGGCGGCGGTCGCGGGCCGGCTGGAGGAGGATCGATCCGTCCAGGGCGGGGGGCAGGTCGGTGATCGGCCGGCGCTCGTCGCTGGCGGCGCTGACGCCCTCGCGGGCGGTCTCGACCTTCCAGGAGGCGTCGGGGTCGGGCCGCAGCTCCAAGTCGCCGGCCGTGACGGGCGTCCCGGGGCCGGGGCGGACGAAGGCGACGTAGTGCTCGTCGCGCGAGCGGTCCAGGCCGTTCACGCCCAGGCCGATCCAGCCCGCGGGGAAGCGGCGGCGGCGGATCTCCCACGGCCGGCCGTCGACCCGGATCGTCTCGCCCGAGGTCCGGAAGCCCTGGTCGTCGAGCCAGAACGGCGCCGACCCGGCCGGGGCCGCCACGGCGACGACCACCGGGGCCGGCGAGCGGAACCGCAGGGCGTCGCGGCCCAGCGCGTCGCGCTCCTCGGCGGTCAGGCAGGCCAGCAGGGCGGATTCGCGGGTGGCGATCGCGGTCAATTCCCGCTCGGACTTGACCCGGGCGAGGCGGAGCCCGGCGGCGTCCAGGGCCTGGCGGACGTCGGGGAGGCGTTCGACGGGCGCGGAGTCCCGACAGCCGGCGAGCGCCAGCGTCAGCAACACGACCCACCCGCCCCGCTTCCAAACGTGCATGATCCGACGTCCCTCCTGGACCTCGCGACGCGATCCCGGAAGATAGATACCGCATCGGGCCGATTCTTCGAATGGCGATTTGTCGCCGCCGGCCCCCTTTCTTCGTCCCGGGATACTGCATGCCGCCGGCCCGACTCGACCCAGACTTCCTCGCCTCCCGCCTCCTCGGCGCGTGGACCGATCATCCGGCCTTCGCGCCCGCCCTGGGGATCGGGGTCCTCGTCTTGCTCCCGGTCGTCGTCCTCGCGATCGAGCGGATTCGAAGGGCCGGGCGGGACGCGCCGATCCCTTCGAAGACGAGGCATCCCGTCGACAACCCGCCGGAGGGGATCGTCGCGCTCCCGTTCGAGCCGGCCGAGTCCAACCCGGCGAGCCCCCGCCATGCCCGTTACCTCGGCCCGTTCCGCGACGCCGACCGGACGCCCGACCGGCCGGGGATGCCCTGGAGGCGCACGCCCTGCCCGCCGCTGCGGGGGCGGGTGGTGCTGGTCTCGCTGTTCCTCGGGGCCGACGGCCGCGGCTGGGGCGACGACGAGGTCGCCCGCCACCTGGCGTCGCTGGAACGCGCCGCGCGGTGGATGGAGGAGGAGGCCGGCCGCTACGGCGTCGAGGTCGGCGTGGGCGTCGCCGACGTCTACTTCGCCGTCGACGGCGAGACGTCCGAGGAGGTCGACATCCAGGTCGCGCAGAGCGGCGGCGAGGTCGGCCTGTTCGAGGCCGACATGGGCGTCCGGGCCATCACCCTGATGAGCCGGGCCGCGGCCTCGCTGGGCTTCCGCGACGCGGTCGACTTCGTGCAGGAGGTCGCCGCGCGGCTGCCGGGGGCGACGGTCGCCTGGCTCCTCCACCTCCGGCTCGCCGGCCGGTCCTACGCCGTGCCGCTCGACCGGACCGACCTGGAGGGGGTGAGCCTGGCCTTCTGCCACGCCCGCCAGGCCAATTTCACCGAGCCCCTGATCCGCCCGCCCGTCCCCCGCGCGGCGGTCCTGGCCCACGAGGTCTTGCACCTCTTCGGCGCCCAGGACAAGTACGGATGGCCCCTCTCCCACTTCCGCCCCGGCGCCGTCACCGACCGCGACGTCATGCGGCTGGAGTCCGAACGCCTGCCCGACCTCCGCGTCGACCCCCTCACGGCGATGGAGGTGGGCTGGCTGGGATGAGCGATCGCCTCGGCTTGCCGGCGGGGCGGGGCGGGGGGCATAATGGGCGGGCCGCCGGAGTGATCCGGGCCGTCGGACGCCGGACATCCGAGGGGCGGTGCGGGACCGAAGGGTGGTCCGGGCGGTCCGCCCGGACGTCCCCATCCCGAGAGCCCTCGACGTCCGGGCGGACCGCCCGGACCACCCTTCGTGATGCGACGGCCTCGACACCGGCTCGTGCGGGCCGGCATGTCCTCCGAATTCCGACGACCCTCACCCGCCGCTTCGCGGCCCCCTCTCCCGGGGGAGAGGGGACATCGATGACTCGCGCGTCCCCGAGGCCCGCCCCGTGCCGCTCACCGAACCCGAGACAGCCCCCGCCACGCCCCCTTCCTCCGAGGACAAGTCGAACCGGCGCGTTCGGAGGATGTTCGGGTCGATCGCCAAGCGGTACGACCTGCTCAACCACCTGTTGAGCCTAAACATCGACCGCTCCTGGCGGCGGTTCACCACCCGCAAGGTCCCGCCCACGCCCGGCGTCCCGGTCCTCGACGTCTGCACCGGCACCGCCGACCTGGCGCTGGAGTACGACAAGGTCGCCAGGGGCGCGTGCCCCGTCGTCGGCGTCGACTTCACCCGCGAGATGCTCGCCGTCGGCCTGAAGAAGGTCGCGAAGGCCGGGGCCGGGGATCGGGTCGCCCTGATCGAGGGGGACGCCCAGCACATTCCCGTCCCCGCCGATACGTTCGGCGTGGTCAGCGTGGCGTTCGGCCTGCGGAACGTCAGCGACACCGTCGCCGGGATCGACGAGATGGTCCGCGCGGCACGCCCGGGGGGCAAGGTCGCCGTGCTGGAGTTCTCGCGGCCCCGCGGCCGCATCCTCGGCCCGCTCTACCTGGCGTTCTTCCGCAAGGTCCTCCCGCGCGTCGGCCAGGCGATCGCCCCCAACGCGGACTCGGCCTACCACTACCTGCCGAAGACCGTGCTGGAGTTTCCCGACGGTCAGGACTTGCTGGACCTGATGGCCTCGCGCGGGCTCGTCGACCTGGAGATGCACCCGCGGACGTTCGGCATCGCCACGCTCTACGTCGGCGTCAAGCCGGCCGCCCGATCGTGACGCCCGAGGGCCCGCCGCTGGTCGTCGCGATCACCGGCGCGAGCGGGGCGCCCTATGCGATCGGCCTGCTCCGCACGCTCCTGGGCCTGGGTCGCTCCGTCCACCTGACGATCAGCCCGAGCGCCGTGGAGGTCATGCGGGCCGAGATCGGTCGCGCGCCGTCGCTCGACGCCTTCGACCCGGCTCACCTGCTGGGGGACGTCGACGCCAGCCGGCTGGTCTACCACGACCACCGCGACTTCTCGGCCGGCATCGCCAGCGGCTCGTTCCTGACCGGCGGCATGGTCGTCGTCCCGTGCAGCATGAGCACGCTGGGGTCGATCGCCCACGGGATCACGACGAACCTGGTCACGCGGGCGGCGGACGTCCACCTGAAGGAGCGTCGCAAGCTGATCCTCGTCCCCCGCGAGACCCCCCTGAACCTGGTCCACCTGGAGAACATGGCCCAGGTCACGCGCGCCGGGGCCGTCGTCCTGCCGGCGTCGCCCGCGTGGTATCACCGCCCGAAAGGGCTGGACGACATGGTCGCGTTCGTCGTCGGCCGGATCTGCGACCAGTTGGGCGTGCCGAACCATCTCATCCCGCGCTGGGGGGAAGGGGAGGGGGCATGACCCGGGTCGTCCTCATCACCGGAGCTTCCTCCGGCCTCGGCGCGGAGATCGCCCGCGAGGTCGCCCGCCGCGGCCTGGCGTCCGCGATGGTCCTCGTCGCCCGCCGCGGCGATCGCCTGGATGCGCTGGCCGAGGAGCTGAAGGCGTCCGCGTCCAGCCTCGAAGTCCTGACGGTCGCCGCCGACCTCGCCGAGCCCGTCGCCTGCGCGCGGGTTGCCGCCGAGGCCCTGGCGCGGTTCGGCGGGGTCGACGTCCTCGTCAACAACGCCGGCCTGGGCCTGCCGACCCTGTTCGCCGACGCCCCGCCCGCGGACCTGGAGCGGCAACTGGCGGTCAACCTGCAAGCCCCGATCCTGCTGACGCGGGCGCTGGTCGATTCGCTGATCGCGCGGCGGGGGACCGTCATCAACATCGGCTCGGCGATCACCTGTGTCGCGAACTCGGCGCTCGGGGTCTACGGGGCGACCAAGGCGGGTCTGGCCTACTGGAACGACGCGATCCGCCGTGAACTGGCCGGCGACGGCGTGACCGTCTGCCTCGTCGAGCCCGGGCCGATCGCGACGGACTTCTCCGACGCCTTCCGCAAGCTGACGCCGGACGGCGCCCGGCCGCACCCGGTCGTCGAGACCCCCTCGGGCTGGATGACGGCCGATGTGGGCGACGTGGCGCGTCGGATCGTGGGGCTGATCGAGCGGCCGAGGAGGCGGCTGTCGGTGCTCCGGCGGCTGGTCTGGCCGTTCCGGGCGGTAGGCGCGCTGGCCCGCGCGTTCCCGGCCCTGGGCGACTGGTTCGTCACTCGGGCTTTCCGCGTCGATCGGGCCTTGGGACGGGCCGAAAGGTTGGATTGAGGAACGCCATGTCGATCGCCCCGCGGCGCGTCCGCGACTACCTGGAGCTGGTGCGGTTCAGCCACACGCTGTTCGCCCTGCCGTTCGCCCTGATGGGGGCCGTGCTCGCGGCGTGGGGCCCCGACGGCCTCCGCGGCCGGCCTCGCGACTGGCTGGGGATCCTGCTGTGCATGGCCACGGCGCGCTCGGCCGCGATGGCCTTCAACCGCCTGGTCGACCGCGACGTCGACGCGGCCAATCCCCGCACCGCCGGCCGCCACCTGCCGCGCGGGGCGATGACCCCGGCGGCCGTGACCTGGTTCACACTGGCCTGCTCGACCGCGTTCATCCTCTCCACGATGCTGTTCCTGCCCAACGTCTGGCCGCTCCGGCTGTCGGCCCCGGTGCTGCTCTGGCTGCTGGGCTACTCGTACACCAAGCGGTTCACGAGCCTGGCCCACTTCTGGCTGGGGGCGTCGCTGAGCCTGTCGCCGATCGCCGCCTGGATCGCCCTCCGCGGCGACGTCGCCTGGCCCCCGGTCCTCCTGGGCCTGGCGGTCTTCTGGTGGGTCTCGGGCTTCGACGTGATCTACGCCTGCCAGGACGCCGACTACGACCGGAGCGTCGGCCTGAACAGCGTCCCCGCGAAGCTGGGCGTCGCCGGTGCGTTGCGGCTGGCGGCGGCCTGCCACGCCCTGATGCTCCTGGCCCTGATCGCCCTGGGCGTCTCCTACCCCCTCGGCCCGATCTACTACGCCGGCGTCGCCGCCGCGGCCGTGCTGCTGATCTACGAACACTCGCTGGTGAAGCCCGACGACCTGGACCGCGTCAACACGGCCTTCTTCCACGTCAACGTCATCATCAGCATGGGCCTGCTGGCGGTGACGGTGGCGGACCTGATCGCGTGAGGATCTACCTCCCCGTAGCCAATCGGAATTCGGCCTCTGCTCGTCGGTCGGCTCCTGACATCGTTCACGGAGCCGTTTGAGAAGCGGGCAGGTTTCGTGTCGGCGCGTTTGCGAAAGGCGACCAGCCATGTCGAGCGTCAATGGCGGCCCTACAAGTCGTGGTCGTCCAACGTCGTCCTTCAGGCTCGTCCACGCGACGATGCTGATCGCGGCGACCGCCGGCGGGCTGGCCTTCGGGCGGCCGTTCTGGAGATATGTTCTATGGGGCGATTACGCATACCTGGGGGTCGCCGACGCGTGGCTGTATGCGCAGCCCGTCAGCGGCCGCGATCCGGTGAAATATTGGGTGGTCGCCGCTCTCTTATATGGTCAACCATTTCTGGCGAGTTGGACGTTTGCGTTAATCCCAATGCGGCTGATGCACCCGAGGCCCCCAAGGCGCCGGCTGGCGGGCCAGCCGGGAATGACGGCCGCCTGCGCGACGGCCGTGGGGTTGTTCTACTACTACCTGGCGTCGGTGCCGGAAATTTACGCCGTGAGCGGTCCACACCGATTCTATGAATCCGTGAGGTCGGACTTGTGCTACGGGCGATGGGCGGAATGTATCGCTCCGGCGATACTCGTCGCCTGGTCGATCTCGGCGCTGGGGGGGAACTGGAAGCCCGAAGCCGGCTGGATCGACCGCCTGGGACGGCTTCTGGCGTTCGCTTGGCTGCTCATGGCGGCGGCCGCCCATACTATCGCTTTCCCATGGACGAATTGACCAGACGTCGCCAGGGTCGACCCGTGATTCGGTCGACTCGGCAGACGCAAGCAGCCACGCCATCCCCATCCTCGGTTGATCGTGGTCGGAAGCCTCGTCCGACAGGACGGTGTGGAGATCGTGAGAGCTTTCGTAACGTGAGCCGCGATCGAAGAGTCGGGGCATGAGGCTCAGCATCACGAGCTGGCGTCGATGATGTCGGGCCGTCGATCCGAAGCCTGGGGATTCTGGCGGAACCGTCCCTCGGAAGGACTTCAGCTGAAGGGTCGTCGCTCGCCAGCCGTTGCCGCCCCGGGCGATCCCGACTAGAATTTCGGGAACCGCCGCGAGGGCGATCGGGTCCCCAACAACGGAGCTGTCATGGCCGTCGACGCTGATCTCAGGGCGATTCGCGAGAAGGTGGAGGCCGGCGAGCGGCTGAGCTTCGAGGACGGGCTCACGCTGGAGGCCTCGCGCGACATCCTGGAGATCGGGGCCCTGGCGAACCTCGTCCGGGAGCGGAAGAACGGGGACCTGGCGTTCTACAACGTCAACACCCACATCAACCCGACCAACGTCTGCGTCTACACCTGCGACTTCTGCGCCTTCCGCGCCGACCTCGACGAGCCCAAGGCCTACGTCCTCTACCGCGAGCAGGTCACCGAGCGCGCCCGCGAGGCCAGCGGGCGCGGGGCGACCGAGATCCACATCGTCGGCGGCCTCCACCACAAGCTGAAGCTCGACTACTACTGCGACGTCATCCGCTGGATCAAGGAGGTCGACCCCGAGATCCACGTCAAGGCTTACACGGCCGTCGAGATCGAGTTCTTCGCCAAGATCACCCGCTGCTCCCGCGAGGAGGTCCTCAAGCGGCTGATCGACGCCGGCCTCGGCAGCCTCCCCGGCGGCGGGGCCGAGATCTTCCACCCCGAGGTCCGCGAGAAGATCTGCGGGGCGAAAGCCTCGACGGAAGCCTGGCTCGACGTCCACCGCACGGCGCACCGGCTGGGGCTGAACTCCAACGCCACCATGCTCTACGGCCACATCGACGGCCCCGTCCACCGCATCGACCACCTCGTCCGCCTCCGCGAGCTCCAGGACGAGACCGGCGGCTTTCAGACGTTCATCCCCCTGGCGTTCCATCCCGACAACTCGGAGATGTCCGAGATCGCCGCCCCCTCCGGGATGATGAACCTCAAGATGATGGCTATCAGCCGCCTGATGCTGGACAACTTCCCGCACATCAAGGCGTACTGGGTCATGCTGGGGATCAAGATCGCCCAGGTCTCCCTCTCGTTCGGGGCCGACGACATCGACGGCACCGTCGTCCATGAGAAGATCTACCACGAGGCCGGTGCCGAGACCCCCCAGGAACTCACCGTCGCCGACCTCCGCCGCCTCCTCGAAGAGGCCGGCCGCGTCCCGATCGAGCGCGACACCCTCTATCGCGAGATCCGACGCGACGGGGGCCGCTGGAAGGCCGGCGCGAAGATCAAGACGCCCGCCCTGGCCGTCCTCAATATCTGATCCGCCTTGCCCGTTTCCCCGTCGGCTGGCATCCTGCCGGCGCGCGAATCCGCGCGCCGGACCCTGATGTCCCGCCGATGAGGATGCGGCCATGCTACCGATTCTGTTCGAAGTGCTGGGCCTGAAGGTCCACGCCTACGGCGTCTTCATGGCCCTGGCCTGCGCCTCGGCCCTGGGCCTCTGCGTCTGGCGGGCCCGCCGCGAGGGGATGGACGCCGACGCCGTGTACGAGCTGGCCACCTGGCTGTTCCTCGGCGGGGTCGTCGGCGCGCGGGGGCTGTTCCTGCTGGTCCACTCCGAGTCCGTCCGCTCGCCCCTGGACCTGCTGCGGGTCTGGGAGGGGGGCGGGGTCTTCTACGGCTGCATCCTCGGCGGCCTGGGCGGGACGCTGCTGTACTACCGTCGCAGGCCGTTCCCGTTCCTGAAGATGGCGGACGTGGTCGCCCCGGCGCTGGCGATCGGCGCGTTCTTCGGGAGACTCGGCTGCCACCTCAACGGCTGCTGCTACGGGGCCGTCACCGCCGCCCCCTGGGGGGTCTGCTTCCCCGCCGGCTCGCACGCCTGGGCCGAGCACGTCGACCGCGGCCTGATCCCGCCCGAGGCCGCGTGGTCGCTCGCCGTGCTGCCGACGCAGCTCTACGCCTCGCTCTCGGCCCTGGCGCTATTCGGCCTGCTCATGGCCTACTACCCGCGCCGTCGCCGCCCGGGGCAGGTGATGGCGATGCTGATGATCGCCTACCCGATCACGCGATGGCCCGTGGAACTCCTCCGCGGCGACGACCCCGGCCTCTTCGCGGGCGTGACGGCCTCCATGCTCATCAGCCTGGTGTTGTTCGCGTCGGGGCTAGCTCTCTGGGGGAAGCTGTACAAGGACGATGGGCTTGTCGCCGTCCCTCGGCCTGCCGCCGCCTGAGCCTCGTCTGCCCTCATCTACCACACCCGTCGGATTTCGCTTGCGAGGGTCTCCCAGCTCGTCTATCGTCGCGAGACGGATCGTCCTGGGCGGTAGTATCCAGTCGACAGGAGGCTGAAGCATGGCGAAGCTGACGGCGATCGTGGCGGCGATGCTGGCGACGTCCGCGGCGGCGGATGAGGGGCTGCCGCGATATCGGCTGGAGCCGGGGATGGTCCTGACTTACAAGGGATCGGGCCGTTCGCAGTATACGGAGATGACCGCAGCCACGGAGGGGGAGATGACGGCCTGGGTCGTCGGCCGCAGCCCGGACGGGAGCGTCAAGGTCGTGATGCGGCAGGGGAGCCGATACGCCTCGGCTCGCGACGGCAAGGAGCCGGAGTTGGGCCGCGAGCCTTTGGAATACGAATTCGGGCGCTTCGACCTCTTCCCCGACGGCCGGCTCGGGTCGGAAGGCGAGATCGGCCATCGCATTCGGCCGCAGACGATCTTCCCCCGACTTCCCGACGATCGCGGACGGGCCGAGGCCGGTTGGTCGTCGCCGTCGCCGGACGGCTTCGGGACCTCGCGGTACGAGGGGCTCCAGGCCGAGCCCGGCGGCTGGTCGTTCCGCTCCCAATCCGAAGGGCCGGAGAATCGCGTCTACGAGTCCACGAGCAGCAAGACGATCCACTTCGACGCAAATCGCGGGGTCGTGAAGCGGACCGATGAGGAGCAGACCCAAGGATACGGCTTCCAGGGCAAAGGGACAGGCACGAGCGAACTGACCTCGGTCGAAGTGCTCGACTCCGACAAGCTCGCCGCGTTCGTCCGTGGGGCCGAAGCCTATTTCGCCGCCGACAAGGCCGTGAAGGACAGCTACCGGAGCGAAGATCAAGACCCTGCGAAGCTCGAATCCGCCCTGGCGACGGCGAAGGCCGAGCTGGTCAAGGCCCGCGACGCCATGTCCGAAGGGACCTTCCGCGAGGCCCTCGACCGCCGCATCGAGGGGTTCGACTCGTCCATCCGCTACAGCCTCGACGACGCGAAACGGCGGGCCGCGGTGATCGGCAAGCCGGCCGCCTCCTGGAAGGCGCCGGGGCTGGACGGCAAGGCGCACGATCTGGCCGATTATCGGGGCAAGGTCGTCGTTTTGGACTTCTGGTATCGGGGCTGCGGCTGGTGCGTCCGGGCGATGCCGCAGATGAACGAGGTCACCGAGCATTTCGCCGGCAAGCCCGTCGCCGTGCTGGGCATGAACACCGACGGGGACGCCGGCGATGCGAAGCTCGTCGTCGACGTGATGGGCCTGAAGTACGACACCATCCGCATCCACGACGATCGCGAGCTGCCGGGGAAATACGGCGTCCAGGGGTTCCCGACGGTGATCGTCATCGACCCCGAAGGCATCGTGCGCGACGTCCACGTCGGCTACTCGAAGGATCTCCGCGAGAAGCTGACGAAGTCGATCGAGGCCCTGCTGCCGAAGTGACCGTCCGTGAAGGCGTCGGGCGGCCGTCAGTCGTCCGACGTCCCCAGGTCCTTGCGGCGGGCCTTGCTCGCGCTGTGCTTCTTCTTGGAGGCCAGCCGTCGCAATTGCGAGCCGTGGGTGGGCTTCGACGGCCGACGCGGCTTGGGACGCTCGCACGCCTTGGCGATCAGTTCGACGAGGCGGTCGATCGCCTCGCGGCGGTTCGACTCCTGCGTGCGCTCGGACTGGGCGAGGATCGTCAGGAAGCCGTCGCCGCCGATCCGACGCCCGGCCAGCGTGAACAGCCGTCGCCGCACGTCCTCCGGCAGCGACGGCGAGTTCGTCGCGTCGAACCGCAGCCGGACGGCCGTGGAGACCTTGTTGACGTTCTGCCCGCCGGGGCCCGACGACCGGATGAACTCGAAGTCCAGCTCCGACTCGTCGAGCGAAACCCGCGGATTGACTTCGATCATCGTGCTTCGCCCATGCCGCCGGGAGTCGAGTGGTGGTCTCCACCCGCCAGTCTATCCGGCCGACGGGCCTACTGTCGAATCGCCTCGGGGTCGACCGGCCGGAACCAGGCGGCGAACTCGGCCTCCGTGGCGCCCCTCGCGATCGCCCGCCGCACGCGCGCCGCGGCCAGGGCGGGGGCCGCACAGGCCATGAGGGCCGTCGCGACCTGCCAGCACCGTCCCCACCACGCGACGTCGACCACGGCCAGCGCCGCGAGCCCCGTCAGACCGATCAGGACGACGTGGGGTTCGCACGCCTTGAAGGCCGGGTAGGTCAGCACGCCGAGGCCCCGCCGCGGCCATCCCGGCGCGGGGGAGGGGCGGCCTCCCGAGCCGCCGTCGACGCGGTAGCTCGTCGAGGTCGCCTTGAGTCGCTGGACGAACGCCTTGTAGCGGCAGTCGTTGTGCAAGCCCAGCACGGCCCAGCCGGCGGCGATCGCGAAGCCGGCCGCCGCCCAGGCGACGCGGCCCGTCCGTATCGCCGGGCCGAAACCCAGCGAGAAGCCCACGGCCAGGTTCTGGACGTGGTGCATCAGGTAGTCGAAATAGACCCCGTCCAGGCTCGCCGTCCCCCGCCAGCGCGCGAGCTGGCCGTCGACGTGGTCGAGCCAGAACGCGAGCCAGAGCAGGCCGACGCCCGCGACGAAGCCCCGCGGGTCGCCCGTCCCGATCGCCGCCGCGCCGGCCAGGCCGGAGAGCAGGGCGGCCGTCGTGGCCTGGTGGGCCGAGACGCCGACCCGCACCGCGGCCCAGGTCCCGTAGACGGCCGACGGCCGCGCGAACCGGCGGGCCAGGACGTTGCCGATCTCGCGATGCCGCCCCTTCTGGACGACGGCCCGCAGCTCGTCGAGCGTCGGCCGGGCCGGCCTCATCGCACGACGCCCGGGGGCTCGGCCGCGCCGGTGGCGTCGTTCAGGCCCAGCTCGTAGATCGAATACCGCCGCACCAGGCCGTCGGGCTCGGACAGCTCCTCGCTGTACAGCGGCCGGCGCGAGGCCAGCCAGGGGGCCAGCAGCCGGCCGAGCGTCGGGTCGAACTCCACGTCCGAGCCCTCCCGAGGCGGGCACATCATCAGGTGGGTGTAGCCCTCGTGCAGCAGCGCGGCGACGATCTCGCGGTCGGTCTCGCCGTTCCCGCCCAGGTCGGTCCGGCGGCGGTGGGCCAGCTCCATCGTGTATTCCCGCGGGATGTAGAACCCCCGATGGTCCTGGCCGATGACGTGGGCCCCGGCGGGCAGGTGGGCGTCGATCCAACGGCCGACGCGGTACGTCGGCTCCCGGCGGGCGAGGTACTGCGCCGCGGTCTCCGCCCCCAGCACGGCCCCCGCCGCGCGGCCCGCGCGGGCCATCGCCACGCACGACTCCATCCCCAGCACCGCCAGCAGCGCGAACGCCAGCGCCCGCGCCGGGATCGTCCGCCGGTCCAGCCACGTCGAGGCCAGCCAGGCCACGCCGATGGACAGCGGCCCCACCGCGATCAGCAGGAACCGCATGCTCTGGCGCTGGGTCATGCAGAGCATCAGGAAGACGTATCCGAACAGCACCAGCCCCAGCACCCGCCGCGGGGCCCTCTCCAGCAGGAGCGCCGGCAGGAACAGCAGGAAGACCGGGCCGAACTGATGGGCGAAGCTGTCGAAGCGGTGCGGCTCCAGCGTCAGGGGCGCGAGCGACGTCAGCAGGTTCCACGCCGTCACCGGCAGGGGCCTCTTGATCGGGTCCAGCACCTCGTCCAGCCCCGCGCCGAAGACCGAGCGGAAGAACGGGTGGACCGGGTTCCCCGTCGCGATGTACGCCCGCAGGTACCACGCGCACCCCGCGGCGATCAGCGCCGGGACGAAGTAGGAGGCCAGCGTCAGGCCGTCCGTCCAGCCCCGCAGCGGGGCACCCTTGCGGGCGACGAACGGCCGGGCGACCAGACCCGCGACGAGCATCGCCGCCAGCACCAGCGCCGGATATTTCACGCCGATCGCCAGCCCGGCGAACGCCCCGGCGACCAGCGCGGCCTTGCGGCCGGGGGCCTCGTACAGCCGCATCCACGAGGCCAGCGCGGCCGTGCCGAACGCCGCCAGCGCGACGTCGTTGAGCGGGGCGGACATGCCGTTCGTGACCGCCGGCACCAGCAGCGCCCCCGCGCCGGCCCACCACGCGCGGCGGCCGAGCGACGGCCTCGCCAGCGCCGTCACGTTCGCGGCCATCGCCAGGCCCAGCGTCCACTGGAGGCATCGGCAGGCGATCGGCCCGCGGAACGCCAGGGCGATCAGGTAGAGCATCTCCGTCGCCAGCGGATAGACGGTCTCGTGCAGGTCGGGCTCGTAGACCGTCGCCCCTTCCATCAGGAAGACCTTCGGGACCTGCAAGTGGTAGCAGAGCGCGTCGCCGTCCATCACCGGGGCGAGCGACGAGACCGCCGTCGCCGCGACCGTCGCCAGCAGGAAGACCCGCATCAGCCGGTCGAAGGCCGACGGCGGGCCGTCGACCTGCGCGAACGGGACGGCGGCCAGCGCGCGCGTCAGCCGGATCCCCGTCAGCAGGCCGACCTCCGCGACGACCGCCAGCATCAGGGCGAGCGCCGGGGCGTTGAGGGCGTGGAATTCGCCGAGCAGGAGCGTCGCCAGCGCGACGAGGCCGGCCCCCAGCGGGAAGGCCAGGCCGAAGCGGTCGACGGGGTGCTCGGGCGCCAGCCCGAGCCGTTGCAGGAGCTTCGCTCCCAGGCCCGTCGCCAGGAGCGTCAGCAGCAGGGCGAAGCCGAGGTCCAGCATGGCGGATCCAGCAAGGGGGAGGGGGGCGTCGGGTCAGCCGTCGAGGCGGGCCACGCAGAACTGCGACGTCGCGGAGTCGGCGTCCATCGGGATCGGGCCGACCTCGGCGATCCGGATCCCCTCGGCCCGATACCAGGCGGCGGTGTCGTAGCCGTACCGGTTGTAGCTGAGGTTCATCTCCTCGTTGTGCGCCGCGAACCGGCGGGCCACGCGGACGACCTCGCGGCGGATCCGCTCGGCGACCTCCGGCGGATTGTGCAGGATCACCGCCGAGGTGACGACCATGTCGAACGACCCGTCCGCGAACGGCAGCCGGTCGCCTCGGCCGAGGAACAGCGAGACCCCCTCGACCCCGCCGGACGCCAGGAACTCGCGGGCGCTGCCGAGCTGCGTCGGGCTGAAATCGAGGCCCGTCAGCGCCGCGTCGGTCCGCTCGCGGAGGGCGTTCAGCAGCTTGCCGTAGCCGCAACCGACCTCCAGGATCGAGGTCGGCCGGTAGGCGGCCAGGCGGCCGGCGATCCACTCGGCCCGCAGCGTCCGGGCGACCTGGCCCTCCTGCTCGCGGAAGTAGTCCCGGCCGCCGCGGAGGGTCCAGTATTCGCGAGGGTCTGCGTAGACCAGCCGCCGCTTCCACGACGGCCAGCGGCCGAGCGTGCGGCGCATCGCCTTGTGCCAGGCGTAGCGCGGGCCGCGCTCGCGGACGGCGCGCCAGGCGCGGAGGGGCAGGGGGGGATCGGCGGCGAACGTCGTGTCCATGGGCATGACCGTCCCTGGTCGTCGCGGCGCGGCGTCTGGGGGCGCGTCGGCCTCCGCCCGCGTTTCGCGACGGAGTGTACGGGCCCCGGGGAAAGGGGTCAAGTCGAGGCGGCCGCCGGCCGATCGCGCGCGGATTGCGGTTTGCCGGCCGGGGGGGGCCGACCTATAGTTGAGTTCGACGACTCATCCCGGCCTGGAGCGACGGAGGGCGAGGTCCATGGAGGTCGGTCCCGGCAAGCTTCGCGTGGGCGACAGGACGTTCCGGGTCTTCGGGAAGGCCGTCCATCCCGAATGGTTCTCGGTCCGCGCCCACGAGCGGTTCGCCCTGGGGCCGTGGGAGGCCGACGTCCGGATCGTCGAGGGGGGCCACGCGGTCGTCTTCTCCGCGGGCGGGACGGTCGTCACCGAGGTCTTCGGATCCCGTGCCGTCCCCATGCCGGCGGGCGGGCTGCTGCTGGCCTCGCCCGCCGACCGCGAGCGGTCGGCCGTCGTGCGGGCGGGGCGCGACGTGACCTACCAGGTTTGCCACGAGGTCGAGCGCGTCGACCCCGAGGTCTTCCGCCACCTCTGCGAGGAGGAGGCGCTGGACGCCCATCGCGGCCGCCTGTTCCACGCGGCCTCGGCCGCCAACCGCCTCGCACCCCGGCCCATCTCCCGCATCCGCGTCGACCGCCTCGCCCGCGGCGTCTCCATCCAGGCGTTCCACTCGTTCCCCGACGAGTTGGCCGTCCTCCGGTCGCAGTCGCTATTCGAGGTCGACCCCGCCTGAATCGGGCGTCGGCATCGCGTCGTCGGGATTCGGACCGAAGACGTTCCCGGACGTGGCGATGCGACCGCGGCGAGCCCCGCGTCGGCGGG
>Ga0209958_1001183_pt1 | contig 23038 bp, 20 predicted proteins | sample ThiBio_inoc_plan_FD_183942 | JGI IMG/M metagenome (GOLD analysis project Ga0209958, IMG submission 183942) | Wastewater bioreactor microbial communities from Cape Town, South Africa - Thiocy_inoc_plan (SPAdes) | ecosystem: Engineered > Bioremediation > Thiocyanate > Unclassified | place: South... | reverse complement strand
GAGCGCGGCCGCCGCTCAGAGCCTGAAGGAGCAGGCCGACCGCCTCAGCGAGGCGGTGGCGGTGTTCCGGCTGACCTGAGCCGGGCCGCGCGCTCAGGCGAGCGCCAGCGTCAGCGCCGCCAGGGCCGCGGTCTCGGCGCGCAGCACGCGCGCGCCCAGGTGCGTGGGGGCGAAGCCCGCCGCGCGGGCCTGCGCGTCCTCGGCGGCGCTCAGGCCGCCTTCGGGGCCGACCAGCACCGTGAGCGGCGCCTTGCCGCCCAGCGCCTGGGGCGCGGGCGCGCCGCCCTCGGCCAGCGAGAGCACCACGCGCGCGCCAGCGGTCTCGCGCAGGAAGGCCGCGAAGTCGCGCACCGGTTCGATGGTGGGTACGCGGTTGCGGCCGCACTGCTCGCAGGCGGCCTGCGCGATGGCCCGCCAGTGCGCCTGCTTCTTCAGCGCCCGCTCGCCCGACAGGCGCAGCACGCCGTGTTGCGTGTGCAGCGGCGCGAGCCGCGCCACGCCCAGCTCGGTGGCCTTTTCCACCAGCCAGTCCATGCGCTCGTTGGCGGGCATGCCAATGGCCAGCGTGAGCTCGCGCGCCGCCTCGCGCTCGATGGCCTCGTGCGCCTCCACCCGCACCGCGACCTCGCTGCGGCCCATGCGCGCGATGCGCGCCGACCACTGGCCGCCCTGCCCATTGAACAGGGTGATGGCCTCGCCCGGCTGCAGGCGCAGTACCTGCACGTGGCGCGCGGCGCCCGGGGGCAGCGCGAGCTCGGCCCCAGGGGCGAGCGCGGCGTCGCAGAAAAAGCGTGGCATGTGAACCCTTCGCGGTGCGAGAAGCGGACTCACCCAGCGGCGCCGCGGGGGTGTGGCCTCATGTCCTGCCGAAGGACCAGCCGCTGGCCGCCTGCAGGCCCTCCACCCCGTCGATCAGGCGCAGCAGCGGCGCCAGCTCGCGGTAGCGGTGGGCGGTGGCGCGGATGTAGGCGATGAAGCGCGGCGCATCGGCCAGGTACTTGGGCTTGCCGTCGCGCAGCGTGAGGCGCGCGAAGATGCCCGCGACCTTGAGGTGGCGTTGCAGGCCCATCCACTCCACCGCGCGGTAGAAGGCGCCGAAGTCGGCGTGCCAGTCCTCGAAGTCCATGAGGCCGAGCTTGCGCGCCTGTTCCCAGTAACGCACGGTGACATCGATGACGAAGTCCTCCTCCCAGCTGAGGAAGGCGTCGCGCATGAGGCTGGCGATGTCGTAGGCGATGGGGCCGTGCAGCGCGTCCTGGAAGTCGAGCACGCCGAGCTGCGTGGCCGGCGTATCGCCGCGCTCGCGCAGCACCATCAGGTTGCGCGGCATGAAGTCGCGGTGCACGTAGACCGTGGGCATGGCCAGCACGCGGGCCACGATCAGGTCGAAGGTTTTTCGCAGGACCTGCTGCTGGCTGTCGTCCAGGACGAGGCCCTTGTGTTGCCCGAGGTACCAGTCGGGGAAGAGCTGCAGTTCGCGGCGCAGCACGGCCTCGTCGTAGGGCGGCAGCACGCCGGGGCGGCTGGCCTGCTGCCAGGGCAGCAAGGCGGCCAGGGCGTCGCGGTAGAGGTCCGCGTTGGCCTGGGGTTGCGCGGCGTCGATGACGTCCAGCATGGTCTGCGTGCCCAGGTCGTCGAGCAGCAGGAAGCCGTGGGCCCGGTCCCAGTCAAGCACCTGCGGCACGCGCAGGCCGGCCGCGCACATCAGCTCGGCGATGCGCACGAAGGGCTCGCTGTTTTCCTTGTCGGGCGGCGCGTCCATCACGATCGCGCTGCCACCGGCCTCGTCGTCCAGCCGCAGGTAGCGGCGAAAGCTCGCGTCGGCCGAAGCCGGGCGCAGGCTGGCGGGGACCAGGCGATGTTGGCGCGCCAGCGGCGCGAGCCAGGAATGGAAGGCCGCCTCGCGCTGCGGGTCGGCCCACGCGACGGTCGTCGGCGGCGGGGTCATGGCTGGGGGAGGTGGGGGGCTGGGCGCCAGGCCCGAGACGGGCCCCGTGGAATAATCCGGCGGATTCTACAAACGCCTCCAACGCCAGCGTGCGCGGCCCGAACGCCGCCGGGCCCGATCTTGAAACGCCGCACCCTTCCGTCTCGTTCTCCTGTCCGGTACGCGCTCGCGCCGGTGGCCGCGGCGGTGGTCGGCGCCTGCCTGGCCAGCGCCGCGCAGGCGCAGGACAAGGGCCTCACGCTGCGCCCCAGCCTGCGCTTGCAGGAGCAGTTGCCGGCCGACGTGCGCAGCCAGGCGCCCACGTTCGTCTCCGGCCAGCGCATCGAAGGCCACACCGGCGAGTCCACCACCGTCGAGGGCGAGGCCGAGCTGCGCCGCCACGACACCGTGATCCGCGCCGACCGCCTGAGCTTCGACGAGGGCACGCGCGAGGCCCATGCCGAAGGCAACGTGCTCGTCAACCGCAGCGGCGACCGGTTCATGGGCCCCGAGCTGCGGCTCAACGTGGACACCTTCAAGGGCTACTTCGACCAGCCGCAGTTCGAGCTGCTCAACAACAACGGCCGCGGCGACGCCGCGCGCATGGACTTCCAGGACCAGGACCATTCCACCGCGCACCAGGCCCGCTACAGCACCTGCCCGCGCGTGCCGGGCGCCGACTGGATGCCGGCCTGGCTGGTGCGCGCCAACCGCATCGAGTTCGACAACGTGGAGCAGGTCGGCACGGCCTATGGCGGCGCGCTCGAATTCAAGGGCGTGCCCATCCTGGGGGCGCCCTACTTCACCTTCCCGCTGAGCGACCAGCGCAAGTCGGGCCTGCTGCCGCCGGCCATCAACCTGGACAACCTGAGCGGCCTCGAGCTCACGCTGCCCTACTACCTCAACCTGGCGCCGAACTACGACCTGACGCTGTTCCCCACGCTGATGACCAAGCGCGGGATCGACATCGGCGCCGAGTTCCGCTACCTGCAGCCCGACTACACCGGCCGCCTGCGCGGCTCGTTCATGCCCTCGGACCGCCTGCGCGGCGAGGACCGCTGGAGCTACACGCTGCAGCACACGCAGGCCCTGAGCAACGCCCTCAACCGCCTGGGCGGCAGTGGCAGTTCCGGCCTGTCGCTCAACCTCAACCGGGTGAGCGACGACAACTACTGGCGCGACTTCCCGCGCGCCTCGGCCACGCTGACGCAGCGCCTGCTGCCCAGCGACGCCGTGGTCAGCTGGGGCAAGGGCCCCTGGTCGGCCTCGGCCGGTGTCTACACCTGGCAGACGCTGCAGGACATCGATACGCCGATCACGCCGCCCTACGACCGCCTGCCCTCGCTGGGCCTGAACTATGGACTGAGCGACCTGAACTGGGGCGGCCTGTCGGGCCGCGGCGCGGTGTCGGTCTACGGCGAGTACACGCGCTTCGAGTCCGATCCCCTGCTCACCGGCCAGCCCAACGGCGAGCGCGCAATGGCCGTCGCGACCATCAGCCACCGCTTCCAGACGCCGGGCTGGTTCATCGAGCCGCGCGCGCGGCTGCACAGCACGCAGTACAACTTCGACCAGCCCCTGGCCAACGGCCAGCGCAGCGCCTCGCGCGCCGTGCCCACCGTCAGCCTGGACAGCGGCCTGGTCTTCGAGCGCGACGCCAGCTACTTCGGCCGCGCCTTCCTGCAGACCCTGGAGCCGCGCGCCTACTTCACCTGGACGCCCTACCGCGACCAGAGCTTCCTGCCCAACTACGACTCGGCCGCGACCGACTTCAACCTCGCGACCATCTACTCCGACAACGTCTTCACCGGCAACGACCGCATCTCCGACACGCGCGGTGTCACCCTGGGCGTGAGCTCGCGCCTGCTCGACCCCGGCACCGGTGCCGAGATCGTGCGCCTGGGCATCGCGCAGCGCTACCTGCTGGCCGACCAGGACGTCACGCTGCCCGGCGGCACCCCCGTGCAGGAGCGCTTCAGCGACGTGCTGCTGGCCGCGCGCGTGCAGTGGACGCCGCGCTGGCTGTTCGACACCACCTTCCAGTACAACCCCAGCAGCAACGAGTCCGTGCGCACCACCGTGAGCGCGCGCTACACGCCCGGGCCCTACCGCGTGCTCAGCGCCGCCTGGCGCCTGCAGCGAGGCGCCTCCGAGCAGTTCGACATTGGCTGGCAGTGGCCGCTGAGCGGCATCTTCGGCCGCAGCCCCGAGGCCGTGCCCGGCCAGGCCCTCGGCCCCGGCCAGTGGTATGGCGTGGGTCGCGTCAACTACAGCGTGCCCGACCGCAAGATCGTCGATCTGGTGGCTGGCTTTGAGTACGATGCCGGCTGCTGGATCGGGCGCGTGGTGCTCGAAAGGCTCCAGCGCAGCGCGGCCTCGGCGAACCAACGCATCCTGTTCCAGCTCGAATTCACGGGCTTCACGCGCCTCGGCTCCAACCCGCTGCAGACCCTCAGGGACAACGTGCCGCGCTACCAATACCTGCGCGAAGAAATCAACCCGCCGAGCCGGTTCCAACGTTATGACTGACCGCCCTTTCCTGACCGCTATTGCCTTGGGCCTGGCCCTGCTGTGGCCCGCCACCGTGCCGGCGCAGACCCTGCGCACCCCGGGCGGCCTCACCCTGCCCTCGGCCACCGCGCCCGCCGCGGGCAGCCGCACGGCCGACTACATCGTCGCCCTGGTCAATTCCGAGCCCGTCACCAACCACGAGGTGCGTCAGCGCCTGCGCCAGGTCGAGCAGACCATCGCGCAGCGCAACATCACCAACGCCCCGCCGCGCGAGGTGCTGCTGCGCCAGGTGGTCGAGCAGCTCATCAACGAGCGCGCGCAGTTGCACCTGGCCCGTGAAAGCGGCCTGCGTGTGAGCGACGCCGAGATCGATCAGGCCGAGCAGAACATCGCCGCCCAGAACAGCCTGAGCCACGAAGAGTTCCGCCGGCGGCTGCGCGCCGATGGCTACGACATCAACCGCTTCCGCGAGGAGCTGCGCCAGCAGCAGCTGCTGCAGCGCCTGCGCGACCGCGAAGTCGATTCGCGCGTGCGGGTGACCGACGCCGACATCGACGAGTACCTGCGCGAACAGAAGGGCAGCAGCGGCATCGAAAACCTCGAACTCAACCTCAGTCACGTGCTGGTGCTGGTGCCCGAGAACGCCAGCGAGGCCTTGGTGGCCGAGCGCCAGGCGCGCGCGCAGCGCGTGGCCGAGCGCGCCCGCGCCGGCGAGGACTTCGCCGCGCTCGCGCGTGAGTTCTCCGACGCCGCCGAGCGCGTCAATGGCGGCGAGTTTGGCTGGCGCTCGGCCAGCCGGCTGCCCGATCTTTTCGTGAGCAGCACGCGCGACCTGGCGCCGGGCGCCATCGCCGGCCCGCTGCGCAGCCCGGCCGGTTTTCACGTGCTCAAGGTGAACGACAAGCGCCAGGCCGGCATGCCCTCCATGAGCGTGACGCAGACGCGCGCCAGCCACATCCTGCTGCGGCCGAGCGCGCAGCTCACGCCCGAGGCCGCCATCGCGCGCCTGAGCGATTTCCGCCAGCGCATCGCGGCAGGCACGGCCAACTTCGAAACGCTGGCGCGCGAGAACAGCCAGGACGGCTCGGCCGCCAACGGCGGCAGCCTGGGCTGGGCCCTGCCCGGCCAGTTCGTGCCCGAGTTCGAAGAGGCCATGAACCGCCTGCGCCCGGGCGAGGTTTCCGAACCCATCGTCTCGCGCTTCGGCGTGCACCTCATTCGCGTCGACGAGCGCCGCAACGTGCAACTCGACGAGAAACAGCAACGTGAGCGCCTGCGCATGGTCGTGCGCGAGCAGAAGATGGGCGAGGCGCTGGCGCTGTGGGCGCGCGACGTGCGCTCGCGCGCCTACGTCGAGATGCGCGAAGACCCGCAGCCGTGAAGCACATCGCGCGCAAGCGCTTCGGGCAGCACTTCCTCACCGACACCGGCGTCATCGACGCCATCGTGCGCGCAATCGATCCGCGTCCCGGCCAGCCCATGGTCGAGATCGGCCCGGGCCTGGCGGCGCTCACGCAGCCGCTGGTGGAGCGGCTCGGCCGCTTGACGGTGATCGAACTCGACCGCGATCTCGCGGCGCGGCTGCGCGACCACGGTCAGTTGGACGTGGTCGAGTCCGACGTGCTGCAGGTGGATTTCAGCGCCTTGCGCGCGGCCGCGTCCGGCCCCTTGCGGGTGGTTGGCAACCTGCCCTACAACATCTCCACGCCTATCCTCTTTCACCTGCTCGAGCACGTCGCTGCCGTGCAGGACCAGCACTTCATGCTGCAGAAGGAGGTCATCGACCGCATGGTCGCCGCGCCCGCCACGGCCGACTACGGGCGCCTGTCGGTGATGCTGCAGTGGCGCTACGCCATGGAGAACGTGCTGTTCGTGCCGCCTGAGGCCTTCGATCCACCGCCGCGCGTCGACAGCGCCGTGGTGCGCATGTTGCCCTTGGCCGAGCCACCGGTTCTTGATCCGAAGCACTTGGCCGAACTCGTGCAAGTCGCCTTCAGCCAGCGCCGCAAGCTGCTGCGTCACACGCTGGGCAAGTGGCTGGAGCAGCGCAACGCGGCCGGAAGTTTCGATCTGCAGCGCCGGGCCGAGGAGGTGTCCGTGGGCGAATACGTCGCACTGGCGCAAACCACGCAGGCATGAAAAAGCCCCGACAAGTGTCGGGGCTCATCCAGTGGCACCGAGGATCCGGCTTCGCCGGTCCTCAGGTGCCGCCCCCCGTGGGGGGTGACGCGCCGCTGGCGCGGCGCGGGGGGCGTTGTTCACGCCGCGGCGAGCCAGTACCCGGCGTTGAATGGGCTGCTCATGCGCAGCGCCTGCGGGCTCACGTCGAGGATTTTGTCCGTCGGCATGGGTTCCTCGTTCTGCACTTCGATCGGCTCCTCGCCCTTGGGGCTGCGCGCCACCGAGAAGGAATAGAAGCAGCGGAACGGGATCTTGCGGTCGCTCCAGTAGTCGGCGGCGTCGCGGAAGATGTCGAGCAACTGCTCGCGCGCTTCCTTGTCGAACTTGCTGTGCGCGGGGATGTGCTCAAGCACCACGATGAAGCCGGTCTGCGGGCCAGACTTGTGGACCATGTCGGTCATGCAGTCGTACAGCGCATCGAAGTTCTTGCCGAAGTGCGCGGGCAAGGTGTACTGGGCGGCAATCAACTCCAGCACGTCCTGCTTGCTCTGCGCCTTGGCCAGGTTGGCGTAGAGGAAGTGGTGGCCGAGGTACTCGGCCGCCGCTTGCAGGTCTTTCACGCCATAGGCGCGAATCGACTGAACGATGTTGGGTCGCACATTACGAAGTGGCGTGTCCATCTCCGCGTCTCTTTCACAGTCAAAGGTTGAAATACCGATCGATCGCCGGAGGCTCACTGCACGATGCGCTTGAAGCTCGAGTAGTGGTCCTCGGTGTAATAACAGGCATCAGGCGCGGCGGGCCGCGCGCCGCCACACACAATACGCCGCGCTCCCCGGTGGTTCAAACCCGGAGTGGGTACGGTGTATTCCCGGTAGTACCCCCGCTGTTCCCTGGGCAGCAGACCCTCGCGATTGAAGAAGACAGTGCCGTCTTTTTCGTAGCGAAAGGGCCCACCCTGGCGGATCTGGCCCAGAACCTGCTGACCCTGCGTTGGCAGGGCCGATACCGACATGGACGCGGCAGGGGCGAGGACGGGGGACTCGGGGCCGCGGGCCTGCACCAAAAAGGTGCTTGCGCTGGCGACCACAGTGGCCGCGACAGCCGCAAATAAGCCGGCTTTTCCCCTGCCCCAGTGCTGGCGTACCCGCCGCAAATCCATGAGGTTGGCTTGCTCCTGATGCGGGTCAACCCTGGGCCAATGTCCTGGGGTTAACCCTGAATTCAAGCGCGAGAGTGTGCCCTAACCGGCGCCAAAACGCAAGCGAATGCCTAAAAAACAGGCAGTCGGCAGGGCGAAAACCGTCAAAAAAAGTTAGCGCCCGCTTTGCTTGAATGCCCTAGCGTGCCACGTTGGCGTCCGCCACTGTCAGGGCCGTCATGTTGACGATGCGGCGCACGGTGGCGCTGGGCGTCAGGATGTGCACCGGCTGAGCGGCACCGAGCAGCACCGGGCCGATGGCGATGTTGCCGCCGGCCGCCGTCTTCAGCAGGTTGTAGGCGATGTTGGCCGCATCGATGTTCGGCAGCACCAGCAGGTTGGCCACGCCCTTGAGGGTGGAATTGGGCATGAGCGCGGCGCGCGCGACCGGGTCCAGCGCCACGTCGCCGTGCATCTCGCCGTCCACCTCCAGCCAGGGCGCCTGGTCGCGCAGCAGGTCGAGCGTGCGGCGCATCTTGACGGCGGAGGGCTCGTTGGAGGAGCCGAAACTGGAGTGCGACAGCAGGGCCGCTTTGGGCTGGATGCCGAAGCGCAGCATCTCTTCGGCCGCCATGACCGTGATCTCGCAGAGCTCCTCGGGCGTGGGGTCGTGGTTGACGTGGGTGTCGACCAGGAAGACCTGGCGACCCGGCAGCATCAGTCCGTTCATGCAGGCATAAACGCGCACGTCCTGCGCGGTGCTGGGGCTGCCGCCCGCGCGTTTGCCGATGACCTGGTCGATGTAGTGCAGGTGGCCTTGGGTGGTGCCCCAGGTGCCGCAGATGAGGCCGTCGACCTCGCCCTTGTGCAGCAGCATGGTGCCGATGAGCGTGAGGCGGCGGCGCATCTCGATCTTGGCGAGCTGCTGGGTGACGCCCTTGCGTTCGGTCATGCGGTGGTAGGTCTGCCAGAAGTCGCGGTAGCGGTGGTCCTGCTCGACGTTGACCACGTCATAGTCCAGTCCCTCCTTCAGGCGCAGGCCGAACTTCTCGATGCGCTGGGCAATGATGGCCGGGCGGCCGATCAGCGTGGGCCGCGCCAGGCCCTCGTCCACCACGATCTGGCAAGCGCGCAGCACGCGCTCCTCTTCGCCCTCGGCGTAGGCCACGCGCTTGCGCTGCGCCAGCTTGGCGGCCGAGAAGATGGGCCGCATGACGGTGCCGGAGGCGAACACGAAACCCTGCAGCTTCTCGCGGTAGGCGGCCATGTCCGTGATGGGGCGCAAGGCCACGCCGCTGTCGGCCGCGGCCTGCGCCACCGCGGGCGCGATCTTGATCATCAGCCGCGGGTCGAAGGGCTTGGGGATCAGGTATTCGGGGCCGAAAGCCAGCTTCTCGCCCGCGTACGCGGCGGCCACGACTTCGCTCTGCTCGGCCTGCGCCAGCTCGGCGATGGCGTGCACGGAGGCGATCTCCATCTCGTCCGTGATGGTGGTGGCGCCCGAGTCGAGCGCGCCACGGAAGATGTAGGGGAAGCACAGGACGTTGTTGACCTGGTTCGGGTAATCCGTGCGGCCGGTGGCCATGATGGCGTCGTCGCGCACGGCCTTCACGTCTTCCGGCAGGATTTCGGGGTTCGGATTGGCCAATGCCAGGATGATTGGTTGTGCCGCCATGGACTTGACCATCTCGGGCTTGAGCACACCGCCGGCCGACAGGCCCAGGAAGATGTCGGCGCCCGCGACGACCTCGGCCAAGGTGCGTGCGCTGGTCTTCTGCGCGAACTGCACCTTGTCCTCGTCCATCAGCTCGGTGCGGCCCTCGTAGACCACACCGGCCAGGTCGGTCACCCAGATGTTCTCGCGCGGCAGGCCCAGCTTGACCAGCAGGCCCAGGCAGGCGAGGGCGGCGGCGCCGGCGCCCGAGGTCACCAGCTTGACCGCCTTGAGGTCCTTGCCCACCACCTTCAGGCCGTTGAGGATGGCCGCGCCGACGACGATGGCGGTGCCATGCTGGTCGTCGTGGAAGACCGGGATCTTCATGCGCTCGCGCAGCTTGCGCTCGACGTAGAAGCAATCGGGTGCCTTGATGTCCTCGAGGTTGATGCCGCCGAAGGTGGGCTCCAGCGCGGCGATGACCTCGACCAGCTTGTCCGGGTCCTTTTCGTTGATCTCGATGTCGAAGACGTCGATGCCTGAGAACTTCTTGAACAGCACGCCTTTGCCTTCCATCACCGGCTTGGCGGCGAGCGGGCCGATGTCGCCCAGGCCCAGCACGGCCGTGCCGTTGGTGATGACCGCCACCAGGTTGCCGCGGGCGGTGTACTTGAAGGCGTTGACCGGGTCGGCCACGATTTCTTCGCAGGGGGCGGCCACGCCGGGCGAATAGGCCAGGGCCAGGTCGCGCTGGTTCGACAAGGGCTTGGTGGCGGCAATGGCCACTTTGCCGGGCAGGGGCTGCTCGTGGTACTGCAGCGCGGCGCGGCGCAGTTCGGCGCGTTTGTCCTCAGGGGTGTTCGATGCGGTCATGCACGTCTCCGGCCTTGATTTTTGCCATGCGAAAGGCGAATTCGCATTCTAAGTCGGGCACACCGAAACCCGGGAGAGCACACAGGGCGTCCCGGGTGAAGGGCTTGTGACTGGGAAGGGGGGAATGGGCTCGCCCTGGGCGGGCGAGCGGGCTCAGGCGCGTTCGACCTGGCGGGCCTGTTCGGCGGTCTGTCGCTGCAGGTGGGCCACGACCTGGCCCGGGGCGCATTCGGCGAAGACCGAGCGCGCGCAGCCTTCGCATTGGCCGCACTGCGTGGCCACGCCGAGTTCGAGCTGGATGTCGTCAAACGCCATGCCGGACCGGGCGCACTGGGCGATGGTCTTGTCACTGACGCGGTGGCAAACGCAGACGATCATGGGGTTGGGTGCCGAGAAACTTCTGCAAATGATAATGGATCGCATTCATTACGCAAGCCCTCTTAACCGCCGCCCGACGGGCGGCTTCTCCCCTGAGTCGCCTCAGCTCACCGAACCCATCTGGCTCTGCAGGTAGTTCTGCAGGCCGACCTTCTCGACCAGCTCGATCTGCGTCTCCAGGAAGTCGATGTGTTCCTCGGTGTCGTCCAGAATGGTCTGGAGCAGGTCGCGCGAGACGTAGTCGCGCACGGCCTCGCAGTGCGCGATGCCTTCCTTGATGGTGGCCTGCGCGCCTTGCTCGAGTGTGAGGTCGCAGCGCAGGATCTCGGGCACGTCCTCGCCGATGCCGAGCTTGCCCAGGTCCTGCAGGTTGGGCAGGCCGTCGAGCATGAAGATGCGGTCCATCAGCTTGTCGGCGTGCTTCATCTCGCCGATCGATTCCTCGTATTCCTTGCTCGCGAGCTTGTCCAGGCCCCAGTGTTTGAGCATGCGGTAGTGCACGAAGTACTGGTTGATCGCCGTCAGCTCGTTCTTCAGTTGCGCCTGAAGGTGGGCAATCACTTTCTTGTCGCCTTGCATGTGACTCTCCTTGTCGTTGTTGCGGCCGGGGGATTGTGAGCCCATCGCCGCTGGGGAAAAGGGGTGCGGCCTTTGCAAATGAGAATCGTTCTCATATGATGGCCAGCCTGTCACCGCCGGAGCACCCCATGAAGCCGTCCTTTCCGACCCACGCCGACGAGGAATACAGCCTGCCGCCCGTCGAGGCGCTGCTGGCCGGCACGCTCGCGCTCATGACCGGTTGCGCCCAGCACAGCGGTCCGGTGTGCCAGCGCGAACTGATGGTCGGCAAGGTGGTGAGCAACCTCACCGAGCTGGCGCAGCACCCGGCGCTGTCGCGGCCCATGCGGGTGTTGCTGGGCCGGCTGAGTTCGCGTTGGCTGCTGGAGCTGGGCAGCGCCGCGGCGCCCGCCGCCGGGCTGATGCCCCTCCTGCCGGAGCACCGCACGCTGCAGTAGTCGGCTCAGCCCCGCATCAGGGCCTCGATGGCGTCGGGCGCCACCGGCACGTCGCGGGTGATCAGTTCGCAGCCGGTTTCGGTGACCACGGCGTCGTCCTCGATGCGGATGCCGATGTTCCAGAAGCGCTCGGGCACGCCTTCGGCGGGGCGGATGTACAGCCCCGGCTCGATGGTGAGCACCATGCCCGGGCGCAGGATGCGGCTCGGGCGGTCCTTGATGGTCTCGCCGGACAGCGGGTCCTGGCGCTCGCTGACCTGGCCGACCTCGGACGGCTCGACGTAGCTGCCGCAATCGTGCACGTCCATGCCCAGCCAGTGGCCGGTGCGGTGCATGTAGAACGGAAAGTACGCGCGCTGGGCGATCACGTCGTCCACCGCGCCCACCTTGTTCTTGTCGAGCAGGCCCAGGTCGAGCAGGCCCTGGGCGAGCACCTTGACGGTGGCCTCGTGCGGATCGATGAAACGCGCGCCGGCTTTGGTGGCGGCCACGGCCGCCTCCTGGCTGGCCAGCACCAGCTCATAGACCGCGCGCTGCGGACCGGTGAAGCGGCCGTTGGCGGGGAAGGTGCGCGTGATGTCGCTGGCGTAGCCGTCGAGCTCGCAGCCGGCGTCGATCAGCACCAGCTCGCCGTCGCGGATGGGCGCGGCGTCGGCGCGGTAGTGCAGGATGCAGGCGTTGGCGCCGGCCGCCACGATGCTGCCGTAGGCCGGGTACTGCGAGCCGCCCTGGCGGAACTCGTGCAGCAGCTCGGCGTCGAGGTGGTACTCGCGCACGTCCTGCCCGGCGCGCAGCATGGCGGCGCTGCGCTGCATGGCGCGGATGTGACCGCGCGCGCTGATGCGCGAGGCGCGGCGCATGATGTCCAGTTCGTGCGCGTCCTTCACCAGGCGCATCTCGTCGAGCGGGGTGCACAGGTCGCGCTGGCTTTCGGGGCACAGGGCGCCGTAGCGCACGCGCGCGCGCACCTTCTGCAGCCAGCCGTCGATGCGGCCCTCCAGGCCCGTGTGGGTGGCGAAGGGGTACCAGACCACCGCGCGGTTCTCCAGCAGCCGGGGCAGGCGCTGGTCGAGTTCGGCGACGGAGAAGGCCTCGTCCACGCCCAGCGCCGCCGGCGCGGCCTCGGGGCCCAGGCGGATGCCGTCCCAGATCTCGCGCTCCAGGTCCTTGGGCTGGCAAAACAGCGTGGTGCGGCCCTCGGCGGTGATCAAGAGCCAGGCCTGCGGCTCGGCGAAGCCACTCAGGTAGTAGAAGTAGCTGTCGTGCCGGTAGATGAAGTCGGTGTCTCGGTTGCGCGGACGTTCCAGCGCGGTGGGCACGATGGCGATGCCGCCGGGGCCGAGTTGCGAGGCCAGGCGCGCGCGGCGCTCGGCGTAGAGGCGGAAGTGGGTCGAAGCGTCCATCGCGCCATTGTGGCGGCAAGCGCCGGGGCGCGGGGTCCAGAGGCGATCCGGCGCCGCCCGCCCGCCGCCGGATCAGCGCCCTTGGGGGGGCGCGACCCGCGCCGCCGTGGAGCGTGGGGGCTCCTGCCGGTTCAACTCGGCCAGACGCTGGGGCGTTCCCACATCCGTCCAGGGCCCCGGGTACAGCTCGGCGCTCACGCGGCCGGCGTCCATGGCCCGGCGCAGCAGCGGCGCCAGCGGCTCGGCGCGGCCCTGCGGGTTGCCGGGCGGAATGTCGAACCACGGCGCCTCAAACAGCGCGCGCCGGTACAGGCCGATGGTGCTGTAGGTGTGGCGCGGGGCCTCGGCGCCTGCAACGAGGTTGAGCGCCAGGCCTTCGGGGCTGAGGCCGAAGTCGCCGCGGGGGTTGTGCTCGGGGTTGGGCACCAGCCACAGGTGGGCCAGGCGCTCGCCCCGCGCGAAGCGCTCCAGCGCCTCGGGCGCGAAGGGGAAGCCGGGCGCGAAGACGTCGCCCGCGACGACCCAGAACACCTCGTCCAGCAGCGGCAGCGCGCGCGCGATGCCGCCAGCGGTCTCCAGCGCGTAGCCGAAGTCCTCGCCCTCGGCCGAGTAGGCGATGTCCAGCGCCAGGCCTTCGCTGCTGCGTGGGTATGGGCCGAAATGCGCGGGGATCTGCTCGCCGAGCCAGGCGGTGTTGATCACCAGGTCGGCGCAGCCGGCCTCGGCCAGGGCGTCCACGTGCCATTGCAGCAGCGGCTTGCCATGCACGACCAGCAGGGGCTTGGGCAACTGGTCGGTCAGCGGCCGCATGCGGTTGCCGCGGCCGGCGGCCAGGAGGATGGCGTGGGCAGGGTGGGCCATGGTGAAGGGGCTAGGCCTCGACTGTAGCCGCCCCGCGGCGGCTCAGCGACCGGCCAGGGCGAACAGGCCGGCCATGCCGACCGCGTAGACCAGCAGCAGCGCCCAACTGTCCGGCCCCATGCCCAGGCGCTTGCGGCGCGGGCGCCACAGCAGGCCGGCCGCGACGACGCCGGTCATCAGCAGGCCCAGGGCGGTGATGTATAGCGTCTCCGCGCTGGCGCCAGGCATCACGGCCTGGCCGGCCAGCGCCGTGGCCAGCACCAGCAGCACGGGCAGCAGGGCGTTGCCGCCCAGGATGTCGCTCACCGCCAGCGCGGGCTCGTCGCGCCGCATGGCCGCCAGGCCGGTGGCGACCTCGGGCAAGGCGGTGGACGCGGCGAGCACGGTGGCGCCGAAGAGCACGCCGTCGATGCCCCAGCGCCGGGCCAAGGCGTCGCCGCTGCGCTCGAGCAGCACGCCGCCGATGAGCGTGAGCAAGGCGCAGGCGGCGAACAGCAGACCGGCGCCGCGCAGGCCGTCCGACGGACGGCGGGTAGGGCGGCGGGGCGCGGCCGAGGGGCGTTGGCTGAGCCGGCGCACCAGCAACAGGCCACCCAGCCAGGCGAAGACGGTCAGCGCGCCGTCCGGCGTGACGCCGAAACGGATGGCGTCGGCCGGCAGCCAGTGGCCCAGCAGCACCAGGGCCAGCAGCGCCACCACCATCAGCGCCTCGGCCAGCGCCTGGGGCGAGGCCACGCGGGTGGACAGCGGCACCGCGCCGCGGTGGCCCACGGCGTCGAACAGCGCCAGCAGCAGGGTCTGGATGGCCACGCCGCCCAGCAGGTTGGCCACGGCCACCTCGACGCGCCCGCCCAGCGCGGCGCTGGCGGTGATGGCGATCTCGGGCAGGTTGGTCACCAGCGCCAGCAACACCAGCCCGCCCATCTCGTCGCCCCAGCCGAAGGCCTGGTCCAGTCGGTCGGTGGCCTGGGTGAGCCGCACGCCGGCCCACCACACGACCAGCGCCGCGCCGGCGAAGATCGCCAGCAGCGCGGGGGAAGGCAGATCGGTCATGGGCTCGGGTGGGCGGTGGCGGCCATCGTACGGTGGGCCGCGCGCCCGGCCGCCAGGGCCGATACCCCCCGCGCGAGCGGCCGGCGCGGGCCCAGTCGCTAAAATCCGGGGTTTTCCCCAGGCTGGGCGGCGCGCGACGCGCCCACGCCGCGCCCCCACCCCACCCGAGGTCTTCATGAGCGACTCCGCCGGCGTCACCGTCTCTCCCCTGGTCATGGCCAACGCCATCCGCGCTCTGGCGATGGACGCCGTGCAGGCCGCCAACTCCGGCCACCCCGGCGCACCCATGGGCATGGCCGACATGGCCGTCGCGCTCTGGGGCCGCCACCTCAAGCACAACCCGGTGAACCCGCACTGGGCCGACCGCGACCGCTTCGTGCTGTCCAACGGGCACGGCTCCATGCTCATCTACTCGCTGCTGCACCTCACGGGCTACGCGCTGCCCCTGCAGGAGCTGAAACATTTCCGCCAGCTGCACAGCAAGACCGCCGGCCACCCCGAGGTGGGTATCACGCCCGGCGTGGAAACCACCACCGGCCCGCTGGGCCAGGGCATCACCAACGCCGTGGGCATGGCCCTGGCCGAGAAGCTGCTGGCCGCCGAGTTCAACCGCCCCGGCCACACCGTCGTCGACCACCACACCTACGTGTTCCTGGGCGACGGCTGCCTCATGGAGGGCATCAGCCACGAGGCCGTGGCCCTGGCCGGCGCCTGGAAACTCAACAAGCTCATCGCGCTGTACGACGACAACGGCATCTCCATCGACGGCAAGGTCACGCCCTGGTTCATCGACAACACCGCCCTGCGCTTCGTGGCCTGCGGCTGGAACGTCATCGGCCCCATCGACGGCCACGACGCGGACGCGGTGGACCAGGCCATCGCCCAGGCGCGCCGCCACCCCGAGCAGCCCACGCTGATCGTCTGCAAGACGCACATCGGCAAGGGCAGCCCGAACCGCGCCAACACCGCGAAGGCGCACGGCGAGCCGCTGGGCGCCGAGGAAATCCAGCTCACGCGCGAGGCCCTGGGCTGGCCGCACGCGCCCTTCGTGGTGCCCGACGAGGTCTACGCCGCCTGGGACGCGAAAGCCGCCGGCGCCGAGGCCGAGGCCGACTGGACCGCGCGCTTTCGCGCCTACCGCGCCGCCCACCCCGAGCTGGCCGCCGAGTTCGAGCGCCGCATGAAGGGCGAGCTGCCGAAGGACTTCGCCGCGCTGGCCGCCGACGCGGCCCGCCAGGCCCACGCCAAGGCCGAGACCGTGGCCAGCCGCAAGGCCAGCCAGCTCGCGCTGGAGCACTTCACCGCCGCGCTGCCCGAACTGCTGGGCGGCAGCGCCGACCTCACCGGCTCCAACCTCACCAATACCAAATCCACGCCGCCGCTGCGCCTGGACATCGCCGGCAACGTGGTGCGCGACGAGGCCGGCCGCCTGGGCCGCCACATCAACTATGGCGTGCGCGAGTTCGGCATGGCCGCCATCATGAACGGCGTGGCCCTGCACGGTGGCTACATCCCCTACGGCGGCACCTTCCTCACCTTCAGCGACTACTCGCGCAACGCCATTCGCATGGCCGCGCTGATGAAGCAGCGCGTGGTCCACGTCTTCACGCACGACTCCATCGGCCTGGGCGAGGACGGCCCCACGCACCAGTCGATCGAGCACGCCGCCAGCCTGCGCCTGATCCCGGGCCTGGACGTCTGGCGCCCCGCCGACACCGCGGAAACCGCCGTGGCCTGGACCGTGGCGCTGGATAACCGCGACCGGCCCACGGCGCTGCTGCTGTCGCGCCAGAACCTGCCCTACCTGCCCAAGAACGGCCTGGGCGACATCGCCAAGGGCGCCTACGTGCTGGCCGAACCCGCCGGCAAGCAGAAAGCCCAGGCGGTGATCATCGCCACCGGCTCCGAGGTGCAACTCGCGCTCAAGGCGCAGGCGCTGCTGGCCCAGGAGCACGGCATCGCGGTGCGCGTGGTGTCGATGCCCAGCACCACCCGCTTCGACCGCCAGGCCGCCGCCTACAAGAAGGCCGTGCTGCCCGCCGGCCTGCCGCGCATCGCGGTCGAGATGGGCGTCACCGATTTTTGGTGGAAGTACGGCGTCTCGGCCGTGGTCGGCATCGACACCTATGGCGAGTCGGCGCCCGCGCCGGTGCTGTTCAAGCACTTCGGCTTCACCGAGCAGAACGTGGCGGACACGGTGCGCGCCGTGCTCGCCGGGCAGTGATCCTTTTCCGGTTTTTCCGAATCAACCCCTGGAGATGACAGCATGACGATCAAGGTCGGTATCAACGGTTTCGGGCGCATCGGGCGCATGGTGTTCCGCGCGGCGGTCGCCAACTTCAAGGACATCGAAGTGGTCGCCATCAACGACCTGCTCGAGCCCGACTACCTGGCCTACATGCTCAAGTACGACAGCGTGCACGGCCGCTTCGACGGTGACGTGAAGGTCGAGGGCTCCAGCCTCATCGTCAACGGCAAGAAGATCCGCCTGACCGCGGTGAAAGACCCGGCCGAGCTCAAGTGGGGCGAGGTCGGCGCCGACGTGGTGATCGAGTCCACCGGCATCTTCCTGGACAAGGCCGGCGCCGAGAAGCACCTGGCCGCGGGCGCCAAGAAGGTCATCATGTCCGCGCCCAGCAAGGACGACACGCCCATGTTCGTCTACGGCGTGAACCACGAAACCTACGCCGGCCAGGCCATCATCAGCAACGCCAGCTGCACCACCAACTGCCTGGCCCCGGTGGCCAAGGTGCTCAACGACAAGTGGGGCATCAAGCGTGGCCTCATGACCACCGTGCACGCCGCCACCGCCACGCAGAAAACCGTGGACGGCCCCAGCAACAAGGACTGGCGCGGCGGCCGCGGCATCCTGGAGAACATCATTCCCAGCAGCACCGGCGCGGCCAAGGCGGTGGGCGTGGTGATCCCCGAGCTCAACAAGAAGCTCACCGGCATGAGCTTCCGCGTGCCGACCAGCGACGTGTCCGTGGTCGACCTGACGGTGGAACTCAACAGCGCCGCCACCTACGCCGAGATCTGCGCCGAGATGAAGGCGCAGAGCGAGGGCAAGCTCAAGGGCGTGCTGGGCTACACCGAGGACAAGGTGGTCGCCACCGACTTCCGCGGCGACGCCCGCACCTCGATCTTCGACGCCGACGCCGGCATCGCGCTCGACGGCACCTTCATCAAGGTGGTGAGCTGGTACGACAACGAGTGGGGCTACTCCAACAAGTGCCTGGAAATGGCGCGCGTGGTGGCCAAGTAAGCCGTCGCTCGCGTCCGCAGAAAAGGCGCCTTCGGGCGCTTTTTTTGTGGGCGGAAAGGCCCGGAGCAGCCAAGACAGCGGCGACCGGCGCTTCGCCTCGGCACCGGTCGCCGCGTCGCCCAGACGACAGCTTGACCACCGGGGTCATTGACGCTAGACCGATCGGTCTAGAGAATGGCTCGCATGCCCGCCCCACCGCCTGTCGAGCCCGCCCGCGAGCGCCTCATCGCCGCCATGACCGACGCCCTGCGCCGGCGCGGCCTGCACGGCATTGGCCTGACCGAGCTGCTGCGGGCGGCCCAGGCGCCCAAGGGCGTGCTCTACCACCACTTCCCGGGCGGCAAGACCGAGCTGGCCGTGGCCGCCATCGACCAGGTGGTGGAGCGCATGACCGCCGGCCTGGACAAGCTGCTCGCCGGCACGCCCGACCCGCTGCTGGCCCTGCGCCGCTGGATCGCCGGCGCCACCGCCCGACTGCAGGAGACCGGCTTCGAGGCCGGCTGCCCGCTGGCCACGGTAGCGCTGGAATCCGGGCCCGAGGACCGCGCCCTGCGCGAGGCCCTGGCGCGCGCCTTCGGGCGCGTGCGCGAACGCATCGCCCAGGGCCTGGCCGGCGCCGGCCTGCCCGCCGAGCGCGCCCAGGGCCTGGCCGCGCTCATCGTCGCTGCCTACGAAGGTGGCCTGCTGCAGTCGCGCGTCGCGCACAGCGCCGAGCCCATACAGCGCGCCACCGACACCCTGTTGGCCCTGCTGTCGGCCGACCCGTCCTGCGCCCCTTTTCAGGAGCCCTCGCCATGAACCCCCTCACCCAGGACCGCGCGGCCGACGCCGTGCGCATCGAGCCCCTGACCCTGCACGCCGCCGACGGCTACCCGCTGGCGGCCCATCGCTACCGCGGCCCGGCGCCGCCGCGCGCGCACCTCGTGGTGGGCGGCGCCACGGCGGTGCCCCAGGGTTTCTACAAGCGCTTCGCGCAGCACGTGGCCGCGCAAGGCGTCGACGTGCTCACGCTCGACTACCGCGGCATCGGCCGCTCGGCGCCGAACAGCCTCAAGGGCTTTCGCATGGACTACCTCGACTGGGGCCGGCTCGACCTGGCCGCGGCCGTGGCCGCCATGCGCGCGCCCGGCGTGCCGCTGTGGCTGGTGGGCCATTCCTACGGCGGGCACGCCCTGGGCCTGCTGCCGCACCCGGAGCACGTGGACGCGGCCTACACCTTCGCCACCGGCGCCGGCTGGCACGGCTGGATGCCGCCGCTCGAGCGCCTGCGCGTGCAGATCATGTGGAACCTCATCGGCCCCGTGGCCACGCGCCTGGCCGGCTACCTGCCCTGGAGCAAGCTCGGCATGGGCGAGGACCTGCCGATCGACGTCTACCGCCAGTGGCGCCACTGGTGCCGCTTCCCGCGCTACTTCTTCGACGACCCGCAGATGCGCGAGGTGACCGCGCGCTTCGACGCCGTGCGCTTTCCGATCGTGGCGGTCAATGCGCTCGACGACGCCTGGGCGCCGCCGGCCTCGCGCGACGCCTTCATGGCCGGCTACCGCAACGCGCCCGTGAAGGCCGTGACCCTGGACTCGCGCCGCGACGGTCTGGGTCCCATCGGGCACATGGGCTACTTCCGCCCGCGCGCCCAGCCCCTCTGGAACGAGGCCCTGGCCTGGTTCGACGGCCAAAGAATGGCGTCGGCCATGTGATGAAAAGGAATTGCAAATTCCTTCTGGGGTAACTCCGCATGAGCCCGGTCGGAGGCGCCGAAAATTTGGTGTGCCCGCGTGCTACAACCCGCCCATGGTTTCAAAGCTGTTGCGCGGATGTGTGCTGGCCCTGGCCGCTCTGGCCTTGGGGAACGTGTTGGCCGCGCAGCCGGTGGCCAGTGGCGATGCCCCGGCCTTCGGGCTCATTGTTGGCTACCGCGACGGCGCCAATCCGCTGAGCCGCGAGGAAACCGACCGCGGCCCCTGGGCCGACCGCGAGGCCCGGCTGGCCGGCGCCTGGCAACGGGCGACCCAGCGCTCGCGCGAACAAACCGAGCGGCTGGCGCGCGACACCGGTGTGCGCGCCGTCTCCGTCGGCGAGGCGGGCCGCGCGGCCCTGCTGCGCTTCGACCGCCCGATGCAGGGCCGCGCGCTGGCCGACGCCCTGCGCCGCGTGCGCCTGCACCCGGACGTGGCCTGGGTCGAGCCCAACGTCCTCGTGCGCCCGCAGTTGGTGCCCAACGACGCGAACTACGGCTTGCAGTGGCACCTGCGCGGCCCGGGCGACGGCGAACCGGCGGGGCTCAACCTGCCGCCCGCGTGGGATCTCGGCACCGGACTCCAGTCCACGGTCGTGGCCGTGGTGGACAGCGGCGTGCGCTTCAGCCACCCCGACCTGGCCGGCAAGCTGCTCGCGGGGTACGACTTCGTGAGCGAGTTGCAGGTGGCCAACGACGGCAACGGCCGGGACGCCGATGCGACCGACCCCGGCGACTGGATCTCTCCGACCGATCTCGGCAATCCCTTGTTCTCCGGCTGCGACCTGGCCTTCAGTTCCTGGCACGGCACCTTCATCGCCGGCCAGATCGCCGCGGCGACCGACAACGGCATCGGGGTGGCGGGCCTCAACTGGGAGGCGCGCATCCTGCCCGTGCGGGTGTCGGGCAAGTGCGGCGCCCTGGTGTCCGACCTGCTCGACGGCGTGCGCTGGGCCGCCGGCCTGCCGGTGGCCGGGGTGCCGGCCAATCCCACGCCGGCGCGCGTGATCAACCTGAGTTTCAGTGGCAGCTCGGCCTGCAGCCCGGCGTACCAGACCACCGTGGACGACGTGCGGGCGGCGGGCGCCTTGCTGGTGGTGGCCGCAGGCAACGAGTCGGGCCCGCTCACGCGCCCGGCCGATTGCCAGGGGGTGATGGCCGTGGCCTCGGTGCAGCGCGACGGCGCCAAGGCGGACTATTCCAACTTCGGGGCCAACGTGGCCCTGGCCGCGCCGGGCGGGTCGGGCACCACGCCCCTGGACCCCGACAACCTCTACTCGACCACGAACGCCGGCTTCACCGGGCCGGGCGGCGACACCTATGGCTACAAGAAAGGTACCAGCTTCGCCGCGCCCCAGGCCGCCGGCGTGGCCAGCCTCATGCTCGCCCTCAACCCCCACCTCACCCCGCAGGCGCTGATGGAGCGCATGCAGGCCGGGGTGCGGTCGCACACCGTGGCGGGCGGGCTGGCCTGCGGCCCGGCCAACGGTGGGGTGTGCCAGTGCACCCCCACCACCTGCGGCGCCGGCCTGCTGGACGCGGACCGGTCCTTGCAGCTGGCCACGGGCCCTGCCGCCGTGATCCAGGCGGTGAACGTCGTGGTGCCGGGCGCTTTTGTCACGCTCGATGGCCAGGCCAGCGTGGCGCTCGCGCCAGCGACCCTCACGGGCTACCAATGGACCCAGGACAGCGGCACCACCGCCGTCGCCATCCCCAACAACACCCAGTCCGTGACCGGCGTGCAACTGCCCGCCGTGGAGGGCCGCTGGGTGTTCCGGCTCAAGGTCACCGACAGCAACGGCGGCACCGGCAGCGACGCCGTCGTCGTGCGCGCGGTGGCCCCGCCCACGCCGCCAGCCACGGGGGGCGGCGGCGGCGCCTTCGGGGCCTGGTGGGGCCTGGGGCTGGCGTTGTGGGGCCTGGGCGTGGCGCGGGCTTCGCGCCGCCGCCGCTGAGCGCCACCCGGTTTCGCGCGCCGGATCGGACGCGTCAGTTGCAGCGCTGCAGGCTGCGGCCCGCCATGGCCGGGCCCAGGGCCTCGATGCGCGCGCGCGTGGTCTCGCCGATGGCCGGCAGGCGCAGCGAATAACTCAGGCCCTCGGCGCGCTCCTGCACCACGCGGGCCGTGCGCACATTGCGCCGCTCGGCCAGCTGCAGGCCTTCTCGCGCCGCTTCCTCGCTGGAAAACGTGCCCAGCGCGATGCCGGGCGCCAGACCGCTGGTGTTGACGTCGCGGAATTCCACACCCATGGCGCGCAGCTCGGCCTTCTTGCGGCTGGCCTGTTCGGCGCTGTCGTAGCGCCCCATGTAGACGATCCAGCGCCCGGGGCTGCGTGTTTCGGTGAGTTGCCAGTCGCTGCCGCCCAGGCCGAGCAGGCGCAGCTCGGCGCGCAGCAGCTCGGCCTGCTCGGGGCTGAATCCGCTGGCTTGCCAGCAGGCGCGCGGCTCATTGGCCGCGGCCGGCGCGGCAGCGGTCGGCGTGGCCGTGGGCGCCGCCGGGGCCGTGAGGGGCGGCGCCTCCACGGACGCTGGCGCCGCGGCCACGGCAGGGTGGGCCGGGATGGCGGATTCGGGCGCGGGCGCCGGGGCCGGCGTGGTGGGCGGCTCGGCGCCGCGCGGCCCATTGAGCAGGCGCACGTGCTCGGGCGCGATCTGCTGCGTCAGGCGCTGCGGTTCGCGCGGCTCGCTGGTCGGTGGGAAGCCGATGGCCGCGAGGTGACCCTGCGTCCAGGCGAAATACAGGCCGTTGGCCGCCAGCAGCACGGCGATCGTCCACCTCAACATGGGCGCACGCTCACTTCCGCACTGTCCACGCGGCGCAACTGGCCGTTCACGCGCACCAGCAGCGCGCCGTCCTCGGCCACGCCGCAGGCGCTGCCGATGCTGCCATCGCTCAGGCGCAGCTCGCGGTCTTTCAGCGCGTCGCGCGCCGCGTAGCGCGCGGCGAACGGTGCAAAACCTTCGCTGGCGAAGCTCAGCACCTCGCGCACCAGCGGTGGCACCAGCCGGGGCAGCAGCTCGGCTGGGGTCACGCCCACTTCCACCTCGGCCAGCCCGGCCGGCGGCACGCCCCCCATGGGGCTGGCGGGTGCGCCAGCGA
>Ga0209958_1001180_pt1 | contig 23113 bp, 18 predicted proteins | sample ThiBio_inoc_plan_FD_183942 | JGI IMG/M metagenome (GOLD analysis project Ga0209958, IMG submission 183942) | Wastewater bioreactor microbial communities from Cape Town, South Africa - Thiocy_inoc_plan (SPAdes) | ecosystem: Engineered > Bioremediation > Thiocyanate > Unclassified | place: South... | reverse complement strand
ACGATCTTGTTGGTGGCTATTGGTCTGGTGTTCACCTCTTCCCATCCCGAACAGAGAAGTTAAGCCCGGATCCGCCGATGATACTTGGTTCAAACCTGGTAAAGTAGGTAGCCGCCACAATTATTAAAACAAAAAGCCTCGCAGAAATGCGAGGCTTTTTTTGTGTTTACTGCCACTGTGGCAGGTTTTTGAATAGGATTTAATCAAGTTGACCCCCTCAAAATGCCGGCCATCTTTCCTTTAGGCTTTGCAAAATCTTGCAGAAATATTTTGCAAAAGACTGCAGCGATAATTCTTTTTTCTATATTTGCATCCGTAACTGTCGCAAGGCAACAATCAACTATGAAATTATTCAATACTATTTGGTGGTGGCGTACTTATCCTTCGAAGATGGACTAGTAAGGCTATTGCATGGTATAGAACAAAAATATACAATCCAAACGGCTCGCTGTTCATCTGACAGCGAGCCGTTTTTTTTATACACTTTACATTGCAACTTGAAATGAAAACCCTGGACAAGACTTATCAGATCACCACACGCCACAAAAAGCTGCTGGCCGATACATTGACGCCGGTTTCAATCTATCTGAAATTGCGAGACCGTTTCGTGAATACGATCCTCCTCGAAAGCTCCGATTACCACGGCAACGAAAACTCATTTACATACATCTGCTGCGACCCGATCGCTTCGTTCAAACTGAACAACAGCACGGTTACACAGCAATTTCCCGACGGCGAAATCGTCAATTTTCAGCTAGCAAACCGCAAAGACGCTGTTCAGGCGCTTTACGGCTTCGCACAGAGTTTCAAATCGGAGAAAAGTAAGTTTCCTTTCATTACCAATGGCCTCTTCGGGCATATGACTTACGATGCCGTTACTTACTTCGAAGACATCGAAATCCAGCCTACGAACTCGGAAACAGAAATAGACCAGATATTTTACCAGGTTTACAGGTACGTCATCGCTATCAACCATTTCAAAAACGAGCTCTACATTTTTGAACACCAATACGGCGAGACTACGGCAGAAGGCGGTATCGACCAGATCGAAGTGCTTATCAAAAACCGGAACTTCCCGCAGTACGGTTTCAGCATTACCTCTGACGAGACTTCCAACGTCACCGACGACGAAATGCGAAAAGTGATCCAGCAGGGCATCGATCACTGTCTCCGTGGGGATGTGTTCCAGATCGTGCCTTCGCGTCGTTTCAGCCGCAAATTTCAGGGTGATGAATTCAATGTTTACCGTGCATTGAGATCTATCAATCCTTCGCCTTACCTCTTCTACTTCGATTACGGAAATTACAAGATCTTCGGATCGTCTCCCGAAAAACAGATTTTCATCAAAAACGGCCAGGCCGAAATCCATCCGATCGCAGGGACATTCCGCCGCACGGGCGACGATCAGGCGGACGCGGAAGCTGCTCAAAACCTGCTGGACGACCCGAAAGAAACCGCTGAACACGTGATGCTGGTCGATCTGGCTCGTAATGACCTGAGCCGTAGCTGCGACACCGTGAAAGTCACGAATTACAAGGAGGTGCAATACTACTCTCACGTGATCCACCTTGTTTCCAAAGTTGTAGGCAAGATGAACAAGGATGTGAACCCGCTGCAACTCGTAGCGGATACTTTCCCTGCCGGCACATTATCGGGCGCCCCCAAGCATAATGCGATGAAGCTGATCGACAAAATGGAGACCAGTAACCGCAGCATTTATGGCGGCGCCATCGGTTTTATGGATTTCAATGGTGATTTCAACCACGCCATCGCGATCCGGACGTTCCTCAGCAAGGACAACACGCTTTTCTTCCGCGCAGGAATGGGCGTGGTCGCGAAGTCGAACGTGGAAAGCGAATTGCAGGAGATCAACAGCAAGCTGGCCGCATTGCGCCAGGCCATTCAGGTAGCAGAAGGACTTTAATTTGAAATCACCGTCACAATGAAAATACTAGTTCTCGACAATTACGATTCTTTCACCTATAACCTCGTGTATATCCTCCGCGAGCTGCACGACCAGGTGGACATTTACCGGAACGATAAAATCGCGCTGGAAGACGTGGGCAATTACGACAAGATCCTGCTCTCGCCCGGACCGGGCATTCCCTCCGAAGCGGGCATTATGCACGACGTGATCCGCGAATACGGCGCTTCCAAGAGCATTCTCGGCATTTGCCTCGGCCATCAGGGCATTGGGGAAGTGTACGGTGCAGAATTGGAGAATATGACCGACGTGCTGCACGGCATTGCCGACACCGCTATCGTTACCGACCCGGGCGACCGGATTTTCAAAGGGCTGCCCAGAGAGATCAAAGTCGGCCGGTACCATTCCTGGACTGTCATTCCGGAGACGTTCACCGACGACCTTACCATCACTGCCGTCGATGAAAAAGGCCGCGTAATGGGCCTCTCACACAAAAAGTATGATGTGAAAGGGCTCCAATTTCACCCCGAATCCGTTTTGACACAGCATGGTAAAGAAATGCTGCAAAACTGGTTGCAAATCTGACCTCCGCATTGAAATAACCCACCTTACCCGACGATATTAGCTATTGCAAACCAATCATGAAACACATTCTTAGCCATCTTTTTGAATACAAAGTCCTCGACAAATCACAAGCCAAAGACGTCTTAATGGGCATTGGGACCGGCAAGTATTCCAATTCAGAGATTGCCTCATTCTTAACAACTTATGCCATGCGGAGCATTACCGTCGAAGAGCTGGAAGGCTTCCGCGACGGCCTGCTGGAACTCTGCCTTTCGGTGGACTTGTCGGCCTACGATCCGATCGATGTATGCGGCACCGGCGGCGATGGCAAGGACACATTCAATATTTCAACGCTTTCGTGTTTTGTGGTGGCAGGAGCGGGGCAAAAAGTGGCAAAGCATGGCAACCATGGCGTTTCGTCCCTATGCGGGTCGTCGACCGTGCTGGAATACCTCGGGGCGAAGTTTACGAATGACAAGGACTACCTCGAACGGAAGATCGACCAGGCAGGCGTGTGCTTTTTGCATGCGCCGCTTTTCCACCCGGCCATGAAAAATGTGGCACCGGTACGGAAAGAATTGGGGGTGAAAACGTTCTTCAATATGCTGGGTCCGATGGTGAATCCGGTATCCCCGAAAAAACAGCTTGTGGGCGTATTTAGTCTTGAATTAGCGCGTCTTTTTGCTTATCTTTACCAACAAACGGATAAGCAATTTCTGGTTCTCCACGCATTAGACGGCTACGACGAAGTGTCATTGACAGGTGCTTTTAAGATTATCACCGCTCGTTCCGAGCAAGTTCTTACCCCCTCTCATCTAGGGCTTCAAACCTTGCGCGCCGAAGATTTATCAGGCGGCGTTACGGTGGAAGAGTCCGCCCGGATTTTTATGAATGTTTTGAACGACGCGGCAACGCCATCGCAGAAGCAGGCGGTGCTGGCCAATGCAGCTATGGCGCTCTTTTGTGCCAACCCGGCATTGTCGCTGACCGACGCCGTAGCAATGGCGAAGGAGTCGCTCGAAAGCGGGAAAGCGCTGGCCGCTTTCAAAAAATTGATCGAAGAATAGTTAGCGGGGATGCATTTCTCCCTTTTTACCATTGCAGTTACAGCATTTTTTAGATGAATATTTTAGAAAAAATTATCGCCCGTAAGCAGGAAGAAATCACAGAATCGAAAAAGCAGCGTTCCATTTCCGATCTGGAAAAGGAGCCATTGTTTGCTCGTCCCACTGCTTCACTCGCCCAGGCGTTAAGGTCATCTACTACACCCCGCATTATCTCGGAATTCAAACGAAAATCGCCTTCGAAAGGCGTTATCAATGGGGACGTACTGCCGCAGATCGTGACGCAGGATTATGTGCAGGCAGGTGCAGTCGGCTTGTCGGTACTGACCGACATCGACTTTTTCGGCGGCTCATTCGCCGATTTCCTGGCAGCACGGGAAGCCAATCCGCACATCCCTATGCTCAGAAAGGATTTCATGGTGGACGAATACCAGCTTTTTGAAGCCAAGGCCATCGGGGCGGACGTGATCCTGCTCATTGCTGCATGCCTTACCCCGGCGGAAATAGCGCATTTGAGCCGCAGGGCACATGATCTCGGCTTGGAAGTATTGCTGGAAGTGCATAATGCGGAAGAACTGGCTGTGAGTACAGGCGAGCATATCGACATTGTGGGTGTCAACAACCGCAACCTGAAAACTTTCGAAACGTCCATCGAAACGTCGATCGGGCTCAGTGAGCTGATCCCGGAGCAGTTCGTGAAGATTTCAGAAAGTGGTTTGAAAGATGCCGAAACCATCGTGAAGCTGTTTCAATATGGCTACAAGGGCTTTTTGATCGGAGAGACATTTATGAAAACAGCAAACCCCGGCGCCGCACTGGCAGGTTTGCAACAGGAATTAACTCAACATAGCAATTTAAATCCTCTGGTTCTATGAAAATTAAAGTTTGCGGATTGCGCCAGCAAGACAACATTGAACAGGTAGTAGCCTTACAGCCCAATTTTATAGGGTTTATTTTCTATGAAAAATCACCGCGCTTCGTGGGCGAGGAGTTGAGTGAGGAATACGTCCGCAGCATTCCTCAGAGCGTGAAAAAAGTAGGTGTATTCGTGAATGCAAACCCCGGCCATATTTTGAATATGGTCAAGAAATACGACCTGCAATATGTGCAGCTGCATGGAAACGAAATGCCCGACATTTGCCGGAGCATTCGTCAGAAAGGAGTGAGCGTGATCAAAGCATTCTCGATCGACGAGAAGTTCAATTTTGCGATGCTGAACAACTACAAATCGTTTTGCGACCTGTTTTTGTTCGATACCAAAGGCGAAAACCCCGGCGGCAACGGCATGGCATTCAACTGGAAACTGCTGAGCAAATACGATAACGAAAAGCCGTTTCTCCTCAGCGGGGGCATCGGGCTCGACAACATCGACGAGATCATCACATTATCCAAAACCCTTCCCATTTACGGCATCGACGTCAACAGTAAGTTCGAAACCGAGCCCGGCGTGAAGGATATTGCCAAGCTGGAAGAGTTATTTAGTTTAGTTCGCGTAAAAGAGCAAGAAGAAGCGGAAGCTTAATTTTTATGGAATCAATTGCAGAAAAGAAGTCGTATCAGGTAAATGACCGCGGTTACTATGGCACCTTCGGGGGTGCATTCATTCCTGAAATGCTGTACCCGAATGTAGAAGAATTGCGTGAAAACTACCTGCAAGTGATCGCAGATCCTTCTTTTCAGAAAGAATTCAACGATTTGCTGCGTCATTACGTAGGCCGTCCCACGCCGCTTTACCCGGCCAACCGGCTTTCTGAAAAATATAAAACCAACATTTTCCTCAAAAGGGAAGACCTCTGCCACACCGGCGCGCACAAGGTGAATAACACCATCGGGCAGATCCTGATGGCCCAGCGACTGGGTAAAAAACGTATTGTGGCGGAAACCGGTGCAGGCCAGCACGGCGTGGCAACCGCCACCGTATGCGCATTGATGAACATCGAATGCGTCGTGTACATGGGCGAACTCGATATCGAGCGCCAGGCGCCGAATGTAGCACGTATGAAAATGCTCGGTGCGGAAGTACGCCCGGCAACGTGCGGGTCTCGTACGCTGAAAGATGCCACCAACGAGGCAATGCGTCACTGGATCAACAATCCGGTCGATACCCATTACATTATCGGCTCCGTCGTAGGCCCACACCCTTATCCCGACATGGTAGCGCGGTTCCAATCGGTGATCTCCGAGGAAATACGCGTTCAGCTCAAAGAGCACATCGGCAAAGAGACCCCGGATTACGTGGTAGCCTGCGTGGGCGGCGGCAGCAATGCGGCAGGCGCATTTTACCACTTCCTTGACGAAGAAAATGTGAAACTCGTGGCTGTGGAAGCCGCAGGACTGGGACTCACTTCGGGACATTCGGCTGCAACGGTCGCATTGGGTAAGCCAGGCGTACTGCACGGCAGCCGTACCATCCTGATGCAAACCGAAGACGGCCAGGTAACGGAACCATTTTCCATCTCCGCCGGGTTGGATTACCCGGGCATCGGCCCTCAGCATGCATGGCTTGCTGCCAGCGGTCGCGGTACATTCCTTTCGGCTACCGACGAAGAAGCGGTGCAGGCCGCATTCGAGCTCACCCGCCTGGAAGGCATTATCCCCGCATTGGAGTCGTCGCACGCACTGGCCGTTTTGGGCCGCCTGGGCGCTTCCGAGAACGAGACGGTGGTATTGAACCTCTCGGGCCGCGGCGATAAGGACATGGGCACTTATATGAAATACATCGATTAATTCTCACCTCAATACAACATCACATGGCTACATTGACATTGCCAGAGGTTTTCGATCTCCGGTTGAAGATCCAGGAACTGGAAGCAAAGGTAAACTCAGGTGAACTGTCGCTCTTCGAACGCTGCGATATGGAAGACGAGATCCTGGAAATGAAAGAAAAACTGGGCGAATTCGATCGCCTGAAATTCAGCGACGAAGGCGAATGCCTCAACTGCTCAGCCTAACTCACGGATCACCTTTTAATCCATACCGTCATATGCAAAGATTTAAACTCTTTTTGCTTGCTTCCATGGTCCTTTTCAGCACCATGTCGTTTGTTTCACCATCCAATCCACCTAAAAAAATGCTGCGCCACGTTGTTCTTTTCAAATTCAAGGATTCTGCAACACCTGCGCAGGTGAAGGAAGTAGAAGATGCTTTCCGTAAGCTCCCTTCCAAAATCAAAGAGGTGAAAGGCTTTGAATGGGGTACCAACAACAGCCCCGAAGGATTGGCACAAGGCTTCACACACGTGTTTTTCGTGAGCTTCGACAGCGAAGCCGGACGCGAAGTGTACCTGCCTCATCCGGAGCACAAAGCATTTGTAAAGGTCCTGGAACCACACCTGGACAAAGTATTGGTTGTTGACTACTGGACACAGGAATGAACCGCATTGTAAATCTTTTTCAGAATTCTAATCAAAACGCCGACGGTGGTCTGTTGAATGTGTATTTCACAGCAGGCTTTCCCGAGCTCAACGACACGAAGCGCGTTTTAAAAGCATTGCAGGATGGCGGCGCCGACCTCGTGGAGATAGGAATGCCTTATTCCGATCCCGTGGCCGATGGCGAAACCATTCAGCAGAGCAATGACCGCGCGCTGGAAAACGGCATGTCTGTGCGCATTTTGTTCGATCAGCTGGCAAGCATGCGGGATACGATCGCTGTACCAGTGCTGTTAATGGGGTATATCAACCCGGTATTGCAATATGGGATCGAGGCGTTTTGTGCCAAATGCGCGGAAGTAGGCGTGGATGGGCTCATTCTGCCCGATATGCCGATGGACGTATATCTCGATGAATATAAATCCATTTTCGATGCACATGGGCTGCTCAATATTTTCCTGGTAACGCCGCAAACTTCGGAAGCGCGCATCAGGCAGATCGACGAGGTAAGCGAAGGTTTCATCTACACCGTTTCTTCGGCCAGCGTTACGGGCTCCAAGTCGGGCGTGAGCGGGGATATGGAAGCTTACTTCGAAAAACTCGACGCCATGAACCTCCGCAACCCGCGGCTCATCGGTTTCGGTATCAAAGATCACGACACGTTCGTGAAAGCTTCAAGCCATGCCGCCGGTGCGATCATCGGCAGTGCGTTCATCCGGGTGTTACAGGAAAGTACCGACCTTGAAAACGACATTAAAACTTTCGTTCGGGGCGTTAAAAACTCTTCCGAGGCTATTCCGGCCTAAATTCGTCGCGAAGCGACCGATTTTTGAAATACTTCAGGCATCAATTTTATACAAACAATCCGTCACCGGGTTGTTTGTTTTTTTATCTACCAACGTTGCCTATGAAAACCGCTATTTCCTTATTCATCATCCTCATATGCAGCGTATATACGCCCGCATCGGCACAGTTCAATTTTGACTTCGAAGGCGGACTCATTTTGGGCACGAGCTACAATAAAGTACAAATTCCCAGCGGAACTGGAACGCGTGTGAATCTCCCAGGGCAACTCGATCTGGACCAGAGTGCATTCTATCGCATTCGTGCTGGTTACCGGATTGGTAACCGCCACAACATTTCATCGCTATTCGCCCCACTCACGATCCACTACCGCGGGGCGGTCGACCAGAACACAAACTTCAACAACAACACATTCCTCCCAGGCCAGCCGCTCAATGTCGACTACCGCTTCAACTCGTACCGGCTTACCTATCGTTACGATTTTCTTGCCAATGGAAAGTGGAGGATAGGGGCGGGGCTCACCGGCAAGATCCGCGACGCCGACATTCGTTTCAAGAGCGAGTATGCCGATACCCACTATGACAACCTTGGCTTCGTGCCGCTCATTAATTTTTACGCTTCCTGGAAACCCGCCTACCACTGGACCTTAATCCTCGAAGGCGATGCGCTCGCGGCGAAACAGGGAAGGGCTGAAGACATTTTCGGAGGCATCGCCTACAACTTCAACAATACCATCGGGATCAAGCTCGGCTACCGCATGCTCGAAGGCGGCGCGGACAATGATAAGATTTACAATTTCAACTGGATCAACTACGCTTCTGCCGGTCTGCTGATTTCTCTCTGACATGAGAAGGGCGTCATCTGCTGGATTATCTGTTCTGCATTTCCTTCCAGCCGAATACTGTGCCACAATACCCGGATTTCTCAATACTTTCTGGGTAAATGCGGTGGGAATTAGCTATATTTCTTTGTTTTTTGTGTGTTTGCGCGTTCGTAATTTTTAGGTGCCGCAGGCGTTATAAAAACTTCACAGTTATACCTAGACCACTATGGCTCCTTTCACTACCTCAATGGAAGGCCTGTTGCTTCGCATTCAGGAATACCGTCAGAAATATTATCAGAACCAGTTGCTCAAAGGTGCGATCTTCTCGATCGGGCTGTTGCTGACTGTTTTTTTGTTTTTCAACACCATCGAGTATTTCGGGCGGTTCAGTTCGCTGGTACGCGGGATGCTGTTTTTCGGCTTCCTGGCCGTACTGGTGTTTTCATTTGTACAGTGGGTGGTACAGCCGCTGATCCATTTGTATGGGTTAAGAAAACCGCTTTCCGATGAAGAAGCCGCATTGCAGATAGGGCAGTATTTCCCTGAGGTAGGAGATAAGCTCGTCAATACATTGCAGCTTCGGAACCTTACTGGCACGCAGTCGGACCTCATCGAGGCGAGTATCCGGCAAAAGTCCGGCCAGTTGCTGATCGTCCGCTTTTCGGATGCGATTCGTTTTAATGAAAATAAAAAACGGCTGAAATATGCCGTTTATCCGCTTGCGGCCATTGCAGTGATACTGCTCTTCAATCCATCGTTCTTCTCATCGAGTTCCGAACGCATTATCCATTTCCAGAAAAATTACACCTATGCGCCATTCTCCTTCGAACTTCAAAACAAGAGCCTGAAAGCGTTTCGGAATGAGGATTTTACATTGAAATTGAAACTTCAGGGGGAAGCATTACCATCCGCCGTTTACCTGGTACAGAATGGCACCCGCTTCAAACTGACTCAGGAAAGCGCGAAGGATTTTTCCTACACATTTAAAAACCTGCAACGTGACGTGGCATTCTCCTTCGATGCGGCCGGTTATGCGTCCGAAGAATACCGCATTGTTGTGAACGAGCGGCCTTCGCTGCTGTCGTTTGATGTGAACCTGCATTACCCTGCGTATCTCAACAAGCCTTCGGAAGGGTTGAATAATGTCGGGAACCTTTCGGTACCGGAAGGCACCACGATCGAATGGAATTTCAATACCAATTCCACCAGATCACTGGCCATCAGATTCGAAAACGATTCGGTATTTTATTCGGCCAAGGAACGTGATGGCGATCATTTCGAAATTCGCCGGACAGTCAGAAAATCGGCTCAGTACCAGGTCAATCTCAAAAATGACCAGACCACCAATTCGGATAAAATCGGGTATTTCATCAATGTCATTCCAGACAAATATCCTGTCATGAACCTGGAAAATTTCCAGGATACCACATTGTACAATTACCTGGTGCTAGGCGGCTCAATCAGCGACGACTACGGCTTTTCCCAACTGCGGATGTTCTATTCCGTCAAACGGGCGAATGAGGATAAGCCAGCCGCGCCAAAGAGCATTCCTATCCCTTTTAACAAAACCGTCAATACCCAAAGCTTCTTTTTCCAATGGTATGTTGACAGCCTCCAACTCGCGCCGGGCGACAAGATTGAGTACTATGCCCAGGTTTGGGACAATGATGGCGTAAATGGCGCCAAAAGCGCCCGTTCGCGGTCGATCCAGTTCACTGTCCCTTCCAAAGACCAGCTTGAAGCAGAGGTAAGGAAATCCGAGCAGGCGACTGAAAACCAGATGCAGTCGGCTATGAAAAAGGCGCAAAGCCTGCAAAAGGACATCGAGAACCTCGATAATCGCCTCAAAAGCAATAAGGAGCTTGATTTTAAAGAACAAAAGCAGATTGAGGAAGTACTTCGCAAACGCGAGGAACTGATGAAGGAATTGGAAGCATTAAAGGAAAAACACCAGGACGCCAACGAGAAGGCACGGCAGTTTAACCAGCAAAGCCCGGAGCTGCAAGCTAAAATAGAGCAATTGCAGAAGCTGATGAATGATTTGATGGACGAGGACACCGAGAAGCTCTACAAAGAGCTGAAAAAGCTTTTGGAACAAAAACAGAGCGAACGGATGTCGACCATGCTCGAAAAGCTCCGTAACAAGGAGAACAACCTCGAAAAAGAGCTGGAAAGGACCATGAAGCTCTTCAAGCAAATGCAGATGGAGCAAAAAATGGAAAACCTGGCTGAAAAACTGAACGACCTGGCGGACAAGGAGGAACAGCTGGCGGAAAAATCGGAGCAGAACGACAAAAACAAAAGTTCGGAAGAAAAGCAGGGTAAAAATGAAGACCTGAAAAAGGAGCAGGAAAAGATCCAGGACGATTTCAAAAAAGCCCAGGAAAACAGCAAGGAGATAGAGGAAATGGGCAAGGAGCTGGAACAGGAGCTCGATATGCAGAAAGAGGAGCAAAAAAACGCCTCTGAGCAGATGGAACAGAGCAAGCAGCAGCTCGATAAGCAACAGAACCAGAAAGCGTCTCAGTCGCAAAAAAATGCGGCAAAATCGATGAAGAAAATGGCGCAGTCGATGCAGGAACAAATGGAGTCGGCGGAAATGGAGCAAATGCAGGAAAACCTCGACGCATTGCGCGACATTCTTGAAAACCTGATCACATTGTCCTTCGACCAGGAGACATTGATGAAAGACTTCCGTGGCGTGAGTTTGCAGGACCCGCGTTTCGTAAAGCTCGGCCAGCAGCAGCTGAAACTGAAAGACGACGCGAAGGTCGTCGAGGACAGCCTGTATGCACTGGCGGGCCGCGTGGTGCAGATACAGTCGTTCATTACTCGTGAGCTGAACGATATGAAGTCGTACATGAACGAGAGCGTGAAGAGCATCAGGGACCGGCAGATTAACGTCGCCACTGCGAAGCAGCAATTTGCCATGACTTCCATGAACAACCTGGCACTAATGCTGAGCGATGTCTTCAACCAAATGCAGCAGCAAATGGCGATGGCCATGCCTGGCGCCGGAAAAGGCAAGAAGGGCAAGCAGAAAGGCCAGCAGCCCGGCATGGGTGAAATGCAGGAAAAACTGAACGGGCAGATCAAGCAGCTCGGCCAGGGCAAGGAAGGGCAGGGCAACCAGTCGGAGCAGCTCGCGCGAATGGCCGCCCAGCAAGCCGCGATCCGGAAAATGATCCAGGACCTGATGGAACAGCAGAAAGGCACCAAACAGGGCCAGCAAATGGGCAAGGAGTTGCAGGATATCGCCGATAAAATGGACGAAACCGAAACCGACCTGGTGAACAAACGCGTAACACCGGAGATGATCAAACGCAACCAGGAGATCACCACGCGCCTGCTGGAATCCGAAAAGGCGATGAAAGAGCAGGACGAAGACGAGCAGCGCAAAGCACAAGCCGCGAAGCAGCAGCCGAAACAGCCCCCAGCCGCATTTGAAAAATACATTCGCGAAAAGGAGAAGCAAACGGAACTGCTTCGTACCATACCGCCTACATTCTCACCATTCTACAAACGTGAAGTAGACACGTACTTCCGTAAATACCAGGCCAAGAACTGATCAACGGCTCATTTTGTTGGGCTAGGGTAGGGGATAGCGTTAACTCTTTTTAACAGGGTTCTGACACGCTATCCCTTGTTTTTCATGTTCTTAATGACAGACTTCGTAAGTTTGTAAATTATTTACGATCAAATATTTAAATATCACGCATCGGGCGCCGCTCGTGCGGGCGATGGTGCGTGACTGTATAATATGGTAAGTTTCTTCTCGGAAGACATTGATTTTAAGGTAGTTAATCCCATCAAAACAAAGAAATGGATTAAAAACGCCTCAAATTCAGAAGGTTATGAGGTATCCCAGCTGAATTACATATTCTGTTCAGATGAATACCTTCTTGAAATCAATAAGCAGTACCTCGACCACGACTATTTTACTGACATCATTACGTTTGACAATAGTGAGGAAGACACCCAATTGGAAGGCGATATTTACATTAGTGTAGACAGGGTACGTGAAAATGCAGCAACGTTCCACACCGATTTTGACACAGAAATGCGCCGTGTGCTCATTCACGGGCTTCTCCACCTCGCGGGGTACGAAGACTCGAATGATACGCTTAAAACGGCCATGAGGGCTAAAGAAGATGAGTATCTTAGGCTGTTCTAGTTAAATTTCCACGTGGAACACTTTAATTAAAGTGGTTTAACAAGTGAGTAAAAATATGTTTCAGGAATATGATGTGATCGTGGTAGGCGCAGGACATGCAGGATGCGAAGCCGCCGCTGCCGCAGCGACGATGGGCTCGTCGGTGCTGCTGATCACAATGAATATGCACACCATCGCGCAGATGTCGTGCAACCCCGCCATGGGAGGCGTTGCCAAAGGACAGATCGTCCGGGAAATCGATGCCCTCGGCGGACAGTCGGGTATTGTCTCCGACAAGACGATGATCCAGTTCCGGATGCTGAACCTATCCAAAGGCCCGGCCATGTGGAGCCCACGTTGCCAGAGCGACCGCGTACGGTTTGCAGAAGAATGGCGCTCCATACTCGAGAACAATCCGAATGTCGACTTCTGGCAGGACACCGCGAAGAATATCATCGTGGAAGATGGCAAGGCCTGCGGCGTGGTGACCAGCCTCGGGATCGAAATACGTTCGAAGGCCGTCGTGCTCACGAACGGCACCTTCCTGAATGGGCTCATCCATATCGGAGAAAAGAACTTCGGCGGAGGGCGCACCGGTGAGAAATCAGCCACCGGACTGACCGAGCAGCTGGTATCACTCGGCTTCGAAGCAGGACGCATGAAGACCGGAACGCCCCCTCGTGTGGATGGCCGCTCGCTCGACTATTCCAAAATGGAAGAGCAGCCCGGCGATGAAAACCCGGCCAAATTCTCCTACACCGATACCAAGCCGCTAGCCAAACAACGCAGCTGCTGGATCACCTACACCAACCAGGAGGTACATGACGTGCTGAAAACCGGCTTTGAAAAATCGCCGATGTTTTCCGGACGTATCAAAGGACTCGGTCCGCGTTACTGCCCGTCAGTGGAGGACAAGATCAACCGGTTTGCTGATAAAGACCGTCACCAGATTTTCGTGGAACCGGAAGGGTGGGATACCGTGGAAGTTTACGTGAATGGCTTCTCCACCTCACTGCCGGAAGACGTGCAATATGCCGCGCTCCGCAAAATTCCTGGCTTTGAGAATGCCAAAATGTTCCGTCCCGGTTATGCGATCGAATATGATTACTTCCCGCCGACGCAATTGAAGTCGACGCTGGAAACGCATCTCGTGAAGAACCTCTTTTTTGCCGGACAGATCAACGGAACCACGGGTTATGAAGAAGCCGCCTGCCAAGGATTGATGGCCGGCATCAATGCGCACCGCAATGTGAACGACCTCGATCCATTCGTTTTGAAACGATCAGAAGCGTACATCGGCGTGCTCATTGACGATCTCATTAACAAAGGCACCGAAGAGCCCTATCGCATGTTCACCTCCCGAGCCGAATACAGAACGCTGCTCCGTCAGGATAATGCCGATTTAAGGCTCACTGAAAAGGGTTATGAAATCGGTTTGGCCAGCGACGAAAGGGTAGAAACGGTTCGCAAAAAGAAACGCGAAACAGAAGAAATCATAGCCCGACTGAATGCGACCAAGCTGACACCCGACGAAATCAATGGTGCACTCGAGGCCATCGGAACGGCTCCGATTCGTGAGAAAATTACCATCGCCCAACTGCTCCGACGGCCACAGATTTCAATCGATCAGCTGCTCGATGCCAGCCCGGTCGTTACCGAACTACTCGCCGACTATGCTAACGACTCGGTACAGCAGGCAGAAATAAATCTTAAATACGACAGCTATATCGAGAAAGAAATGCTGCTCGTGGAGAAAATGAATAAGCTTGAAAACCTCGCGATAGTCGACAATTTCAACTACGATGGGGTCACTTCATTGTCCTTTGAAGGCCGCGAAAAATTGAAAAGAACACGTCCTTCCACGATCGGCCAGGCGTCGCGCATCAGCGGTGTCAGCCCTTCGGATATATCTGTTTTAATGCTTTACATAGGCCGCTAATGTCTTTAGAAACGCTAGATAAATGCCCGGTATGCCAGCAATCCAGTTTCAGTAATTACCTGAACGTGGAGGATTATACCGTTTCGCACAAAGAATTTACCATCCAGCAATGCAATTCCTGCTACTTCCTGTTTACCAATCCACGCCCGTCGGAAGAATCGATTGGCGCATATTATGAATCCCAGGACTACATTTCCCATCACGACGACGCCAAAGATCTGATGAGCAAAGTGTACACTTCTGTCAGAAATCACACGATTGAACAGAAGGTAAAACTGATCAACAGCCTGGTGCAGCCGAAAGGTACACTGCTCGATATCGGCTGCGGAACGGGTAATTTTTTAAGCGCGGTGAAGCAAAACGGATGGCAAACCTACGGTACCGAACCCGATTCCGGAGCCCGGGAAGTGGCATCCAAAAGGGTAGGAGCTACGGTATTTGAAAGCATTTTCCAGGCAGAACTGGGCAGCAGGCAGTATGATATCATCACCATGTGGCATGTCCTTGAGCACGTCCACAAGTTGAATGAGACGATCGACTGGCTCCAAAACCACCTGACACCAAATGGCCGCATTATCATAGCGGTGCCCAATCCGCAGTCGTACGATGCAACGAAATACGGCCGTTTTTGGGCCGCATACGACGTTCCGCGACATTTGTACCATTTCACCCGTACAACCATGAAAAACCTGCTTCAAAGGCACGGATTGGCGGTTCAACGAATACTTCCGATGTGGTTCGATTCCTTTTACGTGAGTATGCTCAGCACAAAATATAAAAGCAGCCAGACAAACCTCGTAGATAGCGCGATTACCGGTCTGCAATCCAATTTAAAAGGACGCGCCGGCACCAATAAGGAGCTGAATACTTCCAGCCTGATCTACATTATTTCGAAAAACTGACCCGTACCAACACATCAAACGGCCCTCAATACCCACTGTATTGGGGGCTTTTTAAATTCAACTGAAATGCTTAGAACGATTGTATTTGCCATCCTCATACTGTTCGTCTTCGAACGCTGCGCCCAGCAGGTACCACCCACCGGGGGAAAAAGAGATTCCATTCCGCCCATGCTGCTGGAGAGCAATCCGATGAACAAAACCCTCAATTTTAAAGGCAAAAAAGTCGAACTTTTTTTCGACGAATATGTGGTAGTCGACAATATCAACCAAAAGCTCGTGATTACCCCTGAGGCCGATAACCCCTATTCCTACAAGCAGAATGGCATGTCGGTGCTGCTCACGTTCAAAAATCAGTTCAAAGACAGCACAACTTTCACGCTGAATTTCGGTGATGCGATCAAGGATTTTGCCGAAAAGAACCCGGCAAAAAATCTAAAACTGGTGTTTAGCACCGGCAATTCACTCGACTCCGGGCGCGTGTACGGTACGCTGAAAGATATTCGTACCAACAAACCCATTTTCGATGCACTGGTGGGCCTTTATAATGTGAGCGACACGCTGAATATCGCCAAACAAAAGCCCTACTACTTCTCCCGTACCGATAGCAGCGGCGTGTTTTCCATCGAAAACATCCAGACAAGGCAGTACAAACTCATCGCAATCGACGATAAAAATCGCAATATGCTTTACAACGCGAAGGACGAACGCTTGGGTTTTCTGGACAAAACCATTACTGCCGGCACAGACTCGGCCGCCTATCAGCTGAACATGTATCTCTCGGACAATACACCATTGAAAATTCAGCGTACGCTGCCCAAAGTGAACAACTACGCCGTGGTATTCAGCAAAGCAATCGAGAATGTGGAAGTAACCTTTGTCAACAAGGAATCGCTTCCCTACCTGCTCGAACCGAACGGTACAAACCTCAAATTTTTCAATGTAGAGCCGCATCCGGATACTACCTTGGTCAAACTCAAGACGCTCGATTCACTAGGTACTACGGCTGAATTTGAGCAAAAAATCGCCTTCCAGGCCCAGCGGGGCAAGCAGCGCCAGCTCGATCCGTTGTCATTCACAACGATTCCGGAAGCCAACAAACCACTCACAAACACCTTCACCTATAAAATCATATTGAATAAACCGGTTCGCGCGCTGGACGATCAGAAAATCGCATTGATCTCCGACAGCCTCACACATGAACCGCTGAATGCATTCAAATACAGCTGGAACAAGAACCACAATATCCTTACAATTGACGCCAAATCATTCGCCAAAGACACCGTAAAATGGGACATCCCAAAAGGCTCCATCATCAGCGTAGAAGGCGACACATTGCCTAAAACGATGTTGCGGCACGCTATTCTAAATGAAGAGGATTTCGGGGTTATCCGCGGCCGCGTGACGAATGCCGATACCGCCGTGCATTTCATAATCGAGCTGGTCGACGAGCAATATAAAGTGGTCGAAACGCACTACCAATCGCCCTACACTTTCAAGAACATCGCTCAAGGAAAATACTTTTTGCGCATCACGATCGACAAAAACCGGAACAAGAGGTGGGATCCCGGTCAAATGGACAAAGGACTTCAGCCCGAGCCGATCTATTACCTCCCGGATAAGATCCTTTTGAAGGCGAATTTTGAGTTAAACGACATCAACATCACCATTCCTGGAGAAAAATAACGACATTTTTGTCTACAGTCTGTGGATAACTATGTGAATAACGCGGAAAATTTGTTGGTAAAAGGGGCGAAAATGTGAATAAGCTTGTGGATAACCCCTAATATGTGTGGATAAAAAAGTGAATTTCATCCTACAGTGGATAACCAACAGCTAAATTGAAGTTAACAGTACGTTGATGCACTTTAGAAACTGTGGATAACAAATGTAGTCAACTAAAGGCGTTTACCCACATTCGAATGTGAACAGAATAATTCCTAACTTGTATTTCAACTACTTAAATGTTGATTTCAAAAATTTCTACAGTGGATAACTCACAATACTTATCCACAAAATGTGTATAAGTATGTTAATCTACAGTGGATAAGGAGATTATTCACATATCCACAGGCCTACTGAAGGATAATAACTAAAGGAAAAAGATTTTTTTATCTATTATGAAAAGGGTTACGAGCTGTTTGATGATAGGATTTCTGCTTTCCGGGGCGGCCGCGGCGTTCGGGCAGGGGGAGCGGGAGCTGGCGGAGGAATACTTCAAGAATGGGGATTGTCCGAAGGCCCTTAGTTACTATTCTTCGTTTCTGAAAAGTTCATTTGAAAAGATCTCGCTTAAGAATTACACCAGCTGCATTATAAAGAGCAAGACCTGGTCCGATGGCGAGCAGTTTTTCAAAAAGCAGATCAAAGCCGACGCGAATAATGCGGCCTGGTATTATCTCAACTGGGGCATTATGCTTGAGAATCAGGGAAAGGCCGTAGAGGCGTCCAAAAAGTACGAGCAGGTCATTACCGCGTCCGGCTTGAGAACGGAGCTTAAACGTGATCTGGCGGAGGAATTCCGTGCCCAAAACCAGTCGGAGTGGGCGAAAAATATCCTGCTCGAAGCAAGAGAAAGCGCCAAACGTTATGATATTTTCCAGCTCGAACTCGCAAGCGTCTACCGCGACCTGAATCAGCCCGAGAAGATGATCGACGAGCTGCTTTCTTATGGAATGCGTTACCAGAACACCGAGGTGGTGCAGAACATGCTTCAGGACTTTACGAAGGACGAGAAGGAGCAGGCACTCCTGGAGAAGGTATTATATGATAAGATCCAGAAATTTCCGCAGGAAGGTTTTTACAATGAGCTGCTGATCTGGTACCAGGTCCAGCGGAAGGATTTCTATAAGGCATTTGTCCAGGAACGGGCGTTGGACAGGCGTTTTAAGCACAATGGGGCGCGGCTTTATAACCTCGGGATGCTGGCTTTGCAAAACAATGATTACGGCAACGCAGGAACGATCTTTGACCACCTGGTGAAGGAGTACCCCAAAGGCCAGCTCTATCCCGTGGCACGCAGAATGGCAATTTTCGCGCGTGAAGAGCAGGTTAAAAATACGTATCCGGTCAAGCGGAGCGAAGTGCAGAAGCTGCTCGGTCAATACCAGCAACTGGTGGATGAACTTGGCGTGAATGTGCGTACCATCGAAGCGCTGCGGAACATGGCGATTTTGAATGCATTCTATATGGATGATTTCAAAAAGGCAATAGATATCCTGCAAACGGCCATTGAAGCGGGCAAAGCGGAAAAGAGTTTCGTGGATAAATGCAAGCTCGATCTGGGTGATATTTACCTGCTGCAAGGCGAGCCCTGGGAAGCTACCCTGGTTTATTCGCAGGTAGAGAAGTCGCAGAAGGACGATGTACTAGGCTACGAGGCGAAGCTGCGCAATGCAAAGCTCCACTATTTCAAGGGAGAATTTGAGCTGGCCAAAGCGGTACTCGACATTCTGAAAAAGGCCACCAGCAGGGAAATCGCGAACGATGCCAATGAGCTCTCCCTTTTAATCATGGACAACACAGGGCTCGACAGTACCGAAGCTGCGATGAAGGCCTATTCATCCGTGGAACTGCAGTTGTTCCAGAACAAGAAGTTCGAAGCGATCGATACTTTGAAGCAACTTTATAAAAAGTATGAGAGCCACAGCCTGGCCGATGAGATCCTTTGGCTCACTGCGAAGACTTACATCAAACTCGACAGTAACCAACAGGCGATGGCGGATCTGAAGTTGTTGTATTCCAAATTTGGCCATGACCTGTACGGCGACGATGCATTGTTCTCCATGGCTAAGCTCTACCAGGAGAAACTAAACGACAAGGACCAGGCGATGAAATTGTATCAGGAGCTGATGGAAAAATATCCCGGGAGCATTTTTGTCGCCGAGTCGCGGAAGCGCTTCCGGATTTTGAGGGGCGATGTGGTCAATTAGAGGATTTTTTGAGAAGTATAGAAAAAGGCCCCGGAGTTCGTCACTTCGGGGCCTTTTACGTTTTAATATTCACGTGCATCTACCCGGATTTACGCAAATATTGAAATCTCAGGCGCATCAGGAGCCAGGATATTTATTTTAACTCACTCATTAATAATGATTTGAAATCTGAAAATTCAGGTTTCATTTTGATCGACATTTTTTCAATATCCAGCAGCGATCTCAGTCTTTCAGGTACATCAATGCTTTTTCCCAATGTTTCTTCCACAAGGTCGATAAATTTGGCCGGGTGAGCGGTCGAAAGGAAGACACCCGTAAAATCACTCTTCGTTTTTTTCCGGTACTCCTGGAGACCCCGGTAAGCGACAGCAGTGTGCGGGCACATTACGTAGTTGGCATTACCAAAAACTTCCCGCATTGCTTTTTGCGTCTGCTCGTCGTTGAAGAACGCTCCGGATACCTTCTTATTGATGGCATTCCAGTCGTCATTGAAAAAGCGGGTCAGCCGAACAAAGTTGCTTGGACTACCGACGTCCATGGCATTGGAAATTGTTTCGATCGAGGGCAGCGGCTCATAGTTACCTGATGCCAGATAGCGGGGCACTGCATTGTTTACATTCGTTGCCGCAATGAAATGTTCGACCGGCAAGCCCATCCGGTAGGCGAGTACACCCGCGCTAAGGTTTCCAAAATTTCCGCTCGGCACCGATATCACGAGGGGTTTACCCAATTTTTTCAGCTGCGCATAAGCCGAGAAGTAATAGAATGACTGGGGGATAAGCCTCGCAATGTTAATCGAGTTGGCAGATGCAAGGTTGTATTTAGCCGAAAGCTCGGGATCGAGGAATGCTTCTTTTACCAGTCGCTGGCAGTCATCGAAAGTACCGTCCACTTCGAGGGCAGTTACATTGTGGCCGAGCGTGGTGAGCTGCTTTTCCTGAATGTCGCTCACTTTTCCACTCGGGTACAGGATCGTTACCGAAATACCGGGCACCTTGTAAAATCCCTGGGCAACAGCGCCGCCGGTATCGCCGGAGGTTGCTACCAAAATGCGTATTTCTTTGTTGGAACGCTGCAGGAAGTAGGACATGATCGCTGCCATAAACCGGGCCCCAAAGTCCTTGAATGCCATAGACGGGCCATGGAACAGCTCAAGCACGTAGTCATTCGGCGTAATTTGCACTGCTGGCGCTTCGAAATCATATGCACGATCGATGATGGATTCAATTTCGCTTCTTGTAATTTCACTGCCCAAAAGCGTGGCGGTTACCTCGGTGGCGATCTCCTTGAAAGACCTGTTTTCAATATTATCCAGAAACTCCTTTGAAATCGTCGGGATGGATTCTGGCATGTAGAGGCCGTTATCGGGAGGAAGGCTGTTGAAAATGGCTTCTTCGAGCGATGCTTTCAAGTCGGCAGTCTTGGTACTGTAGAATATCATTTTGATACAAATTGATCCGAAAAATGGGAGCGCAAATTTAACTAAAATCCCAGCAGCTCAGTTATTTTGACAATTTTTAAATGGGTTTCAGGCTAAATGGTGAATGGTACTTTGTGTGGAGACCATTGTGGGGATCGAGCCGGAGAATAATTTTGTTATTTATTAAGAACTACTAAATCAATATAACAAACCAAATAATATGTCGATAGGAATTTTCAATGTGCCGGCGTTAAAAAATGAGCCGGTGAAAGGTTATGCACCGGGAACTCCGGAACGCGCAGAGCTGAAAAATGCATTGGCGGCTGCTCGCTCAAAAACCATTGAGATACCCCAATATATAGGTAGCGAAGAAATCTACTCCGGTAATAAGCAGAAGGTATCTCCACCGCATGATCACCAGCACGTTCTGGGCTACTTTCATGAGGGCACCAGGGATGATGTTGCCAGGGCAATCGATGCTGCATTGGAGGCCCGAAAAAGCTGGGCTACGCTCACCTGGGAGCAGCGGGCAGCCATATTTCTGAGGGCAGCAGAGCTGATCGCCGGCCCGTACCGCGCCGAAATGAATGCGGCAACGATGCTGGGACAATCTAAAAATGCCTATCAGGCCGAGATTGATTCCGCTTGTGAAATCATTGATTTTCTGCGGCTTAATGTAAACTTCATGCGAGATATCTACGAAGGGCAGCCGGTATCTTCGGAAGGTGTCTGGAACCGGATGGAATACCGTCCGTTGGAAGGTTTCATCTTCGCCATTACCCCGTTTAACTTCACGGCCATTGCTGGAAACCTGCCTGCTGCACCCGCATTAATGGGTAATGTGGTGATCTGGAAACCGGCGTTTACGCAGGTGTACGCGGCCAATGTGATCATGACAATTTTCAAGGAAGCAGGCTTGCCGGATGGCGTTATCAATATGGTGCTGGCGGATGGCCCGGTTGCGGGGGACGTTATTTTCAAGCATCCGGATTTCTCGGGTGTACATTTTACAGGCAGTACCAAGGTATTCCAAACGATCTGGAAGACTATCGGGGAGAACATCGGCACTTATAAGACATTTCCAAGAATTGTGGGGGAAACGGGCGGTAAGGATTTCGTGCTCGCGCACAAGTCAGCGGATGCGAAAGCACTTGCGACGGGCCTTATCCGTGGGGCATTTGAGTACCAGGGACAGAAATGTTCAGCAGCTTCCAGGGCTTACATTCCTTCCAATTTGTGGGAAGAGGTAAGGGCTTTCATGCTGGCAGACCTGGCGGAGATCAAAATGGGGGGCGTTGAAGATTTCTCAAATTTTGTTAATGCCGTCATAGACGAAAAATCGTTCGATAAGATCGCTTCCTATATAGAAGGGGCGAAGGCCAGCGGCGACACGGAAATCGTCGCAGGAGGCAATTTTGATAAGAGCAAAGGGTATTTCGTCGAGCCAACTATTATTCAGGCTTTCAAATCGGATTATGTGACGTTGTGCGAGGAGATCTTCGGACCGGTGCTCACTATATATGTGTATGACGAAAACGAATTCGAACAGATCATTCCTGTTATCGACGCCACTTCTCCCTACGCATTAACAGGAGCCATTTTTGCCAAAGACCGCTATGCGATTGAATATGCTACCCGGCATCTGGTGAATGCGGCAGGTAACTTCTATATAAATGACAAGCCGACCGGCGCTGTGGTAGGGCAGCAGCCATTTGGTGGGGCACGTGCATCGGGTACAAATGATAAGGCGGGATCAGTTCTAAACCTCCTTAGATGGGTATCGCCGCGTGCATTGAAAGAGACGCTCGTGTCGCCGAAAGATTACAAATATCCCTTCATTTCCGGGGAATAATTGGATAATGCTTTTGAATAATTTAAAAAGTCGAAGAACTTTCAAGTTTTTCGACTTTTTTCTTGCCCAGCTATTGGACTTGAAAAAATGTTTTCTACCTTTGCAATCCCAATCGCAAACGAAGCGACTGACACGAAGAAAAGAAAGCGCGGTTGGCACTGTTCTTTGACATGATGAGATAGACCAAAAGAGTAAGAAAAACTCGTTTGAATAGAATTAAGCTACTTAATGTAGCAAACAAAATTTACAATGGAGAGTTTGATCCTGGCTCAGGATGAACGCTAGCGGCAGGCTTAATACATGCAAGGCGAAGGGTCAGCAATGACACTGTCGTACGGGTGCGTAACGCGTATGCAACCTACCTATCAC
>Ga0209958_1001178_pt1 | contig 23125 bp, 20 predicted proteins | sample ThiBio_inoc_plan_FD_183942 | JGI IMG/M metagenome (GOLD analysis project Ga0209958, IMG submission 183942) | Wastewater bioreactor microbial communities from Cape Town, South Africa - Thiocy_inoc_plan (SPAdes) | ecosystem: Engineered > Bioremediation > Thiocyanate > Unclassified | place: South... | reverse complement strand
CCGCCTGCTCTGGATCGACCCGAGCGTGGACGGCATGAAGACCGGCTACACCGAGGCCGCCGGCTACTGCCTGATCTCCTCCGCCAAGCGCGGCCCGCGCCGCCTGCTTTCGGTCGTGCTCGGCACCGCCAGCGACGCGCACCGCGCGCAGGAATCGCTCAAGCTGCTCAACTACGGCTACCAGTTCTACGACGCCCACCAGCTCTACGCCAAGGATCAGGCGGTTTCCAGCCTGAAGGTCTGGAAGGGCAAAGAAAGCACCGTCAAGGCCGGCTTCCCGCAGGACTTCATCGTCGCCGTGCCGAAGGGTTTCGGTCCCAAGATCAAGGCCGAGCTCGTCTCGCTGCAGCCGCTGCTGGCGCCGGTCGCGCAGGGCCAGGTGGTCGGCACGATGAAGGTCAGCATCGACGGCAAGCCCTACGGCGAATACCCCGTGCAGGCGCTCGAAGCGGTGCCGGTCGCCGGCTTCTTCGGCCGCCTGCTCGACACCATCCGCCTGTGGTTCAACTGAGGAGCGCGGCCATGACCGTCTATCTGAACGGGCAGTTCCTGCCGATCGAGGAAGCGAAAATCTCGCCGCTCGACCGCGGCTTCCTGTTCGGCGACGGCGCCTACGAGGTGATTCCGGTTTACTCGCGGCGCCCCTTCCGCATCGACGAGCACCTGCGCCGCCTGCAGACGACGCTCGACGGCATCCGCCTGAGCAACCCGCACGGCCTCGCCGAGTGGCGCGCGCTGGTCGAGCGCATCGTCGCCGGCGCCGAGTTTGCCGACCAGTCGGTCTACATCCAGGTCACGCGCGGCGCCGACGTCAAGCGCGACCATCCCTTCCCGCAGGGCGTCGCGCCCACCGTCTTCATCTACACCGCGCCGCTCGTCACCCCGCCGGCCGCCGTGCGCGAAGCCGGCGTCGCCGCCGTCAGCGCGCTCGACAACCGCTGGCTGCGCTGCGACCTCAAGACCGTCTCGCTGCTCGCCAACGTGCTGCTGCGCCAGCAGGCGGTCGACGCCGGCTGCGCCGAGACGGTGATGCTGCGCGAGGGCTATCTGACCGAAGGCGCCGCGTCGAACGTCTTCGTCGTCAAGGACGGCGTCCTGCTCGCGCCGCCCAAGGACCACCGCGTGCTGCCCGGCGTCACCTACGACATCGTGCTCGAACTGGCTGCGCGCCACGGCATGCCCTTCGCGGTGCGCGAAATCCCCGAGGCCGAGCTGCGCGCCGCCGACGAACTGTGGATGACCTCCTCGACCAAGGAGGTGTTGCCGATCACCGTGCTCGACGGCAAGCCGGTCGGCCGCGGCGCCGCCGCCGGCAAGCCCGGCCCGGCGGCGCAGCGCATGTACGCCTGGTACTGCGCCTTCCGCGACGAAGTGATGAGGAAAGCCGATGCCTGACCAGCCGCAACAACCCGAAACGCAGGAAACCCTGCTCGAATTCCCCTGCGCCTTCCCGCTCAAGATCATGGGCCGCGCCGACAGCGACCTGGCGCAGGCCGTGCTCGCCGTCGTCCTGACGCACGATCCCGGTTTCGACGGCGCGACGATGGAAATGCGCGCGTCGAGCGGCGGCAACTACGTGAGCCTGACGTGCACCGTCACCGCCACCTCGAAGGCGCAGCTCGACGCCCTGTACCGGGAACTGACCGGCCACCCGCTGGTCAAGATCGTCCTCTGATCCCGATCTGAGTCCCGTGTCCCAGCCTCTACACCTGCGCCGTCTCGGCCGCGTCGACTACGAGCCGACCTGGCGCGCCATGCAGGCATTCACCGCCGCGCGCACGGCGGAAAGCGCCGACGAACTGTGGCTGTGCGAACATCCGCCGGTCTACACGCTGGGCCAGGCCGGCAAGCCCGAACACCTGCTCGCCGACATCGGCGTCCCGCTGGTCAAGATCGACCGCGGCGGGCAGATCACCTACCACGGCCCCGGCCAGGTGCTCGCCTATCTGCTGATCGACCTGCCGCGGCGCGGGCTCAAGGTGCGCGAACTCGTCTCGCGCATCGAGCAGGCGGTGATCGACCTGCTCGCCGAGCACGGCGTGCGCGCCGAGCGGCGCGACGGCGCGCCCGGCGTCTACGTCGGCCCGGCCAAGGTCGCCGCGCTCGGCCTGCGCATCAAGAACGGCCGCAGCTACCACGGGCTCAGCCTGAACGTCGACATGGACCTCTCGCCGTTTTCGGCGATCAACCCCTGCGGCTACGCCGGCCTCGCCGTCACGCAAACGAAGGACCTCGGCATCGCGCTGACGCCGCCACAAGCGGCCGACGCGCTGGCGCGGCACCTGGGGGCACAACTCGAAGCACAACTGGAGCGCATGGAATGAGCGAGCAAGAGACCAAGGCCGGGGCGCAACCCGCGGCGCGACCGGGCGCGAAGATCGCCGGCGTCAAGGAAAAGGGCGAACTGAAAACGGCGCGCATCCCGATCAAGATCGTGCCGCAGGAGCCGCAGCGCAAGCCCGAATGGATTCGCGTCAAGGCCGGCAACGCCAACGGGCGCTTCGGCGAAATCAAGCAGATGCTGCGCGAACAGAAGCTGCACACCGTCTGCGAAGAAGCCGCCTGCCCGAACATCGGCGAATGCTTCGGGCGCGGCACCGCCACCTTCATGATCCTCGGCGACATCTGCACGCGCCGCTGCCCCTTCTGCGACGTCGGCCACGGCAAGCCGCTGCCGCCCGACGCCGACGAACCGGCCCACCTCGCCGAAAGCGTCGCCAACCTCCGCCTGCGCTACGTCGTGATCACCAGCGTCGACCGCGACGACCTGCGCGATGGCGGCGCCCAGCACTTCGTCGACGTGATCGCCGCCGTGCGCGGCAAATCGCCGTCGACCACCATCGAAACGCTGGTCCCCGATTTTCGCGGGCGCATGGACATCGCCATCGACGTGCTCGGCCAGTCGCTGCCCGACGTCCTCAACCACAACATGGAAACCGTACCGCGCCTCTACAAGCAGGCGCGCCCCGGCGCCGACTACCAGCACTCGCTTGACTTCATGAAGGCCTTCAAGGCGCGCTACCCGCAGGTGCCGACCAAATCCGGCCTGATGGTCGGCCTCGGCGAAACCGACGAGGAAATCCTCGACGTCCTGCGCGACCTGCGCGCGCACGGCGTCGAAATGCTCACCATCGGCCAGTACCTCGCCCCATCCGGCCACCACCTCCCCGTCTCGCGCTACGTGCATCCGGACACCTTCAAGATGTACGAGGAAGAAGCGAAAAAAATGGGCTTCACCGGCGCCGCCTGCGGCCCGATGGTGCGTTCGAGCTATTGGGCGGATCAGCAGGCGCACAATGCAGGTGTCGCTGTGACTTCTAACGATAAATGAGAGTGAACATAGGTATTTGAGAACGCACAAGGCTATTCGAGAACATGAATTCGGATAGCCTGCCGGCTCTTCCCCAGCTGACGCCGGACGACAGAATCTGGCGGCTGGACTGGTTCGGCGAATGCGCTTACCCGGGCAGTGTCAGGCGCTATACCCAGCCCAGCATCAAGGTCGTACTTTCGGCGCTGCGGTGCGATCCATCCGATTGCTCGGCCCTACTCCTTCCGGACGCCACAGACCATCAACATTCCCATGAAGCATGGGTGCCGGTCTCCGCGTTACCGATGCTTGCGATCGGTGATCTATGGCAAAATGGACGCCGGCTCGAGTCGCCTGTCTACCAACTTGAGACGTTCCAGAATCTTCGTGTCGACGATACGAGCGCCAGCTTCATCAAAGCCGGACTTGCGGTCGACGCCCATTTCCTGCTGCCCCTGAGTAGGCACCCGTGGCATCGGCTGCATACACAATCGTATTGCGTGTCGCTGGCGTTAAGCGATGGCCGGCGTTTGCTTGTGCCCTGCGTCGAACTGATCCGGTTCTATTTCGGCTCATCCGGCAACCTACTGCATCGCCTGTTTACGGGACCGCTGACCAGGGAGTCGTTATGGGTCAGCAAGCGTTTCAATCCAACTAATCGACATCTGCATCTGGTGCTGGCCAAGCGGCTTTCCCTGTGGTCGGCACCCGACATAGGACGCATCGCGGAAAGTCCTCTAGCATGGCGGGCCGCGGCTGGCATCCACGCCTCCTGCCAGAAAGCGGCTGCGCAGCGCCATCCTGCCTATCCATACACAGGCTTCCCGTTCGAGGGCCAGACGAACTTGGTGGCGTCTGGAGTCTGGTTGCCATTCGGCGAGGTTGAGCGCGCCACATTCCTCGCATATCGCCTCTTCTCATGCTCGCATCCGTTTCCGTATCGATCGCTGTCCTACGAAGCAGCCGATCGAAAAGTGCGATATGCCTCTGATCGCAAGAGTGACCAGGTCGGGAAAGTCGGGCATACACGCGAAAAACCCAAGGGAGCAACGGAAACGACCGATGCCGATCCTGGTGACAGAAAGGCACAGCGCCGAATCGTTTTCGAGAATCAGCAACGGTTCCCAGATCTGACCCGGAAATCGATCTGGCGGGAGAAGCTCGAAGCGATGCCGAAGCCGGACGTTTATTTCCGGCACGCCGATGGCGCTATCGAGCAGGTCGCGCTGGGAGAACCTGCAGGGAGTTCCGCTGTGGCGGGTATCGACATTGGCCGGGGAAACGGAACCGAGAGCACCCATGTGCCCGAGCAACGACTGCCCCGGTTCGTGCAGCAGGGCCTCGACAGGATTGCCTCCGAGGTTGCGGCCCTGTCGGAAAACTCCTTGGTAAAGATCGTTTGTCCGGCAGGGAAGACGGCGCCGGTATTCAGTCTTCCGGCGATCGTCGACGTTGATGGTGTTCTCGATGCCGAACTGTTGTTCACCGCTGCGGATGGTAGTACGCGCCAACGCAGAGGGTGCTTTGCTGAAGTTAACTTGAAGGCTGACTCTCCCTCATATTGGCTCATTGCCGAGGGGAGCGCTCGCTATGTCAAGCCGGTTACTGTCCCAGTATCAACTACGCAAATGGGTGAAGCTATCGCAGCACTCAACACGCGAAGCAGTACTTGTGCACTCGCAGCGCAGACAATATCGCCGTGAGTTGTATAGCGACTAAATCACGATGACAAGATCGGGATTGAAGCAGCGGACCAAACGATTCCTCGCGTAACCCCGCGGGTTGCAGAACACCCGACCGGAGCCGGGTTTTTAACCCGCTGGAACACAAGTGTGGCTGTGAACCCACAGATTAGCTTCTGCAACTATTTCGGTCAGCTCGCCGTCCAGCGGTCACCCCAAAGACTGTCTAGCAAGGTACCGCTCGACACGTTGATATGTTCTTGTAGCTTTGCACAGTACCGGGTCAAACAGAGACGTTGTGCCATTTGAACATGGAAGCACCATTGGTTATCGCTGCGAACCTGCTCCCACTCATTAGGATAAAAATTCGCGGTTACGGCTTCAATCAGCAAAATTAAATCCATTGGCGGATGTGCCCACCGGGGCTCTTTGATCGGCATGTCATGCGCGCGATCGTCGTGGGCATGACCGCCGAACTGCAGATGGTATCGTGGCCCTTGCTGAGCTCTGCCATCTGATCTCATGTTCGCCTGATCGAAGTGCCACCGGTGGATTCGTCCCGTATGTTGATATCGCAACTCAAGCGAGATATCCAGTTTACTCAATGGTGGTAGCATCTCATTCCGGTCATTTACTGAGATGCCGTCTACCGATACCACGGGGTTGTAAATATTCCGGTGTCGATCAGCGCACGCCCGGAACACCAGTCCTTGGTCATGTGCGACGGAGAACTCCCAGGACTTATTGTCGCCTTGTTCCCGTAGTACGTTGTTGAGCTTATACACTGCGTCGTAGGAAACTGGTTCTAAAACGTTCATGCCGAGCAGTTTGTCGCACATGAACTTAACGGCAGTTGCCATCTCCTTCGCCGTAGGTACCACCACTTTGTTCTCCTTGTATTGTTCCTTTCCGTACCGCGTCTTCAACTGGCTTATCCAAGGCGTCAATTCTTAAATCTATTCGATCCATATGCCTATCTTCTTGGATGCAGTTGAAACAAATGCGTCGACGTTCTATAAGAGGTCCGCTTAGCCGTTCGTGAACAGCAACCGAATGCGCGACAAGGGTTGGGCGTTCGCAGATGGAGCACACATGGGTGAACCGTTCATTCGATGAATTGCTCCATGCTGATTTTGCAGGCTTGAAGTCATAGCCGAATTTCTGTTTGAGGGCGGCTGCCCGCTCTTGTGCTGAAAAACTATTGACTACACCACCTAACCACTCTTCTAGGGCTATTTCCACCGTCAATCGCCACCACATTGATCTGAATCCGCTGAACACCCCTGTGTAATTCGCGCCCAGTCGCTGAAGTTCGTCAAATATCCGCTGGTTGCCGTCATCGTTGGCATTGACGCCGCATCGCGCTAACACCGTCAGGTCATCTACAAGGATGCCATTCCTGCTAATCAACCGTTTAAGAATGAATCTTGCGAAAATGTGCGGAATCGTGGTTGTTGCCGCTAGGTCGTGAATTTCCTGGTGGTCTATCAGGTGCGCTCTCTGTTTGTCCAGGCCGAAAATAACCAGCAGCTTGTCGTTGTATGGGCGCAATTCGAGTAAACGGACATAACCATCGGCTAACGCGTCCAGTTTTCGTTTTTCCTCATCAACATCTTTTCTTGACGACTTTTTGATAATGTGATCAAAAAGATCGTGTGCGGTCTTTTCCGGATGAAAATATTCCCGAATCTTTTCTTCTGCCGAGTGAAGCACTATGGGGAAATCTTCGCTTCCGCCATCGCCGGCTAAGTCCCTTAGATATTGAGCGAGCGTCGATGCCTTGTAGCTTACAGCTTGGTCTTTATCTCCGACCCGTTCGTCTAATCGATAGTCCACAACGATCATGCCTGGCTTGGCACAAAAGAGCTCCTTCGCAAAGGATTCGAGTGTTTCTGGTTTCTTGAATTCAAACGTCAGCATCTCGGTAGAGAAAATCTGTGCCGAATTCGCAGCTCCGTCATCATCGTCAATAAGGAAGGCTCGCATAACCATAGTCAAAGTTCGTGAATGTTTTCGTCATAACCGAGGACGCGGAACTCGATCGCTGTCTTCATATCCGGCGAGGGTTCTACGACGCGAACCGAACCACCGTAATTTGAGGCGATATCTGCGACGATTTTGAGACCCAGCCCAGCACCTGCAGCGGGGTCATCATTGTCGGCTCCCGTGGTGGTAAAGAAGGCCTCGAAGATTTTTTCCTGAATCGATGGGTCAATTCCGGTGCCATTGTCGGACACAACCAAAACCACAAATTTCCTGTCCCTGTAGGCAGAGAGGCGCACTTTGCCAGCTTCAGGTCGGGCCTTCTTGACTGCTTTGAGGGCGTTAGTCGTGAGATTGAACAAAATCGAATCTATCTCGCTACGGTGTATCGGAGCCGTCCGCAACGGTGCATCTTTCAAATCGAGCTCCATGGCAACACCTTGCCCACTTAGGTAGTCGGCAATCCGCTCGTGGAAGCCTCTGATCGCACCGATTAACGATGTAGTGGCGAGCTTTCTAGTGCCGGCATAGGCGGTTAATCCACCTAGGTAATCTCCGAGCACAGTGATTTTCTCGACGCCGCTTTCAATGTTATCGATCAGCGGCTTCAGAATCGAATCCGCCATAATTTCTTCAATTTCTCTCGCCCGCAGCAAAAAGAGCTTCGTCGAGTCGTCTGCAAATGAGGACGCTGCACGGACCTCGTGTGCAAAAACCGAAATGGAGAGCCCCAGCGAAGCAAGTACTCGCAACATTGCTTCATAGCGGATTGACTCTGCCTGAGCGCGCTGCACTTCGTCTTCATATCGACGAACGAAACTCAGAATATCTCGCCTCGCTTCGTTTGCATCCTTGTCGGATGCGGCATCATCAATACGGTCAAGTAATACAGAAATCTGTTCGGCAAGAGCTCCCTTGATTTGTTTGCCCGGTTCGTTCGCCTTGGTTTTTTTGTCGCGTGCCCAGCCTACGCGCTTAATAGCCCAATAGATGCACTGACGAATGAAATCGACTAAGCTCTCATAGGCAGAATTTTCAATTAAGCCTTCGCGGCTAGCAGTTTCCTCCAATCCCGGATTTTCAGCGGAGGTAATGTAGACCCGTCCAAGGAAATTGTTGTTGTTTGCCGGAACAAGAATATGTCTACGGGCAACGTCCGTTGCGAACCCCAGCCAGTCGTTATTGGGATCGCCATATGGAGCTACTCGGAAACCATTCCTGTACAGACGCACTCCGCCAATTTCTGCAGCAATCTTCTGGGCGGTATTAATTTTTAACCCAGAAAAAAATTCTGTTGCATAGATAAAGTAGTCCGTTTCCAAGCGTACCGGGCCCACTTCTTTATAGTTACGCGCTTCGAACTTGAAGGTGTCGTGTAAGTTCAGCGTAGCTGAATGAACCTCAAAATGAGCATCCCCTTTGGCATCTATTGTTCCAGATATTGTCGCGACTGCGGATTTGCTGAACTCCGACTCGACGTCATAGCCGGCGACTTTGCGACCGCTTTTTTTTAAGTCCATAAAGGCCTGAAAGCCGGGGTCGCTATTTTTTGGGGGGGGGGGCTTCTGATCTCGAAGAGGGGCTTGTAGCAACGATACAGATCGCCATGCTGATTCAGTCGAGGATGTCGACCAACGATCACGGAGGCCTCTGATTTCTAGAACAGTGCCTTCTGTTTCTGGATTTTTTGGAACTGGTCGAATTTCATGTGGAACGAGAGTGATGTCTTTGCCTTTGACATGCTTGTTGTCCCAATCTACATCCAATTGCCAGCCGGAGTTATAGCCGCGTTGCCCGGTAGTCAACGTCAACGCGCGGCCTAGGCGTTGGACTGCAAATCGACCGATCCCCTTTTTCCCTGCACGACGACGTTTGTATCGGGAGGAGAGTGGATTCTCGACTTTATTCGATGTGGATATTCGCATCCATGCGCGGCGAATGTCATCGAGGTTCATTCCGAGCCCATCGTCTTCGATCCTGATAATCCCGCCGTCACCTTCAGTATCGTCGATATCTACCGTTACAACGGTAGCATCTGCGTCATACGCATTCTTCACCAGCTCAGCCAAGGCTGTCCCTTGCTTGCCGACAAGCTCGTATCCGAGTCTCTCAACGTGACTTGCATCCACGGTGAAGCGCACAAACGCCGTCTCCAGATCGGCCAAGGCGTTTGCCAATCCAGCAACCTTGAGGGTGTCTATCGGTTCTTTTCCGAGCTCTGCTGCGATCTCGACCTTCAACTCTTCCGCTGATTTGAAGGTGAGATTGGCGTCTCCGCGTTCAGTCATAGATAAACCTCGTTCAGATCTTGATTCTACGCGCCAGTCATGTCTCGGGCGGGGCGTCGAAGCATTCTTGCAGCCTCAAGGGCCGCACTGAAAGCTGCCGAAAGCGCTTCCCAGTCATTGAATGTCCCAAGGATTAGCTCGTCGGCTTTCTTCATTGCGGCTTCCGTATCTTTGTCGCGTAGAAGTTTGTCTATCGCATCAAAGTGCTGGTTCACAGTATCGTCATTCAGCTCGGGAAGCAGAATCGCGATCTTTTCGATTTCGCGCGGTTCATGCTTCAGTACGCCTGAACCATAACGGCGACCGACGAATTCGGCTGATAGTTGCGAAAAGCTGGTTAGCAGGGAGATGGCGATAAGTTTTTGTTGTTTTTCGGTTACGTGTTTTCGGAAGAATGCCCGGTGCAGTGTATTAGTGCAATTAATCCGGGCCTGATTCAATACCAACCGTGGACCATCATGATTCATCACGGGTAAAAATGCGTCAGGTATGTTTTCGTCATTTGTGGCGTGCCAAACAGACCTCTTTTTGAAGGTGCCGATTTTGTTGCGATCTTCCTCTGAGAAACTGTCCAGATAACGGCGCAGGGGCGAATTTTTCCGGGGCAGTTTTTTCGAGTGGACAAGATGACCACATGCCCCTGTTTCTAAATAACTGTCGTGATCATCGACGGTAAAGCGCAAGCCTTTTGTCGCCTTAAATTTTCCTAAAACACGCACTGTGTCCGCTTCGCGTAGCCGATACCTAGCCTTGTCTTCATTACTGAGAACGAAGAATTGGTTTGCGCCCGTTACCAAGCCGATGTTCGCTAGCACGAGATCGCCCAAGGCATGGCATTGGAGGGTGCTTTCCAGTGTTTTGAACTGAGATACGATGGCATCGTTGGTTGCAAGATAAGCAGGACGAGCGCTAAGTGGTCGTCCCGTGCTCTCGCCATTGGTCCAGGAGCGAATTTGTTCCGAAAGCTCGTCCAGCGACCTTGCTTCTGCAAATTGGACATCGGCTGGTGAGCCAAGCGCTCGGCGCCCACGCGTCAGCAGTATGACCGTTTCTTCTTCCGTGCCTTCATTCTTGAAGAACCGCTGATGCATTAGCACGCAAAGTACACCGTCGAACGAGCGGCTGAGGTACTCGCGTATGCCTATGGCATAATCGGCCTGTAGAAATGCTCCGGGCAGTACCCAAGCCATTCGGCCGCCGGGGGCAACGAAATTCGTGGCATGCAACAAAAAGTGGGCCCAAAGGCTGGCTCGGCTGCTTACCTTAATTCCTTCTTCCTTGCAGCGCTGTATAAGCTCCAACCGCCTTTTTTCAGGGAGAGCCTGGAACGGAATATATGGCGGATTGCCGATCGAGCATGAGAAAAGATGCGTCCAGTCCTCCCCAATTTTTACGTCGAGGAAATCCTTTTGGAGGAACTGCTTCGTATTGATCGGCTGCCCTAGAGTTTCAGCCAAGAAAGTGAATGCAGCAGCGTCGACATCGCATCCAAAAATTTGGCTTTTTGGTGTGGCACACCCCAACTCCTGCAGCCGACGTTGTGCCGCAGCTAGGAATCCGCACTTTCCGAAGCTCGGCTCCAAGACTCTGTCACAGGGATGCTGGAGAGCCCAATCCGTTAGCACTCGGCTAAGATTCTCGGGGGTATAGAACGCGCCCAATCTCTTCTGATTTGATTTGGGAGCAGCAAGGTTTTTTACCCGAATCTCCTTCGGGTGTTCCTGCAGTGCGTCGACTTTTATGAGCTGATTCGCTGCCATCCCCCTCTATCCTCCCCATGCGGCTGATTGTACCGGCTAGCTCGCTTGGCCGGGTTGTTACAGCTAGTTCAATAATATAATAATTTATATTATATTAAAAACATGCCTCGCTCTCCAAAAGATTCCTTGATTCGATCAGCGATGTGCTGCCGTCTTTCTGCTGCGCTCGATGAATCGCAACTAACCGACACGCGCCTCAGCGAAATGTTGGGATATGCCACGTCCGCGACGCTGAGCGCAATGCGACGCGGCAAGACTTTCCTTGATGTTGAGAAACTGGCCCTGTTGGGGGGGGTGCGTTTCCGGGGGGTCGCTCACCTCAATTTGCATTGGGTGCTGACTGGAGACGGTTTGGCATTCTTTGCTGCAACAACGGACAAAGCAGAACAACAACATGTAGCTGCGCTTAACGACCTGGTTACTAAGGCAGCCGATAAACAGCATAGATATCCAGCATAGGGCAATTAATCGCTACCCTTCGTGGATTCGCTTCAGCGTGCTCGGTACCCCTGCCTCCAATCGGAGCATCTTTCGGCCAATTGCCAAAACCATTGCGGTGACTCGTTAATACCCTTGAGCATAAGGTTGTACCTCACCGCTCTGGCTTCCCACACTTCACGAATCCGCTCCGTTGGTGACGCCAATAGCCACAGCGCACACAGGATCAGATCGTATCGTTCTGCAACCCGGCGATGCTCGATGCAAGTTCGTCCCAACTCGATCTCAGTTAGTTCTATTTGGAGTCGATTCGTAATGAAGTTTCGGAGGCGGTTGTCGTTTTGACGTGATCCCATGATGCAACAGAACCGATGAAGGACTGCGAAAAAACCAAGGTTGAAGGGTGTAGCTTGGCCAACCGGCATCTCTAATAATGCGAGCATTTCCCCGAATAGTTCCCGAATTTCATCACTCGGAAAGACTGGCCTTTTTGTAGTAGCAGCCCGGAAATCGAATCCGCAGGCGTAACATTTGAAAATTGGTCGCGTATTTCCCTGTTCGACCCCGAAATCGCTCCGATGGAATACCACCGGCACGCCACAAAACGGACAGGCGTCATGAAGGATAATTTGGTGCTTCGGACAAAAAGTGAAGAGCGCGACCCGCCACGTCTTTCGGAAATATGGGATCAAGTCCTCCGCCAAGCACAGCGGGCAGAACTGCTGGCCATACCCCTTGCGGTTCATCGCGTACGTTCGAACGGGCAATATCCAGCGTAACTGTCCGCTGCACCGACGGTTTGGATAAAGGATCGTCCGGTAGGTGGTGAGCGTGGTGTGATAGGCATCCCAGTAGTTCACCCCGGTGTGCTCACTCATGGCTTTGAGTAGCCACTTCGGCGCGGACCGATCAATGTCGCGGTTCCAGGGAGAAAGAGCATTGCCAAAAAGTATCCAGGACAGCGTCTGCAGCTTGATACCGTTCGCTTGCGCTACCCTCACGATCCATGAAGATAGCAATTCACCTTGCAACGGCTTCGGATGGGCCGGCCAAAGTCTGCCGTGAGCCATCTCAGTTTCGCGGCTCTTTTCTGCGATCCGACGGGGATATCCAGCCGATACCGTCGAGCAGCCTCTTGTCGATGCGTTCCAGCCCTGTTTCAACGGCTCTGACGGCTGCACTTTCGAGCACCCGGGAAATCTCGCCGAGATAGCCTTCGCTCATCGAGTAAATCTTGTCGGCGAGCGCTCCGTCGGTCAGGTTGGACGGGGTGCGCAGCGGGATTGAGCGTTCGAAAGTGGCCAGCAGCCGTAGGAACATTTCGTCGTTCGCCCACCGCGGTAGCAGCGCCTGGTCGAAACGGTTCGACAGTTGCAGGTCGGTCTGAATGGCGCGGAAGGCGTCACGGGTACCAACCCCGACAATCGGCACCTCCAGTTCGTTGCCGAGATACTTGATCACGTTCAGGAAGGCCTTCTGCTTTGTCATTGATCCGGCGAGGAGATGATGAATCTCATCGATCACGAGCATCTTTAGGCCTACGGTGCGCAACAGCTTGATCGCCTGAAATTGCTTGCGGTCGGCGCGATCGCCGGGCTTGTATGGTGCGAACAGCAGTTCCAGGATCGCGTTGTAGAACCGCCCCTCATCGGGAACCGGTGGCGCTTGAACGAACAGCACCGGCACCTTGGCAGCCTCGCCCTCCGGGTTGTCGTCGGGTTTGTGGTGGTTGCAGAAGCGGCGGACCAGCATCGTCTTTCCGTTGTTGGTGTCGCCGACGATCAGCAGATTCGGCATGCGGTGTGCCTTCGGGTGCGTCAGCAGGTTCTCCAGTTGGGTGAGAATCTCCTGGGCCCGAGGGTATCCGATCCACCTCGGCGATCGGATATAGGTGATGCGCTCCTGGTCGGGTCGCTCAAGGTAGGCGGCCGCCTTCTGCAGCAGATGGGAGGGCGTATCAGTCATTTTCCTTCCTGCATGTCGTCGACGTCGTCGAAGGGCTGAATCGTCCTGGCCGGCGGTGGTGCTTGGGAAACGGGAGGCTCCTGTGGCGCCATCGCCCCATTCAAATGGCTTCGGGCATTCGTAATGCCGAGCCGGGTGCGTTCCCGGCTACGCCTCACCTTCTTCGTCAGCGCCTTGGCGTTGTCCTCGATTCGGCGCATCTTCTCGTAGGCCTCGAAGATCTGGTTGTCGTCGACTTGGTTGCCAGGAGATTCGGTAGTTGCCCGCCGGTTGGCTTCGCGTAATTCCCAGATGCTGATCGCCGGGTGGGAAGTATTCCGGTAAGGGATCGCGTAGTACTGCTGCACCTCGGGATCATAGAACCAAATCGTGCTGATATCGCGTGGGTCACGACGGCAAAGAAACTTCCGCTTGAGCTTGGGGTTGTCCGGGTCGTTCGCGTTGATCCAGCGTCGCAACACATCGTGTTGGTATTCCACCTTGTCCCAGACGATTCCGTAGTGCTGGACCGTGCGGGTTTCGAAGGGCATCAGATCGAGCTTTAGCCGAAGTTCATCGGTAATGCGCGGCGGGATGCCGATTCCCGGTACCTTTTTCGTCCCGAAGATTCCTTCCTGCCACTTGGCGATCGGCGGCATGCCGAGCTGCGAATGCGGTCGCTGGTGGTAGGCCTCGACGCAGAGAATCGTGAACCACTTCTCGAACTCGGCAAGACTCATCGCTGATTGGCCTTCGGAGTCGTACTCGCCGCGCTGGCGGGGATTCGAGAACGTCGTGCCCGGCGCAGCGTGGATTTCCTCGTTGAGCGTGCCGAGCAGGCGCTCGATGTGGGCGCCGTAGTGGGGCGTCGCCACCGGCCGCCACTCCAGGTCGATGCCGTACTCCTTACAAGCGGCGGTCAGCATCTTGCCCCGGAATTCCTTTGCGTTATCGGCGTGGATCGTCCGGGGCAGACCCCAGCAGGGCCACGCCGTCTCGATCCCCAATTTCGACAGCCATTTCTCCTTCGGCAGGAAGGCTTGGCTTAGGCACAGGCCGAGTGACAGATTTCCGGGGGGATCGAAGGAGATGTAGAAACCCAGCACCATCCGGGAATATACGTCGATCAACAGCGTCAGCCACGGCCGCCCGACCGGTAGGCGGTACGTATCGTCGACCAGGACGATGTCTACTGGCGTGTGATCCACCTGAACGACGGATAGCGGGAAATCGGCGCCAGGGAAGTGTCCCTTCGAGGGGGCATAGGCGTCCCGCGCTGCCTTGTTCCCCTCCCGGGCCTTCTTCTTGTTGTAGGTGTCGAGTTTCTTGATGCGGTTTCGGATCGTGTTTGGATGAGGGGGCTCCAGCCCGAGCTTGTTACAGAGCATCTCAATTTCACGGATGACCTTGGCGGGCTTCTTCTTTTGCTTGGTCAGGTAATGGACCTTGATCATGTCGGTGACCACGTCCTCCAGCTTTTTCGGGAGGCCGATCCGCCCTTTGTCTTTTCGGGTTTGTCGTACGAAGACAGATACCCGTCCAACCCGATCGAAATCGCGTAGCCACCGATAGATCGTGGAGACGCCGACATCGTGCCTTTCGGCACAGGCACGCACGTCAGCCTCTGTGCGGCGCGCAAGCGCCAGCAGGGGCTTGATGATTTCGAACGTCCGGTGGGCTTGCTCCAACCGATCATTTGCCACGGCAGCCAGATCGGGATGCGCGACGGCCGGTCTTTCTGAATACGGAGAGAGGTCTGCGATCGGCGCTTGAAGTACCTTGCCTGACTCTGGATCCGAAAGCGTCACCGAGACGAAATCCGTCGACTCCTGGCAAATGACATGACGACGACCGCGGTAGAGGACGGCAGATCCGTAGTCCAGCGTCAGGCGGGGCGTCTGATCGGTCATCGCAGGCTCCAAAGGCGGGAGGACATCGAGAGCGGCGACTGCAAGTCCGCTCCGATCTGAAAGCGGGCGACCAGGTGCCAAATGGTGGGAAGCCATTCAGCCTGGATGTTGGGGTCAGGTGTGACGTGTCGGAGCAAATCGCTGGGCGTTGTGTCCTTCAGCCGTTCTACGAGTGCCAAGATGTGTACGGCTTGATCGGCCGGAACGGTTCTGCGGCGAAACGGGAGGAGAAACTTGGCAGCCTCCAGGAGCGGCCCGCGAATTTCCACCTCGGTCATCAGGCGGAAGCGCCATCCCTTTTGCCGTGCGTAGCGGATTGCTTGGCGGAACTTGGGGTGAAGCTCGGACCACTGCTCTTTCAGGTCTGACCTATACTTGACCTCACAGAGCCAAGGTTTCTGGCCCGCGGCGTCGTGGAAGGAAACCCAAGTATCAGGAGTGTAGCTGCGCTTGGTTCCGGCATCATCCCGCCAGTTGAGGGTTAGCGGTTGCACCTCGAACGCAGCGACGTCGGGGGAGAACTCCAGCAGTCGCAGGAAGTCACGCTCCAGCGTGGATTCAAACTGCGCTTGGCCAAGGGCCTTTGTCGCAGCCGAGATTCCTGTGACGTTGCGATAGTTCTTCTTGATCTTCCGGACAGGCATGAGGAACGGTCCAAAACATCGATGTAATATATTAAACCGTTCTCGAAATATGATGTACAGCTATCGCTGAGCGATGTGGGCTTCCTGAGGCCTTGTGCGATGTGCTCTCACTGATCGTTGTAATTCATAGTCGCTGAAAATTCCAACGATAAAAGCTAACGAACAACGATCTAGACTAATTTCTATTGATCATCGCTACCAGTCAGTAGCCACATAAAAAAGCCACTCGCAAGAGTGGCTTTTTTATGTCGGGTATTCGGCTGCAGCTGTCAGTCATGCCTAACACGTAGAGCTTCCGTTGCCGGCCAGAAGCGGTCGTTGAGCGATTCCCCCAAAAGCCGACGAATGCGGCCCAATTTATGCTAGTGTTCTTGCCTGCCGCTTTTCACGACTTTTTAGTAGTCACGTTTTCTAGGTCTTAACCCATGAAGACACGTAACGGTGCCGGGTTTCGGCGATATGACAATCCTAAGTTAGGGAGACAGGTGCCGAGTTAGGGCGCAGTACTGTCTCCCTAAATCAAAGTTCGCTGTCTTACAACCATTGGAGATGACCCTGTGTCAGCAATAGTCCCCCATCCACTTGAACCTATGCTTCCGGCACTGCCGACAACTATTCTGCCGGCGATCACGGCGCTCACTACATCTCTGGGGATTCCGCGAACCGTTCTCGCGAGTGATGAAGAAATTCAATACGCTTGGCGCGATTTGCCACGTGAGCTTAGAGATGTGCCTGTAGCCCTTAGAGGTGAACTGGTAGCCAGAATGTGCGTTGCTGTAAGTACAGGGCTCTTCGATGGAGCAATGAATTACATCTGGAATGCAGCGATCCTTCAGCTCCGAACGAAAGTAAGAAATTTCGGCCTGCCAATCGTTGCCCAGATTACTCAGTCAGATTTTGAAGAAAAGCACCTGCTGGAACTTCAAGACAGTCGATTGCTAGAACTGTGCTTAAAGCTAAATCTCGTCAATGAGGACGGTTTCTTTTTCCTGGATCAATGCCGCGACGTCCGAAACAATTTTTCGGCTGCACATCCCACCCTCGGAACGGTAAACGACCGCGAGTTCACCACCTTTTTAAATCGTTGTGTTCGCTATGCGCTCGCTGATGCGTCGTCACCGAAGGGCGTCGACATCGGCGCCTTTATTTCGGCAGTTAAGGGCGCACGCTTCAACGCAAACCAGTGCGGTGTCTGGGTTCATCGCCTTGGCGAAACCCATGACGCACAGCGCCAAATGCTCGTCGGGATGATTCATGGCATCTACTGCGATCCAAATACGTCGGAGCCTTCCCGGCTAAATGCGTTTGACATCTGCAATTCGCTAAAAGCTGGATTCACCGCCGCGTTGCGTTCGGATCTCATCAACAAGCACAGCGAGTACGCGGCCAAAGGCGACGAGCCGCGACATACAGCGTCGCTACAGTTCTTCGAGAAGCTTGGACTTCTTACATTACTGAATGAATCTGAGCAACATGCAGTTTTCTATCGTGCCGTCGAGCGTCTTTGGAACGTTCACAACGGGATGAACAACTTCTACAACGAACCTCCGTTTGCTGAGCGCTTGCTCGAACTCTCACGACAAGGCGCAGTTCCAGAAACAGTGCAAGAAACATTTGTTCAGGTTGTCGTTTGTTGCAATGTCGGCAACAGATACGGTGTTTCATGGGCCGCTGCTACGAGCTACGACCAAATCATTAAGTCGTTCTCACCCCGCGAAATCGCTACGATGATTCGCATCGCGTCGTCACCAGCAACCACATTGGGGCAGCGTCTTAACAGCTTTCCATCTTGCCGCCAACGATTCAAACAGAACTTGGCGCTCATCGATCCAGCGAGTGTTCCAAGCGGCGTAAAGGCCGACTACGAGAAATTTCTCAAGTGAGCGCTAAGACGGCGAACCCGGCAGTCGAGCGGACCTGCGCGAAAAGCCGTGCAGGCCGCTCACTTCTACGTTAGCTATCAAAGGAAGAAATGAGGGTCTGGAATTGAAATCAATTTGGGATGCTTCTATGGATACCGTTTACTACACCGCTCATGAGGCGTGGTTACGGGTTCCATGCAAGGTAACCATTGAGGGCGAAATGATCTCTGTTTCTTACGACATCGACGGAGTGAACTACCGATACGCTGGACGAGAACTTGCTCCTGGACATTTTGAACTCTCGTTAGATAACGGCAACGGCCGTGCATCTCTCCATATGTTTCCAAACAGTAAGTGGATTGAAGGGTATTGGGTAGAGGATGGAGCAGAAGGATTCTGGCGCATTTTTCTCAAAGAAGAAATCCGGAACCTCAATGACTAACCCAGCAGTCAAACGACCGTTAAAAGCTACGCTTTTACCGTCCGCTTCCTTTCACGTTGAGCGTCTGCTTCTGACTGAGACGAACTACCGCTTTGGGTCGAAAGTTGTCGTAGTTGGGCGAAATAGCTGGCGATTGATCTCTGAAAATACCAATGGCCGGTCTGCAACCAGAGCCGGCCATTTTCCCCTGGTAAGGTCAGCGGCCGTTACGACCGAGCAGTTCTCACGGTAAGGCGGGAATTGGTCGTGAACTGCCTGATGATTGAACCTTTGGATTGGAGCGAGCTAACGATCATGAACGGGCTCTAAGTGAAAAGCTGCACAATCCCCTGATTTAGCCCCCTGCCTCAAGTAGCGATTTCATACCCATATCGGGTTCGATGCCGCAAGCTCTGCACCAGTCCATATAAAACAGCAAATCCACATACCGTTCTCCCCGCTCGATCTTGGAGACGTAGGACTGATCCTCTCCGATACGATCGGCCAACTCGGTCTGTGACAATTCTGCAGCTTGTCGCAAGCTTTTCAGGTGTTGCCTGAGCACGATGTAGCGTTGGTGGTGGATTGAAGTGACCATCGGGTCAAGATAAAGGTCACTTTGGAATAGGTCGTTTCGGCCTTTTTCATGTATCATCATTCTCCCGTTCGTCATCAATGTTGCTTGTTCACGTTGTGGGGAGGTGATGCTTGAAAAGCTTGGCTTGACCGCTCCTGTAGTTTTCATTCTTGGCGGTTGCGCTTCCACTCTGGCGATCAGCGCCGCTGATCCATGTCCTTGTCGATGAATGAAAACTTGTTAAGGCCTCGGTCTTGATCGATAGCAGTCGGACGACTGTGGACCATCCATGAAAGTCATAAGGCCGAAAACTGCTTCCCGGGGCTGAATCGGGGAGCAGATAGGGCAAAAGGATCATCATGCGCTACGTGAATACTCGGGAAGGCAACGCGGCAAATATCGAGCAGGATCGTTCGGGCAAACGCGATGAAGTAGTCATGCCCTGCCTGTTTTGCGGTGCCGATCAAGTCATTTCCATGAAGCTGGACGAAGGCGTATGGGCCGTTTGTTGCAGCGGGTGCGGCACCATCGGCCCCCATGGCCGGACTGTGCAACTGGCGGAAGCCCTCTGGAATTCTCCGGTTCAGCGTCAAGCCTTGCCGTAGCCGCTCGGCAAGATGTCTGCGGAGGGCAGAAAGCCCAACCTCCCATAGGCGGGCGGATGGGCCTTGGAGATTGCATCGGGCCGTCCCGCGAGTGGATCGCTTGGACGGCAGGGGCCGGAAACCCGCCGGAACTCCAATCGAAGACGATACGAAATTGCCGCTATCGCCTCACACCCTGGCCCGCGCCATGTGCAGCTTCTTGTAGCTGTCCACCAGCCGCTGGTGCCGATCCAGCCCTTCCAGCTTCATGCTCGTCGGCGTCAGGCCGTGGAAGCGCACGCTGCCGTCCACCGAGCCGATCGCTGCGTCCATCCGTTCGTCGCCGAACATGCGGCGGAAGTTGGCTTCGTAATCGGCCAGTTCCAGGTCGTCGTCCAGCACCACTTCCAGCACGACATTCAGGGCCTGATAGAACAATCCGCGCTCGGCGGTGTTTTCGTTGTATTGCAGGAAGGCGCCGACCAGATCGTGGGCCTCCTCGAATTGCCTGAGGGCCAGATGGATCAGCAGTTTCAGTTCCAGAACCGTGAGTTGGCCCCAGACCGTGTTCTCGTCGAACTCGACGCCGATCAGGGTGACGATGTCGGTGTAATCGTCGAGTTCGCTCTTTTCCAGACGTTCCAACAGCGCTTCCAGGCCGGCATCGTCGAGGCGGTGCAGGTTCAGGATGTCCTCGCGGAACGCCAGCGCCTTGTTGGTGTTGTCCCAGATCAGGTCGTCCACCGGGTAGATTTCCGAATAGCCCGGCACCAGGATGCGGCAGGCGGTGGCGCCGAGTTGGTCGTACACCGCCATGTAGGTTTCCTTGCCCATGTCTTCGAGGATGCCGAACAGGGTGGCGGCTTCGTCGGCGTTGGAATTTTCACCCTGGCCGGAGAAGTCCCACTCGACGAAGTCGTAATCGGCCTTGGCGCTGAAGAAGCGCCAGGAAACCACGCCGCTGGAGTCGATGAAGTGCTCGACGAAGTTGTTGGGCTCGGTGACGGCCTGGCTTTCGAAGGTGGGCCGGGGCAGGTCGTTGAGGCCCTCGAAACTGCGGCCCTGCAGCAGTTCGGTGAGGCTGCGTTCCAGCGCCACTTCCAGGCTGGGGTGCGCGCCGAAGGAGGCGAAGACGCCGCCGGTGCGCGGGTTCATCAGGGTGACGCACATCACCGGGAACTGGCCGCCCAGGGAGGCATCCTTCACCAGCACCGGGAAGCCCTGCGCTTCCAGGCCCTGGATGCCGGCGACGATGCCCGGGTACTTGGCGAGCACTTCCTGCGGCACGTCGGGCAGGGCGATTTCGCCTTCGAGGATTTCGCGCTTGACCGCCCGCTCGAAGATTTCCGAGAGGCATTGCACCTGGGCTTCGGCCAGCGTGTTGCCGGCGCTCATGCCGTTGCTGAGGTAGAGGTTGTCGATCAGGTTGGAGGGGAAATACACCACCTCGCCGTCAGACTGGCGCGTAAACGGCAGCGAACAGATGCCGCGCTGCGCGTTGCCGGAATTGGTGTCGATCAGGTGGGCGCCGCGCAGTTCGCCGTCCGGGTTGTAAATCGCCCGGCAGTGGTCGTCGAGAATTTCCTTTGGCAGCGCATCCCTGCGGCCGGGCTTGAACCAGCGCTCGTTCGGGTAGTGCACGAAGGGGGCGTTGGCGATCTCTTCGCCCCAGAACTGGTGGGTGTAGAAATGGTTGCAGCTCAGGCGCTCGATGTACTCGCCCAGCGCCGAGGCCAGCGCGCTTTCCTTGCTGGCGCCCTTGCCGTTGGTGAAGCACATGGACGAATGCGCGTCGCGGATGTGCAGGGACCACACGTTGGGCACCAGATTGCGCCAGGAGGCGATCTCGATCTTGATGCCCAGGCCCGCCAGGAAGGCGGACATATTGGCGATGGTCTGCTCCAGCGGCAGGTCCTTGCCGGCGATGTAGGTGCTGGCGCCGGAGGCGGGATCGAGCGTCAGCAGGGCCTGGGCGTCGGCGTCGAGGTTTTCCACTTCCTCGATGACGAACTCGGGGCCGGTCTGCACCACCTTCTTCACCGTGCAGCGGTCGATGGAGCGCAGGATGCCGAGCCGGTCCTTCTCGGAAATGTCCGCCGGCAGTTCGACCTGGATCTTGAAAATCTGCCGGTAGCGGTTTTCCGGATCGACGATGTTGTTCTGCGACAGGCGGATGTTGTCGGTCGGGATGTTGCGCGTGTCGCAGTAGAGCTTGACGAAGTAGGCCGCGCACAGCGCCGACGACGCCAGGAAGTAGTCGAAGGGGCCGGGGGCCGAGCCGTCGCCCTTGTAGCGGATGGGCTGGTCGGCGATGACCGTGAAGTCGTCGAACTTGGCCTCCAGACGCAGCTTGTCGAGAAAATTGACCTTGATTTCCATGGCGAATCCAAATGGCGCTTGAAGCGAATAAAACGAAATGGCCGCCATTATCCGGCTTTCCCGGGCGAAAGCCTCGCTTCTCGGCGCTTCGGGGCGCGGGAATGTTCGCGGTGCGAAGCGGCTGCCGGGCAGGAGAAGGGGCCGCACAAGGGGCTGCACAGGGGGCGGGGGCGCGATTTCCGGCGCTGCCGCACCGGTGCTTTTCGCTGAACGCGCCAAGCGGGCGTCTGTTCCGTCCGTTTCTTTTGCCCGCCGCAAACGGTGCTTTTCCTCCCCGCCCGCGTACCGTCCGCCCCGGCAACTTTCACCAGCACGGGAGGTCGCATTGAAACCCCTCCGTCCGTACCGCATTTCGCCTCGTACGCCGGCTCGGTAATCCAAAGGAGGCTCTATGCAACTCAAGGACAAAGTCGCCGTGATCACTGGCGCGGCCAGCGGAATCGGCAAGGAAATCGCCTGCGAATACGCGCGGCAGGGTGCCAAGGTGGTGATCGCCGATCTGGCGCTCGACGCGGCCGGCGCAACGGCCGGCGAAATCAATCAGGCGGGCGGCAAGGCGATTCCCGTCGCCATGGACGTGACCAGCGAGGCGCAGGTGGACGACGGGGTGGCGGCGGCCGTCGAGGCGTTCGGCGGCGTCGATATCCTGATCAGCAACGCCGGCATCCAGATCATCGCCCCGGTCGTCGAGTTGAGTTTCGCGCACTGGAAGAAGATGCTCGCCATCCAGCTCGACGGCGCCTTCCTGACGACGCGCGCCTGCATGCGCGAGATGATCAAGGGCGGGCGCGGCGGCAGCGTGATCTACATGGGGTCGGTGCATTCGCACGAGGCGTCGCCGCTGAAAAGCGCCTACGTCACGGCCAAGCACGGCCTGCTCGGGCTGGCCCGCGTCGTCGCCAAGGAAGGCGCGAAGGACCGCATCCGCGCCAACGTGATCTGCCCCGGCTACGTGCGCACGCCGCTGGTCGACAAACAGATTCCGGAGCAGGCGGCGCAGCTGAAGATCAGCGAGGCGGACGTCGTCAGGAACGTGATGCTCAGGGAAACCATCGACGGCGAATTCACGACGACGCAGGACGTGGCGCAGACGGCCGTCTGGCTGGCCGCCTTCCCGACGACGGCGCTCAGCGGCCAGTCCATCCTCGTCAGCCACGGCTGGCACATGCAGTAGCGCCGGGGCGCCGGATTCGGCGCCGTGCGGAGTGCGGCGGTGCGCGGCGTTCGCCTGCGCCGCAGGGGCCTGCGCGGGCGGGTGCCCGTGGGCGCGGAGGAAAGTCGTTGGAAGAGAACCGGAAGCTGGCCGGCAGACGCCCGCACGGCGGACGCTCAGAACTCCTGAC
>Ga0209958_1001176_pt1 | contig 23203 bp, 19 predicted proteins | sample ThiBio_inoc_plan_FD_183942 | JGI IMG/M metagenome (GOLD analysis project Ga0209958, IMG submission 183942) | Wastewater bioreactor microbial communities from Cape Town, South Africa - Thiocy_inoc_plan (SPAdes) | ecosystem: Engineered > Bioremediation > Thiocyanate > Unclassified | place: South... | reverse complement strand
GTGGCTTCAGGTGGATTTCCGTGGAGCCCACTGGAACATCGAAGTGTCGAAAATTCAGCCTGAATCAACGACTTACGATGCTCCTTGGACTTCCTCAGAATTCCCCGGAACGATGCGGTGGAGCGGGCGATGGGAATCGAACCCACGTCTTGAGCTTGGGAAGCTCAGGTCCTGCCATTGAACGACGCCCGCGAAGCCCTGGATTATAGGCATGCCAGCGGCGGCTTCCTGCGGTGGGGCACAAATTTTGGCGATAGATGCCTTTTAAGGTCGCGGGGCTTATGTGGCAAGCGCTGGCAGCTATGGAAAAAATAGCATCCGGTGCCGTATCCTGGAGCGCTTGTCGCGCTCAGCGATCAATCACGCGGCGTGCGAAATGCTCCAGGTAGTCCATGAGCTGATTCGCACCTGCCACGGCGGCGGCTTCGTCGCCCGTGGCGATGCCCTGGGCCAGTGCCATGTGGGCGCGGGCGCCCTCGGTAATGTCGCCCTGGTGCTGGTACGCGTACCAGAAGCGGCGGCACTGCACGATGAGCGGCACCACGCACTTGACGGCCGAGTGGTTCTGGCTGGCCTCGTGGTTCACGACGTCCAGCTCATGGTCGGCGCGCATGTAGGCGTCGAGGTCGCCGCTGTCCGCCGTCTGCAGCATGTGCTCGGCGCAGCGCAGGATGTCAGCGCGCTGGGGGGCCGTGGCGCGGCGCGCGGAGCAGGCGGCGATCAGGCATTCGAGCACGCGCCGGGTCTGGATCACGTCGAGGTGGTCGGCCAGGTCGATGGTGGAGACCAGCAGGCCCCGGCGCGGCTGCTGCACGATCAGGCCGATGGAGACCATGCGCAAGAGCGCCTCGCGCACGGGGGTGCGGCCCAGGCCGGTGCGCTCCACAATCTCGGCCTCGACCACCGGGCTACCGGGGCGCATCTCCAGCGTGGAGATCAGCGTCTCGATGGCATCGTAGGCGATGTCGGCCGCGCGCCGCTTGGGCGCGGCGGCGGGGCGGGGCGTTTCGGTGGTCAGATCGGGGGGCATGGCGTGGGGCCTTGTGGTGACGCGCATCTTAGTGCCTGGTGCATTGGCACCCTGGAATGCACACCATGGCTCATTCGGCCAAGGCCAGGATTTCGGCGTACAGCGCGCGCGGCACGGCCACGCCTTCGGCCAGGCTGCGGGCGCGGGCTTCGTAGCGGCGCTGCGAGGGCAGGCGCGCGCCCTGGCCGGTGATGGCGGCGAACATTTCCTCGGCGCGCTGCTGGTGCGCAGCGGGGTCGCCGCCGCTCAGGCGGGCCGGGTCGAAGGCCAGGATCAGCTCGCCATGGCAGGGCGCGGCGCCGTCGCCCGCGTCGAAGGCCAGCGACTCGCGGCTCATCCAGTCGCCGATGAGCGCGCCGGCCATCAGCTCCACCATGGCCGACAGCGCCGAGCCCTTGTGGCCGCCGAAGGCCAGCATGGCGCCCTGGGCGATGGCCACGGGGTCGGTGCTGGGCTGGCCCTGGGCATCTACGCCGCAGCCCGGCGGCAGCGGCTTGCCCGCGCGGCGGTGCAGCTCCAGGTCGCCACGCGCGATGGCGCTGGTGGCAAAGTCGAAGACGAAGGGCGTGGGCCCCGGGCGCGGCCAGCCGAAGGCGATGGGGTTGGTGCCAAACACCGGCTGGTGGCCGCCTGCGGGCGCCACCCAGGCGTGGCTGGGCGTGAGCGCCAGCGCGGCCAGGCCGTGCGCGGTGATAGCCTCGATCTCGGGCCACAGCGCCGAGAAATGGAAGCAGTGCTGGATGACCAGTGCGCCCAGGCCGTGCGTGCGCGCGGCTTCCACCAGGGCGCTCAAGCCGCGCTCGAAGGCCAGCGGCGAGAAGGCGTAGCGCGCGTCCACGCGCACCACGGCGCCGCTGGCGGGCGCGAGCACGGGCTCGGCCTGCAGGTCCACCTTGCCCGCGCGGATGGTGTGCGCGCAGGTGACGAGGCGGTAGACGCCGTGCGACTGGCAGTCGTCGCGCTGCCCGGCCACGATGGTGCGGGCCATGGCCTCGGCATGCGGTTGCGACAGGCCCTGGCGCCGCAGCACGCGGCAGGCGAGGTCGTGCAGTTCGGGCAGGGGAATACGAACCGTGTCGGTGGCGGGGGCGGTGGTGCTCATGGGGTGCTTTCGTCGTTGCTGCAGCTGGCCAATGTGGCGACGCGCGCGGGGGCCAGCAGATGGCGCGCGGGTGCGGGCGTCCAGCCGAAAAGGAATTGTGTGGCAGCGCCGCACACGCGGCCCTGGCAGGGGCCCATGCCGCAGCGCGTGTGGAGCTTGGCGTCGATCCAGCCGCCGCGTGCGCTCAGGTCGGCGTGGCGCACATCCTCGCAGCGGCAGACCAGGGTGTCGGGGCGGGGCAGGCTGCGCAGCCGGGGGGAGAGGGCGAAGTGGTGGTGCAGCGCATCGGCAAAGCCCTGCCAGCGTGCCCGCTGTGGGGCCAGGGCCAGCGCGGCGGTGGTGTCGCCCACGGCGGCGTGGCCCGCCATGGCGCCTTCGACGAGCGCCTTCTCGCTGCCGCCAAAGCCGGTGCATTCGCCAGCGGCGAATACGCCGGGCACGGCGGTGGCCTGCACTGCGTCCACGGCCAGGCCCAGCCGGTCATTGAGTTCGCAGCCCAGCATCTGCCCCAGGTGGGTGTGGGGCACCAGGCCAAAGCCACAGGCCAGGCGGTCGCATGCCAGCACCTCCTCGCCCGCGCCGCGCTGCAGCCGCACCGACTGCACCTGCTGCGTGCCCGTGGCCTCCAGCACATGGCTGGCGGCGCGCAGGGCCGGGTGCAGCAGCGGCAGGGCCTGTACGGCCTTGGCGGGCCAGCGCGGCAGTTGCAGGCCAAAGCCCACAAGCTGGCTCCAGGGCGCTTGCTCGGCGATGCGCAGCACCTGGGCGCCGGCTTCGCGCGCCGTGTGCGCGGCAGCCAGCAGCAGCGGGCCGGTGCCCGCGATGACGATGCGCTGGCCGCGCACGGGCAGGCCGGCCTTGATGAGCGCCTGCAGGCCGCCCGCGCCGGTGACGCCGGGCAGCGTCCAGCCGGGGAAGGGCAGCAGCAGCTCGCGCGCGCCGGTGCACAGGATGAGGCGGCCGCAGTGCTGGGTCCAGCCGCGTTCGCCGTCTTCCAGCAGCAGCCCGGGCGCGTCGCCCGGCTGTGCGCCGCCGCCCAGGCCCACCACGCGCGTGCCGGTGAGCACGCGCACGTTGGGGGCTGCGGCGAGGCGCTCGCGGTGCGTGCGCGCCAGCGGCGGCAGGTGGGCGCCGGGGCCGTCGCGCCAGATCTGGCCGCCGGGGGCGGGGTTGTCGTCCACCAGCACGATGGCGGCGCCGCTGGGCGCGGCGGCCAGCGCCGCCGCCATGCCGGCTGGACCGGCGCCGATGATGAGGATGTCGCAGCGCCGGACGGGCGCGGCGGGGGAGTGCGGTGCGCTGTTCATGGGCGTTGCGTGGCGGTGTCGATGCGCATGCCGTCGCGGCACACCGTCTGGCAGGCGAGCTGGCGGCGGCCGTCGATGGTGACGCGGCATTCGTGGCAGATGCCCATGCCGCAGAACGGCGCGCGCGGCTCGCCGCTGACCGACAGGCGCGAGCAGCCCGTGGGCGTGGCGGCCAGCGCGGCGGCCACGCTGCTGCCCGCCGGGACGGACAGCGCCTGGCCGTCGATGTGGATGTGCACGGAGGAAGTCATGTTCACAGACCGAAGCGCGTGGCGGCGTAGGGTGCGGGGTCGATGGGCGGCGTGGCGCCCGTGATCTGCGCGGCGATGAGCCGGGCCGTGGCCGGTGCGGTGGTCACGCCCAGGCCTTCGTGGCCCACGGCCAGCCACAGGCCGTCCTGGCCGGGGTGCGCGCCGATGAGCGGCAGGCTGTCGGGCGTGGCGGCGCGAAAGCCCGTCCAGGTGCGGATGATGGAAAGATCGGCCAGGGCGGGCGCGTAGTCGAGCGCGCGGCGCAGCATGCGCGCGAGGATGGCGTTCTCCACGGCCGGGTCGGTGGTGTCGAACTGGCGCGACGAGCCGAGCAGCAGTTGCCCCGTGGGCCGGGGCTGCAGGTTGAAGGCCACCGAGGTGCCGTCGCTGTGGTGCGCGCTGGTGATGTAGCCCAGCTCCACGAGCTGGTGGCGCAGCAGGCCGGGGTGGCGCTCGGTGATGGCCAGATGTCCCTTTTTCGGGCGGATGGGCAGGCCGGGGCACAGGCGCGGGGCCTCGATGCCGGCGGCCAGCAGCACGGCGCCCGCGCTGCGGGTGCCGCCATCGGCCAGATGCACGGTGCGGCCCGCGATGCGCGTGACCTCGGCCTGCTCGACGCGGATGGGGCGCGGCGCGTGCGCCAGCAGCCATTCGGCGGCGTTGGGGGCGTAGACCACGCTGTCGCCCGTGACCTTGAGCGCGCCCGCCAGGCCGGGGCGCAGCAGCGGCTCGGCGGCGGCCAGTGCGGCCGGGCCGAGCAGCTCGCAGGCAATGCCGTGCGCGCGCAGGCGCCGCTGCTTTTCCTCGGCGGCGGCCATTTCCTCGGCGTTGGCTGCCACCCACAGCGTGCCGCAGTTGGTGAACTGGCAGGCCGGCTGGTCGGCCGTCATGCGCGGGCCCCACTGGTGCCAGAGGTCCAGGGACGACTGGCTCAGCGCCAGTTCTGCCGGGTTGTCGTCCATCACCACGAGGTGGCCCATGCCCGCGTTCGTGGCGCCGCCCTTGCGTGCGTCGATCACATGCACCGACAGGCCGGCGGCAGCCAGCTCATGGGCGCAGGCGGCGCCCACGATGCCGGCGCCGATGACGATCACATCGGCAGGGGTCACAGACGGATGCCCCAGCCAAAGGGATCATCCGCTTCGATCAGCAGCGTGGCCTCGGCGCTCATGTGCGCGCGGCCGCGCAGGGTGGGGATGACCTTGCCGTCCACGAGCTGGTAGCTGGCGTCGAAATGGCTGCCGATGATGCTGGCCTGGCGCCATACCTGGTCGGGCTGCAGCTTGCCGTCGGCGGCCAGGCAGGCGAGCTTGGCGCTGGTGCCGGTGCCGCAGGGCGAGCGGTCATAGGCGCGGCCGGGGCAGAGCACGAAGTTGCGGCTGTCGAAGTGCGCGTCGTCGGCGAAGAGCTCCACATGGTCGATGATGCCGCCGTCGTCGCCGCGCACGCCCTGGGCTTCGAGCGCCTGGCGGATGGCCCAGGCGAAGTCGGTCAGGGCCTCGATGTTGCTGCTCTCCACGCGCTGCTGGTGTTCGGTGACGAGGAAGAACCAGTTGCCGCCCCAGGCAACGTCGCCGGTCACGGTGCCATGGCCGGGCACCTGGACCTGCAGGCGGTGGTGCAGGCGGTAGGCGGGCACGTTGCGCACGCTGACCGAGCCATCCTCGTGCAGGGTGGTGGTGACGGTGCCCACGGGGGTTTCGATGCCGTGCTCGCCGGGCTGGATGCGGCCCAGGTAGGCCAGCGAAGCCACGAGGCCGATGGTGCCGTGGCCACACATGCCGAGATACCCGGTGTTGTTGAAGAAGATCACGCCGGCGGTGTTCGCCGGGTCCTGCGGCGTGCAGAGCAGGGCGCCGACGATCACGTCGTTGCCGCGCGGCTCCAGCACCGTGGCGGCGCGCCAGGCGTCGTGTTGCTGCGTCAGCAGGGCGCGGCGCTCGGCCATGCTGCCCGTGCCGAGGTCGGGAAAGCCGTCAATCACCAGCCGCGTGGGTTCGCCGCCGGTGTGGGAGTCGAGGATCTGGATGCGTTTCATGGTTGGTGTGGGTCAAGCTGGGGCCAGGTGTCGGCCAGGCGGTAGCCCGCAGGCCAGGGGTCGGCCGGGTCGAGCATGAGCTGGTGCGTGCCGGTGATCCAGGCACGGCCCGAGATGCTGGGCACGATGGCCGCGAGGTGGCCGACGGTGGTGGTGTCCTCGATGCGGCAGTGGAATTCGGAGCCGATGATGGAGCGGCCGATGAAGCGGTCGCCCGTGCGCAGCACGCCGCGCGCGTGCAGCACGGCCATGCGGGCGGAGCAGCCGGTGCCCGTGGGCGAGCGGTCGAGCTTGCCCGGGCGGATGACGACGGTGTTGTGGCCCGTGGCCACGCCGTCTTCCCATTGCAGCGGGGCGGCGAACTGGCAGAAGGAGATATGGTCCCAGCCGGGCAGCAGCGGGTGGGCAAAGCCCAGCTGCTCGTTGGCGGCCTGGGTGATGCGCAGGCCCGTTTCGGCGAGCGCGCGCGCTTCGCTGGGGTGCAATGTGAAGCCCAGCGCGTGCGGATCGAGGATGACGAAGCTGTCGCCGCCAAAGGCGGTGTCCACGGTCAGCGTGGGCAGGCCCGGCACTTCGAGCGGTGCGTCCAGGCGCGCGGCGAAGGACGGCATATTGCGCACCGTGATGCGCTCGGCCTTGCCGGCGCGGCAGTCGGCCACGACCTCGACCAGGCCGCCGGGCGCTTCCAGCGCGAAGCGTGTCTGGGGTTCCTGCATGGGCACGATGCCGCTGTCGAGCAGCACCGTGGCGACGCAGATGGAGTTGGAGCCGGACATCGGGGGCGTGTCCTCGGGCTCCATGATGATCCAGCCCATGGCCGCGCGCGGGTCCTTGGGCGGAACGAGCAGGTTGACGTGGCGGAACACGCCGCCACGCGGTTCGTTCAGCACGAACTGGCGCAGGCCCTGGTCGCGCGCGATGAAGCGCGACTGCTCCCAGAGCGTGTCGCCGGGCGGCGGCGCCACGCCGCCGACGATGACGTCGCCCACCTCGCCCTCGGCGTGGCAGCTCACAACGTGGATGAGGCGGGAGGTGCGCATCGTCAGCGTGCCTGCAGGCCGTCTCAGTGGCTGGCCAGCGGCGTGGGCTTGCCGTCCTTGAAGGTGTTGACCACGGTCGGTGCCTTCAGGCGGTTGCCCTTGTCGTCGTAGCCGTACTCGCCCAGCACGCCCTTGTAGGGGTTGTGGCGCATCCAGTCGCCGACCTTGGCGGGGTCGATGGAGCCGCTCTTCTGCATGGCCTCGCCGATGAACATGACCTGGTCGTAGTAGGCCGGGCCGTACACGTCGGGGTTCTGGCCGAAGCGCTTCTTGAACTTCGCCTGGAAGGCCTTGGTGGTGTCGTTGGCGTCCATCAGCATGCCGGCGTAGGCGCAGTAGACAAAGTCGTTCACGGCATCGGCGGCCAGCTTGCCCATCTCGGGGCTGCACAGGGTGTCGCCGCCCAGCAGCTTGGCGGTGATGCCCAGTTGCTTCATCTGGCGCGCCATGGGGGCAGCCTGGGGCGCGTAGCCGCCGTAGAAGATGGCCTCAGGCTGCTTGCCCTTGAGGCTGGTAAGAATGGCCATAAAGTCGGTGGCCTTGTCGTTGGTGAACTCGCGGCCCACGATGGTCAGGCCCAGCTTCTGCGCTTCCTTGGCAAATTCCTCCGCCACACCCTGGCCGAAGGCGGTGCGGTCGTCCACCACGCCCACCTTCTTGACCTTCATGACGTTGGCCGCGTAGGCCGCCATGTTGCCGCCGATCTGCGAGTCGCTGGCGATGATGCGGAACAGGTTCTTGTAGCCGCCCTGCGTGACCTTGGGGTTGGTGCCCACGGTGGAGACCATGGTGCCGCCGCCGTCGTACACGCGCGAAGCGGGGATGGCCACGCCCGAGCAGTAGGGGCCCATGACGTACTTCACGCCGGAGTCCACGAGCTTTTGCGCCACGGCCACGCCGGTCTTGGCGTCGCACTGGTCGTCCTCGGAGATGACCTCGAACTTCAGGGTCTTGCCGCCCACGTTGATCTTGCGGGCATTGAGCTCTTCGACCGCCAGGCGCACGCCGTTGTCGTTGTCACGGCCGGCGAAGGTGTTGGGGCCGGAGAGGGGGCCGCTGTGGCCGATCTTGACGATTTGTTCCTGGGCCAGGGCGGAGGCGGCGCAGGCCAGGGCGGCCGTGGCCACCAGGGTGGTTTTCAGGGAGAACAATTGCATGGTGATGGTTCCGGGAAGGGTTACGGAGAGGGAACCCAGGGGCGCCGGGCGGATAGCCCAGCGCCCGGGGGCGGAGTTGTCTGGGTACAGACAAATGCGAAAAACACGCGCAGCGAGTCTGCCAGAACGGATCGTGATTTCAGTGGCATTAATAAAAATCCAAAGTAATCAATTCGGCGTATGTCTGCCGCGCCCCAGCGGCCTGTTCGTTACTGGAGGATATCGCCCACGCAGAGGTACTTGATCTCGACGTAGTCATCCATGCCATGGTGGGAGCCCTCGCGGCCCAGGCCGGACTGCTTGACGCCGCCAAAGGGCACATGCTCGGTGGCCAGGATGCCCACGTTGATGCCCACCATGCCGTACTCCAGCGCCTCGCTGACGCGGAAGATGCGGCCCACGTCGCGGCTGTAGAAATAGCTCGCCAGGCCGAACTCGGTGTTGTTCGCGGCGGCGATGGCTTCCTGCTCGGTCTTGAACTTGAACACCGGGGCAAACGGCCCGAAGGTCTCCTCGCGCGCGCACAGCATGTCGGGCGTGGCACCGGCCACCACCGTGGGCTCGTAGAACTGGCCCGAACCCAGGGAGGACAGGCGCTTGCCGCCGGTGAGCACCTGGCCGCCCTTGGCAATGGCGTCCTCCACATGGCGCTGCACCTTCTCCAGGGCGGCCTCCTCGATCAGCGGACCCTGGTTCACGCCCTCCTCGAAGCCATTGCCCACCTTGGCCGTCAGGACCTTGGCGGCGAACTTCTGCACGAACTCCTCGTACACACCCTCCTGCACATAGAAGCGGTTGGAGCACACGCAGGTCTGGCCGGCATTGCGGTACTTGCTGGCAAAAGCCCCTTCCACAGCGCTGTCGATATCGGCATCGTCAAACACGATGAAAGGCGCATTGCCGCCGAGCTCCAGCGACATCTTCTTGACCGTGGGCGCGCTCTGCGCCATGAGGATGCGGCCCACCTCCGTGCTGCCGGTGAAGCTGATGTGGCGCACCACATCGCTCTCGCACAGCACCTTGCCGATGGCAATGGAATTGGCGGCATCGGCCGAGAGCATATTGAGCACACCGGCGGGAATGCCCGCGCGCACCGCCAGCTCGGCCGCGGCCAGGGCCGTGAGCGGCGTGAGCTCGGCCGGCTTGATGACCACCGGGCAGCCGGCGGCCAGGGCCGGGGCGACCTTGCGCGTGATCATGGCCAGGGGGAAATTCCAGGGCGTGATCGCCGCGCACACGCCGATGGGCTGCTTGAGCACCAGCAGGCGCCGGTTGTTGTCGAACTGCGGCAGCGTCTCGCCATTGACGCGCTTGGCTTCTTCGGCGAACCACTCGACGAAGCTGGCGCCATAGGCGACCTCGCCCTTGGCCTCGGGCAGGGGCTTGCCCTGCTCGGCGGTCATGATGCGGCCGATGTCGTCCTGGTGCTGCATGAGCAGATCGAACCACTTGCGCAGCAGGATGGAGCGCTCCTTGGCGGTCTTGGCGCGCCAGGCAGGCCAGGCGGCGTTGGCGGCGGCGATGGCGGCCTGGGCATCCTGGGGGCCCAGGTTGGCCACGTTGGCGAGCAGGGCGCCGGTGGCCGGGTCGTGCACGGCGAAGCGGCTGTGGCCAGCCACCCATTGGCCGTTGATGAGGCCGTCGGTCTTCAGCAGCGAAGGGTCTTTGAGCTGTGCGAGCGGGGAGGTGCGGGTATCCATGGCGTCTTGGGCTTGGGTGGGGCAGGACGGCGCGGACGCCGCCCTGCATTCAGAGCATGTTCAGTCCACCGAACGGTACTGGGCGGGACGGCTGGCCAGGGCCTTTTGCACCACGGCGGTGACGAATGCGCGCTCCTCGCCGACCAGCGGCATGCGCGGCAGGCGCACGTGCTCGGTGCCCACGCCCACCAGGGCGTCGATGAGCTTGAGGTTTTGCACCAGCTTGGTCGAGACGTCCAGGTGCAGCATGGGCGTCATCCACTGATAGAGCTTGAGCGCTTCGGCAAACTTGCCGGCCTTCATCAGGTCGTACAGGGCCACGGTCTCGCGCGGGAAGGCGCAGCCCACGCCGGCCACCAGGCCATCGGCGCCCAGGGCCAGGGCTTCATAGGCCAGGTCGTCCACGCCGCAGAAGATCTGGTAGCGCTCGCCCACGGTGTTGCGCAGGTCGGTGATGCGGCGGATGTCGCCCGTGCTTTCCTTGACGGAGGTGATGTATTCGCAGTCGGCCAGCTCCAGCATGTGCTCGGGCTTGAGGTCCACGCGGTAGGCCACGGGGTTGTTGTAGACCATGATGGGCTTTTGCGCGGCCTGGGCCATGGCGCGCACGTTGGCCATGGCCTCGCGGGCGTCGGCCACGTAGATGACCGAAGGCATGACCATGTAGCCGGCCACGCCCAGCTTGTTGGCGGCGTCGATGTAGCGCAGCGCGTCGCGCGTGCTGGTTTCCGAGACGTTGGCCACCACGGGCACGCGGCCGCCGCTGGCCTCCAGTGCGATGCGCGCGACCTCGAGCTTCTCGTCGAGCGAGAGCGTGCTGGCCTCGCCCAGCGAGCCGCAGGTCACAACGCCATGGATGCCGTTGCGGATCTGGAAGTCGATGTGGCGGGCCGTGCCTTCGGCGTCGATGCGCTCGTCGGCGTGGAACTTGGTGGTGACGGCGGGGAAGATGCCTTGCCAGCGGGTGGTTGTCATGGATGAACTCCTGAGGGTAGTGAATCGGTGGTTGAGGTCGGTTGCGACTTTTAAATATATTAGCAGGATATTTAAAATATCTTTGTCAGGGTAAACGCGAAGAGCAAGAAAAAACCGCCAGCACCTCGCGGTGTGGCGGTTTCAGGGTTTTTGGCCTCCAGCGTTTGTCAGTAAAGCGCAAGCAGCTATTGAATCAATAGCGCCATGGGCTCACTTGAGGATATCGCCCACGCAGAGGTACTTGATCTCGACGTAGTCATCCATGCCATGGTGGGAGCCCTCGCGGCCCAGGCCGGACTGCTTGACGCCGCCAAAGGGCACATGCTCGGTGGCCAGGATGCCCACGTTGATGCCCACCATGCCGTACTCCAGCGCCTCGCTGACGCGGAAGATGCGGCCCACGTCGCGGCTGTAGAAATAGCTCGCCAGGCCGAACTCGGTGTTGTTCGCGGCGGCGATGGCTTCCTGCTCGGTCTTGAACTTGAACACCGGGGCAAACGGCCCGAAGGTCTCCTCGCGCGCGCACAGCATGTCGGGCGTGGCACCGGCCACCACCGTGGGCTCGTAGAACTGGCCCGAACCCAGGGAGGACAGGCGCTTGCCGCCGGTGAGCACCTGGCCGCCCTTGGCAATGGCGTCCTCCACATGGCGCTGCACCTTCTCCAGGGCGGCCTCCTCGATCAGCGGACCCTGGTTCACGCCCTCCTCGAAGCCATTGCCCACCTTGGCCGTCAGGACCTTGGCGGCGAACTTCTGCACGAACTCCTCGTACACACCCTCCTGCACATAGAAGCGGTTGGAGCACACGCAGGTCTGGCCGGCATTGCGGTACTTGCTGGCAAAAGCCCCTTCCACAGCGCTGTCGATATCGGCATCGTCAAACACGATGAAAGGCGCATTGCCGCCGAGCTCCAGCGACATCTTCTTGACCGTGGGCGCGCTCTGCGCCATGAGGATGCGGCCCACCTCCGTGCTGCCGGTGAAGCTGATGTGGCGCACCACATCGCTCTCGCACAGCACCTTGCCGATGGCAATGGAATTGGCGGCATCGGCCGAGAGCATATTGAGCACACCGGCGGGAATGCCCGCGCGCACCGCCAGCTCGGCCGCGGCCAGGGCCGTGAGCGGCGTGAGCTCGGCCGGCTTGATGACCACCGGGCAGCCGGCGGCCAGGGCCGGGGCGACCTTGCGCGTGATCATGGCCAGGGGGAAATTCCAGGGCGTGATCGCCGCGCACACGCCGATGGGCTGCTTGAGCACCAGCAGGCGCCGGTTGTTGTCGAACTGCGGCAGCGTCTCGCCATTGACGCGCTTGGCTTCTTCGGCGAACCACTCGACGAAGCTGGCGCCATAGGCGACCTCGCCCTTGGCCTCGGGCAGGGGCTTGCCCTGCTCGGCGGTCATGATGCGGCCGATGTCGTCCTGGTGCTGCATGAGCAGATCGAACCACTTGCGCAGCAGGATGGAGCGCTCCTTGGCGGTCTTGGCGCGCCAGGCAGGCCAGGCGGCGTTGGCGGCGGCGATGGCGGCCTGGGCATCCTGGGGGCCCAGGTTGGCCACGTTGGCCAGCAGGGCGCCGGTGGCCGGGTCGTGCACGGCAAAGCGGCTGTGGCCAGCCACCCATTGGCCGTCGATCAGACCATCGGTCTTGAGCAGGCTGGGATCCTTGAGCGAGGCGAGGGGGCTGGGGGCAGGGGTGTGGGACATGAAGGCTCCGACGGTACGAAGGGAAGAAAGGGCAGGAACTTACCGCAAATGCGGCTGTGCGCGGTGCCCGCGGGTGCGTCAGACCCTGCGCGCAGCCGGTGTTTTGTGCGGGCTACAGCAGCTCGATTTCGATGAACGCCACCTCGTGGCCCGTGGGGTTGATGACGTTGTGCGCCGTGCCCACGGGCCGGGTGTAGGACTGGCCGGGCGCGAGCGGCACGCGCCGCTCGCCCTCGGGCGTCTCCAGCAGCAGCTCGCCGCCGGTGGTGGGCACCACCACATAGTCGTGCCCATGGGTGTGCCAGCCGGTCTCGGCGCCCGGCGGGAAGCGCCATTCGGTGACCACGGTGCGGTCGTTGCGGATCTGCTCGGTGGCGATGGCGGCGGGGCGTGAGGTGGTGGTCATGGTGTGCTATGGAAATAGTAGCTGGTTGCGCAGATTGGACGGGCGCTGGATGCCTTTTTTGCTTGAGATCCAGCGGGCATTACTTGCGCCGGCCGCGCAGCCACTCCAGCGTCATCATCAGCGCCGTGGTGAACAGCGTCAGCAGCGTGGCCACGGCGGCGATCACGGGCGAGATGTTCTCGCGGATGCCGGTGAACATCTGGCGCGGCAGCGTGACCTGCTCGGGCCCGGCGAGGAACAGCGTGACCACCACCTCGTCGAACGAGGCGGCAAAGGCGAACAGTGCGCCCGAGATCACGCCCGGCGCGATGACCGGCAGGGTGACCTTGAAAAAGGTCTGCACCGGTCCCGCGCCCAGGCTCAGGCTGGCCTTGACCAGGTTCTGGTTGAAGCCCTGCAGCGTGGCCAGCACGGTGGTGACGACGAAGGGCGCGCCCAGCGCGGCGTGCACCAGCACCAGGCCCAGGTAGGTTTCCGACAGGCCCAGGCGGGCGAAGAACAGGTAGGTGCTCACCGCCACCACGATGATGGGCACCACCATGGGCGAGATCAGCAGCGCGCTGAGCAGGCCCTTGCCCAGAAAGCGCGTGCGCGCCAGCCCCATGGCGGCCAGCGTGCCCAGGGTGGTGGCCAGCAGCGTGGCCAGCGGCGCGACGATGAAGCTGTTGCGCGCGGCGCGTGCCCATTCGGCCGAGGCAAAGAGCTCGCGGTACCACTGCAGCGACCAGCCCGGCAGCGGGTAGGCCAGGAAGGAGCCGCTGGAGAACGACAGCGGCACGATGACGAACACCGGCAGCAGCAGGAACAGCAGCACCGCGGCGCTGAAGGCGCGCAGCGCCACCCAGCCGAGCTTGTCGGCCAGGCGGTAGTGCGCGGGAAAGGTGGCGGTTTTCATGGGAAGACTCGGTGGATTGTTTTCGTTGCATCGACGCGATGTATGGCGCTGGTGCTGCCCAGGCCCGCAGCCCCCGCGCAAGGGCCGCCCCGCCGCGCTGGGGGTGTCCCCCTTGCGCATCGCGCGGCGATGCCAGAGAAGGGGGAAGGCGCGCAGCGCCACAGGGGGTTGTTCTTCATTTCATCCCATGTTCAGCTCGGCCTTGCCGAACCTGCGGTACACGGCGTACAGCATCAGCGTGGTGACCAGCAGCACCGAGCCCAGCGCGGCGGCCATGCCCCAGTTGACTTCCACGTTGGTGTACTGGGCCACGTAGTAGCTCAGCATCTGGTCGCTGGGGCCGCCCAGCAGGGCGGGGGTGACGTAGTAGCCGATGGCGGTGATGAACACCAGCAGGCCGCCCGCGGCCACGCCGGGGTAGGTCTGCGGCACATAGACGCGGAAGAACGCCGCCAGCGGCGTGCTGCCCAGCGACACCGCGGCGCGCAGGTAGTTCGGCGGGATGGACTTCATCACGCTGTACAGCGGCAGCACCAGAAAGGGCAGCAGGATGTGCACCATGGCGATGACCACGCCCAGGCGGTTGAACAGCAGGGGCACGGGTGTGTCCGTCACGCCCAGGCCCAGGAGCAGGCGGTTGATGAGGCCATTGCTCTGCAGCAGCACGATCCAGGCGGCGATGCGCACCAGCACCGAGGTCCAGAACGGCACCAGCACCAGGATCATCATCAGGTTGGCGCGCCGCTCGCTCAAGGTGCTGAGCCAGTAGGCCAGCGGGTAGCCGATGAGGATGGCGATCAGCGTGACCGTGGCGCTCATCTCGAAGGTGCGCAGCAGGATGTCGCGGAACGCCGCGGCCTCGGCGGGCACGGCCACCACCTCGCCCTGGGCCGTGCGCTGCAGGTCCACGGAGGCGAGCAGGTAGTCCGGCGTCCAGCGCGCGGCATTCTTGGCAATGGCCTGCCAGTAGGGCAGCTCGGCCCAGCGCGGGTCGAGCTCCAGCATGTGCGTGCGCACCTGGGCTTCGCTCCACTGGCTGTCGAAGGGCAGGGCGCGGTAGGTGCCCATGATGAGCGAGCGCGCGCCGCTGACCTCGCTGTTGAGGCGCCGCGCCAGCGCACCGGCCTGCGCGCCCTCCTGCAACTGGGCCAGGTCGTGCGCCAGGGCGGCGTAGGCTGCGTCGGGCGGGGCGCTCGTGCCGTCCCAGCGGGCGAGCACGGCGCCGGTGCGCCCCAGGGTGTCGGCCACCTCGGGGTTTTCGATGGCACGCACCATCAGCCCCGCCAGCGGGACGATGAACACCGCCACCAGGAATGCCAGCAGCGGCAGGGTGAGCGTCACCGAGCGCAGGCGGCGCCGGCGCTCTGCGGTGCGCAACTGGCGCCGCAGGTGGGTGGGCGCGGCGGCTTCGGCGGCCTGGGGGGCGTCGGCGGGCAGGGCCATGGCAGCGGTGTTCATAGCGGTTCAGCCTGAGAGGGGCTTACTGCGCGGCCCAGGCGGCAAAGCGCTTTTCCAGGGCCTCGCCCTGGTCGGCCCAGAAGGCCACGTCAAAGCGCAGCGCGTCCTTGGCGTTCTCGTGCGAGGTGGGCAGGAGTGCCTGGGTCTTGGCGTCGAGCTTGGCCATGGCCTTGGTGTTGGTGGGGCCGTAGGAGATATGGCGCGCGTAGTCGGCCTGGGCGTCGGCGCTGCTGGCCTGGGCGATGAACTTCATGGCCGCGTCCTTGTTCGCCACGCCCTTGGGCATGACCCAGAAGTCCAGGTCGTAAATGCCGCCGGCCCAGGTGATCTTGAGGTTCTGGCCCTCGCGCTGCGCGGCGTCGATGCGGCCGCTGAAGGCGCTGGTCATGGCCACGTCGCCGGCCACCAGGAACTGCGGGGGCAGGGCGCCGGCTTCCCACCACTGGATATGGGGCTTGAGCTCGGCCAGCTTCTTGAAGGCGCGGTCCGCGCCGTCCTTGGTGGCCAGCACCTTGTACACGTCGGCGGCCTTCACGCCGTCGGCCAGGAGGGCGAACTCGAGGTTGTAGCGCGCGCCCTTGCGCAGGCCGCGCTTGCCGGGGAATTTCTTCACGTCCCAGAAGTCGGCCCAGCCGGTGGGGGCGGTCTTGAGCTTGTCGCCGTTGTAGGCCAGCACCGTGGACCACACGAAGGTGCCCACGCCGCAGTCGTGCACGGCGGCGGGCAGGAAGTCGGCCTTGTTGCCGATCTTGCTCCAGTCCATGCGCTCGAACAGGCCTTCGTCGCAGCCGCGGCTGATGTCCGGGCCTTCCACCTCGACCACGTCCCAGGTGACTTTCTTGGCCTCGACCATGGCCTTGATGCGCGCCTGCTCGCCGTTGTATTCCACCTGCGTGATCTTGCCGCCCGTGGCCTTCTCATAGGCCTCGAAATAGGCCTTCTTCTGGGCCGCGCCATTGGCGCCGCCGAAGTTCACGACCGTGAGGTTGTGCTGCGCCAGGGCCGGCAGGGCCAGCGCCAGGGCGCCGGCGAGCAGCAGGGGGCGAAGGGTAGGGGTGGTTTTCATGCTTTTGTCTCCTTGAGGGGGTGGGGGAAAACGGGTCAGAGGTACACGCGCGTGTGCTGCTCGGGGGCGTGCAGGTGCACGGTGTGGCCGGGGGTGGGCACGCCCGGGTGGTTGAGTGCCAGCTTGACCATGACCTCGGCCTGGCTGGCCATGCGGCAGCGCAGGCGCAGGTGGTCGCCGAAATAGATCACGTCCATCACCGTGCCCGGCAGGGTGTTGGCGCTCGCGCCATCGGCCAGTTGGATGCGCTCGGGGCGCACGCTGCACTGCACGGGGTCGCCCACGGCGGCGCGGTTGACGTTGATGCCGCGCAGGCGGGCACCGTCATGGAGCACGACCTCGCACTCCTCGCCCTCCGTGGCGTGCACGCGCGCATCGAGCACGGCGTTGTCGCCCACGAAATTGGCCACGAAGCGGTTGACCGGCGTCTCGTACAGCCGGTCCACGCGGTCGATCTGCTGGATGCGCCCGTCGTTGAACACGGCCACGCGGTCGGACATGGTCAGCGCCTCGGCCTGGTCGTGCGTCACGTAGACGAAGGTCACGCCCAGGCGGCGGTGCAGGGCCTTGAGTTCGAGCTGCATGTGCTCGCGCAACTGCTTGTCCAGCGCGCCCAGGGGCTCGTCCATGAGCACGAGCTGCGGATCGAACACCAGGGCGCGCGCCAGCGCCACGCGCTGCTGCTGCCCGCCCGAGAGCTGCGCCGGGTAGCGCATGCCCATGGTGTCCATCTGCACCATCTCCAGGGCGCGCCTGACCTTGGCCTCGCGCTCGGCCGCGGCAAGCTTGCGCACGCGCAGCGGGTAGGCAATGTTCTCGGCCACGGTCATGTGCGGGAACAGCGCGTAGTTCTGGAACACCATGCCGAAGTTGCGCTTGTGCGGCGGCGTGCGCGTGATGGGCGTGCCATCGAGGCTGATCTCGCCCGCGGTGGGCGACTCGAATCCGGCGAGCATCATCAGCGTGGTGGTCTTGCCCGAGCCCGAGGGCCCGAGCAGCGAGAGGAACTCGCCGCGCTGGATGTCCAGGTTCAGGTCGCGCACCACCAGGCTGGTGCCGTCATAGGTCTTTTGCACACCCCGGAAGGTGACGAGGGCGTCGCTTGCGGTCATGACAAAGGGTTCCGTGCTTTGTGTAATGGGCTGAACTGTAGTGCGCTGGCCGGCGGGCCGGCAGGTACAGATACTGTCCGTGCGGTTGCGTACTGTGCAGGTCAGGGCTCCGCTACAGAGAAACCCTGGCCCCGCCGGCGCATGGGCCGCTGCTTACGCAGCCAGCGCCGCTTCCAGCGATGCCGCCACGATGCCCAGGCCCTCGTCCAGCAGCGCATCGCTGGCCGTCAGCGGCACCAGGATGCGGATCACGTTGCCGTAGGTGCCGCAGGACAGCAGGATCAGGCCGCGGCGGGCCGCCTCGGCGCACAGGGCCTTGGCCAGGGTGGCGTCGGGCTGGTGCGGGTTGCCGTCCTGGCACAGCTCCATGGCGACCATGGCGCCCAGGCTGCGCACCTGGGCGACGCAGCGGTGCTTTTGCGCCAGGGCCTGCAGGCCGGCCGTCAGGCGCTGGCCCACGTCTTCGGCGCGCTGCAGCAGGTTTTCCTGCTCGAACACGTCGAGCACGGCCAGCGCTGCGGCGCAGGCCAGCGGGTTGCCCGCGTAGGTGCCGCCCAGGCCGCCGGGGTTGGGGGCGTCCATGATGTCGGCGCGGCCCACCACGGCCGAGATGGGGAAGCCGCCGGCCATGGACTTGGCCATGGTGATGAGGTCGGGCACCACGCCGCTGTGCTCGATGGCGAACCACTTGCCCGTGCGCCCGGCGCCGGTCTGCACCTCGTCGGCGATCAGCACGATGCCATGCTGGTCGCACACCGCGCGCAGGTGCTGCAGCAGGCCCGTGGGCGCGATGTTGAAGCCGCCTTCGCCCTGCACCGGCTCGATGATGATGGCCGCCACGCGGCCCGGTTCGATGTCGTTCTTGAAGATGGCTTCGAGCGAGTCGATGGAGTCCTGCAGGCTGGTGCCGTGCAATTCGTTCGGAAAGCGCGCATGGAACACGTCGGCCGGGAAGGGCCCAAAGCCCGCCTTGTACGGCACGACCTTGCCCGTCAGCCCCATGGTCATGAGCGTGCGGCCGTGGTAGCCGCCGGTGAAGGCGATCACGCCCGGGCGGCCGGTGTGCGCGCGGGCGATCTTCACCGCGTTTTCCACGGCCTCGGCGCCGGTGGTCAGGAACAGGGTCTTCTTGGCGAAGTGGCCCGGCGCCTTGGCGTTGAGGCGCTCGGCCAGTTCCACGTAGGACTCGTAGGCCAGGACCTGGAAGCAGGTGTGCGTGAAGCGGTCGAGCTGGTCCTTGACGGCCTGCGTGATGGCCGGGTGGCGGTGCCCGGTGTTGAGCACGGCGATGCCGCCGGCAAAGTCGATGTAGCGGCGGCCTTCCACGTCCCAGATCTCGGCGTTCTCGCCGCGGTCGATGAAGATCTGGTGGGAATGGCCCACGCCGCGTGCGATGGCGGCCTCGCGGCGGGCAAACAGGGCGGCGTTGTTGAGGTGGGGTTCGCGTTGCATGGGGGTCCTTCCGTTGCAGTGCACAGTGCGTGGTGATACTGACCATGACTCTAGAAGGGCAGGCGCGCCGCTAACATATACAGATACCGCGCAGGTGCCAATGCACTGTGCTGTCCGGCCTGCCTGTACAGACAAACCCTCGGTTGCATGGCAACCGCCGCTGCTTCATGTTCTCACTCGACCACCATTCCTCCACGCCCCTGGTGCTCCAGGTCGTCGAGGGTTTTCGGCAACTGATCGACGACGGGGGGCTGCGCGCCGGCGCCAAGCTGCCCTCGATACGCCAGTTCGCGCATGCGCATGGCATCAGCGTGTACACCGTGGTCGATGCCTACGACCGGCTCGTGGCCCAGGGCTATGCCGTGTCGCGTCCGCACTCGGGCTTTTTCGTGCGCCGCCGCGCCGATACGGCGCAGGTCGAGCAGGCGCCCGCGGGGCAGTACAGCTTCGACGCCATGTGGTACATGCAGCGCATCTTCGAGAACCGGGCGCTGCGCCTCAAGCCCGGCTGCGGCTGGCTGCCGGGGGACTGGCTGTTCTCCGAGGGCGTGCGCCGCAGCCTGCGCGCCCTGGCGGCCGAGGACGCCGACCTGGGCGGCTACGGCGAACCCAAGGGCTACCTGCCGCTGCGCCAACTGGTGCGCGACCTGCTGGCCGAGCACGAGGTGGCGGCCACGGCCGAACAAGTGCTGCTGACCCAGGGCTCCACGCAGGCCATGGACCTCGTGGCGCGCCAGTTGGTGCGCCCGGGCGACGCCGTGCTCGTCGATGACCCGGGCTACGCCAACCTGCTGTCGGCGCTGCGCTTTCTGGGCGCACGCCTGGTGGGCGCGCCGCGCACTCCGCAGGGCTACGACTTCGACCTGCTGGAGGAGCGCGTGCGCACGCACCGGCCCAAGGTGTTCTTCACCCACCCCCGGCTGCAAAGCCCCACGGCCTCCACGGCCCAGGTGGGGCATTTGTACCGCCTGCTGCAACTGGCCGAGAAATACGATTTCGTCGTCGTGGAGAACGACATCTACGCCGACCTCGACCCCGAGCCGCGCCCCACGCTGGCGAGCCTGGACCAGTTGCGCCGCGTGGTCTACGTCAGCAGCTTCTCCAAGACCATCTCGCCCAACATTCGCGTGGGCTATCTGGCTGCGCATTCCGACCTGCTGGAGGAGTTGGCCCGGCTCAAGATGATCTCCGGCCTCACGTCCTCGGAATTCACCGAGCGCCTGGCCTACGGCGCGCTGCTCGATGGCCGCTGGCGCAAGCACACCAAGTCCCTGCGCGACCGCCTGGCCGTGGCGCAGCAGCGCGTGGCCTCGCAGTTGCTGGACCTGGGCTTCGAGCTGTTCGCCGAGCCCAAGGCCGGCATGCTGCTGTGGGCGCGCCACCCGTGCATCGCCGACTCCACGGAGCTGGCCTACAAGGCGGCCGAGCAGGACATCCTGCTCGGGCCGGGGCATTTGTTCACCATCGAACTGCAGCCCACGTCCTGGCTGCGCTTCAATGTGGCGCACTGCCAGGACGAGGCGCTGCTGGCCTTTCTGCGCAGCCAGCTTGGCGCCTGAAAGCGCCCTAAAATCCAAGGTTTGCCTGCCCGCGCCCGTGCAGGCCCGTGCCTGCCCCTTCGAGACGAAACCATGACACCACCGACCACCGTTGCCGAGATCCGCAAGAGCTTTCTGGACTTCTTTGCCTCCAAGGGCCACGCCGTGGTGGCGTCCAGCCCCCTGGTGCCGGGCAACGACCCCACGCTGATGTTCACCAATTCGGGCATGGTGCAGTTCAAGGACGTGTTCCTCGGCACGGACAAGCGGCCCTACAACCGCGCCACCTCGGTGCAGGCCTGCCTGCGCGCGGGTGGCAAGCACAACGACCTGGAGAACGTGGGCTACACCGCGCGCCACCACACCTTCTTCGAGATGCTGGGCAACTGGTCCTTCGGCGACTACTTCAAGCGCGAGTCGCTCAAGTGGGCCTGGGAGCTGCTGACCGAGGTCTACCAACTGCCCAAGGAGCGCCTGCTCGCCACCGTGTACGCCGAGGACGACGAGGCCTACGACATCTGGACCAAGGAAATCGGCCTGCCGCCCGAGCGCGTGATCCGCATCGGTGACAACAAGGGCGGCCGCTACAAGAGCGACAACTTCTGGATGATGGCCGACACCGGCCCCTGCGGCCCCTGCTCGGAGATCTTCTACGACCACGGCCCCGAAATCCCTGGCGGCCCCCCGGGCAGCCCCGACGAGGACGGCGACCGCTTCATCGAGATCTGGAACAACGTGTTCATGCAGTTCGACATGAAGGAAGACGGCAGCGTGACGCCGCTGCCCGCGCCCTGCGTGGACACGGGCATGGGCCTGGAGCGCCTGGCCGCCATCCTGCAGCATGTGCACAGCAACTATGAGATCGACCTGTTCCAGCACCTGATCCGCGCCGCCGCGCGCGAAGTCGGCACGCAGGACCTGGACAGCCCCTCGCTGCGCGTGATCGCCGACCACCTGCGCGCCACGGCCTTCCTGGTGAGCGACGGCGTGATCCCGAGCAACGAGGGCCGCGGCTACGTGCAGCGCCGCATCGTGCGCCGCGCCATCCGCCACGGCTACAAGCTGGGCCAGAAGGCGCCGTTCTTCCACAAGCTGGTCGCCGACCTGGTGCAGCAGATGGGCGATGCCTACCCCCAGCTGCGCGCGCAGCAGGAGCGCATCACCGAGGTGCTGCGCGTGGAGGAAGAGCGCTTCTTCGAGACCCTGGCGCACGGCATGGACATCCTGGACAGCGCGCTGGCCGATGGCGCGCGGCAATTGGCGGGGGATGTCGCCTTCAAGCTGCACGACACCTACGGCTTCCCGCTGGACCTGACCAACGACGTGTGCCGTGAACGCGGCGTGGCCGTGGACGAGGCGGGCTTCAAGGCCGCCATGCAGCACCAGAAAGACACCGCCCGCGCCGCCGGCAAGTTCAAGATGGACAAGGCCCTGGACTACAGCGGTGCGGCCAACCAGTTCACGGGCTACGAGCAGCTCGCGCACACTGCAAAAATCGTAGCGCTTTACGCTGACGGGACGAGCGTTGCAGCCCTCAAAGCCGGTCAAAGCGGCGTGGTGGTGCTGGACAGCACCCCGTTCTATGCCGAAAGCGGCGGCCAGGTGGGCGACCAGGGCGTGCTCACGGCGGGCAGCGCGCGCTTTGCCGTGGGCGATACGCTCAAGATCAAGTCCGACGTGTACGGCCACCACGGCCTGCTCGAAGAGGGCACGCTCAACGTCGGCGACACGGTGCAGGCGCAGGTCGACACGCAGTTGCGCGCGGCCACCATGCGCAACCACTCGGTCACCCACCTCATGCACAAGGCCCTGCGCGAGGTGCTGGGTAGCCATGTGCAGCAAAAGGGCAGCCTGGTGACGCCCGAGCGCACGCGCTTCGACTTCGCGCACAACACCCCGGTCACCGAGGCCCAGATCCGCGAGATCGAGCGCCGCGTGAACGCCGAGATCCTGGGCAACAGCGCCACGCAGGCGCGCGTGATGGACATCGAGAGCGCACAGAAGACCGGCGCCATGATGCTGTTCGGCGAGAAGTACGGCGAGACCGTGCGCGTGCTCGACATCGGCACGAGCCGCGAACTGTGCGGCGGCACGCATGTGCAGCGCACGGGCGACATCGGCCTGTTCAAGATCGTCGCCGAAGGCGGTGTGGCCGCAGGCGTGCGCCGCGTGGAAGCGGTGACGGGCGCGCATGCGCTGGCCTACCTGCAGGAGCTCGAAGACACGGTGAACCAGGCGGCCGGTGCGCTCAAGGCGCCCGCAGCCGAGCTCACGGCGCGCATCGGCGGTGCCCTGGACCAGATCAAGGCGCTGGAGAAGGAAGTGGCCGCGCTCAAGGGCCGGCTGGCCGCGAGCCAGGGCGACGAACTGGTCAGCCAGGCCGTGGACGTCAAGGGCCTGAAGGTGCTGGCCGCTCGGCTGGAAGGGGCCGACGCCAAGACCTTGCGCGACACCATGGACAAGCTCAAGGACAAGCTCAAGACTGCGGCCATCGTGCTGGCCGCCGTGGAGGGCGACAAGGTGCAACTGGCCGCCGGGGTCACGGCCGACAGCACGGGCAAGGTCAAGGCCGGCGAGCTGGTCAACTTCGTCGCGGGCCAGGTCGGCGGCAAGGGCGGCGGCAAGCCCGATCTGGCCATGGCCGGCGGCACCGATGCCTCCCGGCTGGCCGGCGCCCTGGCCTCGGTCGCCGGCTGGGTCGCGCAGAAGGTCTGACGCCTGCGGACAACAGCCCGGTGACTTAGGCCGGGCTTTTCCCCTACAGTGGGCGCATGGACTCCATGCGCAAGGCATCCCCTTCCGGCCCGCTGCCCGCGGGCTCTCGCACTGCAGGGGCGCATGCGCAGGAAGGGCCTGGGTGGCACCGCATGGCCGTGCGACGTCCCCCCGGATTTGAGTAGCGGCTGACGCTGGAGTCCAATCCCGAAGACAGGAGATTGGATGTGAAGAAGCGATTTACGGAAGAGCAG
>Ga0209958_1001173_pt1 | contig 23248 bp, 15 predicted proteins | sample ThiBio_inoc_plan_FD_183942 | JGI IMG/M metagenome (GOLD analysis project Ga0209958, IMG submission 183942) | Wastewater bioreactor microbial communities from Cape Town, South Africa - Thiocy_inoc_plan (SPAdes) | ecosystem: Engineered > Bioremediation > Thiocyanate > Unclassified | place: South... | reverse complement strand
TCCCCGCCTGCACGGCCGGAAGCCAGGCCGGGGCCAGGTCGCGCGCCGTCAGCCACATCGCGTAATCGAGGAACCCGTCCATCGGCCGGTCGAGCGCCCGGAAGGCCAGCGTCGACGCCTTCTCGGTCGGCTTCCGCGCCAGCGAACGAGCCGCCTCCAGCCGCACCCTCGGGTTCTCGTCGACGGGGAGGTTCGCCAGCAGGTCGACGGAATCCTCGGGCATCCGGCCGTCCCAGAACGGCGCGATCCGCGCCGCGGCGGCCCGGACGCGCGCGTCCTTCGAGGCCAGCGCCGCCTTCAACAACGCCGGTTCGGGGACGTTCAGCGTCTGGTACGTCCAGAGCCCTTCAAGCCGGTTCTGTTCGAAGTTCGGGTCGGCCGAGTCGAGGGCCTTCACCCACGCGGCCAGCGCCGGGACGACTTCCTTCGCCCCGCGCTCCTTGATGACGCGCTTGGCCTGGCGGCGGGTGTATTCCTCGGGGGCCTTCAGGGCTTCGAGCAGGGCGGGGACGTCGGCGCCGACGAGCTTCGGCCGCTCGACGAGCGGGCGGCCCTTGGCGGTGACGCGCCAGATGCGCCCGCGGGTGTGGTCGCGGCGGGGGTCGCGGAAGTCGACCTCGCCGTGCTGGATGATCGGGTTGTACCAGTCGGCGATGTAGATGGCGCCGTCGGGGCCCATCAGGACGTCGATCGGCCGGAACGAGACGTGGTTCGTCTTGATGAGTTCCGACTGCTCGCGCGACGCGAACCCGGCCCCGTCGTCGCTGACGACGAAGCGGCAGACGCGGTTGCCGCGGAAGTCGTTGGTGATGAGGCTCCCCTGCCACGAGTCCGGCAGGTGTCGGCCGCTGGCGATGTCCAGGCCGCAGTACTTGGGGCTGCCGGGGTTCAGGCCCTGGAGCAGCCGGACGGCGTCGACCGCCGTGACGAAGTACGCGCCGGGGAGGGCGTAGTTGATCCCCTCGCCGCCGGCGCCGTCGGTGACGAACGAGTTCCCCCAGGCGTCGACCTGGTGGCCCCAGGGGTTGACCAGCCCTCGGATGAAGACGTCCAGGTCCATCGTCTCCGGCCGGAACCGCCAGACGCCGCCGCCGTTGAGCCGGCGCACGCCGTGGGGGGTCTCCAGGTGGCTGTGGATGTAGATGGACTGGTTGAAGTACATGTTCCCGTCGTGCCCCCACCGCAGCGTGTGCAGCAGGTGGTGGGTGTCCTCGGTGCCGAAGCCCGAGAGCACGACGCGGGTGTGGTCGGCCTTGCCGTCGCCGTTCGTGTCCGTCAGGTGGAGCAATTCCGTGCTGTTGGCGACGTAGACGCCGCCGTCCCCCGGCTCGACGCCGGTGGGGATCAGCAGGCCGTCGGCGAAGACCTTGGTCGACTCGGCCACGCCGTCGCCGTCGGCGTCCTCCAGCACCAGGATCTTGTCGTTCGCCTCCTGGCCCGGCTTGATCTGGGGATAGACCTCGGACGAGGCGATCCAAAGCCGGCCCTGGGGGTCGAAGTTCATCTGGATCGGCTTGGCGATCAGCGGGTCGGCGGCGAAGAGGTTGACCTCGAAGCCGTCGGCCACGATGAACGACTGGCGTTCCAGCTCCGGATCCGGGTCCGGCGGCGGGCCCACGGCGTTCTGGGCGCGGGCGGACCCGACCGAGATGAGGGCGAGCAGGCCGAGGGCGGCGGCGCGGTGGGTTCGGCGGATCATCGGGCGGCCTCCGTCTCTCGGATCAGCTCATAGGTGTGCGATGCGGGCTTGCGAAGCTCGGCGATCTCCTTCTCCTTGGCGTCGACCAGCGGGTCGAACTGGGGGATCTCGACGGAGTTCTGGCCTTGCTCGTGCTTGCGGAAGCCGAAAAGGTAGGTGATGTTCTGGGGCCGCCAGCGGTAGAAGAACAGCAGGTTCTTGGCGACCACGGCCTTCGTGAGCGCCTCCACCCGGCCGGCCTCGGGGTGGAACGTGCAGGTCACGCCCGCGGCCCACTCGGCGGCCGTCCGCGTCGCGATCGTCTCGCCGTCGGCCTTCAGCGTGTAGCGGCCCGGCTCCAGGCCGGTCAGCCGGATGACGCCGCCGACCGATCCGAGCCCGCCCCGGCCGAGCGGGGCGATCTTGCCCGGGGCCGGCCCGGCCTGCTCGAACTTCGCGGGGAGGGGCGTCCCGGCGAATGCGGCTTCGAGCGAGGCCGAGGACGTCAGCCCCATCTCCGGCAGCTTCGCCAGCCTCGCATATCCGCCCGCGGTCAGGTGGATGCCGTTATCGGTGTCGTAGGTCGGACTTCCCGGGACGATCGCGCCCTTCCCTGCGCCCAACGACCCGCGACCCTCGCGATGCCGGGCGACGGCGTCGAACAGGTCGATGAACGCGGTCCCCCGGGCCTGGGCGATCGACCGGATGGCCTCCGAGTAGAGCTTGAGGTCGCGGTTGTGGGCCTCAGGATCGGGCAGCGGGGCCGGCATCTTCTCGTGCGGCAGCGGCGAGAGCAGGACCAGCCGCGCCTTGAGCGGGGCGACGGCGTCCAGGAAGGCGTTGTAGCCCTCGACGAACCGCGGCAGGCCGGCCTCGCCGTCGAACGACTCGGCCATGCCGTAGCCGACGACCAGGACGGTCGGCTTGCTGTCGGTGACCTGCTTGACCAGCTCGCGGAAGCCGGCCTCCGGCGGGTCGAACCCGGCGCGGGAGAGGCCGCGGACGGTGTCGCCGCTCCAGCCCAGGTTGCGGAACGTGACGTGCTTGTCGGCGTTCGCCAGCGTCAGGGCCGTTTCGACGTATCCGTAGCGCTGCTCGCGCTCGATGAACGTGTCGCCGACGAAGACGACGCGGTCGCCGTCCTTGAAGTCCCAGGGGGGCGGCGCGGCCAGGGCCGTCGACGTCGCGACGAGCAGGAGCCCCGCGAGGAGGCCCCGGGCGGGGGAGAGGCTAGGAGCAGACAAGGTGGGGGCTCCGACGATCACGAAGGTCGGCGCGCGCCAGGGCGACGCCCGCCGGTCGTTCCAGGCATGGGTATCGAAGCAATCTAACGCCCCGGCCCGCCCGGGTCGAGGGGATGCCGCGGCGCGGCAAGGACGCCGGCGGAGTAAAGCCGACGAAGGTGCATCCGAAGCCCCCTCTCCCGACGGGCATCGATATGGCCACAACTTTTCGACCCGGAATCCGGGGGAGATAGGCAAGCCCCGAATCGCCCCGGAGCGCCGATTCATCCCCTCTCCCGCCGGGAGAGGGCAGCCGCGCAGCGGCGGGTGAGGGTCGTCGCAGCGCGGAGGGCGTGTCGGCGCGCGAAGACGTGGGACTTGGGCTATCTCAGCCGACCCGACGACCCTCACCCGGCCCTTCGGGCCACCCTCCCGGCGGGAGAGGGGACGTCGGATGCGGCTTCGCCGTTCCCATTTGCAACCTGAGTGCCGAACAGTATTGCCCTTCGGGCCACCCTCTCCCGGCGAGAGAGGGGACGTCGGCGTCGGGCCGGCCTTCGCCTATCTCACCCAAATTCCGGGTCGAAAAGTTGTGGCCATATCGATGCCCGACGGGAGAGGGGATGAGGTCGGCGATCCGGGCTGACCTCGGGCCTGCCACCATCTCCGGAACCCGAGTCGGAAAGAGATGCCCCCATCGATGCTCGGCGAGCGAGGAATGCGGCGCATGCCGAAGGCCGGGCGAATCCGGGAAATCCCCATCCCCCCACACTTTCCTGAAATCTGCGACGCTCCACCGCGGATCATCCCCGAGACAGGACGCTCCGGCGGGGGGCGGCCGGACGACCCGAAGACGACGCCAGGACCGGACGCCGATGACCCTCCCGACCCTCATCCCGACGACGGCCACGGCCCTCCCCGCGCCCATCCCCGGCGTCGCCTCGTCAGCACCTTCCCGGCCGACGGACCGCGCCCAGGCCCTCGTCGGCCCCGCCCATTTCGACGGCCCGCGTAGCGTGAAATCGCACTTCGAAATCGACGTTCAAACCCAAGATCCGGCCCCGATTTTCGGACGCAACTCACACGCCCTCAAACCGTTCGGCAACCGTCGAAGAATCGTCGCATCCAACGAACAGAGCCAAACGGACCCGGCCGAGCCGTGGTCACGCCCGGGGCCGCCCCGCCCACCGGAATTTCCTGCTTGCAGCGGCGAAGTCCCGCGCCTAGACTGTCCAGGTACGACGTTCGTCGGAGAACCGCTCGGCCCGGATCGGTCCACGTCCACAGCGGGGGAGGGGCGCATGGTCGGCTTGAAGGAATTGGAGAGGCCGGTCGGGCGGGTGTTCCGGCGGCTGCGCGTCCAGCGCTTCCTGGGGGCGACGGTCTGGGCGTGGGCCGGGGCGTTCCTGGCGGCGGCGGCGACGATCGGGGCGTTCAAGGCCCTGGACCGTCCGCTCCCCTTCCCCGGCTGGGCCCCGTTCGCCGTCGCGGCCGGGCTGGGGGTCCTGATGGCGGTGTTCGTCGCCGTCCTCACCGGCCCGAGCCGGGTCGACGCCGCCACGGCGCTCGACCGAGCGTTCCACCTGCACGAGCGGGTCAGCTCCGCATTGACCCTCCCCGCCGACTTCCGCGAGACCCCCGCCGGCCGCGCCTTGATCGCCGACGCGATCCGACGCGTCGAGGCGGTCGACGTCGCCTCGGCCTTCGGCTTCAAGCTCCCCCGCCGCGCCTGGGCCCCGATCGTCCCGGCCCTGGTCGGCGTCGGCCTGCTGTACGCCCCGGCCTGGACCCCGGCCGTCGTCCGCGCGGCCTCGCCGAGCAAGGCCCTGGATCCGAAAGCCGTCGCCAAGCAGTCGGAGACCCTGGCCAAGAAGGTCGCCTCCAGGCGCGAGGCCATCGACAAGGACAAGTTCCCCGAGGCCGAGAACCTCCTGGCCGAGATCGAGAAGAAGTCGACCGAGCTGGCCAAGTCCCCCCCGGCGCAGAAGGACAAGCTCCTCGTCGAGATGAACAAGCTCTCCGACGCCCTGAAGGAGCGGCAGAAGCAGCTCGGCACGCCGGAGCAGGTCGCCAAGCAGTTGCAGCAGCTCAAGGAGATGGGCGAGAAGGGCCCCGCCGATCAGCTCGCCAAGGACCTGGCCCGCGGCGACTTCGCCAAGGCCATGGATCAGCTCAAGCAGCTCCAGGAGAAGATGAAGTCCGACAAGCTCACGCCGGCCGAGAAGAAGGCGCTGGAGAAGCAGCTCGGCGAGGTCGCCAAGAAGCTCTCCGACCTGGCCAACATGGCCGACCGCAAGAAGCAGCTCGACGAGGCCCGCAAGAACGGCGGCCTGAACCAGGAGCAGTACGAGCGCGAGGTCGAGAAGCTGAAGCAGCAGGCCCAGAACATGCAGCAGCTCCAGAAGCTCGCCGAGAAGCTGGGCCAGTGCCAGCAGGCCATGCAGAACGGCGACTCCCAGAAGGCCGCCCAGGCGATGGGCGACGCCCAGAAGCAGCTCTCCGACATGGCCAACAACATGGAGGAGATGCAGGCCCTCGACGACGCGCTCGCCGAGGTGATGGACGCCAAGACCGGCATGTCCGAGGGGATGAACCGATTCGGCGAGGGGATGAACGGGATGGGCGACGGCTTCTCCAACCGCCGCAGCAACTCCAACAACGGCGGCGGGCGCGGCCGGGGCGCCGGCGACCGCCCCGAGGCCGCCGACGACACCGCCACCTTCAAGACCAAGACCGACCAGCAGATCCAGAAGGGGAAGGCCATCTTCCAGGGCTTCGGCGAGCCCGGCAAGGCCGTCAAGGGGGACGCCCGCATCGACATCCAGGAGGAGCTGGACGCCGGGACCGCCGGCGCGGCCGACGCCCTCTCCAACCAGCGGATCCCCAAGTCCGTCGAGAAGCACGTCCGGTCCTACTACGACCAGATCAACAAGCCCTGACCCGCGCGAACCATGCCCCGACTCCTCCCGCTCCTTCTCATCTCGGCCGCCCTCGCGCCCCTCGCCGCCCCCGCCCGCGGCGAGGAGGCCCCGCCCCGGGTCCGGGTCATGACCTGGAACATCTGGCGCGGCGGCGACCGCGCCATGGACGAGAAGGACCCCGCCGCAAAGCTCGCCAAGCAGCGCCGCGTCGCCGACGCGATCCGATCCAGCGGCGCGGACGTCGTCGCGATGGTCGAGACCTACGGCAGCGGCGAGGCGATCGCCCGCGAGCTGGGGTTCCACTCCCGCCCCCGCGGGACCAACGTCTCCATCCTCAGCCGATGGCCCATCGGCCGCGACCTGTCCGTCTACAAGCCGTTCCACTGCGTCGGCGCCGCGATCGAGCCGCCGGGCGCGCCGCCGTTCGCCCTGTTCTCGGTCTGGATCCACTACGTCGACGACGTCTGGACCGACCCGCACTCACGCGACGGCCGGACGCCCGAGGCCCTGGTCGCCGCCGACGGCGCGAGCCGGGTCGAGGAGGTCCGGGCGATCCTCGCCGGCGCGCAGGAGCAGGCGGGCGACCTGCCGACGATCGTCGCGGGCGACTTCAACAGCAACTCGCACCTGGACTACACCGAGGCCGCCCGCGGCCAGTACGGCATGGTCGTCCCCTGGCCCGTCACGCGCGAGGTCGAGGCGGCCGGCTTCCTCGACGCCTACCGCACCGTCAACCCGACGGTCGACCGGGCCCGCGACCGGACGTGGTCGCCGCGGTTCCCGGGGCAGATCCAGGACCGGATCGACTACATCTATTATAAGGAAGGGTCGCTCCGGCCGGTCTCCACGCGGCGACTCGACGAGGCCGACGGCGAATGGCCCTCGGACCACGCGGCGGTGGTCGTCGAGTTCGAGCGTCGCTGACCTCGGCGGCGGACGGGGCTTGTCGCCGACGTCGGCCGGCTGCGAGGATGGACGCGCGACGCAGGCGTTTCGACGACGAACGGAGGCCCCGCCCCGGGGTGAGCCGACGATGGCCGAGAACTCGACCGGTCCCGAACCCGCCGAGGACGCCGAGCACGCGGCGGCCGAGTGGCTGTTCCAGGACGACCCCGCCGCGGCGAAGAAGCCGGCGCAGCCGACCATCGCCCCCGGCGGCGAGAGTTTCGACCTGGCCGACGCCCCCACGCCCGCCCCGACGCGCCGGGCGTACGTCCCGCCGCCCCCCTCATCCGAGTGGGAGATCGCCGCCGAGTCCGCCTACGCCGAGAAAGCGGCCCGGCCGCCCGCGGCGAAGGAGCGACGCCGAGATCGAGACGACGAGGTCGATCGCCCGGCCGCCCGGCGGCTCGACGCCGCCCCGGCCGTCGACCACCCCTGGACGCGCGGGGCGGAATGGGGCCCGACGATCGCCGCGATGGTCGCCTGGGCCGTCGTCGCCTGGACCGTCATCTATTTCCTGCTGGTCTCCGAGCTGTACGGCGCGGCGCTCGCGATGTTCGCGATCGGCACGATCGTCGGCCTGGCCCTCTTCTACCCGATCGTCATCACGCTGGAGCGCCCCACCCGGATGACCCCGGAGCAGGCGCTCCGCGACTACTACCAGGCGCTCTCGCACCACGTCCCGCACTACCGCCGGATGTGGCTGCTGCTGAGCAACGCCGGCCGGACATCCTCGAAGTTCGCCTCGTACGAGGGCTTCAAGCGGTACTGGAAGGCCAGGCTCGGGCAGCTCCGCCAGGGGAAGGCGAAGGGGTCGACGCCATTGGTCTTCGTGGTCTCCGGCTTCAAGTCGGAGAAGAGCGGCGGCAAGACCGCGATCGACGGGACGTGGACGATCCAGGTCTTCGTCCGGGGCCGTCGCGAGCAGGGCCCGATCTGGTCGTTCCCCTCCGACGGGACGCTCGCGAAGGGCCCCGACAACATGTGGTACATCGACGACGGCACCCTCGCCGAACGCGCCCCGAAGACGCCGGCGAATCCCGACGAGTGAGCCGCCGAGCAAGTCGGAGCTTGCGGAGTCTTCAGCGGGCCGACGCGAAGCATCCTTCTCCCCTTGAGGTGCTGCGTCGAAGACACTCGGGATGCGAGCGATGAACGGCCTTCCCCCCTCGCGGGGGAAGGTGGCCCGGAGGGCCGGATGAGGGGGACGACGCGCGCGAAGGCCGTCGGATCGCAGAACCGGTCGGACGGGCCTTCGAAATCCCGACGAGCCTCGTGCTTCGCGTCCCCCTCATCTGACCCCTTCGGGGTCTGTCTTCCCCCGCGAGGGGGGAAGACCGTCTTCGACACGCATCGGCATGCTTTCGACGCAGCCCCCTTGGGGGAGAAGGCGCGGAGGTCGCGGCCCCGATCAGAGCTTGCGGTAGGTCTTCAGTGGGCCGACGCCGCCGCCCATCACCAGGCTCGTCGGGCTGATGGACTGGAGCCGGTTGACGTACGAGTACCCCAGCATGTCCCGGTCGGTCGTGCTGGAGACGTTCGCCGAGAAGGCGCCGTTGGCGTAGGTCCAGGAGCCGGCGCTGGTGATCACCCCCGGCTGGAAGAGCCTGGGGCGGGCGAGCGTGCGGGTGCCGGAGAACGTGCCGTCGGGGCGGATCACGATCACGAGCGTCCCGCGCGAGTCGGTCGTCGACCACGAGCCGACGAGCATCTCGCGGATCTCCTCCTCCTTCCTGGCCCGGATCTCCGCGGGCGTGGGCTCCGGGGGCGCGGGCTCGGCGACGGGCTCCGGTTTGGGCGCGGGCCTGGCGATGCGGAGGGTATAGAGCACGTTCCGCGAGCCCGCCGGGGCTTCGAACGCGGTCGGCCGGGCCAGGTCCTCGTCCTTCGCGACGCAGACGATCAGCCGGTCGTCGTCGAAGGTGTAGATCCCCTTGAGGATCGAGTCGGCCGCGTTGATGAGGTCGATCTCCTTGGGGGAGGCGGCCGGGTCGATCCGATAGGCCCACAGGCGGCGGGAGTCGTCGACCGGCGAGGTGACCGAGACGCCCCGCGAGCCGATCCGCAGCTTGCCGTCGCGGGCGACCTTCTGGCGGATCAGCGCCGCCCCCAGGGTCTCGCCGTCGTCGCGGATCGACGAAATGTCCCACAGGCCGGCCATCAGGTCGCGGTCGCGGGCGATCTCCTGCGGCGTGGCGCGGGGGCGGTCGTGCGAGGCCGAGGGGGGCGGTACGGGGATCTCCCCCTTCATCTCGACCTCATCCGCGGACTCGGCCGCCGTGACCTTGGCGTCCTCGCCGGACACGTGCTCCAGCCGCAGCAGCAGCCGCGACGATCCCGGCTTGGACTCGAACTCGGCCGGCCGGACCGCGTCGGCCCCGTCGCAGTAGCAGACGACGAGTTGCTCGCCCTCGATCTTGTAGATGCCCGGGAGGATCCGCTCGTCGGGCGAGATCAGGTCGATCTCGCGCGGCTGCCTCGCGGGGTTGATCATGTAGCCGACCACGTGCGACCGGCCGGTCTCGGGCGTGACGTAGGTGATGGTCCTGGCATTGATGACCAGCCGGCCGTCCTTCACCATCCGGCTGCGGAACAGTTCCGGCCCCACCTCCTGGCCGTCGTCCGTCGCCGCCACGATCTTCCACGGCCCGATCAGGAGCTGGCGGGCCCGCCTCAGCTCGGTCTCCGTCGGCCTGACGTCCTGCCCCAGCCCGATCCCCGACGCCGCCAGCAACAGCGAGAGCAACATGCCAGGCCCCTTCGAGACTCCGCCTCGGTGCGATTCAAGACCCCTCGGGACGCCACCTCGCGCCCGCGCATCCTTATTCCAGAACCGGCCGGCGGCGGCAAGGGGAATCCGCGGAGACTGCGTCGAGTTCGATGGCTACAGTCCGTCCCCCGCCCGCCACCATTTCCACCGGAAGACCAGGCAGGCCACCCCGGCGAACAGGAGGCCGATGAGCGGGCAGGCGACCAGGAAGCACGCCCACACCGGGATGTCGACGCCCCCCGGGAAGATCGCCGAGGGGGGGGCGACGACCTCCAGGTTGCCGGTCGTCCAGCGGTCGGCGCCCTGGAAGGTGTGCATCGGGACGCTGGCGGCCGCGGCGTAGGGGCTGGTGATCCGCAGGACCGCCAGCGCCCCCGGCGCGATGTGCAGGTCCTCCGAGACGCCCTGGAGATACCACGTCACGCCGATGGGCAGGACGAACAGCGCCAGCAGGGTCATGTACGAGAGGACCAGGGCCGTCGAGGTCCGCCGCGCCAGCGCCGAGCACATCAGCCCAGCCGCGGAGGTCGTCAGGCAGGTGACGGCGATGATCAGCAGGAAGACGCCCAGCGTCCAGAAGCGGTTGCGCAGCTCCGGCAGCATGATGTACGCCAGCAGGATCTGCTCGGTCAGCAGGAACGTCAGCACGGTGGAGACCCGCATCGCCGCCCAGAGCTTCGCCAGGACGATCCGCCCCGGGGTGAGCAGGGTGGTCAGCAGCAGGGCCAGCGTCTGCCGCTCGCGCTCCTGGGTGATGCTCCCGGCCGAGAAGACCGGGCCGACCAGCAGGTTGAACGTCACCACGTAGGCGACGTAGTACCCCGCCAGGTCCGACCGCAGGAACAGCAGCCCGGCCATCAGGGGGATGGAGAGGAGCATGCTCACCTGGATCACCACCCGGAGCATCAGCGTCCCCTGGCTGAAGATCTCGCTCCGGAGTTCCTTGTCGAGGACGGGGTTCGTGCCGTCGGGCATCAGGTCGGTGCGCTTGGCCGGGGCGAACAGGCGGTCGGGGAAGGCCTCGCGGTCGATGACGACGCCGATGGCGTACTTCATCTCCTCCTCCTCGTCGACCACGCCCCCCCCCTGCCCGCCCACGTCCGTCGGCCGCAGCAGCCGGCCGTTGACCACGATCCCGACGACCGTCCAGATCATCAGGCAGATCGGCGGCAGGACGGCCACCGACGCGAAGTCGCGCGTGGAGGGGTCGTCGGCCCGCGTCAGCGCCACGGAGACCGCCGCCAGCGGCAGGACGACCAGGTAGCTCACGACGAGCGCGGAGCTGGTCCGGCTGAAGGCGCTGGAGCACGCCAGGCTCAGCAGCCCGAACGTCCCCGCCGCCAGGATCAGGACGACGTAGCTCCGCGCGATCTCCGACAGCAGCAGCCCCCCCAGCAGGTAGCAGAGGATCATCAGCGGCAGGCTGGAGAGGATCAGGATCACCAGGTACGACAGCGAGCTGAGCAGCTTGCCGATCACGATCGTGTGCGGCTTCAGCGGGCTGACCAGGAGCATCTCGTACGTCTTCCGCTCCTTCTCGCCCGTGATGCTCCCGGCCGCGAACGTGGGGGCCATCAACGCCACCAGGCAGAACTGGCCCAGGAAGAAGATGTCGTACAGCCGCTTGGCCACGCCGGGGCCGACCATGCGCGACTCGTCGTCCACGCCGGCGGGCCAGTAGAAGTACACCAGGATCCCCAGGACAGCGACGTACGCGAACTGGAGGACGAACGACCGCGGCGACCTCAGGGTCGTCAGCAGCTCACGGTTGAGGACGGGGTTCTCGCGCATCCACATGGCGTCAGTTCACGATCCCCTTGGTGATCATCATGAACACCTCTTCCAGGCTCAGCGGCTCCTCGGCGAACGACCGCACCGGGACGCCGTCGCCCATGAGCCGGGACAGCAGCCGGCCCATGTCCTCGTCGCCGCCGTGGAACTCGGCCGTGATGGAGCGGCCGTAGGCCTCGACCGAGCGGATCGACCCGTCCGCCTGGAGGATGGCGGCGGCGCGGTCGGTCTCCCCCTCGGTGAGCTCGACCTTCAGGACCCGGTGCGTCCGGATCTGGCGCTGGATGTCCCGGATGCTCCCGGCCGCCAGCAGCCGGCCGCGCTCGATCACGCCGATCGACGTGCAGAAGTCGGCCAGCTCGGAGAGGATGTGGCTGGAGACCAGGATCGTCTTGCCCATCTTCTTCAGCTCGACGAGCAGCGCCTTCATCTCCAGCCGGGCGCGGGGGTCCAGGCCCGAGGCCGGCTCGTCGAGGATCAGCACCGGCGGGTCGTGGACCAGGGTCTTCGCCAGGCAGAGGCGCTGCTTCATCCCCTTGGAGAGGCCGTTGACGTAGTCGTCGCGCTTGTGGGACAGGTCGAGCAGCTCCAGGACCTCGCCGATGACCCGACGGCGGGCGGCCCTGGGGATCTCGTAGGCGACGGCGAAGAAATCCAGGAACTCCCACACCTTCATGCCGTCGTAGACGCCGAAGTCGTCGGGCATGAAGCCGATGACGCGGCGGACGGCCATCGGGTCCTCGGTGACGGAGTGGCCGGCGATGCGGCCCTCGCCGGCCGTGGGCCGCAGGAGCGTGGCGAGGAAGCGGATCGTCGTGCTCTTGCCGGCGCCGTTGGGGCCGATGAAGCCGAAGATCTCGCCCCGGCCGATCGAGAAGCTGAGGTGGTCGACGGCCGTGAAGTCGCCGTAGTGCTTCGAGAAGTTGATGACCTCGATCATGACTCGCGGGCCCTCGGTCGGTCAGCGTCGTTCGGCGGCCGTCAGGTCGTAGTGGTGCCCGCCGGGGTCGGGCGGCGGGCCGTAGCGGAGGTGGGCCAGGACGACCGTCGCGCCCCGGCTGCGGTCCAGCGGCGGCTCGATCCGCGGGCCGGCGGCCGGGCCGGGCGTCCAGGCGACGAGGCGGATCTCGTCGGCCTCCTCCGGCCTGCCCTCCTCCCGCGCCTCGCGCAAGGCGGCCAGGAGCGTCGAGGGGTCCGGGCCGACGAAGCCCTCGACCTGCGCCGGGGTCGGCGCCGAGTCGTCCGTGTCCAGCGCGATCGCGGCGCCGTCGGCGATCGTCCCCAGGAAGCGCTCCTTCCGCAACTCGCCCCCGACGAACTCCAGGGCCACGGCGTCGCACAGCTCCAGGCCGCTGTCGTTGCGGATCGACCGCCCCCCGTCGGCCTCGTCGATCGCGATCGGGCCGGCGAGGGTCGTCATCTGCTCGACGCGGTACATCGCCAGGCTGCGCGGCTGCACGGCGAAGTCCTCCAGCGCCGGGACGGGGAACGACCGCCAGGCGGCGGTGGTGCGGTCCTCGCCGGCGATGGACCGGCCGGCGTCGAACGGCAGGGCCAGGGCCGTCGGGTCGTCGGGGAAGCGGATCGCGAACCGGCCGTGGCCCGTGCTGTAGATCGATCCGAACCGACTGAGGTGCCCGCGCGGGTGCTCGCCCTGGATCTCCAGCACGTCCAGCTCGTCGCCCGCGGAGTCGAACCCCAGGTCGTAGGCGGCGACGCGCTCGACCGCCCCGGCGAAGCCGAACGCCAGCAGCGGCACGACGACCCAGGCGGCCTCGCGGCGCCGCAGCACGAACCGGCAGAGGAGCCAGTTCAGCGGGGCCACGGCCAGGACGTACGCCAGGATCACCTTGAGCACGAACGACGAGCTGGGGACCTTGATCCCCGACGACTTCTCCAGGGCGTCGCGGCAGAGCCGCGGGATCGCCGCCCCGTCGCGCCACTCGGCCACCCCCTGGAGCGCGGGGACGACGGGCTCGCCGGGGATGCTGGAGTCGACCGTCGAGACGGGCTGGTTCACGCCCGACGGCTGCATCGCCTTCGGGGCCGAGAACGGGGGGATGACCGGGCGATCCGGTTCCACCGTCGGCCCCGGCGCGCCGGCGTCCCGCGCGGTGATGCGATACCAGCTCAGGTCGGGCCCGGTCATGCTCCGGACCTGGAGCCCCGCCGAGGTCGCCGAGCCGAGCGGGACGGCCGACTCCTCGGCCCGCCGGAAGATCACGCGGCGGACCATCGTGTCGAGCCCCTTCCACGACGTCAACGCCGGGTCGTTCGGGTCGAGCGCGAGCATGGTGATCCGCCCGCGGCCCGCGCGACGCTCCACGGCCAGCGGGGCCTCGAAACCCGGCCGGATCGGCACGACGGTCGCGCCCGGCCGCGGGCGGAGGCCGGCCGACCGCACGGGACGATCGACGGCCGGATGGATCGGGTCGGGGTCGTCGTAGTACGAGCGTCGGGTCGGCCGGTCGTCGGGATCGGCGGGGATGGCGCGGCCGTAGGCGGGGTTGAACCCGGTCGGCCGCCGGCCCGCTTCCGCTTCCGCTTCCGTCGCCACGGCCACGGCGCCCGGGGGCGGCCGATAGGCTTCCGAGAGCGCCGCGAGGTCCTCGGCGTCGAGGGCGCGGCCGTCGCCGGTCGGGTCGGCCGGGAGGTAGGGGTCGAGGAAGCTGTCGCGCAGGACCGAGAACTTCGGCCCGGCCCCGCCCATCAGAACGAGTTGCCCCCCCCAGTGGAGCCAGTCCACGAGCGCCTCTTGCTGCGGCACGGAGATCACGTCCGGCTCCATGCCGTCCCAGAAGACGTGGCTGACGGCGGTCCAGGTGAGGGGGTGCGTCGGCAGCAGGGGCTTGTCGGGCTCCAGCGGGAGGACCAGGCGATAGTATCGGAATGCGTCGGCCGCCTGGACGTCGGCGCGGTCGACCGACGCCGGGATCGTGGCGTTGAGCCGCCCCCAGGCGGCGTACGCGCCGTTGGCCTCCTTCGTCAGCACCAGCGCCAGCATCTGGTGGGGTGCCAGCGGCCTGAGGCTGGCCAGGTAGGACTGGTCGGCGCGGAGCGACCCCGTCCGGGACAGCTCCAGGGGCAGTTCCTTGATGTTCGCCGTGGGGAGCAGGAGCGAGAACCCCGGCCGGCTGCGCTGCTCCTTCACGAGGCGCGCCTCGCGGCCGAACGTCACGTCCCAGGATGTGCCCGGCAGCGCGATCGGGACGGTCTGAAGCATCCCCTCGTAGTCGTCGAGGTTGGCGCGAAGCTCCAGGATCAGGCCGTGCCAGTGCCTCGCCTTGACCCACGGCAGGACGTCGCTGGGGGGGACCTGGGAGCGGTAGAACTCGAACGGCGGGCGCAGCTTCTTGTCGTCGGCCTTCTTCAGCGCCTCGGGGTCGCTGAGCATCCGGAGGCGTTCCTCGTCCGCCTGCGACAGCCCGCCGGGCATCGCCCCATCGGGATCCTGGGCGGACGCCCCCGCCGAGGCCGCCAACGTCCCGATCGCCAGCACCAGGGCGGCCATCGACCGGCTTCGCTTCATGATGGACGGCCCCCCCAGCGCCCGACGTCCGGCCGGCCTCCGATCCGGCCGCGCCCTCGGGACGACAAGTGTACCAGACGGGACGACGGGGGAAAAAGCCTCGGCTCTCGCGATTTCCGCGATCCCGAATCGATCGAAAATGATAAGCCCAACCCCGTGAGACTTCCGGGGTCGGGGCCGAGACCGACGACCCCGCCCGACGCCCGCCGTTTTGCGGTACACTGTCGATCCGACGGAGCCCGCCCGAGCGAGGGTCGTCACGGCGACGGCGCGACGTCGAGGAGGAGGGGACTCGACGGACATGGCCGGAGTGATCGCGGTCCGCGGGGCGCGGACGCACAATTTGAAGGGCGTGGACGTCGACCTCCCGCGCGACGCGCTGGTGGTCCTGACGGGCGTCAGCGGGTCGGGCAAGAGTTCGCTCGCGTTCGACACCGTGTTCGCCGAGGGCCGCCGTCGCTACGTCGAGGGCCTCTCCATCTACGCGCGGCAGTTCCTCGACCAGCTCGAACGGCCGGACGTCGACGACGTGGACGGCCTGCCGCCGACGGTGGCGATCGACCAGCACGCCGGGCGGCCCGGCCCTCGGAGCACGGTCGGCACGCTGACGGATATCCAGGATTCCTTGCGCGTCCTCTTCTCCCGCCTGGGCGTCCCCCACTGCCCCGGCTGCGGCCTGCCGATCCGCAGCCAGACGCCCGAGCAGATGGCGGCCTCGATCCTGGCGCTGCCGGCCGGGACGCGGCTGCTGCTCATGGCCCCGCTCGTCCGGGGCCGCAAGGGCGCGCACGCCGAGGTCTTCCAGGCCATCCGCCGCGCCGGGCTGATCCGGGCGCGGGTCGACGGCGAGGTCGTGGAGATCGACGAGCCGCCGAAACTGGCGAAGGCGAAGGCCCACACGATCGACGCCGTGGTCGACCGCCTGGTGGTCCGCGAGGGCGTCGCGCCTCGGCTCGCGGAGAGCCTGAACCTGGCGCTGAAACTTTCCGAGGGCCTGGCGACGATCGCCGTGGACGCGGGCGGGACCTGGGAAGACCGGACGATGAGCGTCCACCACGCCTGCCCGGATTGCGGCGTGAGCCTGCCCGCCCTGGAGCCGCGCGGGTTCAGCTTCAACAGCCCCGAGGGGGCCTGCCCGGCCTGCGACGGCCTCGGCGTCGTCGCCGCCTTCCAGCCCGGCCTGGTCGTCCCCGACCGGTCGAGGTCCCTCGCCTCCGGGGCCGTCGCCCCCTGGTCGAAGCTCGGCGCCCGCCTCCGCGCGGCGCAGCTCGACGACCCGCGGCTGTCGGCCTTCCTGGGCCGGCTCAAGCTCAAGCGAGACGCCCCGCTCGCCTCCTGGCCCGAGGCGGCCGTGGAAGCCTTCCTGCTCGGCGAGAAGGGGAAGGCCGCGTTCCCCGGCATCCTGGCCATGCTCGCCGAGCTGGAGCGCGACCACGCCAGGCCCTCGGTCCTTTCGGCGCTGGCGTCCTTCCGCGAGGAGGCGACCTGCCCCGCCTGCGGCGGCTCCCGGCTCCGGCCGGAGGCCCTGGCGGCCCGGGTCGGCGGCCGGTCGATCGCCCAGGCGTGCGACCTGGCCGTCGACGAGGCCCGCGCCTTCTTCGACGGCCTGACGTTCGCCGAGGACGACGCCGTCGTCGCCGCCCCCCTGCTCCGCGAGATCCGAGGCCGGCTGCGGTTCCTGGCGGACGTCGGCCTGGGCTACCTGACCCTCGGACGCGCCGCGGGGACGCTCTCCGGTGGCGAACTCCAGCGCGTCCGCCTGGCGGCGCAGCTCGGGTCGGACCTGGTCGGCGTCTGCTACGTCCTGGACGAGCCGACGGCCGGGCTGCATCCCCGCGACACCGACCGCCTCCTCGACGGCCTCCGCCGGCTCCGCGACCTGGGGAACAGCGTGCTGGTCGTCGAGCACGACGAGTCCGTCATCCGCGCGGCCGACTGGCTCGTCGACGTCGGCCCCGGCGCGGGCCCGGCGGGGGGCGAGATCGTCGCCGTCGGCCCCCTCGACCGCATCGCCGCGTCCCCCGCGTCGCTCACCGGCCGCCGTTTGCGCGGGGAGGACCGCCGCGGGCGAGATCGCTCGGACCGGCTCGCGAGGTCGCCCGGCCGGCTGACGATCCGCGGGCCGACGGTCCACAACCTCCGCGAGATCGACGCGCGGATCCCCCTCGGCGCGCTGACGTGCGTGACGGGCGTGAGCGGGTCGGGCAAGAGCACGCTGGTCCTGGACGTCCTCGCCCGGGCCTTCCGCCGCCGCGGACGGTCCGACCTGCGCGAGGTCCCGGAGCTGGGGACGATCGCCGGGTGGGATTCGCTGGCGGGGATGGTCGAGGTCGACCAGTCGCCCATCGGCCGGACGCCGCGATCGACCCCCGCCACGTTCACCAGCGTCTTCGACGAGATCCGTCGCGTCTTCGCCAGGACGCGCGAGGCCCGCACGCGGGGCTACGGCCCGGCCCGGTTCAGCTTCAACGCCCGCGGCGGGCGCTGCGAGACCTGCCGCGGCCTGGGCCGGCGTCGCGTGCCGATGCAGATCCTGCCCGACCTGTACGTCGCCTGCGAGGAGTGCCGCGGCCAGCGGTTCAACCGATCGACGCTCGAGATCCTGTTCAAGGAGAAGTCGATCGGCGACGTGCTCGGCATGAGGGTCGACGAGGCCCTGGCGTTCTTCGACGCCCAGCCGCGCGTCCTGCCGGGGCTGCGCTCGCTGCACGACGTCGGCGTCGGCTACCTGACCCTCGGCCAGTCGGGCGCGACCCTCTCCGGCGGCGAGGCCCAGCGCGTGAAGCTCGCGGCGCACCTGAGCCGCCCCGAGGCGGGCGACCTCCTCTACATCCTCGACGAGCCGACGACCGGCCTCCACTTCGCGGACGTCGACCGCCTGCTCGGCGTGCTCGAACGCCTGGCCGACCGCGGCAACACGCTGGTCGTCATCGAGCACAACCCGGACGTGATCGCCGCCGCCGACTGGGTCGTCGACATGGGCCCCGGGGCCGGCGCGCGAGGCGGCCGGATCGTCGCGATGGGCCCGCCGGCCGAGATCGCCGCCTCCCCCGACAGCCCCACCGGGGCCTACCTGAAGTCCCTCATGGAAGGCCGAACCTGAGCCGACGACCCGCCGGGACCAGCAGGGCGATCCGACTCCCGACGGTTCCATTCGCGACCGAACCGGCGGCCCGATTTCCGGACCTCGGCGATCCAGCCATGCGGCCCGCCCTTCGACGGATGCCACGCCCCCGGGCGAACGGAACGAATTTCATAGAACATGCCCAAAGATTGCAGAACAACGACGATTCCAAAAGGATTTCCAGAAGCCGATTGACGACCGATTGTTATCAACTCTAAAATCCGGATGATAGCCGGGCGATGAAGCACGCATCAATCACATCGAAGGAGAACAACCTCGTGCAGCGAACCCTGATCTCGTTCGCCTCGCTCCTGATCCTCGCTGGTGCGACCGCCCGCGCGGGGACGGCCTACACTTTCGAAGTCCTCTACTCCGGCGGCGGAGCCGCGGCGCTCGCGCCGGGCAGCGATCCGATGGTGGGGACCACGCTGCTCGCCGGCGATTCGTTCACCTACGACCTCAAGGCGGTGACCGACGTCTGGACCGTCGTCGCGAACGCCGCGGTCTTCCCGCTGGCGGGGCTCCCCGTGTCGGAGTCGGGCTTGCGCGTGGGCGATTTCACCCTGACGCTGAAGCTCACGGGTGTGGACGTGTTCTCCTACAGCGAGGCCGGCTCGGAGCAGCGCTTCGTCCATATCGGCACGAATGCGATCTTCCTGCCCCAGGGGCTGGTGTTCGATGAGATGCACTTGAGCTACAGCCTGACCCTCGCGGAGACGGACGACAACAACCCACCGGTTCCCATCGACAGCACGATCGCCGCGCTCCTGCCCATCTTCGGCCCGCCGGAGTCGGCCGGTGCCGGGCAGATCATCTACGGGCCGGCCGTCCCGGAACCGACGTCCATGGCGCTGCTGTTCGTCGGTGCCTGCGGCGTGGGCGTCGTCGCCCGGCTGCGTCGCCGCGCGGCCTGAGGTCCGGACGCGAATCGGGAGGGGGGCGACAGGACGCGCCCTCCTCCGGCCGCATCGGCGGCGATGCGGGCCTCCGGACTGGATGGGGCTCCGTCCCCGCTCCGGCTCCATGCCTCTTTGTCGGCGGGCGTCCGGGCTCAGCCCTTCTTGCCCATGAGCATGTCGAGGATGTACATCTCGAGTTGCTCGTACTTCTTCTCGGCCCGCAGCTCCTCGACCTTCTTCTCGTCGACGGCGCGGACGATGTCGAGGAGGCGGAGGAACAGGGTCTTCGAGTTCGCCAGGTGCCGGAGCGAGTCCTCGAAGGTCGTGGTCCGCATGGCCTTGACGTCCAGGCCGACGCACTCGCCGTCCTGGCCGAAGCCGTTCTTCTCCAGGACCCAGACCTGGTTGAAGGCCCGACGCAGGTCGACGGAGCCGAAGGTCTTGTCCTGGTCGTACTTCAGGCCGTTCTGGTCGTTCAGGTGGACCGACCAGAGCTTGCCGTGGTAGAGGGCGAAGGCCATGTCCTCGGACGGGTCGAGGCCGGCCAGGATGGAGTGGGCGCTCTCGATCAGCACGCCGGAGCGGGCCGGGTCGACGGTCTTGTAGCCGATGGCCATCATGTGGCCGACGGTCGGGATGAACGCGGAGTCGGTCGGCTCGTTGGGCTTGGCCTCGCCGAGGATCCGGACGTTCTTGTTGTGCTCCAGCACCGCGTTCCAGGCGTCGACGATCCGGGCGACGGCCGTCTTGGCGCACTTGGCCTCGCGGATGTACGTCCCCTCGCGGGCCAGCCAGAAGACGTAGTTCTTGCAGCCCACCTCGTCGGCCAGGTCGGCGCAGCGCTTGGCGCGATCGATGGCGTACCGCCGCTCCTTGGGGCAGTTCGAGGTGAAGCCGCCGTCCAGCGTGCGGGGATCTTCCCACAGGCGGGGGGCGATGATCTCGACGAAGAGGCCCTCGCCGTCGAGGATCTTCTTGACCTCGGCCGTCCCCTTGAGCGTCGCCTGCCAGTCGAGGTCGGCCGGGACGATGTCGTCGTCGTGGAACTGGACGCCGTCGAAGCCGAGTTCCTTGTACTTCTTGAGCTTCTGGGCGTATTCCATCTCCTTGCGGGCGGGGGGCCCGAAGGGGTCGGCGCCGGTGCTGATGTTCCAGGGGCCGAAGGTGAAGCGATACTTCGTCGGGGTGCTCATTGCGTCGGATGCTCCGGGACTGACCGGCAGGCGGCGCTGCGGCCTCGCACGCGGGGGACGTCGACGGTCGCGTTTCGCCGTCGGTCCCTGTACTCTTAACCGAAGACGGCCCGATCCTCAATGGGCCGGCGACGGCCGTTGACAGCGATCGCCCCCCCGGGGGATGATCCGAGTCTCGGGTGCGGCGAAGATCGGTGGGAGGGACGGCGGATGAGGCTCCAGACGCTCGCCTTCGTCATCCTATTCCTCGCATTCATCCTCACCCTCGGCCGCGACCCGGCCGGCAGGGTCGGCGTCCTCGTCTTCTTCACCGGGGTCGGCGAGGTCGCCCTCGGGCTGGCGGCGGTCATGGCCCTGTTCCGCACCGTCGGCGCGATCGGCGAGGCCCGCGGCCTTCTGGAACACGCCGACGCCCTCGCCGCCACGACCGTCGTCCTGGCCGTCGGCACCGCCGCGATGTCGGCCTGGCTGTTCGTCGGGGCCTGGTGCATCCAGGCGAGCCTCCCCTGACCCGCGACCCCCACGATGGACCGGACCTCTCGTTCGTAAGGAAGACAGGCACGCCCGATGACGACCACCTACGCCCCCGAGACCTTCCCGCGCACCTGGCTCCCCGAGGACGTGGAGCTGAAGACCTGGGACCAGATCGAGCCCTGGTACAAGAAGGTGCTCGCGATGCCCGTCGACACGCCGGAGCGGCTTGAGGCCTGGCTGACGGCCTCGGCCGAGCTGAACGCGGCGGTCGGCCAGGAAGGGACGTCGCGGTACGTCGCGATGACCTGCCAGACCGACGACCCGGCGCGGGAGGCGGCATACCTGGAGTTCGTCCGCGAGGTCGAGCCGAAGCTCAAGCCGTACCTCAACGAGGTCCGCAACAAGTTCCTGGACGCCCCCGGCCGCGCGGGGCTGCCGGCCGACCGCTACCACGTCTTCGCCCGCTCGCTGGAGAACCGCCGCGCCCTCTACCGCGAGGCCAACATCCCCCGCGAGACCCGCCTCGCCGAGCTGGAGCAGCAGTACCAGAAGGCCATCGGCGCGATGACCGTGCAGTTCCAGGGCCAGGAGCGGACGCTCGCCCAGCTCTCGCCGTTCCTGGAGTCGACCGACCGCGCCGTCCGCCAGGAAGCCTGGACCCTCGCCGCCGAGCGCCGGCTCGCCGACCGCGACTTGCTCGACGGCCTGTTCGACGAGATGCGGGCCCTGCGCCTGGAGGTCGCCCGCGAGGCCGGCTTCGACGACTACGTCGCCTACGCCTACAGGAACCGCGAGCGGTTCGACTACGGCCCGGAGCAGGCGTACCAGTTCCACGACGCGATCGAGAAGGCCGTCGTCCCGCTGGCCTCCGCCATCCACTCCGAGCGCAGGAAGCGCCTGGGCGTCGATTCGCTCCGCCCCTGGGACCTCGCGACGGATCCCCTGGGCCGCCCGCCGCTGCGGCCGTTCGAGGACGTCGAGCGGCTGGCCGAGGGGTGCGAGGCGGTCTTCCGCGAGGTCGACCCGGAACTCGGCGCCCAGTTCGCGTTCATGCGGGAGAAGAACCTGCTGGACCTGGCCAACCGCAAGGGGAAGGCCCCGGGCGGCTACCAGACCAACTACGAGGCCGACCGCCTGCCGTTCATCTTCATGAACGCCGTCGGCGTCGACGGCGACGTCCGCACGCTGCTCCACGAGGGGGGCCACGCCTTCCACACCCTGGCCTCGCGCGGCGAGCCCCTGGCCGCCTACCGCGAGAGCCCGCTGGAGTTCTGCGAGGTCGCCTCCATGACCATGGAACTCTTCGGGACCGGCGCGAAGGACCCGTTCTACGATGCCGCCGGCTCGGAGCGCTCGCACCGCAAGTTGCTGGAGGAGATCGTGACGATCCTCCCCTGGATCGCCACGGTGGACGCCTTCCAGCACTGGATCTACAACAACCCCGACCACACCCGCGACGACCGCCGCGCCGCCTGGCGCGGGCTCATCGCCCGGTTCGGCGGCGACGTCGACTGGTCCGGCCTGGAGTCGGCCCGCGACCACTCGTGGCATCGCCAGTTGCACATTTTCCTGTATCCGTTCTACTACATCGAATACGGCGTGGCGCAGCTCGGCGCGCTCCAGATCTGGAAGCGCAGCCTGACCGACCGCGCCGGCGCCGTCGCGTCCTACCGCAAGGCCCTGTCCATCGGCGGCGCGAGGCCCCTCCCCCAGCTCTTCGAAGCCGCCGGGGCGAAGTTCGCCTTCGACGGGGAGACCATCGCCCCGCTGATGGACGCCATCGGCGAGGAGCTGTCCCGCCTGGCGCCGTGACGATCCCGGTCGACGCCTCGTCATCGGGAGATCTTCAACCTCGCTGGAGCCTACCTCATGTGGCAGGATCGGATCGCGATCGACCCGGCCGTCCTGGTCGGCAAGCCGGTCATCCGGGGGACTCGGCTGGCCGTCGAGTTCCTGCTCGACCTCTTGGCCGAGAGCTGGACGCACGAGCAAATCCTCCAGAACTATCCGCAGTTGACCGAGGACGACATCCATGCGGCGCTCCACTACGCCGTCGAGGCCCTGAAGCGGGAGCGCATCTTCCCCCTGGCGGTCTGAGGTGGAACGACTCCTGGCCGACGAAAACGTCCCCGCGATCGTCGTGGCCGTCTTGCGATCAGACGGCCACGACGTCGCCTGGATACGCGACGTGGGGCCGAGTTGGCCGGACGATCAGGTCCTCGCCCTGGCGATCGCCGAGGCCCGCGTCCTCTTGACCTTCGACAAGGATTTCGGCGAACTCGCCTTTCTTCGCGGCCGGACGGCGACTCCCGGCGTCATCCTCCTGCGGCCCCGCCTTCAATCGCCCGACCACCTGGCCCGCTTCGCCCGGGCCGTCCTGGCCCAGGGACACTCATGGCACGGCCACTTCGCCGTCGCCGAGGAAGGCCGCCTGCGCCTCGTCCCCCTCCCGTCGTAACCGCCATCCCGGAGGACGAGGGCCTCACGCGTTGTCGACCTCCGGCAGCGGCTCCTCGCCGTCTTCCTTCAGGATCTCCTCGGCGTACTGGAATCCCTCGGCATCCTCCCCCCCTCGTGCACAGATATGGCCACAACTTTTCGACCTGGAATCCGGGGGGGATAGGTAAGCCCTGAATCGTCCCAGAGTGCCTATTCATCCCCTCTCCCGCCGGGAGAGGGTGGCCGCGCAGCGGCGGGTGAGGGT
>Ga0209958_1001172_pt1 | contig 23270 bp, 18 predicted proteins | sample ThiBio_inoc_plan_FD_183942 | JGI IMG/M metagenome (GOLD analysis project Ga0209958, IMG submission 183942) | Wastewater bioreactor microbial communities from Cape Town, South Africa - Thiocy_inoc_plan (SPAdes) | ecosystem: Engineered > Bioremediation > Thiocyanate > Unclassified | place: South... | reverse complement strand
GGGTCAGATTCCATTTGGCCAGCGATCAACGCTCGAAGGGTGTCCGGTCTTCTTTGGCCGGCCCGCGCGTTTCGGGGACGGCGGTGTGGGTGCCCGGGCGCAGGCCCCATTCGCGGCTGCCACAGAAGCTGAGCGCCGAAGCGGTGTTGATGAAACAACGCAGGCCTACCCAGGTGGTGGACCGCGAGCGTGGGCCGGAGAACGGGCACCCACACCGGCGGCCCATGCGAAGCAGAAGCAGAAGCAGAAGCAGAAGCAGAAGCACGAAGCACGAAGCAAAGAAGCAATAAAACGAGGGGCGAGGGGCAAGAACACCGGCCCCTCAGCCACCGCGCCCCCAAGGGGATAATCCCCCGGCCCTCACATACCCCCGCCCGGCATCCAGAGACCCCATGCCCTTTGCCCCCCTGAAGAACGACAGCTTCCTGCGCGCCTGCCTGCGCCAGTCCACCGACCACACCCCCGTGTGGCTCATGCGCCAGGCCGGCCGCTACCTGCCCGAGTACCGCGCCACGCGCGCCCAGGCCGGCAGCTTCATGGGCCTGGCCACCAACGTCGACCACGCCACCGAGGTCACCCTGCAGCCGCTGGAACGCTACCCGCTCGACGCCGCCATCCTCTTCTCCGACATCCTCACCGTGCCCGACGCCATGGGCCTGGGCCTGTCCTTCGCGATCGGCGAAGGCCCCAAGTTCGAAAAAACCGTGCGCACCGAGGCCGACGTCGCCGCGCTGGCCGTGCCCGACATGGACAAGCTGCGCTACGTCTTCGACGCCGTCACCTCCATCCGCAAGGCCCTGGACGGCCGCGTGCCCCTGATCGGCTTTTCCGGCAGCCCCTGGACCCTGGCCTGCTACATGGTCGAAGGCGGCGGCTCCGACGACTACCGCCTGGTCAAGTCGCTCATGTACTCGCGGCCCGACCTGATGCACCGCATCCTCGCCACCAACGCCGACGCCGTGGCCGTCTACCTGAACGCGCAAATCGAGGCCGGCGCGCAGGCGGTGATGGTCTTCGACAGCTGGGGCGGCGTGCTCGCCGACGGCGCCTTCCAGGCCTTCAGCCTCGCCTACACGAAACGCGTGCTCTCGCAATTGAAGCGCGAGCACGAGGGCGCCACCATCCCGCGCATCGTCTTCACCAAAGGCGGCGGGCTGTGGCTGGACGACATGAAGCCGCTCGACTGCGAGGTGCTGGGCCTGGACTGGACCGTCTCGCTGGCCCGCGCGCGCGCGCAGGTGGGCGAAGGCCCCGGGGCCAAGGCCCTGCAAGGCAACATCGACCCCAACGTGCTGTTCGCCCCGCCCGCGGCCATCGAGGCCGAGGTGGTCAAGGTGCTGGAGAGCTTCGGCCGCCCGCACACGGGCCCGGGCACCGGCCCCACGCACATCTTCAACCTGGGCCATGGCATCAGCCAGCACACCCCGCCCGAGCACGTGAGCGCGCTGGTCGACGCCGTGCATTCGCATTCGCGCCGGCTGCGCCAGACGGCCTGATGGCGCGGCGGAACACGCTCCCATTTCAGGAGTGCGATGACCGGCGGCCCCGTGTCATCAACCCGTCATCGCGGCCCACCTAGCACAAAAAAGGCCACAAAAAGCGCTTGACAGGCGCCAGTTATGCACAAAATTTGTGCTGCGGTGCGCCATCCCTCTCGGGGCCCGTGGGCCAGCGGCCCACCCCAGGGGTTGCTCCGTAAGTTATTGATTCATAAGCGCTTTGTCAGATGCCTTTTTTTGAGGCAGTTTAAGCAAAGCCTTGATTTGCAAGGGCTGCGGGCCGACACGGGCACGCTATCAACAAAGTTATCCACAGAAGCGTTGGATATGTCCGCCAAGGCTTTCACATCAAGCACTTAGCGGCGATTTCGCCGACGAACGTGAGGAACTACCGCTAAACATGTGTCACTGGCCCGCCGTGGTCGTGGCCACCCCCGCGCACAGCGGGGTGGGCGACGCCCTGAGCTACCGCAGCGAACGCGCCCTGGCGCCCGGCACGCTGGTGCGCGTGCCCCTGGGCGCGCGCGAGGTCCTGGGCATCGTGTGGCGCAACGACGACGCGCCGCCCGAGGGCCTGGCCGAGGGGCAGGCGCGCGAGGTGGCCCAGGTGCTGGACGCCCTGCCCCCGCTGGACGCCGCCTGGCGAGACCTGGTGGGCTTCGCGGCGCGCTACTACCAGCGGGCCCTGGGCGAGGTGGCCCTGGCCGCGCTGCCGCCGCCGCTGCGTGATCTGGACCCGACGCAGCTGGCGCGCCGGCTCAAGCGCCCCGCGCGCGCCGCGCCGGCCGCCGTGGACCCCGACAGCGCCCGCACGCTCACGCCCGAGCAGGCCGCCGCGCTGGAGGCCCTGGCCGCCGCCGACACCGCCCCCGCCCTGCTGTTCGGCGCCACCGGCAGCGGCAAGACCGAGGTCTACCTGCAGGCCACCGCGCGCACCCTGGCGGCGGACGCCGACGCCCAGGCCCTGATCCTGGTGCCCGAGATCAACCTCACGCCCCAGCTGGAGGCGCGTTTCCGCGCCCGCTTCGGCGACGAGGCCGTGGTCTGCCTGCACAGCGGCATGACGCCCGCGCAGCGCCTGGCGGCCTGGATCGCCGCGCACACCGGGCGTGCGCGCATCGTACTGGGCACGCGGCTGGCGGTGTTCGCCAGCCTGCCCGGCCTGCGGCTGGTCGTGGTCGACGAGGAGCACGACCCCAGCTACAAGAGCCAGGACGGCGCGCGCTACTCGGCGCGCGACCTCGCCATCTACCGCGGCAAATTGCAGAACGCGCGCGTGCTGCTGGGCTCGGCCACGCCCTCGCTGGAGAGTTGGCACGCCAGCGAGCAGGGCCGCTACCGGCGCCTGGCCATGGCCGCGCGCATCGGCGGTGGCGCGCTGCCGCGCCTGCGCCTGGTCGACATGAACCACCAGCCCAAGGGCGCGCTGATCGCGCCGCCGCTGCTGGCGGCCATGGGTGAGCGCATCGCGCGCGGCGAGCAGTGCCTGGTGCTGATCAACCGGCGCGGCTACGCGCCCGTGCTCGCCTGCCACGCCTGCGGCTGGAAAAGCGGCTGCCCCCACTGCAGCGCCTACCGCGTCTTCCACAAGCTGGACCGCACCCTGCGCTGCCACCACTGCGGCTTCACCCAGCGCGTGCCGCGCGCCTGCCCGGACTGCGGCAACCTCGACATCGAGCCCGTGGGCCGCGGCACCGAGCAGGTGGAGGAGCAACTCGCCGGCCTGCTGGCGGACGTGAAGCGCCCCGATGGCGGCCCGGTGCGCGTGGCGCGCATGGACGCCGACACCACCAAGGCCAAGGGCAGCCTGGAGGCGCAGCTGGCCGCCCTGCACGCGGGCGAGGTCGACGTGCTGGTGGGCACGCAGATGATCGCCAAGGGACACGACTTCCGCCGCATCACGCTGGTGGCCGCCGTGCAGCCCGACGCCGCGCTGTTCGCCGCCGACCACCGCGCGCCCGAGCGGCTGTTCGCGCTGCTGATGCAGGCCGGCGGGCGCGCCGGGCGCGACGCCGCGCACAGCGGCGCGGCCGAGCTCTGGGTGCAGACCTGGAACCCCGAACACCCGCTGTTCGCGCACCTGCGCACGCACGACTTCGCCGCCTTCGCCAGCGGCGAGCTGGCCGAGCGCGAGGCGGCCGGCATGCCGCCCTTCGCGCACCAGGCGCTGCTGCGCGCCGATGCGCGCACGCAGGAGGCCGCGCAGGCCTTCCTGAACGCGGCCGCCGCCGCCACGCAGGACCTGCCGCACCGCGAGGCGGTGACCCTGTTCCCGGCGGTGCCGCTCACCATCCAACGCGTGGCCAATGTGGAGCGCGCGCAGCTGCTGGTGGAAAGCCCGTCGCGCGCCGCCCTGCAGCGCTTCCTGGCCGCCTGGCAACCGGTGCTGCTGCAATGCCGCGGCCTGCCCGAGGCACGCGGCCTGATCCGCTTCGCGGTGGACGTGGACCCGCTGTCCCTATGAACGCCGCCGGGCCGTTCCCAAGGCGCTCGGCCCCGGCGCGCGCGGCGCGCAGGGGCGTCCTATGAGCCGCTGGTGACCTCCAGCGGCGCGATGGCGCACAGGGCCTCCACCGTCATCACCACGTCGCGGATCTTGAACGGCTGCAGCAGCAGCCGGCGGATGCCCAGGGCCTTGAGGCGGCGCACCGTGTCGGCGTCGGCGCTGGCGGTCATCACGGACACGGGCATCTCCGGCCGCGCCTCGCGCAGCCGCTCGATCAGGGCCACCGCGGCCTCGCCCTCGGCCAGCGACAGCAGCAGCGCGTCCATGCGCTGGGCCTGCAGCATCTGCTGTCCGATGGCCAGGCTGGCGGCCTGGTGCACTTGCGCCAGGTCCAGGCCGCGGCAGACACTGGCCACGGTGCTGCGCACCATGTTGTCGGGCTCGACCAGCAGCAGCTGCGGCAGGTTGCCCTGCACGGAGGTGACGGTCATGAGGCGACCTCCTCGCGGCGCACCAGCTCTTCGACCACGAGGTCGCGCAGCGAGCACAGGATGGCCAGGCCCACGCGGTCGATCTGGCGCGGCCGGCGGTCCATGAGGCACAGCGCCCCCAGCGCCATGCCGTACGGCATGCGCAACACGGCGCCGGCATAGAAACGCACCCAGGGTGGCCCGTTCACCATCGGGTTGTCGCGAAAGCGCGGGTCTTTCAGCGCGTCGGGCACCACCAGCGTCTGCCGCTCCAGGATGGCGTGGCCACAGAAGGAGAGGTCGCGCGGCGTTTCGGCCGCCTCGAAGCCGAAGCTGGACTTGGCCCACTGCCGGTCGCGATCGACCAGCGAGACGCTGGCCATCGGCACCTCGAACTCGCTCATGGCGAAGCGCGTGATGCGGTCAAAACGTTCTTCGGGCGGCGTGTCGAGAATGAGGAGTTCGCGCAAGGCCTTCAGGCGCGCATCCTCGTCGGCGGGAACCGGCGCAGCGATCATCTGGGGTCTCCTGGGCGAACCGTCGCCCGAGCCCTCTGTATCGACAGCATGCCTACCTTCTGAAGCCTCCTTTTGATGCTTTCGTTGTGAAAAGGTAAGCCGAAAGAAGGAAACCCCGCGGGCGCCAGGCACCCGCGGGGCTTCAGGAACGCACCGACCGGCGCGCGCTCAGGCCAGGTCGAAACGGTCCAGGTTCATCACCTTGACCCAGGCGGCCACGAAGTCCTTGACGAACTTGTCCTTGCCGTCGGCGCTGGCGTAGACCTCGGCCAGGGCGCGCAGCACCGAGTGCGAGCCGAACACCAGGTCGACGCGGCTGCCGGTCCACTTCACCGCGCCCGTCTTGCGGTCGCGGCCCTCGAAGTGCTCACCCGCCGGCCCCCAGGCCGTGGCCATGTCGAGCAGGTTGACGAAGAAGTCGTTGGTCAGCGTGCCCGGCCTGGCGGTGAACACCCCGAGCTTGCCGCCGTCGAAGTTGGCGCCCAGCACGCGCAGGCCGCCGACCAGCGCCGTCATCTCCGGCGCGGTGAGCGTGAGCAGCTGGGCCTTGTCGACCAGCAGGTGCTCGGCCGGCACCTCGGAGCGGGCCTTGAGGTAGTTGCGGAAGCCGTCGGCGAACGGCTCCAGGTACGAGAAAGACTCGACGTCGGTCTGCTCGGCCGTGGCGTCCACCCGGCCCGGCGCGAAGGGCACCTCCAGCGGGGTGCCGGCGGCCTTGGCGGCCAGCTCGATGCCCACGCCGCCGGCCAGCACGATCACGTCGGCCAGCGAGAGCTTGCCGCTGGCTTTCTGGATGGCCTCCAGCCGGGGCAGGGTCTTGGCCGCGACGGCGTTGACGGCCCAGCCCTTCTGCGGCGCCAGGCGGATGCGCGCGCCGTTGGCGCCGCCGCGCTTGTCGCCGCCGCGGAAGGTGGAGGCCGAGGCCCAGGCCGTGGCCACCAGGTCGGACACGGGAATGCCCGCGGCGGCGATCTTGGCCTTGGCGTCGGCGATGTCGGCCGCCGTGGGCTTGTGCGTGGGCGCAGGCAGCGGGTCCTGCCAGATCAGGTCTTCCTTCGGCACCTCGGGGCCCAGGTAGCGCGACTTCGGTCCCAGGTCACGGTGCGTCAGCTTGAACCAGGCGCGCGCGTAGGCGTCGGCGAAGGCCTGCGGGTCGTTGAGGAACCTGCGCGAGATCTTCTCGTAGGCCGGGTCGAAGCGCAGCGACAGGTCGGTCGTCAGCATGGTGGGCTTGCGCTTGGGCGAGTCGGGCGTGGGGCCGGGGATGATGGCCTCGGCGTCCTTGGCCTCCCACTGGATGGCGCCGGCCGGGCTCTTGGTCTTCACCCACTCGTACTTGAAGAGGAACTGGAAGAAGTCGTTGCTCCAGCGCACCGGGGTGCTGGTCCAGGTGACCTCCAGCCCCGAGGTGATGGTGTCCTTGCCCTTGCCGGTGCCGAACTTGTTCTCCCAGCCGAAGCCCTGGGCCTCCAGCGCGGCGGCCTCGGGCTCGAGGCCGACGTTGCTGGCCGGTCCCGCGCCGTGGGTCTTGCCCAGCGTGTGGCCGCCGGCGATCAGCGCCACGGTTTCCTCGTCGTCCATGGCCATGCGTTTGAAGGTCTCGCGAATGTCCTTGGCCGCCGCGAGCGGGTCGCCGTTGCCGTCCGGGCCCTCGGGGTTGACGTAGATCAGGCCCATCTGCACGGCGCCCAGCGGGTTCTCCAGGTCGCGCTCGCCGGGCTTGTTGTGCGCGTAGCGGCTGTTGGGCGTGTTGCTGCCGGCCAGCCAGGTGGTCTCCTTGCCCCAGTACACGTCCTGATCGGGCTCCCACACGTCCTCGCGGCCGGCGGCGAAACCGAAGGTGCGGAAACCCGAGTTCTCCAGGGCCACGTTGCCGGCCAGGACCATCAGGTCACCCCAGGAGATCTTCTGGCCGTACTTCTGCTTGATGGGCCACAGCAGGCGGCGGGCCTTGTCCAGGCTGACGTTGTCGGGCCAGGAGTTCAGCGGCGCGAAGCGCTGCTGGCCGCGCCCGGCGCCGCCACGGCCGTCGCCCACGCGGTAGGTGCCGGCGGCGTGCCAGGCCATGCGCACCATCAGGCCGGCGTAGTTGCCGAAGTCGGCCGGCCACCAGTCCTGCGAGTCCGTCATCAGCTGGTTGAGATCGGCCTTGAGGGCCTTGTAGTCGAGCTTCTTGAATTCCTCGGCGTAGTTGAAGGCGGCGCCCAAGGGGTTGGACCGGTTGGAGTGCTGGTTCAGCAGGTCCAGGCGCAGCTGGTTGGGCCACCAGTCCTTGTTGGACGTGCCGCCGCCAGCGGCGGGGTGGAAGGGGCACTTGGCTTCTGACATCGTGGTCTCCTGGTGGGGGTTGGTGTGGGTCGCGCGGGGCGGCGGTGAGCTCAGTGCGCCAGGGGGAGGCAGGCGAGGCGCTCGATCCATTGCGCGAAGGCGCTGCCTGGCGAAGGGGTGGTGCTCATGGTGCAACTCCTCGATGCGACCGACGCATTCTGGTCAGGCCGTCGGACCAAGTCCACCCAATAGATTGAATGTTATCGATAGCTCATAACTATCGATGAGCGCTTCCCGCCCGGAATGCCCCAGGCCGGGTCCCCAATCGCTCAGCCCCGCCGGGCGCAGCACGGCGGGCGTCCCGTGAGCGCCGCTTCAGGTCAGCAGCGTGACGGCGCCCGAGAAGGTGAGGAAGGCCGCCGCGGTGGTGACCAGGATGATGCGGGCGATGCGCCCGTTGTCGGCGCCGAAGCGCTCGGCCAGCAGCGAGACGTTGCTGGCGCTGGGCAGGGCCGCGGTGAGCACCATCACCGTGAGCGCGGCCGTGGACAGGCCCAGGCCCAGGCGGATCGCCACCAGGCCCGTGCCCAGCACCAGCAGCGGGTGCACAACGAGCTTCATCACCGCCACCGGCAGGTAGTCGCTGGTGGGCATGGGGTGATTGGCCGTCATCTGCGCGCGCGCCAGCACGGCGCCGATGGTGAACAGCGCCACCGGCGAGGCCGCGTCGGCCAGCAGCCAGACGGTCTTCTCCACCGGCACCGGCAGGCGGAAGGCCCAGGCCGAGGCCACGCCGCCCAGGCCGATGGCCCAGGGCATGGGGTTGGTGAGCACGCCGCGCAGCGCCTTGCGCGCGGCGCCGAACACGGCGGCGCGGCCGCTGCCGCCGGCCCCGTCGAGGCGCGACAGCGCGATGCACAGCGAACTGGTGACCACCATGTCCACCACCATGGTGAGGATCACCGTGCCGGCGGCCGTATCGCCCAGCAGGGCCACGATGAGGGGCACGCCCATGAAGCCCGAGTTGGGAAAGGCCGCCACCAGCGCGCCGAAGGCGGCGTCGTTCCAGCGGATGCGCGGGTTCAGCGTGAAGGCGATGGTGGCCGCCACCACCACCAGCCCGCACAGCAGGTACAGGCCGGCGACGCGGGCGTCGAGCAGCTGCGCGATCGGCGTGGTGGAGCCGAAGCGGTACAGCATGCAGGGCAGCGCGAAGAACAGCACGAAGCCGTTGAGCCCGGGAATGGCCTCCAGCGGCAGCAGGCGCCGCCGCGCGGCCAGGTAGCCGGCGAGCACGAGCGCGAAGAAGGGGAAGGTGACCAGCAGGACGTGCAGCACGGGCGGGATTGTGTCAGCCCATCGGCGGGCCGCGGGTGGGGCTGACCCGGGCGCGACACCCCCGGCCGCTATGATCCCCCGCTTTGCCTCGCTGCCTCCCATGTCCGCCGGTCTGAACCTCGCCCAGCTTGAAGCCGTGAACCACCTGGGCGGGCCCTGTCTGGTGCTGGCGGGGGCCGGGTCGGGCAAGACGCGCGTGATCACGCACAAGATCGCGCGGCTGATCCAGGCCGGGCTGGAGGCCAACCGCATCGCGGCCATCACCTTCACCAACAAGGCCGCGGCCGAGATGCGCGAGCGCGCCGGCCACCTGGTGGGGCGCGAGGCCAAGAAGGTGCTGGTGTGCACCTTCCACGCCCTGGGCGTGCGCCTGCTGCGCGAGGACGGCGAGGTGCTGGGCCTGAAGAAGCAGTTCAGCATCCTCGACACCGACGACATCACCAGCCTGCTCAAGGACTGCGGCACCACCACCGACGCCGCCACCGCGCGCCAGTGGCAGTGGACCATCAGCGCCTGGAAGAGCGCCGGCCTGAACGGCGCCGCCGCGCTGGCCCAGGCGCGCGACGAGCACGAGCGCACCACGGCGCTGATCATGCAGCGCTACGAGGAGCGCCTGGTGGCCTACCAGGCGGTGGACTTCGACGACCTCATCGCCCTGCCGCTCAAGCTGCTGGGCGAGCACGCCGAGGTGCGCGAGAAGTGGCAGAAGAAGATGGGCCACGTGCTGGTGGACGAGTACCAGGACACCAACGCCACGCAGTACGAGCTGCTCAAGCTGCTGGTGGGCGAGCGCGCGCGCTTCACCGCCGTGGGCGACGACGACCAGTCCATCTACGGCTGGCGCGGCGCCACGCTGGACAACCTCAAGCGCCTGCCGCAGGACTTCCCCGAGCTCAAGGTCATCAAGCTGGAGCAGAACTACCGCTCCACCAGCGCCATCCTGCGCGCGGCCAACAACGTCATCGGCCCCAATCCCAAGCTCTTCCCCAAGACGCTGTGGAGCGAACTGGGCGAGGGCGAGCCGGTGCGCGTGGTGGACGCCGACAACGAGGAGCACGAGGCCGAGCGCGCGGTGGCGCGCATCCAGAGCCTGCGCGCCAACTCCCCCCACAAGGAGTGGCGCGACTTCGCCATCCTCTACCGCGCCAACCACCAGGCGCGCACCTTCGAGCAGTCATTGCGCCGCGCGCAGATCCCGTACAAGGTGTCGGGCGGCCAGAGCTTCTTCGACAAGGCCGAGATCCGCGACCTCTGCGCCTGGCTGCGCCTGCTCACCAACAACAACGACGACCCGGCCTTCCTGCGCTCGGCCACCACGCCCAAGCGCGGCATCGGCCACACCACGCTGCAGCAGCTGGGCAACTTCGCCACGCAGTACAAGCTGAGCCTGTTCGAGGCCCTGTTCTCGCACTCGCTGCCCAGCGCGGTGTCCAACCGCGCCATCGGCGCGCTGCACGAGTTCGGCCGCCAGGTGAACGACCTGGAGTACCGCGCGCGGCACACCGTCGGGCACGAGGCCGCCAAGGCCTTCCTCACCGAATGGCTCAAGGACATCGGCTACGAGCAGCACCTGTACGACAACGAGGACAACGAGAAGGTGGCCGCCGCGCGCTGGACCAACGTGATGGAGTTCTGCGACTGGGTGGCCGGGCGCTGCGGCGGAAAGGTCGAGGACGAGGCCGGCGCCACCACCGAGACCGAACGAAAGACCCTGCTCGAGGTCGTGCAGACCATCGCCCTGATCTCCACCCTGTCCGAGCGCGAGCAGGACCAGAACGTGGTGACGCTGTCCACCCTGCACGCGTCCAAGGGACTGGAATGGCCGCACGTGACGCTGGCCGGCGTGAACGAAGGCCTGCTGCCTTTCAAGGTGGACGACGACGAGCTGAGCGGCGAGGTGCAGCAACAGCGCATCCAGGAGGAGCGCCGGCTGATGTACGTGGGCATTACGCGCGCGCAGCGCACGCTGGCCGTGAGCTGGCTCAAGCGCCGCAAGAAGGGCCGCGAGAGCGTGCCCGGCGCGGCCAGCCGCTTCATCGCCGAGATGGCGCTGGACAAGGCCACCGTGAAGGAAGACCCGCGCGAAAAGCTCAAGGCCCTGCGCGCGGAGTTCGCCAAGCGCGCGCAGGACGGCAGCGCCGAACAGAAGGCGACGGCCTGATGCGGCGCGCGCTGACCACCCTCGCGCTGGGCCTGCTGCCGGCCTGGGCGACCGCGCAGGCCCCGGCCACCTGCACCGTGCCCGACCAGCTGCCGCCGGCGCGCCTGAGCGGCGAGTGGAGCGCCCACTTCTGGGACGAGGGCGGATCGCCCGAGCGCCCGCGCGACAGCGGCGTGCTGCACCTGGAGCGCCACCCCGAATACGCAGGCAGCGTGCGCGGGGAGCTGCGGCGCGGCACCGGCGAGCGGGTGCGCCGCTCCATCGTGTCGGGCGACGTCACCGACGGCGAGTTCCACTTCGACGAGTCCGACGACGGCGTCGGCATGGCGGCGGTGTGGAGCGGCGTGGCCGAGGACTGCGGCGGACGCCTCATCATCACCGGCACGCGCCGCCCCAGCGAGACCGCCCGCGCGCCCGAGCCGGCGCTGCGGTTCCGGCTGGAAAAGGCCCCAGGCTGGCGCTGAGGCCCCGGGCCGCCTCAGGCGGCCCGACGCATCAGACCACGCCCTGCGCCAGCATGGCGTCGGCCACCTTCACGAAGCCGGCGATGTTGGCACCGTCGATGTAGCTCACGCGGCCATCGGCGCGGCGGCCGTGCCGCACGCAGGCCGTGTGGATGCCCTGCATGATTTGCAGCAGGCGGCCGTCGACCTCCTCGCGCGGCCAGGACAGGCGCAGCGCGTTCTGGCTCATCTCCAGGCCCGAGGTGGCCACGCCACCCGCGTTGCTGGCCTTGCCCGGCGCGAACAGCACGCCCGCGGCCTCGAAGGCGGTGGCCGCGGCGATGGTCGAGGGCATGTTGGCGCCCTCGGCCACGCACTTCACGCCGTTGGCGATCAGCGTGGCGGCGTCGTGCTCGTCCAACTCGTTCTGCGTGGCGCACGGCAGGGCCACGTCCACCGGCACGTGCCAGGGGCGCTTGCCGGCCTCGAAGTGCGCGCCGGTGCGCTCGGCGTAGTCACTGACGCGGCCGAAGTGGTGGTTCTTCACGTCCATCAGCACGGCCAGCTTGTCGGGCGAGAAGCCGTCCTCGTCGACGATGGTGCCGCTGGAGTCGGACACGGTGACCACCTTGGCGCCCAGGGCCATGGCCTTCTCCACCGCGTACTGGGCCACGTTGCCCGAGCCCGACACCGACACGCGCATGCCCTGGAAGGACATGCCCTTGGTCTTGAGCATTTCCTCGGCGAAGTACACCGTGCCGTAGCCCGTGGCCTCGGGGCGGATCAGCGAGCCGCCGTAGCTCAGGCCCTTGCCGGTGAACACGCAGTCGGCGCGGTTGCTGAGCTTCTTGGCCATGCCGGCCATGAAGCCCACCTCGCGCCCGCCCACGCCGATGTCGCCGGCGGGCACGTCGGTGTCCGAGCCGACGTGGCGGAACAGCTCGCTCACGAAGGCCTGGCAGAAGCGCATCACCTCGCCCGGGCTGCGGCCCTTGGGATCGAAGTCGGAACCGCCCTTGCCGCCGCCCATGGGCAGGGTGGTGAGCGCGTTCTTGAAGGTCTGCTCGAAGGCCAGGAACTTCAGCACCGACAGGTTGACCGAGGGGTGGAAGCGCAGGCCACCCTTGTACGGGCCAATGGCCATGCTGTGCTGGATGCGGTAGCCGCGGTTGACCTGCACCTGGCCGTGGTCGTCGACCCAGGACACGCGAAACATCACCACCCGCTCGGGCTCCACCAGGCGTTCCAGCAAGCTGTGCTCGGCGTATTTGGGGTGCTGGGCGATGAAGGGCCATAGGCTCTCCATCACCTCGGTCACGGCCTGAAGGAACTCAGGCTGGCCAGGGTTGCGCTCGGCGACGGTGTGCAGGAACTGCTCGGCGGACGTGTACTTCACGGTGATTCCAAAATGGTGCGTTGGATAGAAAAACGCACCATTTTGCATTGGCTGCGCCCCCCGCCCGGAGGGGCCAAGCCCCCGGGAGGGCACCAGAGGCGCCGAATCTGGTGCATTCACCCCCCTTGGCGGGCCAGCGGGCCAGCCCCCTTGCCCACCCAACAGGCAGCCGGCGGCTACCTCGCCGGCGCCCGCCGGGGCGCCCCACCGCGCTGGCGCAGCAGCGCCAGGAAAGCCGCCCCCGCTGGAGACAGCGACTGCCCCTTGCGCTGGTAGACGAAGTACTCGCGCTGCACCGCCGGTCCGCGCAGCGGCACGAAGCGCACGCCGAAGTTGTCGGCGAAGGAGCGCGCGTACTCGGGCGCCACCAGCACGCCCCGGCCGTGCCCGGCCAGCGCCAGCGCGGTGGTGAGAAAGCCGACGTCGCTCACCGTGTTGAGCGCGAAGTCGTGGCCGTGCGCGTGCAGCCGGCGCTCCAGGTAGCGGTTGAACTCGTTGGAATAGCCGATCCAGCGCTCCTCGCGCAGGTCCTTCCACGGCACGCTCGCGCGCCCGTAGGCCGGGTGCCCCTGGGGACAGACGAAGCGCAGCGGCACGTTCATGAGGAAGCTGCGCGTCACGTCGTCGCCGCTCGGGCGGTCGGGGCCGATGCCCAGCTCCACCGCGCCGTGGCGCACGGTGTCCACCACGTCGTCGGCCACCGCGTCCTTCAGGCGCACGCTGATCTGCGGGTGCTGCTCGCCAAACTCGCCGAGGATGGAGGCGACCCAGGTGCAGGCCATCATCTGCGAGGTGGCCACGCGCAGGAAACCCCGCCGCAGCGCGCGGATCTCGGAGGCGCCGTCCACCACCTGGCGCACGTCTTCCAGGATGCGCTGCGCCAGCGGCAGCAGGTTGCGCCCCGCCTCGGTGAGCGTGATGGCCGTGCGGCCCCGGTCGAAGAGCTGCAGGTGCAGTTCCTGTTCGAGCTGCTGCACCAGCATGCTCACCGCCGACTGCGTGAGGTTGAGCTGGCGCGCCGCGCCGGTGAAGCTGCCGCTGTGCGTAACGGCGGCGAAGGCGCGCATCTGGCGCAGGCTGATGTTCATGGCGTGCCCCGCGATCGATGCCGGTGCATCCGCCGCGCGCGTGCACCACCATCAGGTTTCATGATTGATCTATCAAAACAATTCGCTTGGTTGATGGTAAGCCCGTTCCTAGAATGCCCGGCACCGTCCCATCCCCTGTCGATTCTTCTCCCCTGATTCCATGCACATCGCCGTCATAGGCACCGGCATCGTGGGCGCTTGCAGCGCCGCCTGGCTGCAGCGCGACGGCCACCAGATCACCTTCGTCGACCCGCTCGAGCCGGGCGAGGCCTGCTCCTTCGGCAACGCGGGCTCGCTCTCGCCCAGCGCCTGCCTGCCCGTGGGCATGCCGGGCATGTGGCGCAAGGTGCCCAAGTGGCTGCTCGACCCGCTGGGCCCGCTGACCGTGCGCACCGGCTACCTGCCGCGCGTGCTGCCCTGGCTGGTGCAGATGCTGCGCCACTCCACGCCGCAGGAGGTCACGCGCATCGCCACCGCGCTGCAGACCCTGCTGCGCCCCATCTTCGATTGCTACGGCCCGCTGCTGGACCACGCGCACGCCAACGAACTGGTGCGCCGCACCGGCTGCCTCTACGTCTACTCCTCGCGCGAAGCCGCGGCGCAGTGGAAATGGGGCATGGACCTGCGCCGCTCGCTGGGCGTGAACCTGGTCGACGTGGAACGCGAGGAACTCGAAGAGCTCGAGCCCGACCTGAAAGGCCAGTTCCGCTTCGGCATCCTGGCGCCCGACAACGGCTCCACGCTGGACCCCTCGCAGCTGGTGAAGGCGCTGGTCCGCCAGGCCCTGCGCGACGGCGCGCGCCACGACCACCGCTCGGTCATTGGCTTCGAGCGCGAGGGCCGGCGCGTGACCGGCCTGCGCTTGGACAGCGGCGAGCCGCTGGCGGTGGACGGCGTGGTGATCGCGGCCGGCGCCTGGTCCGGCGCGCTCGCGGCGCAGCTCGGCGACCGCGTGCCGCTGGAGACGCAGCGCGGCTACCACGTCACGGTGCGCAGCTCCAACCTGAAGCTGCGCCACACGGTAATGGCCTCCGAGGCCAACCTCATGATCAACCCCATGGCCATGGGCCTGCGCCTGGCCGGCACGGTGGAGTTCGCCGGCCTAAAACCCGCGCCCAACTACGAACGCGCGCAGGCCCTGCTGCGCCAGGGCCTGCGCCTGTTCCCGCACCTCGACACCTCCGAGGTGACGCAGTGGATGGGCCACCGCCCCTGCATGCCCGACAGCCTGCCGGTGATCGACCGCAGCCGCGGCGCGGACAACGCCTGGATGGCCTTCGGCCATGGCCACATGGGCATGTGCATGGGCGCCACCACCGGCCGCGAAGTCGCGCACCTGGTGGCCGGCCGCGCCACGCAGGTGGACCTGGCGCCCTTTCGCGCGTCCCGCTTCCGTTGAGGACGGCCATGAACACGCAGTGGGCCATCGGCGTGGACATGGGGGGCACCTTCATCGACGTGGTCGCCTGCTCCAGCGACGGCGAGCTGCGCGCGCTCAAGCACCCGCGCGAAGCGGGTGAGCTGGTGCAGCCCATCCTGGGCGCGGTGCAGCGCCTGCTGGACGAACAGAAGATCGCGCCCGCGCAGGTGGCGCGCCTGGTGCACGGCTCCACCGTGGTCACCAACCTGCTGCTCGAACAGGACGCCGGCCCGGTGGCCGTGCTCACCAACACCGGCCTGCGCGACGTGCTCGCGCTCGCGCGCCAGGACCGCCGCGACCTCTACACCCCGGTGGTGGCGCCGCCCACGCCCGAGCGCCGGCTGTTCCCCGCCGAGCTGCGCTTCGAGATCCGCGGCCGCATTGGCGCGCGCGGCGAAGAGGTCGAGGCGCCGGACCGCGAGCAGGTGATGGCGATCGCGCACCAGCTGCGCGCGCGCGGCATCGCCTCGGTGGCGGTGTGCCTGTTGTTCGCCCACCTGCGGCCCGTGCACGAACAGCAGGTGCGCGACTGGCTGCTGCAGGCCGAACCCGACCTGCTGGTCTCGGTCTCCAGCGAGGTCGACCCCAAGCCGCGCGAGTTCGAACGTTTCCTGGTCACGGCCTTCGACGCCTACAGTAAGCCCCTGGTGCAGCGCTACCTGCGCACGCTGGGCGAGGCGCTGCGCGAGCGCGGCCTGCCCGAGCCCGCGCTGATGCGCTCCGAGGGCGGCATCGCGCCCTGGCCCGAGGCCGCCTCGCGCCCCATCGGCCTGGCCATGTCGGGCCCCTGCGCGGCCCTGCAAGGCGTGGCCGCGAGCCTGCCCGCCGACGAACCGCGCGTGGTGATGTCCGTGGACGTGGGCGGCACCAGCACCGACATCGGCCTGCTCGACGGCGGCCGGCCGCTGTTCAGCGACGCGCTGCTGTGCGGCGATCTCACGCTGCGCCTGCGCTGCGCCGACGTGGAGTCCCTGTCCATCGGCGGCGGCAGCCTGGCCACGGTGAACGCGGGCGGTGGCCTGCGGCTGGGCCCGCGCTCCCAAGGCGCCTGGCCCGGCCCCGCGGCCTACGGCCTGGGCGGCACCGAGGCCACGCTGACCGACGCCCTGGTGCTGCTGGGCCGCCTGCCCGAGCGGCTGTCGGGCGGCGTGGCGCTGGACGCGGCGCGCGCGCGCGCCGCGATTCAGAAGGACGTGGCCGCGCCGCTGGGCCTGGACGCGCAGGACGCGGCGCGCGCCATCGTCGCCACCGCCGCCACCGCCATGGCCGAGAGCGTGAAGATGCGCGCCTTCCAGCGCGACATCCACCCCGCCGACTGCGAGCTGGTGGCCGCCGGCGGCGGCGGCGCCCAGCACGTGGCCGAGGTGGCCGAGCTCGCGGGCGTGCCGCGCGTGCGCGTGATTCCCCACGCCGGCGTGATCGCCGCGCTGGGCCTGCTGGCCTCGCCGCCCACGCGCACGCTGGAATGGTCCTGCGCGCTGGCGCTCGACCACGAGGGCCTCGGCGCGCTGAGCGAACGCCGCGAGGCGCTGCACCGCTCGGTGCGCGAGGGCACGCCGCGCTGGAGCCTCGAACTGCTGATCGTGGGCCAGGGCAACCCGGTGGAGGTGCCCTGGGACACCGGCGACGACCTGGCCACGCTGCGCGCGCGCTTCGCCGAGCGCTACGAGTCCCTGCGCGGCCAGCTGCCTGCGCGCTTCGAGGTGCAGGCCCTGCTGCTGCGCGGCGTGTTTGAACAAACCCTGCCCCAGCCCGGCGTGAGCGCCCGGCACCTGCGCCCCGACCCCGCGCTGTGGGCCGGCTGCCCGGCCGAGGGCCTGGGCCCGCGCGCGCTGTTCGCCGCCACCACCACGGTGTGGGTGCCCGCGGGCTGGCGCTGGGCGCTGGTGGCCGACGGCGCGCTGCTGCTGTCGCGCGACGGGGCCCGGGAGCCCAGGGCATGAACCACGAGCACCTGATCCTCATGGAGCCCGTTCGGCTGGCGCTGCAGGGCATCGCCGACCGCATGCAGAGCCGCATGATGCGCGCGGCCTATTCCTCCATCGCGCGCGAGGGCGGCGACTGCGCGGCCGCGGTCTTCCTGCCCGACGGCCGCCTGCTCGCGCAGGCGCGCTCGCTACCGCTGCTGCTGGGCTCGCTCATTCCGGCGGTCGCGGGCCTGCTCCGGCGCTGCCCCGTCGAGGCCATGGCCGACGGCGACGCCTGGCTGATGAACGACCCCTGGTCGGGCGGCACGCACCTGCCCGACCTGATCGTGGTGCGGCCGGTGTTCGGCGGCGGCGCGGTGGTCGCGCTGGCCGCGGCCATCCTGCACCACCAAGACGTGGGCGGCGTGGCGGCCGGCTCCATCCCGCCCGACGCGACCGAGATCTACCAGGAAGGCCTGCGCATACCGCCGGTGCGCTGGCGCGTGGCCGGCGCGCCCGACCCGCACATCGAGGCCCTGCTCAGCGCCAACAGCCGCACGCCCGGCAACCTGCTGGGCGACCTGAACGCGCAGTGGTCGGCCGTGAGCCTGGGCGCCGAGGAAACCGCCGCGCTGCGCGCGCGCACCGGCGCGGCCTTCGAGGCCGTGTGCGAGGCCCTGCTCGCGCAGTCCGAGCGCCTGACGCGCGAGGCCCTGCGCGCCGCGCCCGATGGCGAATGGCACTGGCGGGACCAGCTCGACGGCGACGGCATCAGCGACACGCCGGTGCGCATCGCGGTCGCCCTGCGCAAGCGGGGCGACACCCTGCACATCGACTTCACCGGCTCCTCGCCACAGACGCGCGGGCCGGTGAACGCCTCGCCCTCCAGCATGGTGTCGGCCATCCTGTTCTTCATGCGCTCGCTGGCGCCGCAGGCGCCCAACAATGCGGGCTGCCTGGTGCCAGCCAGCTGGGTGCTGCCCGAGGGCAGCGTGGTCAACCCGCGCCTGCCAGCCGCGGTGAACGCGCGCACCGCCACGCTCAAGCTGGCCTGCAACGCCCTGCTTGGCGCTTGGTCCTCGGGCGCGGCGCGCGAGCCCATGGCCGCCAACGCCGGCGTGGCCACGGTGCTCTCGCTCGGCGGCGCGCGCGCCGACGGTCAGCGCTGGCTGTTCACCGAGATCATCGCCAGCGGCGCCGGCGCCAGCGCGCGCAGCGACGGCACCAGCGGCGTGTCCACCGACGTGGGCAACGCGCGCAACACGCCGCTCGAGGTGATCGAGTCGGAAGCGCCGGTGCGCGTGCACTGCTACGCGGTCCGCGAGGGATCGGGCGGCGCGGGCCGCTTCTCCGGCGGCCATGGCGTGCGCCGGGTGTATGAATTGCTGGAAGGCCATGGCAGCGTCTCCTACCGGGGCGAGCGCCATGTCAGCCGTGCGCGCGGCAGCGAAGGGGGCGGCGACGGCGCGCCCTCGGCCGCGCGCATCGAAAGAACCGATGGACGCGTCGACGTGCTGCCCGCGAGGGCGCGCGTCGACTGGTCCGCGGGAGACAGGCTCGTCATAGAAACGGCCGGAGGAGGCGCATGGGGCGAGGCCATGCCACGCCAATGAACCCACCCACTTGAAAGAGAGATCCCCGATGAAACGTTTCGCCCTCAACCGCAGAACCCTGGTCAGCGCGCTGGCCGCGGGCACCACCCTGGGCCTGGCCGCGCTCACCCCGCTGGCCGCGGCCGCGCAGGACACCTACCCGAGCAAGGTCGTGCGCATCGTCGTGCCCTTCCCGCCCGGTGGCAGCACCGACCTGCTGGCCCGCAAGCTCGGCGAGAAGCTCGCCGCGCAATGGAAGCAGACCGTCATCGTGGACAACCGCCCCGGCGCGGGCGGCACGGTGGGCGCGGACCACGTGTCCAAGTCGGCCCCCGACGGCTACACGCTGCTGCTGGGCGTGACCGGCAGCAACGGCATCGCCGGCTCGCTCTACCCCAACCTGCCCTACGACCCGGTGAAGGGCTTCACGCCCGTGACGGCCGTGGTGACCGCACCGCTGCTGCTGGTCAAAGGCGAGCGCGTGGCCGCCAAAACGGTGGCCGAGCTGGTGGCCGCCGCCAAGGCCAAGCCGGGCTCCATCACCTACGGCTCGCCGGGCACGGGCACGTCCATGCACCTCACGGGCGAAATGTTCGAGCTGGCGACCAAGACCGCGCTGCTGCACATTCCCTACCGCGGCAGCGCCGGCGCGCTGACCGACCTCATGGGCGGCCAGATCGACCTGATGTTCGGCGACATCCTGGTGGTGATGCCGCAGATCGAGGCCAAGAAGGTGACGCCGATCGCCGTCACCTCCAAGGAGCGCCACCCCATGTTCCCCAACGTGCCCACCGTGGCCGAGAGCGGCTACCCGGGCTTCGAGGCGCTGTCGTGGCAAGGCCTGTTCGCGCCGCCCGGCACGCCCGCGGCCATCGTCGACAAGCTCAACAAGGACGTGAACGCCGCGCTCGCCAGCCCCGACATCCAGGAGTACTTCGTCTCGCGCGGCTTCAAGCTCGGCGGCAGCGGCGCGGCCGAGTACAAGGCCTTCATCGAGGCCGAGAACAAGAAGTGGGCCACCATCGTGAAGACCGCCGGCGTGAAGCCCGACTGAGTCCCGCCCAGCGATGCCGAACAACCCGGACATCCTCCACGTCGGCCCGCCGGTTCAGCGGGCCGGCGTGGTGCAACCGATCTCGCCCGCCGTGGTGGCCGATCAGCGGCTGGTCTTCGTCGCCGGCCAGGTGCCCATGCGCAACGGCCAGCCCGCGGGCGAGGACATCGTGAGCCAGACGCACTACACGATCGACCTGATCGAGGACATCCTGCGCCGCGCCGGCTGCACGCTGGCCGACGTGGTGAAGACCACCGTGTGGCTGGTCGACGGCCAGGACTACCCCGGCTTCAACGCGGCCTACGCCGAGCGCTTCCCGGCCGCCACCGCGCCGGCGCGCTCGACCGTGATCGCGGGCCTGATCGCGCCGGTGCGCGTGGAGATCGAGGCGGTGGCGCTCAAGCCGCGGGCCTGAGTCGCACGCGACCTTGGGGCGGGCGCGCTATCATGCCCGCCCGCCATGACCGCAGCAGCCCCTCCCCCGGCGCGACGCCCCGCGCGCGAAAGCCGCCAGCGCATCCTCGCCGCCATCCGCGAAGCGGCGATCCAGGAGTTCAGTCTGCACGGCCTCAAGGGCACGTCCACCCAGGCCATCGCCGAGCGCGCGGGCCTCACCAAGCCCCAACTGCACTACTACATCGCCGGCAAGGAGGAGCTCTACGCCGAGCTGCTCGACTCGGTGATGATGGCCTGGAAGATCCCGTTCGCGCCGCCGGGCATGACCGAGCCGGCCGAGATCCTGGCCCACTACATCCGACTGAAGCTCGACCACGCCTTCGACCAGCCCACCGTCTCGCGCATCTTCACGCGCGAGATCCTGGACGGCGGCCACAACCTCGACCGCTACTGGCCCAAGGCGCGGATCTGGGTCGAGGAAGAGGTGGCCATCCTCAACGGCTGGATGGCGCGCGGCCTGATGCGGCCCATGAACGCCCACCTGCTGCTCATGCACATCTGGGCCATGACGCAGCACCACGCCGACTTCGCGCTGCAGGTGCGCGAGATCTGCGGCCAGGGCCCGCAGGCGCCGCTGGACCGCGAGGCCGTGGCCAACGAGCTGATCCCCTTCGTGCTGCGCGGCTGCGGCCTGCTGCCGGCCTGAGCCGCGCGCGGCCGGCGCCCCCCACCCCACCGTCCCCGGGTAATCCCGCCTGTGCAAGCCCTTTCTCACCCATATACTGACCAATTGGTCAAAGTATTCGGTCAAAATTGAACGCCCCCGACACCCTGGCCCCATCGGCCACCCTTTCCGCCGACCCCACCCGGGGCGAATTCACCGTGCGCGTGGCCCGGGTGCAGCGCCACACCGCCGAGGTGAGCGGCTACCGCCTGGAGCGCTGCGACGGCCAGGCCTTGCCCGCCGCCGAGGCCGGCGCCCACATCGACCTCTACCTGCCCGGCGGCCTGGCGCGCAGCTACTCGCTCTGCGGCGAGCCGGCGCTGAGCGCCGAAGGCTATGAGATCGCGGTCAAGCGCGAGGACGCCGGCCGCGGCGGCTCGCGCGCGGTGCACGAGCACCTGCGCGAAGGCCGGCTGCTGCGCATCGGCCGCCCGCGCTGCCTGTTCCCGCTGGCGCCCCAGGCGCCGCACCACCGCCTGCTGGGCGGCGGCATCGGCGTGACGCCGCTGGTGGCCATGGCGCACGCCCTGCACGCGCGCGGCGCGGCCTTCGACCTGCACGTCTTCGTGCGCAGCGCCGAGCACCTGCCGCTGCGCGCCGCGCTGGACGCCGCGCCCTGGCGCGGGCGCGTGACGGTGCACCGCGACGACGCGCCCGCCACCCGCACCGACCCCGCCGCCCTGGTGGCCCAGGCCCCGGCCGGCGCGCACCTCTACTACTGCGGCCCCGAAGGCTTCATGGCCGCCCTGCGCGAGGCCAGCCGCGACTGGCCGGCCGAGCGCGTGCATTTCGAGCACTTCGGCGCGCCCCCGAAAGAGGTCGCGCCCGGCGCCGACGCCGGCTTCGAGCTGATCCTGGCGCGGCGCCAGCAGCGCCTGCACGTGCCCGCGGGCAAGAGCATCGCGATGGTGCTGCACGGCGCGGGCATTGCGGTGGACACGGTCTGCGAGCAGGGCATCTGCGCGTCCTGCATCACGCCCTATCTCGACGGCACGCCCGACCACCAGGACAGCTGCCTCACCGACGAGGAGCGCGCCACGCACGTGGCGGTGTGCTGCGCGCGCGCGCTCACGCCCACCCTCACGCTGGACATCTGAGCCGGCGCGAACGAGCCCCGCATGACCCCCCAGCCCCCCGTGCCCGACACCGACACGCCCGCCGCGCTGCATGGCGCGCGCCTGCCGCGCTGGCTGCTGCCCGCCGACTGGCCGACGCACGAGGGCCGGCCCGCGCTCGCGCGCCTCGAACTGGCCGACGGCCGCATCGCCCGCGTGCGCCCGCTGCCCGCCGCCGAGGGGCCCGCGGGCCAGGCGCGCTGGGACCTGCACGGCGCGCCGGTGCTGCCCGGCTTCGTGGAAGCGCACGCCCACCTCGACAAGGCCTTCATCGGCCCGCGCCTGGGCGCGGTGCGCCCAGGCCTGCTCGGCGCCATCGAGGCGGTGATCGCCGACCGCGAGCGCTGGACGCGCGAGGACCTGCGATCGCGCATGCGGCGCGGCCTTCACTGGGCCTGGCAGGCCGGCACCACGCGGCTGCGCACGCACATCGACTGGTGGGACCCGCAGGCCACGCCGCTGGCCTGGGAGGTGATGGGCGAGCTTGCGCACGAATGGCGCGATCGCCTGGCGATCGAGCGCGTCGCGCTGGTCAAGCTCGGCCCCTGCGAGGACCGCGCCGTGGCGCAGGCGCTGGCCAGGCGCATCGCCGGCGACGGGCCGGGCGCCCTGCTGGGCGGCTTCGTGCACAGCAGCCAGTGGAACCCCGGCGCGCTGCGCGAGCTGCTGCGCGCCGCGCAGGACGAGGGCCTGGACCTCGACCTGCACGTGGACGAAGAGCTCAACCCCGAGGCCGAGGGCCTGGCCTGGCTCGCCCGCAACCTGCGCGCCACGCGCTTCGACGGCCGCGTGGTCTGCGGCCACACCTGCGCGCTGGCGGCCCAGCCGGAATCGCGCGCACTCGCCACGCTGGACGCGGTGGCGCGCGCGCCCATCACCCTGGTGTCCCTGCCCATCACCAACCTGCTGCTGCAGGATGCCGCCACCGGCCGCACGCCGCGCCAGCGCGGCCTCACCCTGGTCAAGGAAGCGCGCGCGCGCGGCATCCCGCTGCTGATCGGCAGCGACAACGTGCAGGACCCGTTCTGCCGCGTGGGCAGCCTGGACCCGGTCGAGGCCATGCAGGCCGCGGTGCTCGCGGGCCAGCTCGACGGGGCCTTTGACCACTGGTCGATGGCCCTGTGCCGCGCCGACTGGCTGGGCCGCGAGGCAGCGGCCGCCGCGCCCGGCCTCGAAGGCCGGCCCGCCGACCTGGTGGTCTTCGACCGCGCCGAGGACACGGCCTGGCCCTCGCGCGCCGCGCGGCGCCGCGTGCTGCGCGGCGGCCGCGCCATCGACACCGACACGAGCACCGACACCGACACCGACGACAGCGGCGCCCCCGCGCGCTGACCCCGCCACCCCCCAGAGAACCCCACCCATGCTGCACGGCTACTTCCCCCCGCACCGCTTCCTGCCCTATCTGAGCTGGACCGAGATCACCGCCCTGCCCGAC
>Ga0209958_1001169_pt1 | contig 23326 bp, 5 predicted proteins | sample ThiBio_inoc_plan_FD_183942 | JGI IMG/M metagenome (GOLD analysis project Ga0209958, IMG submission 183942) | Wastewater bioreactor microbial communities from Cape Town, South Africa - Thiocy_inoc_plan (SPAdes) | ecosystem: Engineered > Bioremediation > Thiocyanate > Unclassified | place: South... | reverse complement strand
AAGTGGCATTGCAAGGCTTAAACACGATAAACCATGGGGAGTCGTATACCGGGTGACGATTCCCTCCATCACGAGGCACAACTTCGCGAGGATGCATCAGCACTGTGCCGACTGGGTATGTCACGTTTGCGCTGGCAGCGGGCGCCGTGTACTCACCGTAAACAATGTCGGTCTCAGGAAGTGTGATAGGTGACTTGGCACAGGAGGGGCCGTGTTGAAAATGATGCAGTGTAACAAACGGCAGACGCGTGTACAGATACTGGCCTGAAGGGACGAAACATTGATGCAACCGGTAGCCCAAAGCGTAACTTTGAGCTGCAGTGCGGAAGTGTGCGGCGTTATGGGGGAACCGCTTGTCGTCAAGACGGATCACCATGTAATGCTCGCCGTAGATTGTGTTATTTGCATCACATAAATAAACATACATGACCACATCAGATGTCATGTGCTCTTGCCCCAACCTCTGCAGAGCATCCGTCAGACTACGCTCGCGAGCCTTTGTTTGCAGTATCGTGAGTGCCGCAGGAGGGGGGATCCCATAATCCCTCACAGGAGCGGGAGACGGGGTGTACAAAAGAGACGCCACTTTTGCCTGTCGACGAGGGTACCCACACTCCTCTAGGCTGCAAGCAATGTGTGAATCAAATGCGGCCATCCAATCACCAGACAGTACAACTGACTTCCATGGCGCCTCTAAGGCCGCTTCTAAAGCTGCCCTTTCGGCGACTTTTGATGCGGCTTCCGCAGCCGCCCTTGCAGCCGCTTCAGCGGCGGCCTTTTTCGCAGCCGCCTTTGCAACCGCTTCAGCGGCAGCCCTTGCAGCTGTTTCAGCAGCAGCCTTTGCAGCCCCTTCTGCCTTTTCAGCAGCCACAGCTGTAGCCACAGCAGCAGCCACAGCAGCTGCCTCTGCAGTAGCACCTTCAGTCCTTAACATCCAGTCCACCGGAACAGCTTCTGCCAGCATATGCAGCGCGCGTTTCTCATGGAAAACGTCCGGGAACGCGACAGCGACACGCACACACCACTTTGCACCCATCGACGCTGTCGCCGCTGCCTGCGCGTCCGCCAACTGCGCAAGGACAACAGCAGCGGTGCCATTATCGACATCTGTAAGCAGCATTGCAGCAACAAGACCAGAGTTGTCAGTGTTTTTATCGTTAGACTGAGCTCCTCCGCTGCTCTTGCTGTCATCATTGCGCAGCACTGTGAAGGTTGCGCGGACAGTGCCAAACTCGCAGGTGTTTCCACTGACAACGTCGGCACAGTCAACTGAATCAGCAGTTGCTGTGATATGCTTGCCAGTATCATTCGCTTTGTTGTCATTGTCAATGCCATCTTCAACGTCGTCGCTGTCCTCAGTCTCAATCAGTTCGGCGATGGCCTTGGCGCGTGTTCCGCAGGCGTCGTAGCTTGCAGCAAGGCTTGTTGATATAATAGTCGCCGTGACCTCACCGACAAACGCACATTTGCACTAAGGCACGGGTGTCGCAGATGTTGTAGGACTTGAACCTGCGTCTGCGTTTGCACTGGACGGTGTGCCTTCAACAGATGCGCCCGTAACCACTCCATCTTTACTGTCTTGCAGTTGTGCCTGTTGAGACAGGAGCAGCGGGGAAGCACCGCAACCGCAGCCGCGGCGCACAGTGCACGTGAAACGCACGCCGCACAGCTCAACCGTGCCAATCTCAGCAACGAAGCCGTCGCCGTTAGATGCAGAGAGCAAGTCGGCGAGTGGCACATCAGCTTCGCACGTTACCTCGCGCGGTACTAACCCAGCAGTCGCATCGGTGGTCGCTGCCTCAAACGCAGCACGTGCTGCAGCCCAGGGCGTGTCAGCAAGTGTATTCATAATCACTTGTTCGTTTGGTTTGCTGTCATTTAGGTCTGCGCTGACGGATGCGCTAGCGGTCGCACTTGTGAAAGGCCAAACAGGACGTGACGCTAAGAGCCGACCGAGACGTGCAATACTTGGCGCATCCGTGGCGCCAGTCATGCTCGCAAGTGTGTTGTGCGTCCGCGCTAGTACCTCCTGTTCTTGCTTGGTGCGCTGTGAGAGAAAGAGCCGCAGTTGCTTCGCCAACTCCGACAGGGGAGCACGTGCTTGGGATGGATACTGCGCAGTTTTCGTTGAGAGTAGGGTCAGTTTGGCCTTGGTCTACGTGTGTAAGGCTTCAGTGAGCGCAGTCTCGTCCTTAAGTTGCTGCGCCAGTGTGGCAATGCGCGGAGTGAGTGTGGCAGCGTGAGAGCGGAGCTCAGCATGCTTGGCGGCAACAGTGCTGATGGTGTGCTATTTGTGCTCACCGTTAAGGAGGACACAATGACCGCAGACAACCTTGACGCACAGGTCGCACCAGAAAAGCATAAGGACGGGCTCGCCATGCTTGTAGCAACACTAACACGTTTAATACAAGTATAGATCATAGGAGGTAATATGAGAGTAAGGATCAATTGAACCAACAAGTTTCTGCATCGAAGAGATATCAAATCCGAGCTTCAGTTGTAGGCGCCTGATGATAATCGTTTTCGGAGAAGCACCTATCGAACACAGCAGCTTGATGTGTCGCTGTATGATATCGGCATTCATGCTGCTGAGACGTACACTAGGGTCGCGGTGCGCGGATTGGTCGAGACCGGAGACAGTGACACCACTTGCAGTACTACCATCGCTACCACGGCTGTTGTCCTTGCCTGATGGAGTGTGACCATGGTGGGCGGACGAGACGACCTCGTCTCGCAGTTCACTTTCGAACTATGGCAGGAGAAGTGGTGAAGCAACATCAATGTTTAACAGTCAGTGAGATGTACATTTAAGTAAAGCAGGAGTTGTCTTTTTGATGCAACGATATTGAAGTTTGAGAGTCATTTGATGCAGAGGAAGATGATTTGCAAAATATTGAGAGCGAGCAAGAGGAGTCGTAGAACTGCAATTACCTTGAAGCACGCTTGACAAAGACTTTGGGGGCGACCTTTACCTATGGACTGAAATGTGTTGCCACATATCTTACAGCTCGACACTCGTAATGTCATGTGGGTGCCTAATCAAAGCGCAGCATGCGAAACAATGCAACTGGTTGCGAAGGTGAGAGAGGCAAAGACGACCTCAGGAAAATTTGTCGGTCGCAACCCAAAAGTAATGTATCTTAAAGCGCAATAAACAGAATATAGTAGACACGGAGGTTTGACTCCAAAGTACTTTACAATAATGTCATCTGATGTCGGCAATGGCACGATAACAACATGTTGGTGTAGCGCGTCTCGACGTGCAAGATCTGCTTGAGTTAAAAGAGAGGTCAGGGGCACGCTTCTTGAGAGACTTGCGATGCAGCTCCACATCACTCATCTTGAATCAACAGTGTGGGCACACGTCATATTCATGTGGCCGATTGATATGCTATGTTTTTACAGCGCAGTAGTGCTGAGGAAAAACGCGTTTCGATGAGCAGGTCCTTGCTTTTCCTGGATTCGATGGGGCCCAGTTCAACGTGAGGTAACGAGCGAGCAAATGTACAGTACAAGTATCGATCAAAAAGAATGATTTTTGAAACCGCACAAAACCGTCCCTATTTGGATGTTGTAACAAGTACGGGCAACCAGTCAAACCCGTTAACATTCTGAAACCGCACAAAACCATATATCACGTATCATTTTTTGGTCAACATCTCAGCATTCTCTTGCTGTTTGCTCGGCACGCTGTGAGAGCAGAACCGCGTCGACGCCGCATGGAAGGACGTCTTTGCGCCGCGCAACGTCAACAAGTTCCCCTTTCCGGCGACGCGCGAGCAGGCATGCGTTGACCTGTCTGAGTCGCACGTGGGCTCGCTCTTTGTTTCCGACCTCGATATGCGTGTAGACCGCTCGCCGTTGCCAACGGTCGCTTCTTTGCGCTGGCCGTATACTGCAGGGCGCTGAACGGAGCCAATTATTTTGCATTTATTGCGGACAAGGTCAACGGTTCTGATCGACAGCAGATGTGTCAAATTTTTTATACGTACTTCAGCTGGCGTAGCGATGCGGAAACATCATTAGCTTGGCGACTTCGCAAAACAAGCAACTCCAACCATATTCGTAGTTGCGTCGGAGTAAACAATGTTAAGCTTTTTTGTCACATCACAGCAATTAAACATACAAATGATCATATACAAAGCCAAACCTGTCAACATCAAGCTGATGGAGGCACGCGATGTAACAGCAAAATAAACACAAAAGAATTGAAGTTCTTCATTTTTCCCGCAATTACAATGTACAGTGTACATACAAAATGTATTCAAATAATAATTAGACGACGTTAAAAAAGAAACTGTAAAAATCAACCACTATATCTGAATTTTCGACCATTATCTGTACAATCGACTGTAATCCACAATGGCAGACATAAGCATTGAGCGAACTCGACTCACTCAAGAACGCTGCGACTGTACTGAAGAATGCGATCGTGAATCGCACTCGTAACACGAAAATAAAAACGAAACAAAGTCAATGTAAGATGTCACAGAAACATATCGAATAAGGCAACAAATAATAACAAATTAATTCATACACATGGTTTTCATATCACTGGACAATGTACTTATTATACAGCAGTACATTGGTGTCCTCTATATGTACACAGGTTCCTACACAGTAGACATGCCAATTATTTGGATCGGGATGACACATAAGAAGATGTCTTCTTGCAGATGTCTCAAGTAAAAAAGTGTTAAATAGATTGACATCATGAGTGAAAAATACAATGATACATTTGAATACAAAACATAACAAACTAAAAACATATTCCACAACGAAGCACACACGTGAGGATGAGGTTGACAAAATTGCTAGTACACGTCGTGATGATACGACTAAATACTACGTGATGAAAATGTACATATTAAAAAATATTGGATTCTTGAGACGACACAACGTCGGAATGCAGCTCCAAGTCTAAGGCACGGTTCTCGACAAACTTGTGAGCGTGGCTGACTTGTTTCTGAGCGTCATTGATCAGCCATTGCGATACGTCCTCAGTGCCGAGCGCGGTTGCAGAAGATGGCAGCAATCCAGTGCTAATGTCGCGCCCGACATCAACGCCATTTGCGAGAGCAGCACCGCGCTGTGCGTCGTTTAACATTTCGTTTGACGCTGTCGCAGAATAAACATGGTCATGTTCAGACGATTCATGTCCGAGTGCGGAGCTGCCGGGAGTGCTTTCATGCGCGTGGCTACGAATAATCGCTAATGACCTTGCAAGAAATGACGCGGGTGTCGAACTCGTTGGTGCGGTGACAAAGAGGTTGGAGTCCGCCTTGCTTGACGTTTCTGCAGCGAGTTTCTTCTTACCAGAGGAATTGTCTGTCTCGTCGTTATTCGTTGCAATAGCATGGCGTTGCTCTTGTAGCATGGCAATGCGCCACTCGCGAATGACAGTCTCCGGTTCCATGCCCTGGGCATGCGCTTCACGGAGCGCATTGCGGAGAGGAACAAGTGTGGCCTCCTGTTTCTGCAAGACAACGAAGGCAAACATGACAGCAGCAATGAAGATGATAACCAGCATGCAAATCAAAACCGTGATAACGGTTTTTGCAGACTCACTAACGCTATCAACAAACAAAAAATTGGCAAGGAAAAAAACCATAAACGACATGAAAAGCGAGAGAAGCTCAACCATCTCAGGCACTTTGTTCTCGAACGGCTTCATGGCAATCTGCAACAGAATTGAGATGAAAATCAGCAGTGACGCAAGCATGAGCTGCGTGTGAAGCGCACCGGGGAAGAAAACGGCGATGGCGACCAAGATTGCCTTTCGTGCCATCTCATTAAGGAACCAGTAGTAGCGTGTGGGTTTGTAGCCGCGGTACAAAAATGCCATCTGCGACTCAAACACCTTCTTTTGGTTGCGCATAATTGTCGATGCCCCCTGCGCTGACATCATCACCAAATCACGATTGCGGAATAGCACAAACCAGGCAAAGAACGGAATGCCAAGGACCCAAAGAATAAGCATTGGCATTGCAAGCGCGACAATAAACAGGGTGTGTTGCGACGAGTAACACGTCTCGAGCATGTCACCCAAGACAACGTTTGCTGATGGGTCGTCGGAACCACCAACGTTCTTGCATGAAAGCATCGTGAAAAATTGGCGAGTTACGTTCGGATGGATCATGAACATAACAACAGTGATTGTGGTGATAATGTAGCCAGAGAACTCAGAAATAATGTTGTTGTACTGCGTCTCAGCAACATCGAGACGAACACGCATTTCTGAGGCAGTCAACTTTGGTGGCTCTGACTTAAGACGCAGTTGGCGTGACTTTTCAAACATTGCGACACCGTCCTTTTTGCCATAGTTTTCCACGTACCACTGCCGCTGCTGCTCAGCGCGCACACGCTGGAAAGCACGCTCGCGACGTAAAACGCGTTCTCGGAGAAGTTCAGCGTTATACAGCGAATCAAACGGCAGCGTGGAGAGCAGGCGCATGTTCTCCAAATCATCTGCGCTCTGGACAACGCGCGCAAATTCCGCCGATGACCCTGCCTTGCGCATGGCCTCTTTTGTCTTATCAGCGTCAAACGCGGTCGTTTCGCGCACAATTGATGCATATATCTCGACCTCAAGCGCCACACGCTCAAACAAGGACTCGCGACTCTGGTGCATCAGTGCGTACGCGTGTGAAAGCGCTGCTTCACTGATACGCACTTCTTCAATAAGAGTACGGCGCATAACGAATGCAGTATCATCTGCAAGGGTAGTGCCTGTAAAGTTGTAGTCACTTGCAGGAGCAGCGTCAAATTCATCAAAATTGAGATCGCGCATTATTGAGTTAGGCGTCGCAGTCATCTTCTTCTTTGAGGGCGAAAGTCGATATTGACGAGTTACTACGCTGCGCGTTTCAGACTGCGAGTCAGAAGAAGCGGCAGACGGTAGCTCGGAATCTTCAACTGCGGAGATCTCATCGATACTTTGATCGTTTTCGCTAATGTCGTCATCTTCGCTTCCGCCATCAACGATGTCGTTATGCTCAAATACCACTGATGTCGAGTCTTCTTCGTCGTCAGCTGTGGCATCAACGGCACATTGAGACTTGTTGACGAATGATTCCGTTGATGTACAAGCATGTTGATCACCTCCATGAGTTCTATTCAGACGATGACGTGGTGCCACTGGTGACACGTGCGTACTGTAGGAAAACGGACGTACTACGTCGGCCCCAGGAGAGGCATCAGTCACAATAGATGAGGAGTGCCCGAGTGTTGTCAGTGCACGGCGCGGCAAAGATGCCGGTGAAATCTGAGGCTGTCTACTTGCATTATTATTCGGATCCGTGATAATATGCACTTCGCCAAACGCGGGGGAAGCTGACGAAGAGCCAATCACAGGATGTTGACTTCCAGCGTTGTAGGTCGCCGCTACGCGCGCTCCGCGCTCCCCGAGCACCGTTGCGCGCGCGTGTGCGGGAGACGCTGCAACACTGGACCTTCCGCCACTGTATAAAATGCGCATTGGGGACTCATTCCGACGCTGACGCTCAGCAACCGAAGACTCGACTTGAGAGGAGAAAAACTGAAGCCCTGAGCCAGAGCTTACACCAAGCTGCTGAGCCACTGCTACTGGTGTCTCTGAGTTACTTAAAACGCTATTGTTACGACTGGCATTTGACGAGCTCAAATATCCGCTGGTTCGCGAGGGCGAACGCGGGGTTCCACCCTTTGTGAGCGAAGCACGCGCTAATAAACTCGGGGATGGAGGTCGAACAGGAGGCGCAAGGGGGCCAGACTGTGTTAAATCGGCAGAAGACTTCATCAAATCCTTGCGCACACGTTTGCGGCGCTTGCCTGCATTATTACGAGCGTATACAAGATGTGCACCGGCACTTTCCTTGATGTTGAGATCAATGCCAGTATGAATACTGTTCGTAAACTCAACAGGCTGTCCGCTCTTTGCCAGATCGCTTGAAAGCAACCCCATTTCGTTGGTATCGTTAACGGAGTCCCAAACAGCTGCTTTAAGCTCAGCGTTATTACGTTCAGAAACAGTGGATTGATGTTGCGCCTTTAAGACGCGGTCGCGAAGGCGTACGTAGCCCTCAAATTCAGTCACAATTTCAACCATCAGTCGACGCTGCTCGGCCATCTCAGCAAGAATATGTTTCTTGTACTGCCGCTTTGTTGCGTGGTAGCGCGGCAAAAAGAAAAGCAACGGTAGGATAATGCCCATGATGGGCAACACCATGATGCCGATCGACGTGACCCAGAAAGGGTTGACCGAAGGATTATCTCCTAGGAAGCAATCGACAGACACCATTGCGGTACCGACGCCAGCGGCGGTGTCGGCACCTGAGAAGAGTCCATCTAGGAACCCGGGCCAACGAAGATCGTACTTGCTTGCAATGGCCATGACTTGGAGACCGGACATTGCAATCTTGAACAGAAGAGGAACCGCAGGTGCAGGGAGTTCGTTCATTGACTGACGTCCATCTACAATCTGCTTCCAGGCCAAAACAGCACAACCAATAATCGCGGCAAGCGTACCAGCAATCAGAATTAACCAAGCAAGAGCCGGCTCGTTACAACGGCCACACTTGAACACAGAGGTCTTTCCGTAACCGGGCAGGCAGACAGTACAAAGCGGGCCGCTATGACCTTCAATACAGCCGTTTCCACTGATACAAGTCGAATCTAAACACGTCTGGAAAGACAACACTGCACGGCGAGTGTAGTTATAATCAAGCACTGGCGCACCAGCATACGCAACTTCTGTTGCGAGAACGCTGTTCTGAGCGTTGTAATCGGCCACAGCGGCGTCAGCAAGGTCTTGTGCAGTTGGATCGCCGTCTATGATTGAAGGGTTCACATCAACCATCACGTAGAATGTGAACGGATCACCAGGAGTGAGTACATTTGCTTGAGGATTTACAGCCACACTTGATGAAGCGTAACTGGGCATCGCATCAAGCACAGAGACAAACACAAATCGGTTGCGAGGCCTTGATGCGAAGTCAAAGATAGCTTTAATGACAAGAGTTTGCGCAATGCGACTGGCGTCAGTACGCGAGACATTGCTGGCCACATTAACAGGGAAGTATACACGGACAACACTTGGTGGATTAAGGTGCGTCACCGAAGGCGCGTACGACTTCACTGAAAGAACGTTATAAACCGAAACGCCTGGCATTGAACAGTCACCACCAAGCATACAAGGTTGGCAAACACTTGTGATATCAAGGTATGAACCCGCCTTGCATTGACAAAATGAGTAATCGCTTGTGTGTTCGGCTCCGAGGGGGCATGTCTCGCACTGAGAACTGCCTTCGTTCTCGGCAAACGTACCAGGAGCGCACTGAAAGCAGCTCTCGGCTCGCTCTTGTGAGAATGTGCCACGTGGGCAACGCAGACAGCTGGATTGTCCCAAGCCCGAGAACGTACCGACGGGACAGGTTGAACATGATGTGGCTCCGTATTGGTCTGAATAAGAACCTGGCTGGCATTGACGACAGAGTGCTTGTGACCAAATGTCGTTAAAATATCCGGGCTCGCATAGCACGCACTTAACATCATCATTATGCTGACCTGGTGGACACTGTACGTACGACAATAAGACAATATCTTGCGATAACTCGCCGTAGCGCTGTAATACCGTAACAGCGCGATCAACTGTTGCATCGGGAGGTGTAGTGCACATCAACTCACGATGAGGATTGGAGGCTGTGTGCATGACGTTATTGCAAGTAAGGCCACCAATCGAGACGGATGCCCCTGACACACCAAAGTTGTCGCCGCGCAGCATGATCCTATCGCCGCCGTAGCGGTTGCACTCGCGGATGCTCAGGCTGGTGCTAGGCTGACAGCCGAGAATTTCAGTGATGGTCGGAATGGCGTAGTTGACGCGTCCACGAGATTCAAATCGCTGTGAACCAGCTTTGACAATTAGTGACAATCCAGAGCCGGACCCAACAGGCAGCAGACAGGTGAATCGGAGATTGCTTTCGCGAATGAGCGACAAGCATTGGCGCCCACTCACCATGGCTTGGAGCGGCTCTAAGAAGCCGGTACCACTAATTGTGAGTCGTACGGCTCCGCCGTCAGTGGGGCAGCCTGAAGTGATGCCAGTGAGAATATCATCTATCGGGCAGCCAAATACGGATGAAACGGAGGGTACCTGTGGATATGAATACATATCGGTTGAGTAAGCGGCACGATGTGCGATGAGAAGCTTAAACTTGAGGTCAATCTCATTGACAGCGTCTTTAGTATGACAGATAATTGTGCGCTGATTGGGACTGTTCATAAGAGAGAGCTCCTGATTGAAGGTACACTCGTGCGGGTAGTCGTTTGTGTTACTCCCTGCGCCGTACATCATACGGACAAGTCCAGCACGATCCATGAACAGATTTTCGATGTCAAAACCGATATCTTCACCAAGACTCGTAATGCTGACGTAGTCATTCGTGCGCTGACCAGGTCCCATAGCCGTGACAGCATGCAACGATGATGGAATGAACGCGTGCAAGGGATAGGAAATGCGGACGTCGTAGTTAGAGCCGCGTGTTGCAAGCTCTGTAAATGCCGAAGTTCCGTCCCAAGCCCAGTTCCATCGCGAACAGTCGATATCACCTGCATAGTTTGTTACAGAGTCAGGTTGGATGCAATACTGCATGCGCACGTAGAGGTCAGCACCTTGGCCTGCGCTCAGAGTACACTGTACTCGAAAGTACTTCGTCGTGTCTTGGATTATGACGGGCGTTACGACAACGTCTATGCAGTCGTAAGTAGCGAGATCGGAACTCGGGTACAGTGTGGCATTTGTGTTGAGGTACTGAACACGAGAGACGTACGGAGCAACAATGTTTGCACCGGCATTGAGTGTAAACAAGACAATTTGGTTTCCACGGGCGTTATTGGGGATAATCTCGTGGGTCTCAGTGTTGTAGTTGACAGTACCATCGGGTGTCGCAACGGACTCAGGGATTATGTCGAGCGTCACGTGGGGTGTGCAGACGTAGGAGCCAAACGTATTGATGCAGCGAGAATGCGGTCCGTAGAGGGTAGCGCAGTCAACAAAGAATTTACCGTTAAATGTGCTCGGATTACATTCATCAACGTCGACGCACGTTGGCGCCGCTGGCAACCACTGAGATGAGGCCGTGCATGTGCGTTCGTAGTGATCATCGCCCGAGGAAAGAGTGAAGCCCGATTGACAGCGGTACACAGCCGTAGATTGATAACGCGTCGGACCAGCTACAGTAAGATCATCGTACTCGAACTCGATCGTCTCGCTGTAGGCCACTACATTGCCTTTATCAGGAAGACCGCAGTCAATTGCACCACACATGGGCGCAACGGCTGGAATCCAACCTTCAGCAAGAGTCCCGCAGCGGCGCTTCGATGAAGTAACGGTATCGGTGAGTGGATCACGCGGCTCGTATCCGGACTTGCATACGTATGTTGCTGTTGTACCGTATGAGCGCGCAATAAGGCCGTTATTGCTCGTGCTCAAGGTGTCCTCAAAGGCAATGTTCGCTGCGTTCATCGGGAGCTGTAATGACTCGCATTGGTTGACGTCGCAGACTGGCAATGTAAGCGGAATCCAGCCGCGTGGTGTGCACTCGCGACGCGCACCAAGCACGAGAGCATTTTGCTGAGTGAACTGGACAACGTAACCAGTGCCATCGGTGAGGTTATATCCCGTGTACCGCAGATTATATCCAACGTTGCAACGGTACTCAACCGTAGATGTGTTGAGATAGATACCCAGCCGGCCGTGTGTGCCATTACTGGCGATACTTACTTGTGCAAAGGGAATATTACCCGGGGTGCCACAGTTATACGGAGAGCATGTGCGCGCAGGTCCAGACCAATCACCAGTTGCTGTGCAGCTAATCTGAGGATCAGAATGACTCAGGACAGCGCCATATTCACAGGAAAACGTGGCAGTAACGCCGTACATATTCATAAGCTGCGATGGCATCTGAGTAACAGCGCCGAGATCAACAGTTGACAGCGTTGGGCACGGCTGCGGAACACAGCGGGGGGCGTCAACAGGTTGCCATCCGTCAGACATCATACACTGGCGCGTTGTAAAAGTCGTGTCCTTGTCCCAAATATAACCTTCAGCGCACTCGTACGAAGCGATGGTGTCTACCAAAAAGGTGTTTGAGACGGGATCATGCGTTACAACACTACCGAGACGCGAAAAGACAATGGCCTTCATTGTGGCTGGCTCGTGATAGATGCGCACGCACGTGTTCGAACGGCAGATTGGGGCTGCGCCAGACCAAGACCGGTCTGCCTGGCAAACGCGTTTCTCATCACCTTCAGTCCGAATATGCAGTGGAAGACACTCATGCGTGGCAACTGACTGAAATTTGCGCGCACCATATGGTAACGCCGAATAGGTGATGTTGCCAACATTGTTGGCAGTTACCAAAATAGGGCATTCAATGGCGGCACATGTGGGTGCAATTTGCAAGCTCCATCCACCGGCCGTACATGAGATTTCTGCAGACCCTGCAAGTACAAACCCGTCAACGCAGCCGTACGTGTAGCGTGCGCCGAACGATGTTGCGTTGCCTTCGGGTGCGAACTCCGTTTGCACAGGTTCAGTGCCAAACATCGGATATCGCGCCGGCACAGGGCCGCAGTTAAATACTTCGCAGGTGGGCGGTGGCGCGGACCAACCAGTGGCAAGACATGTCAAGCGTTGAATACATGTTGTCACTGGTGGTGAAGTGGCGCCATTGACAACACACGTCTTATTTGTGTTGTCTGAAGCAATGAGTGCATATCCCGCATCACAACCGACAGAGGCTTCTGCTTTGTAGTTGGTAAGACCGAAGCCGTTATCTTGGTAGGTTACACCACCGCGCACAATAGCTGCGAGAAGCTTGCAGTCAATGAGCGTAATGCGGACTGGGTCTGAGGTAAAGGACATAAAGGCAATGCCCGAGATGCGTTTGATTAAAATACGCGGTACCATAGCACCCTCTACCAGCCCGCCGTTGTGTGGATGCGTGAATGTCATACACTTAAACCAAAAGTCAAAGCTTACCGCACGTACAACAGTTAACTCGAGCGTGCTGGCGGTAAGACTAACCCACGCACTGTCTTCAGGCTTACCGCCTGTGACTGTGTTTAACGGAGCACCAAAGCAATTTGTGTAGCTGGAATCAACGGTGATTGCAACACGGACAGAGCGGCCAGCGCCATCAACAGCGTCTGTTGGAAGAAATGAAACAGTCAGCAATTCCGGCTCCTGAACGTGGATCGCCTCGGGCATCATGGGGATGTTAAAGCGGTTCTCAACGGCAAATGGTGCAGTGGTAAACTGCCCGAAGAATGTTGCCGCACCGCTAACAATAGTGAGTTGTACGTATGGATTCGTGACGTTGCAAAAAATCGCGACAAAAACCTCGGAGGTGCTCGCAGCAACGCTGATAGTCATGCTGTCTGTAAACAGCGCAGTGTCTGCAACGTCAGCGGGTGCGAGTGTGCAGTCAGCTGTTGACGATGTGATGTCAAATGCAGCCTCATGTGTCGGTGCAGGCATTAGGCGGATGCGCACACTGTGAACACGCTTGACGGCGACACGCTCTAACGTTGTAGGCGTGGTGAGAAGTGGAAAGGCCACTGCTCGGGCTACCAAAGAGTCTTCGATCCAGACCGCGCCGCGGACGCGGAAGGGTGCGCTGCGGAACACGTCGTACCACGTGTCTTTGTCGTTGGTGATAAACACTACGGCTGGGTTTAGTTCGGTTTCAACTGAGCAGCTGACGGCAATATCGATAGCAAGCGTTGTGGCATCAAACGTAAACTCAAATGCACCATAAGTGAGATTCTCAAAGGCCACCGTCTCAGAAAGAAGACGGAATGCACACGTGGGCTGCGGGCCTGTCAGAGAGTCAGCCAAAACATCGACGGCAAAAGTAGTGACTTCAGCAGCGTAGGGCGAAAGAGAAACAGTAAAGACCCAGTCTCGATTGGCAACAATCTCACCTGTGAAAGCGAGAGTTGAGTCAATTTGCTCTGTGGAGAAAATGACAGAGCCACGTACGTGCAGAGGCACTGATAACACGGGTAGATGAAGGTTTCCTGAAGCGACCTCAGCAAGCATCATCACAGGTGACGCGGTCGTATAGCTGCAAGAAGGGTAGATTGTTTGGACAGCGTCTCCAAGAACAAACAGTACACTCACAGTGTAAGTAAAGGTAGGAACACCAGTGGTAGAGTAGATCGTAAAACCGCACATACCCGTCGTGCTGGTGAAACTTACACGCACTGTTGTCATCGTGAGAACGGAAGGAATCATGCGCAAACGCACGCCTGTGACGTTTGTGTTAGGCACACGCATGTAGTAGGGGCTTGACAGCACTGTAGCGCCTGAGGGAGAGGCCATCAGCTCAAACTTGTTACGAGAGTCCAAATCTGTAATCTCTCGATCTACTCCGACAATGTTTGCTGGCATCACATAGTCAAAGGCCATCAAACCGTACACTGGCACAGGGCCAATAGACGAGCCCTTGTAAGCGTTACTGTCAATTACGACGTGTGAGCCGATGCTATGGGTGCGGCGACACATCATATTGGCCGTGAAATTCTCATAAACATTGTTTTGTACAAACACAGACTCGCGCACGTAAAGCCCAACACCGCGCAGCTGAAACACGCAGTCTGCAGGAACTGTAAGCTGTGTTGTAGTCACAGTCTGCGTGGCCTTAGGTGTTGGAACGAATTGAGCAACAATTGTGTAGATTTGACCGGCAACAAAGCTCAAATGCGTATCAATTGGAGTGTCATTGATAGTAAACACAAGGTCACCCTTTGTCTGCAAAGCTGACGATTGGAAGTCTTGGTAGTAGACGTTGGATCCTGCTGCAAACATCGCAATAACCTGAGGTGGCTCAGATGCAGGGAAGCTGCATTTGACGTCAATTGTGTGGTCAGCAGCATTTGCAGCAATCGCAACAGAACCAAACTCAGCGTTAAAATCAACAAAGACACACTCTGCGGTTGGGTTAGTAAACGATAGTTCTAACATGGCATCAGCAGGCAGTGCCGGCGAAAAGACAAAGTGCAACGGCGTTACGTCGTAGAGTGGGAACTCAACAATTAAGGAGGGATTGACGAGATCAAGTGTGCCCTCGTCTGTCGTCGCAGTAAGCGTGGTGCGGCCCATAAAGTGCAGCCTTTGCACCCGCCATGTCTCACCTGTAACATTGCCAATCGTGATGCGCGTCTCAAGTACCTCCGATGACCGCATTACAGAGCACGCAAAGAGGAACTCAAGGGAACCCGTTGCGGAGTCCGTCATGAGCACGTCCTTTGTAATACTGGTCTTTGCCGTGTCTCCATCAAAGAAGCACGGGCCAATGTCTGAGTAATCCAGAGTCACAGTGGCATTGTCTGTTCGGAGTGCAGGTAACGACCACTCAAGCCGCAGCACGACTGGAAGCGAGTCAAAGAAGTACTCATACGATACAGGCTCGTCAAATGCAGTGCCAGTAAGCATGTTCGGGCCGCGTGCCGGGTCGTAGACTTGTGCCCTGGGCTGGAGTGTAAAATGGAAGGTGTCTGGGTGCATTTGCAATCGTGGCGGATAAAGATACGACTCGGCGTAGCGTGTGACCGAAATTTGAACGGAACTTCCAGCAACTGCAGCTGAGGAGCAGATGAACAGAACAGCGTGGCGTCCGTGATCGGCACTCGAAAGACTAAAACGATACACGAGAGACTCTGACAGCACTCCGCTTAAACGAGCAAATGTAAAGTCTGTCTCTGAGCGGATAGCATCAATCTTAGCGAGATCGTCAGCAAAGCCAAACGCACACAGAGGACCGGCAGTGTGCTCAAAGAGGTTAGAAGTGAAACGCTCGACGTGCGCGGCGACAGACACCTCAACATAGATGGGCGTGAGTACAGGGATTACACTAAAGCTTGCTGCAAGAGGCGAGTAGGCTCCAACAAGACGCAACGAGGATGTTAGCCAAGCAACAACAGGATTGTCAATGATGTTGTAGGATCCATCGTTAGCAGGATAAGACAAGATTAGCGCCACATTCTCCGTTGGGGAAATGGCTTCGCTGCAGTCCATGGCAAGATCAACAGATGAAAGGAGCAAGACCGGAACACTGCGCGCACCTGACACGGAGCCATAGGACAATGTGCAAGGAACACCCAGTGGCAATGAGTTGCGCATAAGCTCTGCGACAACAGAGCTTGCTGATGAAAAGATTGGCTGCGCGTAGATCGTAATTTTGCGTGGTTGCGAAATGCCTGTAACTTCAAACTCAAACGGAACTGGCATCGTAGGTGTGGCAAAAATGTTGCCCGTGATAATGCGCGCGGGCAGTTGGGAAAACACAAAGCCTTGGTCAATTGAAGCCGCAAGCATAACAACTAAGCCAGTGCTCACCGGGGCTGTGCAGGACATCCGCGCAATCAAAAGCGAGTTATCTTGGATACGCGGTGCATCCGCCGGCAGCGTAATGGAGACCGTGAGAGGCGTAGCTGCAGCACCGATGTGATCAACGGCGCGAACGTACTTGCAACCAGCAAGCATATGGGACGTTGATAGTGTGACAACGGTTGAATTCAATACAGGCACATTAAAGTGCATTGTAATGTCAATGTCGGTGCCAGCAGGATACGCAGTTGGTGCAGAGTCCACAAGTGCGCCCACACGCACAGTTGTCACTAACGCAAATGTCGGACGAATGTGCAGTGGGGCATCGAGGAGGAATGAGTTATCAGAGGCATAGCCCACCACAAGCGAACCCACCCACGGTGTGAGTTGCAGACGGATTGGATTTCCAAGTGGAGTTGCCTGTGTACAGGAGATGAGGAGTGACTCGGACAAATCCTCACTTGCCACCTTTGTGACAAGCGTCTCAAGACTGCCGTCAATTGTACAAGGGGCCGCAGTGCCGTCCTCAAGATGAATGCGCACTCGGTAGCTCTGCGTTTTAGCAAGTAACGACTCGTCGAGAAGAGCAAGTGGTTCAGCTGAGAAAGCGGGGAGATAGCTTAAAGGAACACGCGTACTTGCAGTGACCAACAGGAGTTTCCAAGGAAACGGATTCACCGTCTGCGCTTGCGCCGCCGACCGCACCATCTCTGTGTGCGTCGCTGCTGGCAGCGCAGGACCGGACCAAACTGGCACAAGGCTGCCATAATACGTCCATGTACTTGCCGTCGGGCCAATGGGGGTAATACGGTGCAAACATGCGATGGTGGGTTGAAGCTCGTTGCTTGCCTCAATGGATGGATTCGTAGCGTTGAACACAGTCACTTGCCAAACACCGCTTGCGGAGGTGATACCGCTGGTAATAGTAAATGAAAGTGTGTTGAGCGAAGGTGTGATATCTGCAACTCCACCATTCGTCGAAGCTGGGATTGATACAACCTTGACAGAGGTGACGGAGTCAAAAGATGCTGATTGAGGACCCCAAACGGTGCATACAACGCTGGAGGCTGGCCTTGGGAATGATTGCAGTGGGAAGGTCAGCGTCCACGTTGCCAGCGCGCCACGCTTCGTGCTGTCAACCGTTACTGTTGTGGGCGTCTCATCTACAGAGCGGAGGAACTGCACCACTGGCGTTTCACTCGGCTTCAACGCTCCCATAACAGCTAAATACGCGCCGTGCTGCGTATAAGCCATGCTGACGATGCGAGCAAACTCGGTGTCGTGCGTATAGTAACGGAGAGCGTCACTGTCGTCGGAGTTCCTGATGTCAACACCGTCAGCATTGCGGTAGTCGCGCGTGGGGCTTACCGCAACGTGTACCATGGAACCCAGTGTCTGATCACTGCGCAGCAGGAGACGACTGAGATCAGTGCTTGTCAGGATACGGACAGAAACAAGCGTTGCGGTTCGAGCGCACGCGATTGTGATCATGGTACCCGATGGGTGAAGGGCTAATGCAGAAATCGGACAGACGGTGCGAAGCGAGTGGACAGGGTTCATGATGTACGTGACAGCGCCAGCAGCAACGAAAAAGCGGAGGGTGACAATGGTGCCCTGATCTGTGCCGATGTACACAGTACCACTGGAAGCATCGATGGCCGCTGCCGTCGGATTGACGAGGGTTCCATCAGAAGCTGAAAGGGTCTCTGTAGCAGAACCAAACCCAGAGCATGTCAACCCAAAGTCATCGACAGTCGGGTCATCTGTGGCGCGGTTAGGCACAGCAAGCTTTTCCCGGATCGAGACAGCGCAGATGCGCACGACGCCAGATGAATAGACGAATACAACGCGAGTGGTCGGGGAAGTCTTAATCGCGAGCTCTGTCGGCGCAGTCCAGTCAAACACGGCCACTAACTTATCACCCGCAACAGGGCTAGCAAAAACGATGGGCGTCTGCATGCGGTTCAGCATGTCGCGAGTGAGCACGTTGGCAGCACCGGACGCGCGTAGCGTCCTTGGGTTAAGCCGGGACAACATCACAACCTCCTTATCATCATTATAGACAATGACAAGAGCACCGGTAATCTCAGCAGAGGAGATAATGTACATGTGGGCCGCACCGCCACCAATGCGGTGCTCAAAGAGGTCGGGATCGAAGGGCAGGTCAAGGTACCATTTCAGAAGGTCCACGGGTAATGCCTTTGATGCAGGCGATGTAAAAAAGCGCATTGCGCCAACGCGTGTCCCAGTCTGCGTTTCAGGCACAAGGCTGACAAGAGTCCCCTGCAAACCATACGCAGCGGCGTGTGCGCTGACAGGGGCGGCACGCGTGTTGTCTTGTGTGGTCCAGTCGCCTGTTATCGTTGTTGACTTGTACGCAAACTCATAGCAGCCGCGATGATAGCTGGAGAAAGCATAGCAGAAGGCGTACTGCGAGTGAGCATTCCAGCTCACCTTAACACCAGAGCTTGGCAAGTAACGGAGTGGTGCACGGTGAGAGTAACCAAAATGACCTGTGGGGCGCGGAGCTGGCCTTTTATAGGCATATTGCGCTACACCTCCACTTGCAGTGGCCGCGCGTGTTGCAGACAGAGTGTTTGCTGCCGCGGTCGGGTCGACATTATCAGCACTCAGAAGCGCACCCGCAAGATCGATTCGGAGTACAACTGAGCTCGCATAGGTCGTTGCGGTCTGCGCCGCACAGGTGATTGTCGTAGCCGGCGTACCAACTGTACATGTTGCAGTGTAGGTCTGTGCAGAGTTGTGAGCGGACACAGTTGCCGTCTGAGACGCCATTTGGAAGTACGGCTGCGTGAACGTCCACGTTGCAGCACTATGAGTGGAGTCTGGTGAAGCAAAATAAATGCGCATGGTGCCAGCCTCTCCCATCACCGGATTGCTAAACTCGATAGCAATAACAGTGGGTGTCACGCCGTCAAACCAACTTGTTTCAGGGAACGAAGCGTCACCGATAGCAATCAAAGAGCTTTGACCAGGCACGCGTGCGGCAATACGAAGAGGGTTATGAATCAAAATGCTGCCGTTGAGCGTTAGACTGGCAAAAGCACCATACGCTAGGTCGCGCGTGTAAGGAGAGATCGTATCATACAACGGGGTGGTTTGTAGGAAAGTTGCTGGCACTGTAAGTGTCGTCTTGTAAGCAGTGCTAGCCACAGTCGACAGGGTCACGTAAGAGCCAACAGCTGTACCAGGTGTTGTCATCGCAATCGATTCACTATCGATCAGGAACTCGCTTGCCTCACCAGTACGAGTGTAGCTTGTGGTAATAGTAGTGGGTGATCGCGCAGTCACAGTCGGGCTCAGGACTGGCATGGCGCGCAGCGTGCGCCACAGCGCCGGGGCACCGACAGTGATAATAAACGTCTCACGGTCAGGCGACGCTAGGATAGCAGGAATGTTGGTGTGAGTCGCGGCGGTCGATGCGGAGGGCAATGTAAAGTCGATCTTGGTATGAATACCGCTGCTCTCATAGTGGAATGCATCACTGACGCGTGACAACACTGTGATGTAGCCATATGTAGCTAGCACCTTACTGACGGCGCCTGCGCGGAAGAGCACAATCTGGTTCTCAAATGAGGTGAGCTTCATGTCGACAATTGGCTCTCCCGGAACAACCGCGGCGAGATGTGGGTCGTTGACACCAGAAACAATAAAGATGTGACTAATCATAGGTTGGTCCGTCGTATCAAGCCTCGTGGCAACAGCGAAACACTCTTCGGGCCCGGTACCGGTGTGTGCGGCAGAGCACATGTCGACAGCAGTGATGGTGGCACCTGGACGTGCATCAGTGTAGACAGTTGAGTCTGAGAACGTGGTCGTCTGCAGATCGCGCTTTAAAATCTTACACAGGCTTCCTGAGAACACCACACCAGTTGAGCTGATGCGCACGCATGTGACAAAGCCCAGCGCAGCCTGTGAGCTTGCCAATGTTGTAATTACACTAAAATCATTGTCCACAGTTTGTGATCGCAAGTAGCTCAGCGTATTGTCATTGGCCAGTGTGTACGTAACAATCGCTGGCCCAACAGGAACAAGGACAAGAGCAAAAGCGGTATTGCGCAAATGCCAACCGTTAATTATGGGCGCAAATACAGCAAGCTCAGTCGCAGCTAGTCCAGTGTAGAGCGGTGTTGACTGGTGCGGAATCAAGACGTCGTGAGTGATGTGGCCATCGGTGAAGCTTGCTCCAACAGTAACAAGCCGTGCATTATCAATATTAACAAATACTGTGCGCTCGTCGGGCGCCACAGTCATTGCAAATCGTGTGCCCTTCGGCAAATCAACAACCTTGGACCACGCCGCACCCTGCAGCTGGTACGATGTATATGGTGACGACGAATACACAAACTTATTAAGTGTAGTGCGGGTCATATAGACTGAGCTATCGGAAACAGCATAGATAACGTTCATGCTCGGCGATTGTGCAATGGCGGAGATTTTGGAGAGCGTGGTAAACATAGCCGTTGTCGGTGCACCCATGTACAGATTGCGCGGCAGGATGCGGTTGCGCGGAGGAGGCGGCGCGTAAGAGATGAGAAACTCTCCCGAGACCGTCGTAAATGCAGTATTCATAAACCAGGCTGTGAAGAGTGCCGGCATCGGGATGGTCTCAGTGTAACCAGCAGTTGAGATGTCGTGTGAGATACCGTTGATCAGCATCGTGACGACGCTCGCCGTCTGCTTTAGCCCGGTTGCAACGGTCGTGCATGCGCACTGTGTTGGAAAGACAGCGTCAAGCTGCTCCGGTGCCAAAAGCGGTGTCGCATGGACAGAAGGGCCATTAAACTCGGCTAGTGCGTCTGTGAGCTTGACATCAGAGCAGCCCTTGGCCGTGAAAGTCGTTGTTTCCCACTGATCCAGAGCAGACACGCCGATCGTATGAAACGATACGGTGGTTGTTGACGAAGTCGCAACCCCTGCAGGTAACGAGAAGCAGAAGTTTGTTTCACTTGCTGCAGGCACAGTTTTGACCTTGAATGAAACAGCGAGAGCAAAGCTGTCGCCGAGTCCAATGTATCCATCGCCTTGGGCCGTAACGTCAGCGGCCAGGTAAACCGGTGCAACAATGCTAAACTTGCGGTCGGCTGCAAGGTAGCGATACGGTCCTGTCAGAGACATAGAAAGATTGGCTGTGGGAACAAAAGACATTCGTGGTTCGGGTCGTGGCTTTGCAGGGAGCAGCATCAAGGGCGTGCTTGCGAGAGCGCCGGTGAATAAGAAGCGGTTGGACTCGACCATCGTTGTGGAAACCGTGCGCAAAGTCACCGTAACATTACTCTGGATCGCAAGCGCATCACGGTACCGCGAGTCTTGCTTGTAGTAGACATTCGTTGTTACTAGAGTACAAATGATGCCCTTTGCCACCTCGGCATTGCTATACTTGACCACATACTTAAAACCAAGCGCCTTCTTTGCAGTTTTGTAGGTAGTATCCGTAAAACCATGGGGAAATAGGCTAAACACTGGTGCTGCTTGCGAAACGGAAGGTCCGGTGCCGCACGTGAGCGTGCTCGTTGCAGTGGTGGAGAAATGCAGCCGTGACTGCTCGTGCGCAACACCCGTCAGCACCGACATAGATGGAAACGTAACGTAAAGCACTGCGAACACGTTGCCCGTTGCCGGCATAAGCATGGGCGCCTGGGCAGCAAACGTTGTTTGAAGCGAGAATGCACGTCCGTACGACCCGCCATGCGTGATCCGGTTCAGCATAAATGACACAGTCATTGCGACTGCAAAGTCGGCCCGCAACGCAAGAGGGACCGTGCTCTGCGCAATCGCAGTCGCAGCCACTGCGGTCCTGTCACTGCAGACAGTCATGGTAGCAGTCGGCGGATCGACCAGTTTCGTGATGTCGACGGTCGCGTTTCGGCGAACCATAATAAAAGACTTACCAGCGGGCCAGCCTTTGTCAAACTGAATCCAAATCTCTCCCGACGCGGCATCAACACCACTGCTGCCAATATCTTCGTTGGTGTACTGCGCCAAAGTTTCCGACAAAGCAACGGTGTACCGCAGCGTGTCCGCAAGGTTGGCCCACGACACAGTCATCACAAGGAAGTAATTGGGCGGCACAGGCATTGCGGGCGTCACTAAAATGCCCATATCAAGAGCAGTTGTAGTGAAAGGACCTGGAAAATCCCCAGTTTGCGGCGGCAGAGAAAGAGCGAGGTTGCCCCAGTTTGTATATAAACACGCCACGTGCATTGCCGCTGCGACTGTGCCCATCAGAGCGGCGTAGTTGCCCGTGCTGAGCGAAACCGTCTTGGTGTAAACAGGCATTGCGCCGTTGAAGAACACGTTATACGTGATAGAAACAGTCGTGTTAGAGACACAAATTGCGCCTGGCACATTAAACGTTTGTAGTGATGTGTTGGCAAGCTGAAATAAGAACTTACTAGAGGGCACATCCCACTCCCCGACACGCTTGTACGTGTACGATGAAATCCCCGTGTTATGCGAAGTGCGGAGTGCAGTCAAGAACGGGAAAAAGTTGCATTGCGCGCCGAAAGAGATTTCGACGGACGCCTCGGGCAACAAATCAACTGCAATGTTGACAAGCTGAGAATTCACCGTTAAGTACGTGCGACCAGAGGCAACTGTAACTCCCAGCGTTGGCGAGACTGAAAGTGTCACGGCAGGCAACGTCGGCAGCGTCGCAAGGTTCGAGTAGCGGGTGAGACCACCAGTGGAGACGAGGTCAAGCGTGTACGCCTCGCCAATCGCGTAACTGACTGGTACAGTAAAAGTAATCAAGAGCGCAGCACTGACGTTTTTCAAGCAGTAGTATTGCGACGGGGTGGGCATACTCAGCTTCATGGATCGCAATGGACTGCGCGGCGCCATGGTCAGCGTCTGAACACCAGTACCTCCTGCAAGCAGTGGTACGGTCATTTTAAACGCGGCGGAGGTGAACGCAGTCGACACGGCAGCAGT
>Ga0209958_1001160_pt1 | contig 23551 bp, 17 predicted proteins | sample ThiBio_inoc_plan_FD_183942 | JGI IMG/M metagenome (GOLD analysis project Ga0209958, IMG submission 183942) | Wastewater bioreactor microbial communities from Cape Town, South Africa - Thiocy_inoc_plan (SPAdes) | ecosystem: Engineered > Bioremediation > Thiocyanate > Unclassified | place: South... | reverse complement strand
TGCAGGCGTTGCACCGATGGGTTCGTACTCGGGTTGGCCGTTCCCGCTTCCGGAAGAAGGTCGTTGACGATGCTCCAGAGAGGCCGATAGAAATGCTCCCGCCTCTCATGGACGACTTCCGTCGCCCCCGCCACCTGCTGCGCCATCGCTGATTCCAACAGCGCAACCAGGCGTTCGAGCGTCAGGATCGGGGCGCCCAATTGGTTCATCGCCGTTTGGAATGGTCGCAGGTCTTCCGCAACGAGCCTGCCCCCGACCTCCAGCAGTGCCTTTGCCTGGTGTTCATTCAGAGGGCTGCGAGGCAGGAATACGCCGTTGGGACGCTGAAGGCTGCCGTCCTGTGCCACCGCAATATGTGCTTGTGGCGCGGTGGCCTTAAGGTGTTCCCAAAAGCGCTTGAAGCACAGCGGATGACCTGACGGCTTGGAGGAGAGGTCGTATGCCCGGCCAAGGATCTGCCACAACTGGTTGGGGCCTACCATTTTCAGCAGGCCTTCTGGGTCGCGGGCCAGCTCAGCCGCTGCGGCGTCGATGAGCATCTCGTTCCAAGCCTGCTCGTGCTGGTGCCCTGCAAATATCACCGCTTTGCGATCAGACTCGGGGAAGAAGTCTGCGTTGATATGCAGGGGAAGCCCGGTCAACTGTTCGGTGGGCAAGAATGCGTACAGCAAGCCCTCAGACAGCGGCTCGGGATCAATTCGCAGTCCTATGCTTATCTTGGTGCTTCGATGAAGTGTCTCTAGCCTTGGGTGCGTCGCATAAAGTCGTTGAGCGGCGTCCGCTGCGTCAGCGCGAAGGATGTGCCAGTGCTCAATTTCGCCGCTTGGCCTGAAGCTGGCGATGAGGTCCGAGCCTTCGCTCCTGTCGAGGTCGCAGGCCAGCAGGAGTTGCCCATTTCGCCGCACCTCGGCCTTTCGGACATGGCGAAGAAACAGCAGGCTCTTGCGTAGAACGGTCTGGAAATCGTCGGCGAGCTGATCGATGTGGGTGGGGCTGACGTGGGAGACCCCAAGTGCCAGCCGCGCCTCTGTATTGGGATCGTTCGCCCAGGGCAGAAAGAATGACGTACCGTGTGGCTCTTCAAATGCATCAATGAACCATTGCCCTCGCTCGGGGTAGAGCGCCAGCTTGATGCCTGAGGAGCGGATCTCAGGATGGTCCGTAACCTGGTAAGTGGATACGAAGCCGATGCCAAAGCGACCGATATTCTCGCCACGTGAGAGCTTCCCGCCGCTGCCGACATCGGTTATGCGGTGGTAATCACATTTGTAGTTGCCCTCGGCAAGATAAGCACAAGACTTATCCAGATCGCCGCAGTAGGTGAACTGGCCGCTGTTGCGCACCAGCAAGCCAATGTCCGTGATGTCGAATACGATCTCCTCGGCTTTCGCGTCGTCCGCATTCTGGATGAGCTCCAGCGCCATCACGTCGTAGCCCTGCAGCCCGGCCAAATGGCTCCGGATGTTGCCGAGGAGGTTGGCGGTGTATGAACCGCTTATCCTGGGTTGGGCTGCCTGATCCATTCGTGCTCCCGGAGTTGTTTAAGGGCGGTCTTTCAGGTCGCCGTCGACACCCCGCTCTGAAGCCGGGTCTCTTGATCGTCCTATACCCTACCATCTATCTGTTCAAATATGCTCAAGTTTGCCGTATCCTTGCCAAGATTACCATCACGACAGATGCGAGCCGCCACAGCGGGTTAGGAAGCGATGAAAGACGAGACTGGCGAAATATTCACACTCGACGACGTGGCTGCCTACCTGAAGGTGGGTAAGCGAACGGTCTATCGCCTGGCGGCAGCCAAGAAGATCCCTGCCTTCAAGGTCGGAGGGACGTGGCGGTTCTCGCGGGCGGACATCGACAGCTGGATCAAGCAGCAGTCGATGGAGGGGCTCGACACCGGGCGCGACGAGGATAACGCGGCCAAGGGCCAAATAAACGATGGGGGGCGAAAGTAATGCTGGGACTGACTCTACGAGAAGAATTTCGGGGCAAGCGCCTCAAAGGGACAGCCATTGAGCTCTCCAACGACACGAACACCGGCGCGACCCAGATCGCCGCCAAGGAGTTCCTGGAGATCACGTACCCCACCCACGACCTGCTGAAGGGGATCGAGGCCGTTGGCCCGAACCAGGGACGTCCGGTGGTGGTGATCGGTGAGCGTGGCCTCGGTAAGTCGCACTTGATGGCCGCGCTATACCACGCAGTGAACGACGCCACCTCCACGGGTGCGTGGCTGAACTCCTGGGCGACGACGCTTGGTGATCCGCAGATTGGCAAGATTGCCCTGCGCAGCGGGATGCTGGTGATCGGCGAGAGCCTGCACCGCCAGCGCTACAAGTTCCTGTGGGATCTGCTGTTCGAACGGCATCCGCAAGGCGATTACATCAAGGGCAAGTGGGAGGGCATGGGGGCGGCCAAGACCGACATCCCGTCCGACAAGCTGATCCTCGAGCTGTTGCAGCACACGCCGACCATGCTGCTGCTCGACGAATTCCAGACCTGGTACGACGGTCTGACCAACACCAAGCAGTACCCCTGGAAGAACTGGGCCTTCAACTTCATCCAGATCCTGTCCGAGATCGCCAAGGAGCGTCCGGATTTGCTGGTGCTGGTGATCTCGGTACGCAACGGTGGCAGCGATGCCTACCAGCAGGTGCATCGTGTCAATCCGGTCGCCATCGATTTCAAGGCTGGTGGTAACGCCGAGCGCATCCAGCAGGATCGCCGACGCATGCTGTTGCACCGTCTGTTCGACAACCGCCTTCAGATCGCGCCGTCCAGCATTGAGACGCTGGTCGCCAAGCACGTCTCCGAGTATTTCCGTCTGCTGGACGTCCCATCGTCCGAGCAGGAGCGCAAGCGCAAGGAGTTCGTCGAGTCATGGCCCTACGCACCGCACTTGCTGCGGTTGCTCGAAGAGCAGGTGCTGATCGCCACCGACGCGCAGGAAACGCGCGACATGATTCGCATCCTGGCCAATCTGTACAAGAGTCGCGGCGAGTCTGCCCCGGTACTCACGGCAGCGGACTTCCGCCTGGACGATGACACCTCAGGCATCGGTGCGCTACTCGACTCCGTGTCGAACGAGCATCACCGCTCCCTGCGAGCCAAGGCCCAGCAGAACATCATCTCGGTCACCGAAGCCGTACCCAATCACGCCAGCCTGTCACCGCACCTGCAGGAGGTCGTGGGCGCGTTGTGGCTGCGCTCGATCGCGGTCGGCAATCTTGCCGGCGCCGAGCCCGCCACCCTGCAGGCCGACATCACGCGCGACAAGCCCGTCGATGACAACGCCTTCCAGGTTGAGCTGGCGACCATTGTCGAGAACAGCTTCAACATCCACCAGGATGGCCCGCGTCTGGTCTTCCGCGAGGAAGAGAACCCGCAGGCCAAGCTGATGGCCTGTGCGCGCAACGACAAGCTCTTCTCCGACGGTTCCGACCTGGCGCAACTGGCTAAGGAGGTCCGCTACGTCATCGGCGGCACTGAAGAGGTAGCGAAAACCTTCCGTGTAATCGCGCTGCCGAAATCCTGGCTGACGGACCCGTGGACGGCGCTCGATGAATCCGAGCAGCCCGAGCGCTGGGACGATCGCCTGCCGATCCTGGTGTTGCCGGAAGAACCGGACAACCTCGATCAACGCCTCGGCCGTTGGATTAAGGATCACTTGCAGAAACGCCGCAACACGATCCGTTTCCTGCTGCCGCGCTCCGGCTCGTCCAATGCCTTCCAGGACCGCGACCTGCTGGTCTTGGCCCGCGCCGAAATGAAGGCGCAGGAATGGAGCGGCCAGAGCCCCGAGTACAAGAAGCTCCATACGAAGTACCAGGGCGAACTGCGCGACATCCTGAAAAAGCGCTTCGACCGCTTCGCCGTGCTGCATCGCTGGAACTTTGCCGATCCGGCCCAGTGCAAGTTCAGCGTCGAGAGTTTGAAGAAGCAAGGCGCACAGATCCCCGAGGGCATTGAAGAAGCGCTGATCAACGATCTCTTTGTGCCCGAGGACTTTGAAGACCTCGTACTCGAAGCGGCGGCCGATAACTCGGCAGTGGGCAAGCTGCTCCGCGAGCTGCAGGAGCCGCGCCCTGCGGGCCAGGACTGCATCCCCTGGCTTGGCGAAACATCGATGAAGGAGCGCATCCTGCGGCTCTGCGCGCGGGGCAGGATCGCCATCAACCTGCGTGGCCTTGAGTACCTGCAGGCTCAGCCGGGTGAAGACGAGGACACAGCGTGGAAGCGCTTGCGTCCCAAGCTCTCCTACACCGGTCGGCAGCTCGACGAAGTGTTCTTGATGGAACCCTCCGCTGTCCCGACCACTGGAGGCAGCACGCCTCCCGTACCGCCACCCCCTGGTGGCACTGGTGGTCTGTTCGGTGGTGGAGCAACGCCGACGCCGCCGGGCGTGAATGAGCCCCCAGCAGGCGGGCAGCCCACGCCCGTTCCGGGCGGTGGTGGGATCTTCGGCGGTGGCGCGTCCGGTGGTGGCAAGCCTCGGATCGCACTCAATAACCCGCCGACCTCACCTTTGAACCTCATCGGAAAGCTCGAAGGCTGGGGCATTGGCCCTGCGACGCCGGTCGCGGAAGTTTCGATCAAGGTGTCCGCTGCCACCGGAGCCCAACTCAAGGAACTGCTCAAGAAGCTGCCCGACGGCATGACCTTCGAGCTCAGCCTTGAGAAGGAGGACGACTGATGGCACTGGACGCCGGCGTACTGCACAACCTGACCAAGGGCTCAGCTGCCGATGCCTGGCGCGTGATCATCGACAAGGCTGTCGAGATTGCATCCAAGCCACTGGCTGCAGGTAACGCACCCAGCGAAGTCACCAAACGCGATCGCGAGATCGGCGCGCTGGACCACTTTCTGTCGTCCAGCGGATGGGATCTCTGGCAAGCGTTCGGCCAGCCAGAAATCAGCGGCGTTGAGCGCACCTCGGATCGCCTGGCGCGCTGGTGGAGCGAGCCCTACAGCGCCAAGGCGGTGCTGATCCTTGACGGCCTTTCACTGCGCGAACTGCCGTGGCTGATCCAAGGCGCCAAGGAACGCGGCTTCACCCTGCACGAGGTTACGGCCAACGCATCCGAACTACCCGGCGAGACCAATGAATTCGCCCAGGCGCTGGGCTTTGGTAGCCGCAGCCAGTTGCAAAACAATGGCGGCGGCCTTGCCCATCGCCTGCAACCGACGCAAACCGAGTGTGTCGACATGCCCTGGAAGGACTGCGAGGGGCTGATCAACGGCACGCCGGGCGCAAAAAACTGGGTGTTCTGGCACCACTGGCCCGACAGCAAGGTGCATGACGGATCGGGTGCAGGCCAAGGCCTCGACATGCTGACCCGCGATGCCGCCGACCAACTCGGCAGCGATGACTTCTGGGCTTTCGTCGAGCGGCTGGCCACCGGGCGCCGGCTGGTCATCACCTCGGATCACGGCTACGCAGCTACCGGCTACTTCCCGGATGCGGATGGCGAGGTCGGCCAGTTCCTCAAGAAGACCTTCTCCAGCGGACGCAGCACCGCAGGAGCCGGCGACACAGGGCCGTTTGTGCCGCCCGTAGCGCTTCAGATCAACAGCCCGCATGGCGCTCACCTGCTGGCCCTTGGTCGGTGGAAATGGAAGAGCCAGGGCGGATACCCGACGCTGACCCACGGCGGACTCTCACTGCTCGAGGTGCTTTCGCCCTTCGTCGAGCTCACGAAATAAGGATCGCCCGGTATGGCAACAAAAAAAGAACTGCTCGCACAAGAAGTTGCTAAAGCCGTAGGCGCTGGCAAGACGGTCGCGATGGAAACCGTTGATTTCAACGACCCGAACCGCCCCAAGACTTGCTTGGAGGTGGACTTCCCGATCCTGCCCGTCAATCAAGTGGCGATCATTGAAGGCAACGCGGGCAAGCCGATCTACCAGATGTCGAAGTGGTGGGCACGGCGCCGTTCCAGCGTGTTCCGCTCGATGTTGATCGCGGCAGCGACCAAAGCCCCTGAAGACAAATCACATGCCGCCAAGCTGGTCTGGGACAACTACTACGCCAACCACCAGAAGAAAGGCGCGTTCAAGCATTTGAAGGTGGCCGACATCTTCATGGGCGGTGGCACCACGCTGGTGGAAGGCTCCCGCCTCGGCATGCAGATGATCGGCAACGACCTGAATCCAGTCGCATGGTTTGTGGTCAAGCAGGAACTGGCCGATGTCGATCTGGATGACGTGAAGCGCCTGCTAGCCGACATCGAGGCCGAGGTCAAGCCGCAGATCATGCCGTACTACTACTGCGACGGCCCGAACGGTGAGAAAGGCACCTGGACGCACCTGCCGACCAAGAAGGTGATGTCTGCCGACTTCGATCCGCTGAGCCTCACCGCCGAGCAGCGGCGCGAGTACAGCTACGCAGGGCCGGAGATTCTTCACACATTCTTGGCAAAACATGGACCATGTAGCGTCACAGGTTGCGGCCATCGCACCCCCCTGATGACCAGTCCTCTGGTTGCAATCAAAACACTTACCGTCAAGAGCTGGCCGCACAAATGCAGTGGATGCGGTGGACATTTCGACGTTGAGGAAACCAGCGCGCGCATTGCCCCCAATGTTCCGTTGTACGTTGCTCCTGATGAAAGTCCCTTTTCGGTACTTGATCACAAGCGGGGAGTTGTGTGTCCTCACTGCGATCACGCTTCTATGGTGAAGCTAGGTAAGCCAACGAACAAGAAGATCGAATTGTCTCTTGTCATCCATCCTGCTTGGCTGGCTGGAACATCTAAAGCGGATAGCGACGGAAACAATTATGGGGGTGCCGCACAAGACGACGCCGCATCAACGTTGCGATGGAATGCAGAAAGGGCGCGAACGATTCGTCTTGTGGAGGTCCGTGGAGCACTACCTGATGAGGTTACTTGCCCAGAAACGAAGCAGACCTTTCGAACTGGGAAAGGCGGGGGTACTGCAAAGCCTGGCGTATTCGCATGTGCCGCCTGTGGTACGACACAAGATGTTGTATCTGCGATAAGACCAACCGCAAAAACAGCCCAGTTCGCTGCTTATGCAGTACAGGGGTACGCCCCGTCAAATCAGGCAACCGGCAGTTATGGCGGGAAGTTCTATGCACCATTTGACGATTTTTTTGCTAATCAATTTAGTGCGGCTGCCGGGGAGTGGGAGCGGCTAAAAGAGTCGGAGCTCAAAGACTTCTGGCCGCGCTCCGAGATTCCAGAGAGCTTGAGGGCAACCGTTAAAGATGTAATCACAAGCGGTCATGGTTATCGCCACTGGACTGACATGTTCAATCCGAGGCAACTGCTCGTCCATGCGAGGATTTTGCGCGCTATCGTAAGCGTAGGGTCTTACTCATGGGATGTCAGGGAATACGTTTTAGGCGCATTTCAGCAGTACCTTCGAGGCCAGTGCATGTTCTCGTTCTGGCACATCACGAAGGATCATTACGCGCCTGCCCTGTCAAATAGCGACTATCGTCCAAAAATGACTGTTGTAGAAGTTGGTGTCTTTTCGCCAATTGGATATGGCAACTGGTCTTCAGCTACGAAACCTATTCTGGAAGGTGGTGAATGGGCAAAGAACCCTTGGGAACTGGTCCCCGCTACTACATTGGAGAAAGCGCATAGTCATACTGCGAGCCTTATTTCAGGCAAGAGCGAAAAAGTTTACGCAGGTGACCCGGTTCACCCAGGGTCGCTAACGCAAGGATCGTCAACTGATCTACAGCAATACGAAGACGGCACCATAGACCTTGTGATTACCGATCCTCCTTTCGGGGATTTGGTTCAGTATTCCGAGCTCGCCGATTTCTTCTATGTTTGGCTTCGATTGATTCTCAAACAGCGGTACCCGGAAATATTTTCGGGTGAATACACGCCGAAAACCTTAGAGGCGGTTGCGAACAAATTCAGGGAGCCGGAAGATCCTGATGCCTTCTATCAGCGGCTTTTAACGCAATGCTGGAAAGAGGCAAATCGACTGCTCAAGCCGAGTGGCATCCTTGCCTTCACTTTTCACCACAGTGAAGACGAACCGTGGGTGGCCGTTCTTGAGTCTTTATTCGACGCGGGGTATTACCTCGAGGCGACCTACCCGATACGGTCGGACGAAACAAAGGGTGAGAAGGCAGAGTTCGGTGCTCAGAAAATCGAGTACGACATCATCCACGTCTGTAGGAAGCGAACAGAAGAGACCAAACCGGTGAGCTGGGGTCGGATGCGTCGCGAGGTGATGGCCGATGTGCGCCAACTGCAAGCGATGCTCGAAAACCACGCCAAGGAAGGTCTGCCGGCAGCAGACATCCAAGTGATCCGGCGCGGCAAGGCGCTGGAATACTTCTCGCGCCACTACGGCAAGGTCTATGTGGACGAGGGTCGCGCGATCTCCGTCAAGGATGCGCTGGTCGGCATCAACCAGCTGATCGACGAGGACGCCGACAAGGGCAAGGAAGTGCCGCCAGTCAATGCCGAGCCGATGTCGCGGCAGTTCCTGCGCACCTTTGACAGCAAGACCGAAATCGCCCGCGACCAGCTGCAGAAGTTTCTTCGGGGCTCGATAACCACGCCGGATGAGTTCGTGCAGCGTGGCTGGTGCTCGGAGAAGAACAAGGTGTTCACGCTGGTTGATCCGCTCGACTTTGCCCGCGACTGGCAGGGGAAGCACAAGCGCAAGCTCACCTCCGATCTGGACCAGGCGCTGGTGTTGATTGGCGCCTGCTTTGACGGCAGCGGCATCAACGCAGCGGACACATTGAAGAACGACAACTTCAAACCGCACGCAGCGCTGAAGGCGCTGTTGGAATGGCTGGGCCGGCGCGGGGCGACGCAGCAGACCCGTAACGCAGCATCCCGCGCGCTGTCCATCTACAACAACTGGGCCGCCTCGCATCAGCAGCAGGTGCAGCAGATGGCACTGTTCTTCGACGAGGCGTAGCCATGAAGATTCTGCAGGGAGATGTCTGGAAGCGTCGCGGGGTGAGCCTGCTGTGGGGTGGTGAAGCCCTGTCGGTGCTGGCACAACCCCAGCAGGTGGTCTCGATCCGCCAGTTTTTCGCGATGGTCGGCCAATGGCCCGACGATCTGCCCTGCAACGACGGCAATACGCTGGTGGTGGCGGGGCTGGAGGGCTGCGTCGACCTGATGGACCCGATCGAGGGCGAAGCGTGGCTGAAGTCCGACTTGCTGCCAGCGGTGCTCGCTTTCCAGGACGAGTACAGCCTGGAGGCCGCCCTGGTGTTCTGGCTGCCAACGGGCAAGAACCGGGTGAAGATGAACCGCGCCACCGAAGCCTATTCCTGGGTGTGCTCGGCCCCGCACAGCAATCAGCACCTCGACCTCGGGCGCATTCTGTGGGCGGGCGCTGAGGCCGACGTCGGACGCATCATCGACCCTGATTGCACCAACAGCGACCCGGACGGCCCGGGGTGGATCGGCCTGCACCACCCGAGGCTGTCCTGATGGCGGTTGACGAAGTCTTTTCCCCCGGCGAGCGGATCACACATCACGAGTACGGCCAGGGGGTTGTTCTCGACGCAGCACGCGACGGTTATCTGCGCGCATTCTTCGGCGTTGGCGAGCGCCGTGTCCCCGTCGGTTCGATCCGCCGAGAGTTATCGCGCACGGAGCGCATCCTCCGTGCGGTGGACGGTGGCGCGGATCGGGCGCGCAAGGCGTGGCTGTCCTATGAGGCCCATGCGCTGCCAGTGATGGAAAGCGCGTCAGCGCTGACCTCCGCCAAGATCGACTTGCTCCCGCACCAGGTGGTGCTGACCCACCGCATCGCCACCGCGTCGCCACGGCGCTACCTGATCGCCGATGAGGTGGGGCTGGGAAAGACCATCGAAACTGCGCTCATCCTGCGGGAGTTGGCCAGTCGTGGCGAACTCAAGCGAGCGCTGATGGTGGTGCCTGCCGGGCTCGTGAACAACTGGCACCGCGAGCTCAACGAGGTCTTCAATCTCGACTTCGAGGTGTTCGGCTCCGAAGGCGACATCACCGACCGCAAGACCAATGCCTTCGCCAAGCACGACCGCCTGATCGCCAGCATCGACACCCTGAAGCGTCCGGCGCGCATCAAGCGTCTGCTGGATGCACCGCGCTGGGATCTGGTGGTGTTCGACGAAGCCCACCACCTGACCGCATACCGCACCGGCGGCAAGGTCAGAAAGACCGAAAACTACAAGCTGGCCGAGGCGCTGAAGGACCATTCACGTGACCTGATGCTGCTGTCGGCCACCCCGCACCAGGGCAATCACTTCCAGTTCTGGATGCTGGCGCAGCTCCTGAACCCCACGCTGTTTGGCAGCCCCGAAGAGATGCTGGAGAACCGCCACCGTCTCAATACGGTGATGTTCCGCCGCACCAAGGCCGACGCCTGCCAGCCCGATGGTTCGCCGCTGTTTGCGCGGCGCTGGGTGCATACCGAGTCTTTCCTGATGAATCAGGAAGAGCGGCTGTTCTACGAGAAGCTGCGCGAATATCTGGAGGATGGCTTCGACCTCGCCCGCCGTCAGGGCAATCAGGGGCGTGCGCTCGGCTTTTTGATGGCGATCTTCCAGAAGATCGCGGCATCCAGCTTTGCGGCTGTGCGTCGCACGCTCAAGCGCCGCCTGCTGATGCTGACCCTGCACGAGGCGCTGCTGCGCGACAAGGAGCTTGATATTGAAGGCCGTGAGCGCCTGATTGAGGAAGCGCGGGCACTGATTCACGAGGAATTCGGCCTGCCGCAGGACAGCATCGGGCGCAGCGAAGTAGATCGTGTGCTGGCCGATCTCAAGTACCGCTTGGTCAAAAAACTGGATGAGGAGGCGCTGGAAATGGCCTCCGATCCCTACGGCAGCGAATATTCCGCAACGCACGCCGAGGAAGCTGCGTCGGCCGTCGTGGAACTCCACCTGCCCGAGGAGCGCCTGCGCATTGGCGATCTGCTCAAGGTCTTCCCGCAGCAGCGGGAAACCAAGGCGCAGAAGTTGCTCGATGGCCTGGGCTATCTGTGGCGGCAAAATGCCAGCGAGAAGATCGTCATCTTCGCCACCTACCTCGGTACAGTCGATCTGATTGCCCGCGAGATTGAGCAGGCTTATCCCGGCCAGGGCGTGGTGGTGCTGCGCGGCGGTGACCACGGTGCCAAGCTGGCGGCAGAGCGGAAATTCCGTCTGAAAGACGGGCCACGTGTTCTCGTGTGTACAGCAGCTGGCCGCGAAGGATTGAACCTGCAGTTCGCACGCATCCTGTTCAATTTCGATTTGCCGTGGAATCCGATGGATGTGGAACAACGCATCGGGCGCATCCACCGCTATGGACAGAACCACACGGCGCAGGTCTACAACCTTGTCCTGTCCGACACCATCGAAGGGCGAATTTTCCTGATGCTCGACGAGAAGCTAACGGAAATCGCGCGCACCGTGGGCAAGGTCGATGACCAGGGCAACGTTGCCGAAGACCTGCGGGCGCAGATTCTTGGCCAGTTGTCCGAGCGGCTCAATTACGACCGGCTGTACCAGGAAGCGCTCTCTGATCCTGAGTTGAAGCGGACGCAGGTCGAGTTGGAAGCGGCCTTGTCGAATTCCCGCGAGGCGCGACAGGTAGTGTTCGACCTGTTCCAAGACCTCGAAGGCTTCAGCCTCGATGACTACAAGCCGTTCTCCGACGTGTCGTCGAGTCTGGAACGCTTGGTGCGTTTCCTGTCGGCGGCGGTTGCAGATCGCCAGCAGAAGCTGATCAAGGTCGATGACGAGACCTACGACCTCGTGACCGTTGACGGTGCTCGCCGAGCCCGCTTCACGTTGAACCGAGACACCGCCACGAGCCAGGACGATCTGGAGCTGATGGGCTTGGATCACCCGTTGGTACAAGAGGAACTGGGACGTTGGCGCAGCGTGCCGCCGGAGGAAGTCGGTATCGCCGTTTCAGGAGACGTGGACGCGCCCGTGCTGCTCTCCCTCTGGATGGTCGAGGCGTCCGCTGGTAACGGTGAGCGTCGAGTTGTGGTTCAGCCCATTGCCGTCAAGCAGGACGGCACACGGGTTCCAGCGGTGGAGCGGCAGTGCGAGCGATATCTGCAGGCCCCGACGACATCACCGAAGTTCGTGCCAGAGCAACGGCTGGAGCTGTTCGCGCGTGCCGTTGAGCCCACCCTGCAGCGTGAACTGAGGCACAAAGGGGCGGCGAACGGTGATGGCAGCTATTCGGCCGAGTTGATTGGCTACGTCGAAATCGTTGGGGAGTGAACAAGGGGGCAGGAAAAATTGGCAACGACAATAAAGCAGAGTTTTTTGGGGTTTAAGGCCAACCTTGAGATAACGGGCCTTCAGCAGCAGACGGTGTCGACACGTCAGCAAAATGTCCGTGATGCTGTTGCGGCCGATCTAAATGTGCTCGATTCATTTTTGACTGGGTCTTATCGGCGGAGCACCATGATCGCCCCTCTCAGCGATGCTGATATCGATATCTTTGTTATGCTGGATTCGTCTTATTTCCAGCAAGGTGGGCAAGCCGCACTGCTCGACAAGGTAAAAGCGACGCTCAAGAAGGAATATCCAAAAACGCCAAAGATCAGCAGAAATGGTCAGGCCGTGACAATCACATTCAGTGACTTTGTTGTGGACGTGGTTCCTTCGTTTTTTCGACAGGGGGGCGGTTTTCTGATTCCCGATTCGGTTAACGCACGTTGGGTATCTACCGATCCGAAGAAACACGTGGAAATTTGGTCGACTGCAAACTCAAATCATAACGGTGATCTCGTTCCTCTGATCAAGATGGTGAAGGCATGGAACCGACAGCACAGCTCCTTGCTTCGTTCCTTTCATCTGGAAGCAATGATTTTAGAAATTCTGACCAATGTGACGATTAACGACTTTTCATCCGGAGCTCGATTCGTCTTCGATAAGGCGAGACAGGCCGTCAAGGGTGCTATGTATGACCCCGCCGGCTATGGAGGGAACTTGGCCGATTACCTCAATACGCAGCAGAAGATCGACGATGTTGTGAGCAGACTGGAGACCGCATATACCCGCGCAGTCGATGCCGAAAGCCTTGAGAAACAAGGTAAGACATCAGCAGCAGTCGATAAGTGGCGCTTGATCTTCGGTGATTATTTTCCTGCCTATGGATAACCAACCCACGAAAATTGACCCGATTCGGACTCGCTACTACCGTCCCCTGGAGTTAGCGGATGCTTGCTCGGACTGGCTATTTTTAGCAGTGGCTGCGTTGTCGATTTCAGCGTTGGCTGTCGAGCGAACGAGAACCCCCGAGCTTTACGACCTAGTGCAGGGGTCGTTCGTCATTGGTGTGCTGACGTTGTTTTTTCTGGGCATCGGGGTACGTCTTTATTGGACCCCGCGCGCTGAAGACAAACGGCGGCAGGATTTACTTTCGAACTCCTTCGCGATCGCAATCACGCATGAGCAAACCGCTGGCTATTACAACAACGACCAGGCCAACCCACTTCGGAGGCTTTGTGCATCACTGCTTGAGAACAGCTTCTTCAGCAAGAACGTTGCCTTGAAAATGGCTCACGGTGAGCGAATCAGAATTGCCGTGTACGGGACAGTGTGGATTGTCGCACTGTTGAACCGGAACACTGATCTTGCTCTTGGCGCGGCGATGGCTCAGGCCGTTTTCAGCGAACAAATTGTCTCACGTTGGATTCGTCTGGAATGGCTCAGAATGCGTTTCGAGCGAATCTATGATGACCTGTACCGACTTGTTCAAACAACGACAAATTTCAACAAAGACGAAATTCGTGTTCGCGTGATCGAGGCATTTGGCGACTATGAAACTGGCAAGGGTTATGGTGGCATTACCTTGTCCGCAAAAATATTTGAGCGCCTAAACCCGTCGCTTTCAGTGGAATGGGCAGAGATTCGGAAAACGCTAAACCTTTAGACTTCTGCAGTAGATTTGATTCTGCGATGCGCCGAGCCATCAAGCCCGGCAACACCTTCCCTCCGCCGAAAACGCCACCGGCGTAGCTCGTGCGCTGCACTGGCCCAGTCCCGCTGATTGATCCGTCTGCGCAGCGCCGAAGTCTGCAGCCGCCTAGCTCCAGGGTTGTACTCCCTTCTTAGCTGACTTTCGCCGGAGCAGGTTTTCTCACGTTCGCGGCGACCTCAAACTTGCGATGTCTAAAGCGGTGCCTGATCGGTGCCGCTTCGAGCCTTGACGATAGGCCAATTCTGATTCGCGGGTACCGCGCTGAAGGCACATCTAAATGGACTGAATCGACTAATCCACATGAGGGGGTGTGGCATGGTGCCGACCGGCGTGCTGACTGGCCAGATCATGATGGTTTTTGCCATCGTATTACTGGGGATATGGAGTGCCACCCAGTGGACGGCGGCTGCACTGGGATACCAGATGCGCCTCGGTGCGCCGTGGTTTGACCTGCTCGGTATGCCGGTCTATCACCCGTGGCGGCTGTTCGAGTGGTGGTACTTCTTCGATGCCTACGCGCCCGACATTTTCCTGCGCGGCGGTGCCATCGCAGCGTGCAGCGGCTTCGCCAGCGCCATTGCGGCCATCGCCATGTCGGTGTGGCGCGCGCGGCAATCCAAGCTGGTCACGACCTACGGTTCGGCACGCTGGGCACTCCCGGCTGAAATCCATCGTTCCGGCCTGACCGGACCCGTCGGGGTTTTCCTTGGCCGCAAGGACGGCGACTACCTGCGCCATGAAGGCCCCGAGCATGTGATGGCCTTCGCGCCCACCCGCTCCGGCAAGGGCGTCGGCCTGGTGGTGCCCACGCTACTTTCATGGCCTGGCTCCGCCGTGATCCACGACATCAAGGGCGAGAACTGGAACTTGACCGCCGGGTGGCGTTCGCGTTTCTCGCATTGCCTGTTGTTCAACCCGACCGATGCGAAATCGGCCGCCTACAACCCGCTGCTCGAAGTACGGCGCGGCATGCACGAAGTTCGTGACGTGCAGAACATCGCCGACATCCTTGTCGACCCCGAAGGCGCGCTGGAGCGGCGCAACCATTGGGAGAAAACCTCGCATGCCCTGCTGGTCGGCGCGATCCTGCATGTGCTCTACGCCAGGGAGGACAAGACGCTGCGCGGCGTCGCCAACTTCCTGTCCGACCCGGCCTCACCCTTCGAGCTGACGCTGCATCGGATGATGACCACAACCCATCTCGGCGATGCACCTCATCCCGTGGTCGCATCAGCCGCACGCGAGGTGCTCAACAAAAGCGAAAACGAGCGCTCGGGTGTGCTGTCCACCGCAATGAGCTTCCTGGGCCTGTATCGCGACCCCACGGTGGCCGAAGTGACCTCGCGCTGCGACTGGCGCATCGCCGACCTGATCGATGCCGATTCTCCCGTGTCGCTGTACCTGGTGGTGCCGCCCTCTGACATCAGCCGCACCAAGCCGCTGATCCGTTTGATCCTCAACCAGATCGGGCGACGCCTGACCGAATCGCTCGACGGCAGCGACGGCATTGCCCGGCGCCACAAACTCCTGCTGATGCTTGACGAGTTTCCGGCTCTGGGTCGGCTGGACTTCTTCGAGTCGGCTCTGGCCTTCATGGCGGGCTACGGACTGCGCGCCTTCCTGATCGCGCAATCCCTCAACCAGATCGACAAGGCCTACGGTCAGAACCATTCCATCCTCGATAACTGCCACGTGCGCATCACGTTCGCCACCAATGACGAACGCACCGCCAAGCGCATTTCCGAGGCCCTGGGCACGGCCACCGAATTGCGTGCACAGCGCAACTACGCGGGCCACCGGTTGGCCCCATGGCTCGGACACCTGATGGTTTCGCGCCAGGAAACTGCACGGCCACTGCTCACGCCCGGCGAGGTGATGCAGTTGCCGCCCGACGACGAAGTGGTGATGGTCTCCGGCCATCCACCCATCAAGGCCCAGAAGATTCGCTACTACCTGGATGCGAATTTCAAGACGCGCATTCAGGCACCACCGCAATTGCTGCATGGGCACTATGCCGATGTGCCGGCACCACGGCCCGACGACTGGACCAGACTGGCGATCCCCGCCGCGCCGATTCTTGGTCTGGTTCCCCCCGCACACGGTGAAGCCATCGACGATGGCGGTCACCAGCAGCAGCCGGAACTGACCGAACTCGCGTTCATGCCGGAACCCGAACACGCGGTGGACGATCTGGGCCTGCTCGATGACGACGACCTGCCGCCACCCCTGCCCGCCCGGCTCGATCCGCGCCTGCAACGCACCGCGCGGCTGGCCGCCCTCGACCCTGACGATGGAATTGCGCTATGAGCCGTACCCGTCTGAATCTCTTCATCGAACCCGAGCACGCCCGGCGGCTCGACGAGCTGGCGACCATGAAGGGCTTGTCCAAGTCCTCCATCATCGCCGCCGCGCTGGCCTCTTTCCTGTCGCCCGACTCCGGCGATCAGCGCGAAGCGGCTATCGCCAAGCGGTTGGATCGCTTGTCGCGCCAGATCGACAAGCTGGAGCGGGACCAGAACATCCTGATCGAGACGCTAGCGCTCTACGTGCGCTACTTCCTGACCGTCAGCACCCCCGTGCCGGAAGCGCGTCAGGAAGCGGCACGCGCCCAGGGCCGCGCACGCTTCGAGCAGTTCATCGAACAACTCGGACGGCACCTGCTGCGCGGACGCAGTCTGGTCAAGGATGTGGTCGAAGAAATTCAGCCCGATCAGAGCCAGTTCTTCGGCTTGCAGGAGAACGCCAACACCGTGTCGTCAACAGACGAACCGGGAGCACTGTCATGAGCGGCGCGGCGCACGATCATGGCTTGTCGGCCTCGCTGGCGCTGGAGCGCCGCGTACTCATGCTGCGCACGGCGATGGGGCCGGACATCGCCAAGGCTTTGAACGATCCCGACGTGGTGGAAGTCATGCTGAATCCCGACGGCTCACTCTGGGTGGATCGGCTTGGCAGCGGCCGCGAACCGCTGGGTGTCAGCCTCACGCCCGCCGATGGCGAACGCATCATTCGCCTGGTCGCCGCCCACGTGGGCGCCGAGGTGCATGCGGGCAAGCCGCTATTGTCCGCCGAGCTGCCGGAGACCGGCGAACGTTTCGAGGGCGCGCTGCCACCGGTGACGCCGGGACCGGTCTTCGCGCTGCGCAAGCGCGCGGTCGGCTTGATCCGGCTCGACGCCTACGTGGCCGACGGCATCCTGACCGAGGCTCAGGCGGAATTCCTGCGTAACGCGGTGCGCGAGCGCCAGAACATCCTGATCGCGGGCGGCACCAGCACCGGCAAGACCACGCTGGCGAACGCCCTGCTGGACGAGGTCGGGGCCACCGGCGACCGCGTGATCGTGCTCGAAGACACGGTGGAGCTGCAATGCACGGCACGCGACCACGTACCGCTGCGCACTCGTGCGGGCGTCGTGACCATGGCCGAGCTGGTGCGCTCGACCCTGCGGCTACGGCCAGACCGCATCGTCGTCGGTGAAGTGCGCGGCGCCGAAGCGCTGGACTTGCTCAAGGCCTGGGGCACTGGCCACCCGGGCGGCATCGCCACCGTCCATGCCGGTTCCGCTGCGGGCGCGCTGCTGCGGCTGGAACAACTGATCCTCGAAGTCGCCGTGACCCCGCCACGCGCCCTGATCGCGGAAGCGGTCAACGTCATCGTCTACATCGCCGGGCGCGGCCATGCGCGCCGCGTGCAGGAAATCGCCCGTGTCACTGGCTTCGACAACCACGGCTACCAGCTCAGCGCCGAGCTGATGCCTTGCGTCCCTTTGTTTTCATCAACTCCCGGAGAACCGTCATGACGACTTCACGTATTTCCGTAAAACCTGCCCTGCAATTCGTGGCTCTCGCCGCGCTGCTACTGGCCATCGCCATTCCCGCGCATGCAGCAGGCTCGAACATGCCCTGGGAGGCACCGCTGCAATCGGTGCTGGATTCGATCCAGGGACCGGTGGCCCGCATCATCGCGGTGATCATCATCATTGCCACCGGATTGACGCTGGCATTCGGCGACACCAGCGGCGGCTTCCGCAAGCTGGTGCAGATCGTCTTCGGTCTGTCGATCGCGTTCGCCGCGTCATCGTTCTTCCTGACCTTCTTCAGCTTCAGCGGCGGAGCGGTGATCGCATGAACGCGCTGCCTGCTGACGCACCCGGCTTCGAAGTGCCGCTGCACCGTTCGTTGACCGAACCCATTTTACTGGGTGGAGCACCGCGCACCGTGGCGATTGCCAACGGGACGCTGGCCGCCGCCGTGGGGCTCGGACTGCAACTCTGGCTGCCCGGCATGGTGCTGTGGATTCTCGGACACTCGCTGGCAGTGTGGGGCGCGAGACTGGATGCGCAGTTCATGGCGGTCTTCGCGCGGCACATCAAGCACCGGCAGCTTCTGGACGTGTGAGGACGATCCCATGATGCACCTCGCCGAATATCGCAAGCGCCCCGCGCTGTTGGCCGACTGGCTACCCTGGGCGGGACTGGTCGCGCCGGGCGTCGTGCTCAACAAGGACGGCTCGTTCCAGCGCACGGCAAGCTTTCGCGGGCCTGATTTGGACAGCGCGACGCAGGGTGAACTGGTTGCGACCTCTGCGCGGTTGAATAACGCACTGCGTCGGCTTGGATCGGGTTGGGCTTTGTTCGTGGAAGCCGAGCGACGCATAGCCGCTAACTATCCGGAGTCGGTGTTCCCCGAGCCGCTGTCCTGGCTGGTCGATGAAGAACGCAGGGCGGCTTTCGAGGAAGCCGAAAGCCACTTCGAGAGCGCCTATCACCTGACGCTGCTGTACCTGCCGCCCGAGGAATCGACGGCGCGCGCCGCGAAGCTGCTGTATGAGAACAGCAAGGTCGAAGGCGTGGACTGGCGCGAACGGCTGGAGGGCTTCGTGTCGGAGACCGAACGCTTCTTCGGCCTGCTTGAAGGGGTGATGCCGGAGATCGCGTGGCTCGACGATGGCCAGACGCTGACCTATCTGCACGCTTGCGTATCCACCCGTCGGCATCCGGTGGCCGTGCCCGAGGTGCCGATGCACCTCGATGCGCTGCTGGCTGATGAGCCATTGACGGGCGGCCTCGCACCGATGCTCGGGAGCCAGCACCTGCGCGTGGTGTCGGTGCGCGGCTTTCCGACTTCGACCTGGCCTGGTTTGCTTGACGACCTCAACCGCCTGGGCTTTGCCTACCGCTGGAGCACACGCTTTCTGTGCCTTGATAAAGCCGAGGCTGAGCGCGAGCTGGGACGTTTGCGCCGCCAGTGGTTCGCCAAGCGCAAGAACATCGCAGCGCTGCTGCGTGAGACGATCTTCCAGCAGGAAAGCCCGCTGGTCGACTCCGATGCGTCGAACAAGGCAGCGGACGCCGACGCCGCCTTGCAGGAATTGGGCAGCGATCAGGTTTCGTTCGGCTACGTCACCGCCACCGTGACGGTGCTCGATTCCGATGCGACCGCCGCCGACGAAAAGTTGCACGCGGTGGAGCGGACGATCCAGGGCCGTGGCTTCGTGACGATCCCCGAGACCTTGAACGCGGTCGATGCCTGGCTGTCGTCGATTCCGGGACACGCCTACGCCAACGTGCGTCAGCCCATCGTCTCGACGCTGAACCTCGCGCACATGATGCCGGTGTCGGCGGTGTGGGCCGGACAAGAGCGCAATACACATCTCGACGGCCCACCACTGATCGTGACACGCACCGATGGCGCGACACCGTTCCGGCTGGTCACACACATCGGCGACGTGGGCAACACGCTGGTGGTCGGCCCCATCGGCATGGGCAAGTCGGTGCTGCTCGCGACGCTGGCAATGCAGTTCCGCCGCTATGCCGGATCGCGCATCTTCGCGTTTGACATGGGGCGCTCCATTCGCGCCACCGTGCTTGGGCTGGGTGGCGAGCATTACGACCTGGGCGCGGACGGCGCCATCGCCTTCCAGCCGCTGGCCCGTATCGACCAAGAGGGTTATCGCGCCTGGGCGGCGGATTGGGTCCAAGGCCTTTTGATTCACGAAGGCGTGGTTATCGGGCCGGCCGAGAAGGAGTCTGTGTGGTCGGCACTGAACAGTCTCGCCAGCGCGCCGCTCGGTCAGCGCACCCTGACCGGCTTGTCGGTACTGCTGCAATCGAACGCACTGCGCCAGGCGCTGCAACCCTATGTGCTGGACGGTGCGCACGGCAAGCTGCTCGATGCCGACCATGACCGGCTCGGTTTCGCCGACATGCAGGCGTTCGAGATGGAAGAACTGATGCACAGCAAAGCGGCGGCGCTGGCGGTACTGCGCTACCTGTTCGCGCGCTTCGAGGAACGACTCGACGGTGCTCCGACACTGCTGATCCTCGATGAAGCCTGGCTGTTCCTCGACGACCCGGTGTTCGCCGCGCGCATCCGGCAGTGGTTGAAGACGCTGCGCAAGAAGAACGTGTCGGTGATCTTCGCCACGCAATCGCTGGCGGACATCAAGGATTCCAGTATTGCGCCGGCCATCGTCGAGAGCTGTGTGAGCCGTATCTTCCTGCCCAACCCGCAGGCGACCGAGCCGCAGATTCGCGTCATCTACGAGAGCTTTGGCCTCAATGCGCGACAGATCGAGATCGTGGCGACCGCCCAGCCCAAGCGCGACTACTACTACCAGTCGCGGCTCGGCAACCGCATCTTCGACCTCGGACTCGGGCCGGTGACGCTGGCATTCGCTGGCGCAGCCAAGCCAGAAGACCAGCGCGCCATCGACGCCGTTTCCGCGTCGGTGCCGCCCGCGGATTTCGCGGCCGCCTGGCTGCGCCATCGCGGCCTCGACTGGGCCGCCGATCTGATCCCGTCGTTCCCCTTCACTCCCCAGGAGAAGCAGCCATGAAGAACATCTTGCTTGCCATCGTCGCCGCCGTACTCATGACCGTGATGCCCTCGGTACAGGCGACGGTGGTGGTCATCGATCCGGCCAACTTGATTCAGAACATTCTGACAGCTGCCCGTACTCTGCAGCAGATCAACAACCAGATCCAGCAACTGCAGAACGAAGCGCAGATGCTGACCAACCAGGCGAAGAACCTGACCAGTCTCCCCTTCAGCGCGCTCAATCAACTGCAATCTGCGCTGTCCGCGACGAACCAGCTGCTGCAGCAGGCGCAGGGGCTGTCATTGAATCTGACGCAAATGGAGACCCAGTTTGCGCAGCTCTATCCCGCTGCCTACACCGCCTCCGCCTCGGGTAGCCAGATGGCCATCGATGCGCGCACACGCTGGCACAACTCGTTGGAGGCGCTGCGCACCGCGACCAAGGTGCAGTCGCAAGCGGTACAGAATTTCGCGTCCGACGAGCAGACCTTGACCGATCTGGTGAACCGCAGCCAGTCGGCGGTCGGCGCGTTGCAAGCCACGCAGGCGACGAACCAGTTGCTGGCCCTGCAGGCCCGGCAGGCGATCCAGGCGCAGCAGCTGCAGATCACCCAAGATCGTGCTATCGCCCTGGAACAGGCACGGCAGGTCGCAGTGCAGGAGCGTGCCCGTGAAGTGCGCCGCCGCTTCCAGGGCGAGGGAACGCCCTACACGCCATACAGCGTCAACTATTACGGCAATTGAGAAAACGTGATTATGAAAACCCTCCTGACCACCATCGCCTGCACCATGCTGCTCGCCGCATGCAACAAACCGGAACCCGCCGAGTCCGTCGAATCGCTGATGGCGAATCCCGAGCGCCTGAAGGAAGTCCACGCGCAGTGCAAGGCCGACCACGCCAAGGTGGGGGATGCCCTGTGCAACAGGGCTGCCGAAGCCACGCGGCGGCGCTTCATGGGCAACGGCACGCCGTACACGCCCGCGCCACCGGCTGCACCGAAAGACTGAGCCATGAACGATCTGTCGGTCATCGACCACTTCCTCGCTGTCTTCTCGCATTACATCGACTCGGGTTTCGGCCTGCTGCATGGCGAGGTGGCGTTCCTCACCGCAACGCTGGTAGTGATCGACATGACGCTGGCCGGGCTGTTCTGGGCCATGGGCGGCGAGGACGTAATCGGCAAGCTGATCAAGAAGACGCTGTATGTCGGTGCGTTCGCGTTCATCATCGGCAACTTCAACAACCTGGCCGGCATCCTGTTCCACTCTTTTGCCGGACTCGGGCTGGTGGCGTCGGGTTCCACGCTGACGCAGGCGCAGTTCCTGCAGCCCGGCCACCTGGCCAAGGTCGGCGTCGATGCGGCACAGCCGATCATGGCGCAGATCAGCGACCTGACGGGCTTCCCCGAGGTCTTCGCGAACCTCGATGTCATCGCCGTACTGTTTCTCGCCTGGCTGGTGGTGATCGTCAGCTTCTTCGTGCTCGCGGTGCAGCTCTTCGTCACGCTGATCGAATTCAAGCTGACCACGCTCGCAGGTTTCGTACTGGTGCCGTTTGCGTTGTGGAACAAGACCGCGTTCCTGGCCGAGCGGGTGCTGGGCAACGTGGTGTCATCGGGCATCAAGGTGCTGGTGCTGGCGGTGATCGTCGGCATCGGCACGGGACTGTTTGCACAGTTCCTGACCCCGCCCAACACTGAGCCATCCATCGACCTGGCGTTGACCATCATGCTCGCCTCACTGGCGATGCTGGGACTGGGGATCTTCGGGCCGGGGATTGCCACCGGGCTGGTGTCCGGCGCACCGCAGCTCGGTGCGGGTGCGGCGGCCGGCACGGCGCTGGGTGCGGCGGGTTTGGCGGTAGCTGGAGGCGCAGCTATCGCCACGGGCGGTGCAGCAGTGGCGGCGGGTGCGCGCATGGCGCCGGGTGCCGCACGCGCGGCCATAGGCGGAGCAGCGTCGGCCGGGCGTGCGAGCAGCGCTATGGCAAGCGGCGCGAAAACCGCTTACCAGGCCGGGGCTGCCGCATCGGGTGGCGGTGGTGTTCGTGCTGCAGGTGCAGGCCTTGCCAATGTGGCCAAAAGCGGCGCCGGTGCTGTCGGCCAGCGCGTCGCAGCCGGTGCAAAGGCGGTCAAGGATCGCGTCGCGACCTTCGTCGCTGACGCTGCTGCGCCTGCGGCGGCAGCCAGTTCCACTGAATCAGCCGATGCAGCCGAAGCCAGGCCCCCTGCGGCAGAACCCGCCTGGGCCAAACAAATGCGCCGCAAACAGCAGGTGAGCCATGCGGCCACGACGGCGGCTCACACCCTGCGCTCGGGCGATCACGGCGGCGGGGGTGCCAGCCCGAGCCTGCGCGACGATTCGAACCACTAAAGATAGAAATTACCGGAGATCAGTTCATGCGATTCAAACGACCCCAGGTGAAGTACTCGGACACACCCGAGCCCGTCACCCCCTACCAAGCCGCCGCGCAGGTCTGGGACCAGCGCATCGGCAGTGCGCGCGTGCAGGCGAAGAACTGGCGGCTGATGGCCTTCGGCTGTCTGTCGCTCGCCTTGCTGATGGCGGGTGGCCTGGTGTGGCGCTCGGCGCAATCCATCGTCACGCCCTATGTGGTCGAGGTGACTACAGGCGGTCAGGTGCGTGCGGTCGGTGAAGCGGCCACGCCATACAAGCCCAACGATGCGCAGATCGCCTACCACCTGGCGCGCTTTCTTACCGACGTGCGCTCGCTGTCGATCGACCCCATCGTCGTGCGGCAGAACTGGCTCGAAGCCTACGACTACACCACCGACACGGGCGCGGCAATGT
>Ga0209958_1001158_pt1 | contig 23635 bp, 15 predicted proteins | sample ThiBio_inoc_plan_FD_183942 | JGI IMG/M metagenome (GOLD analysis project Ga0209958, IMG submission 183942) | Wastewater bioreactor microbial communities from Cape Town, South Africa - Thiocy_inoc_plan (SPAdes) | ecosystem: Engineered > Bioremediation > Thiocyanate > Unclassified | place: South... | reverse complement strand
TCGGAGTTCTTCGACTTCTTCGTCTATGCGATCGCCTCGGTGATCGTGTTCCCGCGGCTCGTGTTCCCGCACCTCGATCCGCTCGCCGGCACGCTCGCCTCCTTCGCGATCTTCGCCCTCGCCTTCGTGGCACGGCCTGCGGGTTCTTTTGCATTCATGGCGCTCGACCGGGCCTTTGGCCGCGGCGTCAAGCTGACGGTGGCCCTGTTCCTGCTGGGCGGTTCCACGGCGGCGATTGCCTTCCTGCCGGGCTATGCGACCCTGGGCACGGCTTCGATCTGGCTGCTCGCGCTCTTCCGCATGGGGCAGGGCTTTGCCTTGGGCGGCACGTGGGACGGGCTGGCTTCGCTGCTGGCGCTCAACGCACCGGAGGAAAGGCGCGGATGGTATGCGATGATTCCGCAGCTTGGCGCTCCGCTGGGTCTGATCGTGGCCAGCCTGCTTTTCGCCTTCTTCACTGCCACTCTTCCGGCCGAGGATTTCCTTGAATGGGGCTGGCGCTTCCCCTTCTTCGTCGCTTTCGCAATCAACGTGGTGGCCCTGTTCGCGCGTCTGCGCATCGTGGTGACGCCGGAATTCCGCCGCCTATTCGAAACGCGCGACTTGCAGCCGGAAAGCCCGCTCGCCACTTTGCGGACCGAATGGAAGACCATCGTGATAGGCGCTTTCGCCCCGCTGGCCAGCTTTGCGCTGTTTCACATGGTCACCGTTTTCCCGCTGTCATGGGTATTCCTGTTCACGGAGGAAACGCCCACCCGCTTCCTGTTAATCGAAAGCGCGGCTGCGGCATTCGGTGTGGCGGCCATCATCATCTCCGGCCTGCTGGCCGACCGGATCGGTCGCCGCCGTGTGCTGGGCTATTCGGCGCTGGCCATCGCGATCTTCAGCGGCTTTGCGCCCCAACTTCTGGACTTAGGCGAAGGCGGCGAAATCGCCTTCATGCTGACCGGCTTCATCATTCTGGGCCTGGCATTCGGCCAGTCTTCGGGCGCGGTCTCGGCGAATTTCGCCAATCGCCACCGTTACACCGCCTCGGCGATGACAAGCGACCTTGCCTGGCTGTTCGGCGCCGGCTTCGCTCCCCTCGTCGCCCTGTGGCTCTCCGCCAATCTGGGGCTGCTCGCATCGGGCGCCTATCTATTGTCAGGCGCGCTCGCCACGCTGGTTGCACTGTGGCTCAACAGTGAGCTGGGCAAGAACCGCTGATGCGGCTTTTGCCCGGCCAGCCGGAAACTTGACTCAGGTCATGGAGACTGCTGGCATGGGCATACATGAGATGGAAATGACCATGCGCATCGATCTGCCTGTGCCCACTCACTCTGCATGAGCGGACTTCGCGCCTTTCTTGCGGGGCATCGCACCTTGGCCATTGTCATGGTCCTGGCCGCGCTGTGCATGAAGGCACTGGTTCCTGCAGGCTTCATGCTCGGCCAGAATTCCCGGGTACTTACGATCGAGATCTGCAGCGACAGCCTTGGCCATCCTGTAACAGCCCAACTCGTGATCCCGATGAAGGGCGGCCATGAAGGCGAAAAGGGCAAGGGCGAATGTTCTTTCTCCTCGCTGGGTATGGCGTCCCTTACCGGAGCCAATCCGGCGCTGCTGGCGCTTGCGCTGGCCTTTATCCTTGCCTTGGGCTTCACCACCCTGCCCGCTTCGCCTGTCCGGCGATTTCATCACGCCCAGCCGCCCTTACGCGGCCCACCTGCTCCCGGCTGACGATCCGCACCGAATTCACGGACCGGCCGGTCTGAACGCGCACCGGCCAAGCCGGAGCATCCATCCATGTATGAAGTACTCAAGTGTCGCGAGACTGAGCCGCGGGCAATTGCGGCCGTTGCCCAACTGCGCAGGTGCTAGGCAATGGGCATTCTCACCCTGAGCGACCATAGGGCGACACAATTTCGTCGCCTGCGCCGTCGCACCTGGCTGCTGATCGCGGCCTGCCTGCTCGCCCGCGCGGCCGATGCCGCCTTCGGGCTCAACCTCATCGAACACAGCCAGCCGGCCGCCGAACCGGCTTCGCCAAGCTGCCCGATTTCAAAGGAACCCCTGCTATGATTATCGCCAATCCCAAGACGCTGCTCGGCGGCATGGCCATTGGCCTTATTGCCAGCGCCGCACTGGCCCATGGCTACAAGGCCGGCGATCTCTCGATAGAGCACCCCTGGTCCCGCGAGACCGCCCCCGGCCAGACTTCCGGCGGCGGCTTCATGATGGTGCTCAACAACGGCACACAGCCAGACAAACTGATGTCGGCGACGAGCCCCCTCGCGGCTGAAGTACAGCTGCATTCGTCCAGCGTGGAAGGCGGCGTAATGCGCATGCGGCGCGTGGAAGGGGGGATCGTCATCCCGGCCAAGGGCAGGCTGGAACTCAAGCCCGGTTCCTATCACATCATGTTCATTGGCCTGAAGCAGCCGCTGCGCAAGGGCCAGCAGGTGCCGGTCACGCTGAAGTTCCAGCGCGCCGGGAAGGTCGACGTGAAGTTCACAATTCAGCCCATCGGCTCTACCGGCCCGATGGAAGACGCTCACGCGGGACATTGATCCGTGTGAGTAAATGGCCCCGACGCGCCTCATCGGGCAGTCGGGGCCATGACTTGCCGTTTAAGAGCTCCACCCACCGCCAAGGGCGCGGAACAAATCGATCTGGCGGCGCGAGACCTGCGCATCCTGATCGGCCAGAGCGGCTTCCGTTTCGGCATAGGTGCGCTGGACATCCAGAACGCGCAGCGAGTCCACGGTTCCTTCGCGCAATTGCGCATCGGTTATGTCCGCGGCGCGTTTCGCCTGATCCCGCGCGGATTGGAGCGAGCGGCGGCGCTCAAGCGAATGAGCATAGCCGGAAAGCGCCGTTTCCGTTTCCTCCAGCGCGCCCAGAACAGCCCCGTCGAACTCCGCCAGCCGAGCGTGCGAATCCGCCTCGGCAGCAGCGATCCGCGCCCGGATGGGCTCCTGATTGGGGAAGGTCCAGCTCAGCAGAGGCCCCAGCAGCCAACGCAGCGGCCCACCGCTGAAGATGTCGCCAATATCGGAACCGGTCGATCCGATCGAACCACCCAGAGTGATGCGCGGATAAAGGTCCGCCGTGGCGACACCAATGCGCGCGGTAGAGGCTGCAAGGCGGTTCTCTGCCGCGCGAATGTCCGGGCGGCGGGCCAGCAGCGCTGCACCGTCACCCACTGGTATCGGCCGATTGATCTCAAGGCTGACGGCCCGGGCCGAGGCAATCTCCGGCAGTTCTGCAGGAGGCCTGCCCGTGAGCGTAGCAAGGCGGAACAGCGCGGCCTGCCTCTCAGCCTCGATCAGCGGGATCTCCGCCGCACGCTGATCGCGCAGGGCGGAAATCTGAGCCACGTCGAGCCCCGTGGCGAGGCCTGCTTCGTAGCGCTTGCTGGTCAGTTCCAGCGAACGATCCAACAAGCCAACGATCCGCCGCGCAACAGCCAGCCGGGCGCCGCCCGAAGCGGCATCGGCATAGGCACGGGTCGTGTCCGCCACCACGATCACTCGCACGGCATCGGCATCGGCCTGCGCCGCCTGCACATCGCCGCGAGCGGCTTCGATATCGCGCCCTACCCGGCCGAACAAGTCGAGTTCATATCCGACCTCCAGCCCGGCATCTATCGTCCAGCTTTCCCGGTCAGCGTCTGCGGCCCGCTGCGATTCCGGCAGGCGACCATAGGTTGCACCGGCTCCGATAGTGCCCTGCGGCAACCGCCCGGCACGCGATCCGCGCAGGCCCGCCCGCGCCTTCTCGATGTTGGCGAGGGCAACGCGAATATCGGTATTGGATGCGAGCGCATCGGAAACGAGCCCGTCAAGCACAGGATCGTCATAGAGCTTCCACCAGTCCTTCGCCGCCTCTTCGGCACTGAAAGCCGGATTGGCAGCGGAAAGTAACGGGCCGGACGTCGTCTGGGGTGGGACGGGTGCGACGAAGTCCGGCCCGACCGCGCATGCGCTGAGCGCAAGCGCGGATAGCGAAGCCATGAGAGCACGAGTGGATGGCATGGGCTGATCCTATTCTGCAGGTTGCAGTGCGTGGTCGGGCGCGCCGTCATCGGCGTCCGGGCGGCGGCGCAGGCGCGCCAGCCGGTCTCCCAGATTGCGGCAGACCACATAGAAGGTTGGAGTGAACAGCAGGCCGAAGCCGGTGACGCCGGCCATGCCGAAGAACACGGCAGTGCCCAGCGCCTGGCGCAATTCGGCCCCGGCGCCCGTCGCGATCACCAGCGGCAATGTGCCGAGGATGAAGGCGAAACTGGTCATCAGGATCGGACGCAGGCGCTGCTCGGCGGCATGAACCGCTGCTTCCGCCGGGCTATATCCGTGATGCTCCTCACCCTGCCGAGCGAATTCCACGATCAGGATCGCGTTCTTCGCCGCCAGCGCAATCAACACCACAAGCCCGATCTGGGTAAGGACGTTATTGTCCATTCCCATGGCATTGATGCCCAGCATGGCCGCCAGCAGACACATCGGCACGATCAGGATGATCGCCAGCGGCATGACCAGGCTTTCATACTGCGCGGCCAGCACCAGGAAGACGAACAGCACCGCCATGGCGAAGACCAGACCCGCTGTATTGCCCGCAAACTTCTGCTGATAGGCAATGCCCGTCCATTCGTGGGAGAAGCCGCGCGGAAGCTCGGCCTGGGCCAGCGCTTCCATCGTGTCGAGCGAATGACCCGAGGCATAGCCCGGCGCAGTATCGCCATCGATTGCCACGGCAGGCGCCAGATTATAGCGCGTGACGCGATAGGGCCCGGCCTTGTCCTCGAAGGTCGCGACCGCGCCGAGCGGCACCATCGCCCCGTTGTCGGACCGTGTCTGCAGGTTGGCAATATCGGCCGTGCTCTGGCGGAAGGCTTCATCCGCCTGGGCCGTGACGCGATAGGTCCGCCCCAGAAGGTTGAAATCATTCACGAAAGCCGAGCCGAGATAGACCTGCAGCGTTTCAAATACCCGCTCTGCCGGCACGCCCAGCATCTCCGCCTTCTTGCGGTCGATATCGGCATAGACGCGGGGCGTAGCCGTATCGAAGAAGGTGTAGACGCCCGAGAAGCCCGGTGTCTGGTTGGCCTTGGCAATCAGGGCATTGGAAACCTGCTCCAGCGCCTTGTATCCCTGACCATCGCGATCCTCGACCATCAGGCGGAAGCCGCCTGCGGAGCCGATGCCGCGAATGAGCGGCGGCTTGACGATCATCAGCCGTGCTTCGGAGATATCCGCCGTCGCTTTACGAGCTTCCTCCATCAGCTTGTCGATGGTCTGGCCATGCTTTGCGCGCTCCTCGAAATCGTCGAGCACCCAATAGGCGGCGGCGGAGCTGGCGTTGCGGGTTTCCGAAGCGCCGTCAAAACCGGAGAGCATCACCGAATTGTTGATGCCGGGGATCGGCAGCATGCGTTCGGCAACCTTCTTCATCACCTCATCGGTGCGCGCCGTGGCGGAGCCGGGCGGCAGTTGGATAATCGTGAAGAAATAGCCCTGATCCTGCGCAGGAATGAACCCCGTGGGCGTCCACCACAGCGAACCGATGGTGAGGGCGATCAGGCCGCCATAGGCCGCCATCATCCGCTTGGGCATGCGCACCAGGCGTGCGGTCAAACGAGCATAAGAGGTGCTGAAACGCTCGAAGGCGCGGTTGAAGCGATCCCCTGCGGCCTCGACCATCCTGTGCCAACGCGCACCTTCCGGCGCACGCCGGGCCGGCCGCAGAAGCAGCGCGGCAAAGGCCGGGGACAGAGTGAGCGACAGGACCAACGAGATGATCGTCGCGGCTGAGATGGTCACGGCGAATTGCTGGTAGAACGCACCCGACAGGCCACCGATGAACAAGGTCGGCACAAACACGGCGCACAACACCAGTACGATGGCGACCAGCGCGGCGGCCACTTCATCCATGGAGACACGCGCCGCCTGGAGCGGGGACATGCCTTCCTCGATGTTACGCTCCACATTCTCGACCACCACGATCGCGTCATCGACCACGATGCCGATCGCCAGGACGAGCCCGAACAAGGAGAGGTTGTTGAGCGAATAGCCCAGGGCCGCCAGCACCGCGAAAGTGCCGACCAGCGAAACGGGAATGGCCAGAACCGGGATCACCGCCGCCCGCCATTTCTGCAGGAACACGATGATGACCAGCACCACCAGCACGATGGCCTCAAACAGGGTATGCACCACGGCATCGATCGACTTGGCGATGAATTCGGTGGGATTGTAGACGATGCGATATTCCATCCCGGCCGGGAATTCCTTGGCCAGTTCGTCCATCTCCGCCTTGATCCCTTCCGCAGCGGCAAGTGCGTTGGAGCCGGGGCGCTGGAAGGTGGGAATGATCACCGAATCCTGATCGCCGAGATAAGCGGAGGTGCCGTAATCCTCGGCGCCGAGTTCCACCCGGGCAACGTCGGATACGCGAACCTGGCGCCCTTCGGCGTCCGTGCGGATGACTACGTCGGCAAACTGCTCAGGCTCGGTAAAGCGGCCCTGCGTCTCGACATTGAGCTGGAAGGCGCTGCCACCCGAAGGAGGCTGCCCCAGCGTACCCGCCGCGACCTGGACGTTCTGCGCACGCAGAGCATTCACGATATCGCCCGCCGTCAGGCCATAGGCCGCCGCACGGGTCGGATCGATCCATACGCGCATGGACAGATCGCGCGAACCGAACAGCTGCACATCGCCCACGCCGTCCAGCCGGGCCAGACGGTCCTTGATGCGGGTCTGCGCATAGTTGGAGAGATATTCGCGGTCCAGCGAACCGTCGGGCGAGATCAGGTTCACCACCAGCAGGAAGTCCGGCGAAGTCTTCTTGGTGACCACGCCTAGGCGCTGAACTTCCGTGGGCAGGCGCGGCATCGCGATGGCGACGCGGTTCTGCACCAGCACCTGGGCCTCATCCAGATCGGTGCCCTGCTCGAAAGTGACGGTAATGACCACGCGGCCATCCCCGGTCGACTGGGATGTTTGATAAAGCATCCCTTCGACACCGTTGATTTCCTGCTCGATGGGGTTCGCCACCGTTTCGGCAACGGTCTCAGCCGAAGCACCGGGATAGGCCGCCGACACGGTGACCGTGGGCGGCACGATGTCCGGATATTGGGACACGGGCAGGAAGAAATAGGAGATCGCCCCCACCACCGTGATCAGCACTGCGATCACGGCGGCGAAGATGGGGCGATCGATGAAAAAGCGGGATAGTCGCATGACTTCTGGCCCCAGTCCGGATCAGTTTACGAAGGTGGCCTTGCCGGAAAGCGGCGCGGCTATCGCGGGCTTCGGCTCTGCCTTGAGGGGGGCAATGGTGCCCTTGCGGATTTCGACCTTGCTGCCGGGGGCGGCGAATTGGGTCCCCACGATCACGACGCGGTCGCTCGGCTGAAGGCCAGAGCGGATCACGCGCAGCCCGTCGATCACCGGCCCGAGCTGGACCGGCTTGGCGGCAACCGTGCCGTCCTGCTTGACGACCAGCAGCAGCTTGCGCGCCTGATCGGTCTGCACCGCAGTATCCGGCACCAGCAAGGCATTGACCTTGCCGCCTGTGGCGAGGTGCATATTGCCGAACATGCCCGGCGTCAGGAACAGATCCGGATTGTCGAACACGGCGCGGGCGCGGATCGTGCCGGAACGCGGATCGAGGCTGTTATCGGTGAAGTCGAGGCGGCCCTGATGGACATAATCGCTTTCATCCTGAAGCCGCACTGCCACGGGCAGGCCCTCGCCCGCGCCATTGCGCCGGGCCTTGAGGAACAGGGCTTCCGATCCCTCGAAGGAGAAATAGATCGGATCGACCGCCATGAGAGTGGTGAGCAGGGTGCCAGAACCGCCGTCACCGGCGGATACCAGGTTTCCCGGATCGACTCTGCGGTCCGAAACGCGGCCCGTCATCGGCGCGCGCACGGTGCTGAATTCGACATCCAGCGCGCGTGAGTTAACGCGGGCCTGTGCTGCGGCCAGCGTGGCCGCGGCAGCACGTTCGCGGGCGCGCAGCCGGTCGATCTCGCTTTTGGAAACGCCGTCAAATTCGACCAGCCGGCTCGCCCGCTCCAGATCGCTGCGGGCCAGGGCCAGATCGCTGCTGGCGGCAGAGACATCGGCCTGCGCCTCCCGCAATGCGGCGGTAAAGGGGCGCGGATCGATCGTGAAGAGCGGCTGGCCCTTGCGCACGATCTGTCCATCCTTGAAATGGACGGCGGTGACCGCACCTGAAACACGCGGACGCACTTCCACCGCGCGGCTCGCCTCGAAACGGCCGACAAATTCGTCCCATTCCGTAATCTGGCGCTGCAAGGGCGCGGAAACGGTAACAGCCGCCGGTGGAGGCGGCGGCGGAGCATCGCCCGATGCCCCAAGCAGATACCATGCCCCGGCCAAAGCCGCGACAATCCCGACGATACCCAGCGCCCGCTTGCGTCCCTTGCGGGAGGTTCCGATCAGCGGCATGCTGCGGCCATCCTGAAGTTCGATGGAAGTCAGTTCGTTCATCTTCAAACCCTGTTCCCTGGACGTGCGGCACCGCGCGCATGCCTTGCAAAGGCCGCACGAAGTCGCTCCGGAAAGCAGGCTTTCCGGCCGCAAACGTCCTCACCCTGTGATCGCGGACAGACTGATTGAGTCCCCGCCTCGGCAGGCGGACGCCGCGCGGGCAACCCGGCGACGCCTCACACCCGCGCTACCTCGGCGAAACGTCGTGGCCGGACGTTCGCCGAGGTCTCGCTGTTCTGGTCTATGGTCTGTGGAGACGCTGGCCCATCCGAAGGACGGGGAATCGCGGCACTACAGATTTCATACCAGTTGGTATATAAATCGAGCCGCCGAGCGTCAAGCGATATTTATACCAGTCAGTAAAGAAAGTCGAGAGCCGTCTGGAAAGTCAGGCGCTGGGCCAGGTTGCCAGGCAGATTTCCACCAGCTGTTCCAGCTCCGCGCGGCTTGCACCTGCGCCTGCCTGCACTGACATCCCCTGGAGAACCGCGGTCAGATAAGCCGCCAGCCCTTGAGGATCGACGTTGGCGGGCAAGTCACCGTCCTGCTTGGCACGCTCGAAACGCTCAAGCAGCGCCTGCTTGGCCGCCGCACCGCGAGCCACCACCTGTTCGCGAATCCCCTCGGCCTCGTCACCGCAGGCGCTCGCCCCGATTACCGTCAGGCAACCGCGGCATTTTTCGCCACTATAGATTTCCAGCGCCCCGTGCAGGAAATGTTCCGCAACGCCGCGCGCTGTAGACGCCTTCAACGCCTCGCTCACATAGGCCAGCTTTTCGCGCTGATAGAGGTCCAACGCCTTGGTAAACAACGCCTCTTTATTCCCGAAGGCGGCATAGAGGCTAGGCTTGGTGATGCCCATGGCCTCCGTAAGGTCCGCCATCGACGCACCTTCATACCCCTTGGCCCAGAAGACGGAGAGCGCCGCCGCCAGAGCCTGTTCGGTATCGAATTCGCGTGGACGACCGCGCGTGATGCAAGCCGTGGAAATTTTCATAACGACCGGTATATATACCTCTCGGCGCAGGAATCCAAGGGTTGTGGCCATAGCCGAGGCGATGCGGCTGCGATACAGGCTTGTGGTACTATCGGCGCCAGCCATGCCGTAACGGCAGCATAGACCGTTCCATCCTCACCCGAAATCATGCTGCAGCCAGCGCTTCGTGGAATGTATCGAGCCACCAGAAAACGTTCTGTTCGCGAATCTGCGCCATCATCGACTGCCAGCGCTCCTGTCGTTCAGCCAGGGGCATTTCCAGCGCCTGTTTCAAGGCATCGCCGATCTCTTCCGCGCTGTAGGGATTGACCAGGAGCGCGTCCTTCATCTGCTCGGCCGCCCCGGCGAAGCGCGAAAGGATCAACACGCCGGGATCGTCCGGGTCTTGCGCGGCGACATATTCCTTGGCCACCAGGTTCATCCCGTCTCTCAGCGGGGTGACGAGACCCACCCGGCTCGCACGATAGACGCCGGCCAGCGTGTCATGGGGATAGCCCTGGTTCACATAGCGGACCGGCACCCAGTCCAGCGCGGCATAGGCGCCGTTTATCCGGCCCGTCAGCTGTTCCAGGCTGGCGCGGATACGCTGGTAGCTGTCGATGCTCGCGCGCGAAGGAGGAGCGATCTGGAGGAACACCACGCGATTGCGCATCTCCGGGTGATCCACCAGCAGGCGTTCATATCCCAGGAAGCGCTCCTCCAGCCCCTTTGAATAATCCAGCCGGTCCACCCCGACGATCAGCGCCCTGCCCACCAGACTCCTGCGAATGCGGCCCAGCGATTCCTGTGCGGCCTCGCTCCGGGCGATCTCTGCAAAGCCATCGGCGTCGATTCCCACCGGACAGGCCAGCAGGCGTACGGAACGGCCTCCACGGCGAAGGACATCCCCCTCTATCTGCGCCCCCATCTGGGAAACCGCATATTCGCAGAAAGCCTCCAGCCATTCGTTCGTCTGGAACCCGATCACATCATATTCGAACAGATTTTCCACCAGCACCATCGCCTCGGGCAAGGTCGTCAACAGGCGGCGCGGCGGCCAGGGGGTGTGGAGATAGAAGCCCAAGCGGTTCTTTACCCCCGCCCCGCGCAATTCCTTGCCCAGCGGAATGAGGTGGAAATCCTGCACCCACACCAGGTCGTCGGGCTCGATCAGCGGAAGGACGGTCTGCGCCAGGCGCTCATTCACCCTGTGATAGCCATGGGCAAAGCTGCGCTCATATTCCGCAAGATCGACCCGGTAATGGAGCAGGGGCCACAGGGTTCGGTTGGCGTAGCCGTTGTAATATTCCTCGATGTCCTGCTCTTCGAGGTCCACCGTGGCCGTGGTGAGCCCGTTCACCCGGCTGAGATTGACCTGTCCTGTGAACTTCTCGATCACTTCGCCGGACCAGCCGAACCAGATTCCGCCATAGGCATTGAGCGCGGCGGTCAGTGCCACGGCAAGCCCGCCCTGAGAGCCGCCACCCGCGCTCACGCGATTCGAAATTGCAATCAGGCGGCTCATCGGATGGTACTCCAGGGTCGGCTCAGCAAAGTGGCGCAATTGATGATGCCCACCAGCGAATAGGTCTGCGGGAAATTCCCCCACAATTCTCCAGTTTTGGGATCGATGTCCTCGGACAGCAGGCCCGAGGGCGTGCGTTGGGCCAATATGCCCTCGAACAGCCCGCGCGCTTCTTCCGTGCGCCCGGTGAGGTGAAGCGCCTCGATCAGCCAGAAAGTGCAGACGTTGAACGCCGTCTGCGGCAGTCCGAAATCGTCCTCCGATGCATAGCGCAGCATGTGCGATCCTCTTCTGAGTTGCTTTTCAAGGGCAGCCAGCGTCGTCAGGAACCGGCTGTCGTCGGGCCGGATGAAACGCAGGTCGAGCATCTGCAGCATGCTCGCATCGAATTGCTCACCCTCGAATGTGGCGGAAAAACACTGGCTGTCGGGCCGCCATGCCGCCCGCTCGATATGGGCGCGGATGTGATTAGCCCGCTTCTGCCAGAACCGCGCCCGATCGCCCTTGCCCAGGGCTGCAGCGGCATTGGCCAGCCGGTCGCAGGCGGCCCAGCACATGACCGAGGAATAGGTGTGGACCCACTTGCTGTTGCGCAGTTCCCAGAGGCCGGCATCGGGCTGATCGTAATTCTCCCAGGCCCGCTGTCCCACTCGCTCCAGCGCCAGGAAATCCTCCTCGCCCGCAGGTCGAAACAAGCGTTCGTCGAAGAAGGCCTGCGCGCTGGACAGCACGATCTGGCCATAGGCGTCATGCTGGATCTGCCGCGCGGCCTGATTGCCTTCGCGCACCGGGCCGAAGCCGCGATAGCCGGCAAGATCGGGTACGATCCGCTCTTCCAGATCGGGCTCCCCAAGCACGCCATAGAGTGGCTGGATATGCCCGCCCCGCGCCGCATCGACGATGTTCCGCAGGAATGCCAGATAGGATTCCAGAACATCCAGCGCGCCCAGCCGGTTGAGCGCCTGCACCGTGTAATAGGCATCGCGTATCCAGCAGAAGCGATAGTCCCAGTTCCGCTGAGATCCGTGATGTTCGGGAATGGAGGTGGTCAGCGCCGCCACGATAGCGCCGGTTTCCGCATGCTGGCACAGCTTCAGCGTGATGGCCGCCCGGATCACTGCGCTTTGCCATTCAAGCGGAATGGCCAGCCCGCGCACCCAGCTCTGCCAGTGGAGAACGGTGCTTTCCAGCATGCCTTCCATGGCATTGCCGATCTCCCGCAGGAACGGCTCATCGGGGCCGAGGAAGAAATATGCTGGGCTTTCCAGCCTGAAGGCACGCTCTTCCTGCACGATGCCCACAGGCGCCGACATGGTGAGCCTGAGCGAGACGTCGCCAGTGCGGAAGCGCAGGTAATTTCCTACCCCACGCTTTGCCCGCACGGGCTCGCTCCAGCCCGTCACCGGGCGGACCCGCACGCGAATGCGCGGCGAACCATGCAGGGGCCGGACAATCCGCGCGAAGGCTACCGGCCGATATGGCCCCACCCGCTGGCGATAATCGGGGCAGAAGTCGATGACTTCTATGGCATTACCCGCCTCGTCCTCGTGCCGCGTGATCAACACCGGCGTGTTGCGAAGATAGGCAGTTTCGGTTTTCACCACGCCTTCCAGCGAGATGTCCCAGAAACCCTTCTGCGGATCATCCCCGTCAAGCAGGGCCGAGAACAAGGGTTCCCCGTCCACCCGGGGCACACAGGCCCAGACATAGCGGCCGGAACTGTCGATCAATGCGGAGACCTGGCAATTGCCAATCGGCCAGAGATTCAGGTCCGGTTGCATAGCTGCTCCAGCCAAGCGTGCACCTCCGCGACAGTGCCGAGGCGATAGCGCGCGGCGGTGGGGTTTCTGTTGCCGACGACGACGCCAAAGCCGCCCAGCTCTTCGGCAGCGGAAAAACCTGCCTCATCGGTCAGATCATCACCCACGAAGATAGGCATGGTACCGGCGCTCGCGGCCCGCTCCATCACTGTGCGCACTGCGAAGCCCTTGTCCCGACCAGGGACGCGCAACTCGGCCACGGCCTTGCCCTTCTGCAGCGAGAGGCCATGTTCCTGCGCCAGCGCCGCTGACAGAGCTATGCTGGCTTCCTCCGCCTCCGGAGCCAGCCGGAAATGGAGCGCCACGCCGAAGCGCTTGCGCTCCACCAGAACTCCTGGATGTTTGGCCGCGAAATCCTCCAGCGCGGCGGCCACTATATCGAGACTGGCCGGGCGAGGCATCGCCTCCTCATTCAACTCGGCGCCATGATTACCCACCAGCACCGGCCCGCCCTGCCCGAGCTTCCCGACGAGACCCAGCCGGCTCGCGAGCCAGTCCACATCCCGCCCACTAACCACGGCCAGCCGCCCTTCGATCAGCGATGAGAGGGTATCCAGCAAGTCGGCAACGTGGCGGGGAACCTCAACAGCCTCCGGCGTATCCGCGATTTCCACCAGCGTGCCATCGAAATCGAGCAGCAGCGTAACCTCTCCCTTCGCCAGCGCGGGGGGAGGAGATGCCCCGCCACCCTGTGGGAGAAGGTGGACGGCGGCTTTCATTTCCAGCGCGCCGACCGCACCGGGAAACATACATTCTTCCCGCGTCGAGGCGGCGAGCGACATGCAGGATCGCAGCCTTGAGTGGTCCATGTTTTCATCTCCGGATGTATGGCGATCGAACGATCCGATGGAATTAGATCGTTCTGCCAGAAGTGCCGTTCCCGCGCCGGACGCCGATAGCGGCGGACCGAGCCAAAGGCGGGATCAAAGGCATTTTCAAATAGTTGCGGCAGGAACGCCGCGCGATGCCAGGGCAGTACCATGCCAGATACCGAGACAGGGCGGCAAAGCGACGAGCCGTGCCGCTACCGGGGCACCGCACCCTCGCAAGGGGAACGCCCCTCTGGCAAAAACCGTTCTGACTGCTGCCAAACAAGGAACGGATAATGATCCGCGAAGGTGCGACGATGAACGTGGGACGAGTTCAGGCTTTCAGGGGTTTCCCTCCCCATGGCGGCTAATCTCCCGGACGGAATCTCCCCGAGGCATCTGGAACAGGCCCGACCTGTCCATGCCCTCTCACACTGGTTGCCGTTGCTGATCCTGGGCGCGTTGATGATCGCCGCCCTGGCCGGACTGTTCGGTGGCTGGCCCAATGAGCGCAAATCGGCCTTGCGGAATGGTGCATCGCTGGCAGTGGAAGCGCCGCAGATTCTACGGGCCGGCGAGTTCTTCGAAATCTGGATCGATATCCGAGCCGATCGGACGATCGAGAAACCCACCCTGGCCATCTCTGCCCCATATCTGCGCAATCTTACGGTCAACACCGTAATGCCGGGGGCAGAGGAAGAGGCATATTCCGGAGGGGCCTTTACCCTCACTTATGGCCGCCTCGAACCCGGCGATTTGTTACGCGTCAAGCTGGATGGCCAAGTCAACCCCACCCTTGCCGGGGGGCATGATGGCTGGATGGAACTGCGCGAGGGCGACATGCGCCTCGTCCGCGTTCCTCTCGAGCTGGAGATTTTGCCCTGATGGATATCGTGCTGCGCGCCACAGCGATGTTCGCAATCGTCTATCTCCTGCTGCGACTGCTGGGGAAACGCGAACTCGCCCAACTGACACCCTTCGAACTGGTCATGCTGATCGTCATGGGCGATCTGGTTCAGCAGGGCGTTACGCATAACGATTTCAGCATCACCGGCGCGACACTAGCGATTGCCACATTCGGTTTCTGGGGTGCCCTGCTAGCCTGGTTCAGCTTTCGCTCACGTCGCGCAGAAAAACTGCTGGAGGGAGAACCGGCGGTACTCGTGCGCAGTGGCAATATCCTGGCCCGTAACCTCAGTCGCCACCGCATCACCCAGTCTGAACTGGAAGCGGAAATGCGGCTCGCGGGGATCGCCTATCTATCCGATGTCGCATGGGCAATTCTGGAAACCGAGGGCAAGATAAGCTTCATCCGCAAGGATGATGAACCCTCCCATGCACCCGAGGACGGGCCAGCCACCTGACCGGTTCGGATCGCGATACGGGTCAGGCGGCCGACAGCCCATCGGTCTGGCGGCGGAGGGTTACTTCTCCACGCCTGCGCGTGATGGCCCAGGGCATCTCGTCGCGAATGAATGCCATCATCGCCTCTCGCACGTCGCATCTAAGGTCGAAGGCTTTGCCCGCATCGGCCGCGCTGACCAATGCGCGCAGTTCAAGGTGATCCGGCGCAGTGTCAGTCACCTGCAGCCCCACCACACGGCCATCCCATTTATCATTGGCCGCCACCACTTCTTCCAGCCTGGCCCGCAGTCGGGGAACATCCACCGCCGGGTCCACATGGAAGAAGGCCGTGCCCAATATCTGGCTGGTGGTGCGCGTCCAGTTCTGGAAGCTGTCCTCAAGGAAACGGGAAATCGGCACTACCAGACGGCGCTCGTCCCAGATGTTGACGATCACATAGGTCAGGCGGATTTCCTCGATCCGGCCCCATTCGCCATCCATGATCACTACATCGTCGATCCGAATGGGCTCGGTGAAGGCCATCTGGATACCGGCCACCAGATTCTTGAGCGCGGGCTGCGCAGCCGCGCCCACTGCCAACCCGACAAGACCAGCCGATGCGATCAACGTGACCCCAATGTTCCGCACGGCGGGGATGCCCATCAGGATAAGGCACAATGTCGCCAGCGAGATCACGAATACCGCCACCCGATGCAAAATATTGGCGCGGGTCCGCCTGCGCCGGGCAGACAGATTATCCGGCGCCGAAATATCCGTGCGTGCCTGGATGACCGCGAAACCCCAGCCGACCAGTGCGATCACCAGCCAGCCGAAGAGCGCCGGCGTCACCAACCGCGCGATCTGGCTCCAGGCGAGGGCAGCACGGGAATCGAGACCCAGCGCAGGCTGGACGGCAGAGAGCGCGAGGGCGAGCAGAAGCCAGCGCGTGGGTCCGCGCAGCTTGCGAAGCGCTTCTGCAGAGGAAAGCCCATCCACCCGGCGCAGAATCCTGCCCAGCACCAGAAAGATGACGAAATGCAACGCCAAAGCAAGCAGGACCGCGAGGGCACTAAGGGCGAGCGGCTGTAACCAGCCGGGGATCATCGGAACGAGTTGCATCCCCTGAGGCTACATGGGCAGTAACCCATGGCCAGTGCGCACCCATCGGCCCAAGGCAGCAGAGGCACATGCCACCGCAAAGGCAGGACTATCCGACCCGGCTGATCACTTGCCCTTCCGCGGCAATGCAAAAACCATCAACGATTCATTGTTGAGCGGTTTCCCGTCCGGCCCGCGCGCCGCAGCGGCGCCCATACGGGCACCTGCAGCCACCACCGCGACATATTGCCGACCATCCTTGCCCTGATAAGTAATCGGCACCGTCAACGGGGCATATTGCAGTTCATGCTCCCACAGAATGGCTCCGGTTTTTGCATCGAAGGCCCTGAGGCGCCGGTCCGATGTGGCACCGATGAAGACAAGCCCGCCGGCCGTGGCGATTGGCCCGCCGAGCGTGTTGTTGCTCCCGGTATCCTGCTTGCCCCCCGGCAGGCCTTCGGTAATGCCCAGCTTGCTGGCCCACAAAACGTCACCGCTATTACCGTCCACCGCGATCAACCTGCCCCATGGTGGGCGGATGCAGGGCAGGTTCATGCGTTTACCATCCTTCGTCTCGAAACTGGCCGAGAAGCTGGAATAGGCACCTGGCCCCACCAGACTGCCACGGTCGTAGATCTGGGTCGAAGCATTGGTGCCGTTCCCGTAATTACCCTTCGGATCGCGGTCCTCGATCCAGCCGATACTGCCGCTCTCACTGGTGTTGACGAATACCACGCCTCGCGTCGGGTCGGCGGCGCTGCCTCCCCAGTTGGAGCCGCCATTATGCGGAAGGTTGATCGATGCGCGCGGGGGATCCCCCTCCTTATGCAGGAAGAAGGGCGTGAAGGGCCCGCTATTGAAGAATGTGCCGCCATAGCTGTCCAGCAGCGCCTTGCAGGCCGCCACATGTTCCGGCGTGGTATCCTCGAGCGTAACGATATCCGACGGGTCCCAGCGCATGCGGGAAAGCGGTTCGGGCTTCACCGGGATAGGCTGGGTCTTGGAATACCATTCCCCCGGCACATCGGCCGCCGCCACGAGTTGTTCGTTGACGCCGTGGATCGGCTCCCCGGTCTCGCGGTTGAGGATGTACATCAGGCCCGGCTTGCCGGTTTCCGCCAGCGCGGGGATGGTCTTGCCATCCACCGTCACGTCGAACAGCACCGGCGGGGCGGGCAGGTCCCAATCCCACAGATCGTGGTGGATGGTCTGGAAGTGCCATTTATACTTGCCGGTCTGTGCATCGACCGCGACAATGGAGTTTCCGAACAGATTGTTGCCCGGCCTGTCTCCCCCGTAATAATTGGGCGATGGGCTGCCGATGGTCATGTAGATCGTATCGGTCTTGGGATCGGCGGTGGTGTACCATACCCACATATTCGTGCCGGAGCGATCCTTCCAACCATCGTCCAGCCATGTTTCGTGGCCCACTTCACCCGGCTGGGGAACTGTGTTGAACTCCCACAGCTTCTTACCGGTCCGCGCATCGAAGGCGCGGCTTTTGCCACTAGGCCCGCGTGGCATTTCGGCAGTGTTTGCCCCGACCACGAGGACATTCTTGTAGACTGAAGGCGGATAGGAATAGGGTGAGCCTTCAATCGCGGCACTGCCCCCCTTGCCGAAAGCCGTATCCAGCTTGCCCGTCGCCGCATCCAGCGCGACAATCGCATTGCCGACCGAATAGAAGATGCGCGGCTTCAGCTTGCCCTCGCCCGGCCAATAGGACACGCCGCGCCGAACCATGCCTTGCACCGGATGACGCCAGATTTCCTTGCCACTGTCAGCCTCCAGCGCGACCACGGCATTGCCCAGCGGCAAATACATCACATTGCGGATCACGATGGGCACCGTCCCGCCCAGTAACCCTGCTCCCCCTTCCGGACGCAGGCGGAAGCTCCAAGCCTGTGCCAGTTGTTTCACATTGGCCGTGTTGATCTGGTCCAGCGGGGAATAGCGCGTGCCACCCAGATCGCGTGCGTAACGGGGCCAATCGGCCGCCGCCGGAGGCGTTTCGTCCTGCGCCTGAACAGCGGAAAAAATGGGCAGTAGAGCAATGCCGCTCAGGACCAGCGCCTTGGAAATTCGCATAATGGCAAACCCTTTTCTGTTCCGGGTGAGCCTCGCAGGCTGTTCTTCCGGAAAAAGGCGGGCGGGGAGTGAGTGCCCCCGCCCGCCATCAATGGCGTGCTTCATCCTGGGAAAAAGCACGGTGGGAGTTCAGAAGGACACATTGGCCCCAATAAAGAAGCGACGTCCCAGCACATCGTAATTGCCCGCGTCATAGCGGCCACCCGGCAGGCGCCCCTGAGCAGGGTCGGCCGAGGTATCGACACCCATCAGCGGGGGCGCGCGGTCGAACAGATTGTCGATGCCGAAGCGGACAGTTGCGGCCTTGTTAATCTGATAGGAGCCGGAAAGGCTGAAGAGATCATAGGCCGGGGCCCCGGTAATCGGCGTGCCGCCCTGACGAGTAACCGCAGTGACATGGGCGATGGCGGGCTTGTGCTGCCATTGCAGGCTGACGGTTGCCGGACCGACCGAGTAGTTGAACCGGGTGAACAGCTTCCAGCGATAGGAGCCTGCCTGAGTACCAACTTCGCCGCCGCCCGTGGTGCCTGCATAGTCGATCAACGGCACCGCGACTTCGTCCGCAGTCGTCGCGAACTTGTCGAGATAAGTGAACTGCACATTAGTGGAGAAGCGGCCCGGAAGGCCTATACCGGCATCCTTGAAGCGGAGCCCCCAATCAAGCTGCACGTCCACGCCGGCCGTTTCCACGCGCCCCGCATTGCCGTAATTCACCAGGACGTTGACGACTTCGCCCGTCTGGGAATCCCGTACGATGCGCGAACAGGCATCGTTGACGCTGTAATCCGGGTTGAAGACCGGGGTGAAGCACTTGCGGAAGACGGCGTTGATATTCTCCTGCGAGATACCGCCGGAAAGGGTCACATTGTAATAGTCGATTGCCAGCCTCAGGCTGCGCAGCCATTCGCTTTCGAAAGGCGAGCTGATGACCGCGCCGATCGTATAGGTCGTGGCATCCTCTTCCTTCAGTGCCAGAGCGCCTGCGGAAACCGCGCGGAAGAAGTCCGCCGTATTCGTGGGATATAGCCGGTCGGCTTCATAGAATTGCGTGGCGGCATTCGCCCCCATGATGTTCCGGCACAGGGCCTCTACCTTGGCCGCATTGGGGTTGCCCACCGTATCGCCGGAATCCGGATTGAGATTGCTGTCCGCCCCAATCGGATTGGCGGAATAATTGCCGAAGAAGACGGGATTGGTGATGTTCCCACGCGAACAGGGATCGCCATCGGTGACCTGTGTCTGGGTCTGAGTACGGGCAGTGAACAATTCGCCCAGATTGGGGGCACGACTGGCCTTCTGATAGCCGCCACGGAAGCGCAGCCATTCGAACGGCGCATATTCGCCGTTGATCTTGTACGTGCCGACAGTGCCGACCGAACGATAATCGGACAGGCGATAGCCAAGTTCCAGCGTCAGGGCCTTGGCGAATGGCAGGTCGGCCAATACCGGGACCAGCAGTTCGCCATAGATTTCCTTCACCGAGGTAGTTCCAGCCGTACTCGCCTGCGGGAAGCCGCCATTCACGGTTTCATAGAAGGCGGAGCCGTCCATCATCGCGGAATCGGCGTGGAATTTCATCTTGTTCACCCGATATTCCGCGCCCAACGCAAAACGCAGCTGGCCATAGGGAAGATCGAACAGGCCACCTTGCAGGTTGGCCTGCACATTCTCCTGAGTGAGCCGGTTTTCAAGCTGCGCGTCCACCGCCACGGCCAAGCCGCAATCCTCGGTATAGCTGGACGAAGAGATGAAGGGGCTCAGGCCGCTCTTGCAGCTGGCATTTGCACCATTGCGATTGACGGCAATCGGCGTCCCATTCCCGGTGAAGGTGGAATTGTAGCCATAGTTCGGCGCATTGAGGACGGCCGCCAGCCGCTCCACCGAAAGATAGCCGTAAAGCTCCGTGCGCGCGGTGGTTTCACCGTGGGAGGCAAAGACTTCCCAGGTCCAGTCCGTGCCGGGCACCTTCCCTTCCAGCCCAAGCAGCATCTGATAGGTCTGGTTGTGGTTCACGGTGGTGCGGCGCGCAATGTCGCCGGGGATCAGATTGACATAGAAAGGCTGGGTCGCGGCTGCGCCGGTCCGGCTGTTGAGCAGCAGGGCCAGTTCATCGGGGACCGGGAACACCTGGCTGTTGGTACAGCCGCCTACGACAGGGCAGTCCAAACCGAACTTGCCGGTTCCCAAGCCCGCCGGGGAGCTTACACCCTGCGCCAGGAAATCCAGATTGGTGTAGGTGACGCCGCCGATCGTGGCACCCAAAGAAGATGGCGTCCCCAGCACCGAATTGCCGGTGTAGATATTATTGTCATGCGGGATCGCCGTACCGAGAGAACCAAGGGCCACCGTATTGAGTGAGAGCGACACGGTCTCCGTCGAAGCATAAGACGCCTGCCCGAAAGCAGTGATATTGTCCGAAATGTCATAATGGCCGCTAGCGAAGAACGAATATCGCGTCTGCGGCGATGAGAGCAGCAGATCGTCGATATTGTCAGCCAGCACGCCGGTGCTCAGCAGCTTGCGGTTCAACCCATCCACCGCTCCGGACGAAGCCGGATCATAGCCATAGAATAGCGGCGTATAGACGCCGCCCGGCGAGGTCGAACCGTTCAGGAAGAATGAATTGTTGCCATTCAGATAGAAGGAGGAGGTGTTCGGGACAGAGATGCTTCCCGGAACACCCTTGCCGTGGAACAGTGCGTTGACGGCTTCCGCCGTCGGCCGGCCCGACGCCGGGAAGGAGATATAATTCTGCTCCAGGAAATACTCGGTGCCGGCCACGTCGGGGTTGCGCGCCAGTTCGACGTTCCAAGGGCGATCCATGGTGCGAACCGATTCACGGTCGTAATATTCCATGCCCAGCATGACGTTGCCGCGCCCGCCATCGAGATTGGCACCCATCAGGGCTGCCACGCGATATTGCGCCCCGTCGCCCCGCTCGGTCAGCGAATATTGGCCATCCAGACTGATGCCCGTGAAATTCTTCTTGAGGATGAAATTGACCACACCGCCCACGGCATCTGCGCCATAGGTGGAGGAGGCGCCCCCGGAAATCACCTCGACCCGCTCCACTGCAGCGGACGGGATCGTGTTGAGATCGACGACGCCTGAGCCGTTAATCGGCGTGGGGCGCCGACCGTCGATGAGAACGAGGTTCCGGTTCGAGCCGAGCTGGCGCAGGCTGACCGTCGCCACACCGATAGTGACATTGGCATTGGCCTGCAGCCCCTGCGTGTCGAACTGGGTCAGCGCAGGCGCGAATTGCGGCAGCTTGTTGAGATTGGCTTCGATATTGATCGCGCTGCTCTCTTCCAGCAGCTCCGCCCCGACAGTCACGGTCGGGCTCGTCGCGATGAAATCCTTGCGGATGATACGCGATCCGGTGACGATGATCGGCTCAGCCTCTTCCTTTTCCTGAGCGGCAGGAGCTTCCTGCGCATAGGCGGGCACGGCGGCCATGCAGGTGGAAATGCCGATAGCGGTGCAAAGTGCAGTTGCGCGAAACTGCTTGAGATAGATTCCCTTCATGAGACCAAGTCCCCTCCTCATCCCCTGGCATTCTTGCCGGCCCGTTCGATGCGAGCGCAGGCTTCGATGCCCATGAGCCCGCCCGAACAGCCGGCTCGCCCGGTATGGGTAAGGAGGAAGCAAGGAGTCCGGCAGACCCGATCCGGCGGCCCGCCACCACACAAATGGGTGTTGCCGCCAGCCCCGCCCGGTTGGAATTCAAACCGCCAGCGCTTGCGCTGCCATTCCTCCGTCCGGCAGGACGGAAAACCGACTTCCCCCAAATGTCTGAGAGGGTGGCGGAAAGGGAAGCGACAGGATGAGGACGATTGTGGGCAGGCAAGGCGGGAGAATGCAGAAAAGCGGCCTCGAAACCCTGCGGCGAATGGCTCGTCTGTTCCTCGCAATCATCCTGCCCGTCGCCCTGACGCACACCGCATCGGCCGCGCAACGCGATCTGGGCTTCGGGCATTTCGTCCATACGGAACTGGAGGCAAAAAACGGGCTGCCCGCGCAGGCAAACTCGATTGTCCAGACACCCGATGGCTATTTGTGGTTCGGAACGCCGGATGGGCTGTTCCGATATAACGGTCAGACTTTTGAGCGCATTCCGGTGCTGCGCCACGGCGCCTTCACAGATGCTGCGATCATTGAAGCCATCGTTACGCGGCGGGGGGAGATGTGGCTCGGTGCGGGGCAGAATGCCGGCGTTCTGGTGCTGCGGAACGGAAGGCTGCAACAGACCGGAATGACTACCCCGCCTCCACAGATCACGCATTTGGTGGAAGGGAAAGACGGTTCCATCTGGGCAGCTTCCAGCGGAAGAAAGGACCGCCTGTTTCGCCATATGGCCGGCAAGTGGCAGCGAATGGACCTGCCGCTCGCCCTTCCCGCCGGGGCTATCGCCGATATGGAAGTGGATCGGCGCGGCACCATCTGGATATTGCTGGCAAGCGCTTCCGGCGGCCAGCTTGCCTTTCTGAGACAGGGCAGTGCCCGCTTCGAGACAGCTGCAGACCGTGTCGGACTTGGCCGTATGACACTGGACCCGAATGGCGGCCTTTGGGTATCGGACAATTTCGGCACGCGCATGGTGCGAGACTCCAGCGGCGCCCGCCCACTTGCGCAGATCGCTTATCCGCCCGTGGCAAATATCGGCTTTCCAAAAATCAAGTTCGACAGTCGGGGCAATATCTGGGGGAGTTCCCTCTCCGGCGGGATATTCCTCATTTCTGGCGCGGGTAAGGCTGAAAACTCAGGGAAGAAACCGCTGGCCCTCAGCTATGACGATCGCATCGGCACGCTGCCTACGCTCGATGTGTTCCCGGATCGTGAGGGCAATGTCTGGATATCGAGCAGCGAGTCCCTGCATCGTTTTCACCCGGCCAACGCCGTGCCTGTTTCCTCGATCCAGAGTCACCCCAGATCCCCGCAAAGGCTGGCGGTAGCCACAGATGGCAGCATCTATCTCTTCAGCCTGGGCAGCCTTTACCGCATCGAACCGAATGCGGAGCCGGCACTGGTCGTTTCAAATCTCGATGCGAATGCGGTGATCTGCACGGCCAGATCCGGCGGGGTCTGGTATATCGACAGGCGCAAGGCGATGCTGTTCGATGGCGGGCAGCGCCATGCCCTGCCGGCCGCCCTGCCTGCCAGCGAACCTCCGGTCCTGTGCGAAGAGGATGGTTTCGGACGCCTTTGGTCCCTGTCCAGAAACGCCGTAAGCTGGTTTCGGGAAGGAAGCTGGCACTATGGCTTTCCCGGTTTCGATGAAGCCGACATATGGGATGTGGCAACGGAAGCATCCGGCGCCCTGATCGTCAGCCTCGGGACGAACCGGCTCATCAGGATCGACGAGACGGTGGCCACCCCCGTGAGGACGGGATGGGACGGCAGCATTTCCTCCATGCACAACACCCCGCTGGGTCTGCTGGTGAGCCATTCCAACGGATTGTGGCGTAGCGGCACCTCCG
>Ga0209958_1001157_pt1 | contig 23641 bp, 12 predicted proteins | sample ThiBio_inoc_plan_FD_183942 | JGI IMG/M metagenome (GOLD analysis project Ga0209958, IMG submission 183942) | Wastewater bioreactor microbial communities from Cape Town, South Africa - Thiocy_inoc_plan (SPAdes) | ecosystem: Engineered > Bioremediation > Thiocyanate > Unclassified | place: South... | reverse complement strand
AGCCCTGCGGGCCTCGCTGGAACGCCGTCGCGCCGTCCGCACCCTCGGCCGCCGCTTCCGCCGCGACCCCGACGCCTACCTCCGGTGCCTTGAAGACGCCTTGATCAACCAGATTTTGCCGTCCTAGAAAAAATCCGTGAGGGTCGGCGGAAATTTTCGTGTTAGATCCGCGCGTAGAACCTGGGTGTCGAGGCCGCCTTCCCGACGCGGAGAGCGACGCCGCCTTCGCCCCGCCGGATTGCAGGACCCCGAAGGCCGCATCGCCGACCGCCTTCACACCCCACCAGGAGGTTTGCATGACCTTGCGCCGAACGACCCCCTTCGCCCTCGCCGCCGGCCTGATCGCCGCGGTTTTCCCCGCCGCCCGCGGTGGCGACATCGGCGCCGTCGGATCCGGGAACTGGAGCAGCACGACCACCTGGACCGGCGGGGCCGCCCCCGGCTCGGGCGACGACGTCTTCATCGGCGGGAACCGCCCGGCCGGCGCGGCCCAATCGGCGGCCGTCGCCCTCACCGGCGACGCCGCCGCGCGCAACCTCTACCTGGGCTACAACAACAACGGCCAGGGCGTGCTCAACCTGGGCGACTCGCGCCTCACCCTCAACTCCCTGACCATCGGCGCCAGCGCCGGCACGACCGGGACCATCACCCGCGGCACCGGGTCGTTCACGACCAACGGCCTGACCGTCAACAACGGCAACAGCCTGACGCTTGAGGCCGGCGATATCGCCCGCGACCTCTCGGTCCAGAACGGCTCCGCCGCCACGACCTCGGCCGTCGGCAACGTCACCAACACGGTCAGCGTCGGCGCCGGCTCCACCCTCAGCCTCGGCGCCGACCTCGCCGTCGGCGGGACCGTCGGCGGCCAGGGGACCGTCGACGCCAACGGCCACTCCATCTCCGCCTATCAACTCGCCCTCGGCTCCGGCGGCACCAACCTCGTCGACCGCGGCGACCTCCGCATCTCCTCCCTCCTCGACATCAACGGCCCGCTCCCCGGCTTCGAGATCACCGCCGGCGACACCATCGGCTCCCTGCGCCTCTCCAACCACTCCATGACGCTCGGCGAAGGGGTCCACATCGGCGGCCTCACCCTCCAGAACGGCTCCTCGCTGACGACCACTAGCACCGGCAACGTCACCAGCGGCGTCAACGTCGGCTCCGGCTCCACCCTCTCACTCGGTGCCGACCTCGCCTTCGCCTACGGCGCGAGCATCTCTGGCCAGGGGACCATCGACGCCAACGGCCACGCCATCTCCGCCTATCAACTCGCCCTCGGCTCCGGCGGCACCAACCTCGTCGACCGCGGCGACCTGAACCTCTCCTATCTTACCGTCAATGGCGCGGGCGCCGACTTCCATTTCAACGCGGCCGACTCCGTCGGCGCTCTCAATCTCAACAACGGTTCTCACGCCACCACTTCCGCGACAGGCAATATCACTTCCGACCTGGGCATCTCCGAGGGGTCTACTCTCAGCCTGGGCGCCGACCTCGCCGTCAAGTGGTTCATCAATGCCAGCGGCACCATCGACGCCAACGGCCATGACGTCTACGGCGTCCGCTTCACCCTCACGGGTCCCGACGCCAACCTGATTGACGCCACGGTCAGCGCGTCGGGACTCACGCTGAATGCCGCGGATATCACCCTGAACGCCCTGGGGAGTTCCGTGGGGGGGCTCGATCTCAAGAACGGATCGACCTTGACCTTGATCCAGACGATGGGCGACGCGGCCGGCTTCTCGGTCGACGGGAATCACTGGCTCGCGATGGGAGGCGTGGCGATCGATAGCTCCAGCACGCTCGCCCTGATCTTCGCCGATACTCCCGGGGAGAGTTGGCTGTTCCGGTGGCAGGGCTCGTGGTTGAGCGAACTCGACTCGATGATCGCCGCGGGGCGGATCACGGTGGCCACGTCGTGGGAGTACGACGTGGTGGAGCGCAACGGCTACACCTACATCATGCAGACCTCGGCCGCGGTGCCGGAGCCGGCGTCGGTCGTGATGATGGGGCTCGGGGTCGCCGGCGGCGTGGGCGTGCTCGCCCGGCGTCGCAAGGCGACGACGACCGCCTGAGCCCGTCGGATCGGCCTTCACGCTCGCGCCCGGCCGCGGTTGGCGTCGCCGCGGCGGCCGGGCGGCGGTATCCTGGGGGATCGCCCGCAATGCGGCGGGCGTCCCCTGGGGTTCGAGTTCGTGGAGGCGTCGTTGAGACCTGGACGGGCCGGGCTGGAAGCGATCTTGCGCGATTGCGGCGTGGAATTGGCGTCGAACCAGTATGACGCGCTCTGGACCTACCACCAGATGCTCCGCGCCGCCAACGCGTCGCTGAACATGACGCGGATCCACAACTTCGAAAACATGGTGCTGAAGCACTACGTCGACAGCCTCCTCGTCCTCGACTTCCTCGACCTCCCCTCGCCGATCATCGACATGGGCTCCGGCCCCGGGCTCCCGGGCGTGCCGCTGAAGATCGCCCGGCCCGACGTCCGCATGATCCTCTGCGAGCCCCGCTCGGCCCGCGTGGAGTTCCTGTCGCAGGTCTGCGAGAAGCTGGGCTTCGAAGGCGCCGAGGTCTACGGCCACAAGCTGGGGCCCGACTACCCGGGCCGGGTGAAGGGCGTCGTCACCCGCGCGGTGGCGTCGATCGCCGAGACGTTCGAGCGGGTCGCGGCGTGCATCGAGCCCGGCGGCCGGATGATCTTCATGAAGGGGCCTGGCTGCGACCCCGAGGTCGACGAGGCCCGGCGCGACTGGACGATCTGGTTCCGCCTGGAGGCCGACCACCCCTACACCATCCCCGGCACCACCCACGACCGCCGCCTGGTCGTCTACGAGCGCACCGACGCCGACCCGCCGCTGATCGAAAAAGACGCCTCCGCGCGCGTCGCCCGGTCGTTCGCCGGGACGGTCCGCGAGATCACCAGCGAGTCGAACGCGACGTACCGACTCCTCTCCGACCTGCTCACCGGCCGGGGCGTCCGCAAGCACGGCCTGGCGATCTTGTCCGGCCCTCGGATCACGGCCGAGGTCGCCGAGAAGTTCCCCGGCCGCGTGGAAGGCTGGATCACCGACGCCGAGGGCCCGCCGCCGGCCGACCCCTCATGGACCTGGCACCGGCTGGCGTCGCCGCTGTTCAAGGCGCTGGACGTCGCCGGGACGCACGCCCCGCTCTTGCTGGCGAGGGCCCCGGTAATCGACGCGTGGTCGGACTCGTCCCCCTGGCCGGCCGGCTGCACGCTGTTCGTGCCGTTCCAGGATCCGGAGAACGTCGGCGCGGTGATCCGATCGGCCGCGGCGTTCGGCGTCCCGCGCGTGGTGCTGCTCCAGGAGGCCGCCCACCCCTTCCACCCCCGCGCCAGCCGCGCCGCCGGCCCGGCCCTGTTCCAGGTCGAGCTGATGACGGGCCCGTCGATCCGCGAGTTGTCCTCGTCATCGCACCCCCTGATCGCCCTGGACGCCTCCGGCGAGCCGCTGGACGCCGAGCCGTTCCCGGAGACCTTCGGCCTGGTGGTGGGCGTCGAGGGCCCAGGCCTGCCGGAACATCTGCGACGAGGCCCCAAGCGGCGGGTGCCGATCGTCGAGGGCGTCGAATCCCTCAACGCGGCCACCGCGACGGCCGTGGCGCTCTATGCGTGGTCGCGGCTCGCGCCGGGCTGAATGTCAATCGCCACACGCGAGACATCGGCATAAGATCATACCAAGCATCATTCTCCTCTTGAGGGAGAAGGTGGCCGAAGGCCGGATGAGGGGCCGACCGCCTCCGCATCCCGCGGCTCGCTTCCCGTAGGCTGGGTCGGGACCCAGCCCGGATGAGGCGTCGCATACCCCGGGCTGGGTCCCGACCCAGCCTACAAGGACCCGAAGTCCGAAGCGTCCGGTGGGTCCACCCCTCATCCGGCCCTCCGGGCCACCTTCTCCCTCAAGGGGAGAAGGGTTCGATGGCGGTGCCTTCCCCGAACTCCGACGACCCTCGCCCGGCCCTTCGGGCCGCCCTCTCCCGGCGGGAGAGGGGACTTCTTATGCCCAACTATTCATGTTTTCCTCGCCTCGCGCACCAGGTGCGGCAGCTCCGGCAGGATGATCTTCGTCATGGCTAGTTCCACGGCCGCGCGGGAGCCGGGCATGAGGAGGACGACGGCGGAGTCCACCAGGCCGCCGACGGCCCGGCTGAGCATGCAGGCGGATCCGATCTCCTGATAGCTCAGCATGCGGAACAGCTCGCCGAAGCCGGGGATCGTCTTGGTCAGCAGGGCCGAGACCGCCTCATAGGATTGGTCCCTCGGGCTGACGCCCGTCCCGCCGGTGATCAGGATGGCGTCGACCGGCGGACCGCCGGGGCGTCGGCCGGCGTGGACTTCCAGGAACGACCGCAACGCCTCGGGCTCGTCCGGCACGATCGCGCGGGCGACGACGCGATGGCCGGCGACCTCGGCCAGCTCGACGATCAGCGCGCCGGACGCATCCGTGGCCGTCGTCCTCGTGTCCGAAACGGTCAGGACCGCGAGGGTCAGGCTCGCGGGGGATTCCGAACGGTGCTGGTCGACGCTGGGGCTCTGGCTCACGATCGGGCCTCCCGTCGGCCTGCCGAAGACGAAGACAGGCCGAGCGACGGTCTTCCCCCCTCGCGGGGGAAGACAGACGCCGAAGGCGTCAGATGAGGGGAAGGACGAGCACGAGCCTCGTCGGAATTCGAAGGCCCGTCCGACCGGCTCGGCGGCACGACGGCCGCCTCGCGCGTCTTCCCCCTCATCCGGCCCTTCGGGCCACCTTCCCCCGCCAGGGGGGGAAGGACGTTTCATGCTACCTCTTCCGGCGTGCATTAGGCCAGGATCGAGCGGACGACCCGGCCTTCGACGTCGGTCAGGCGGAAGTCGCGGCCGGCATAGCGGTAGGTCAGGCGCTCGTGGTCGAAGCCCAGCAGGTGGAGGATCGTGGCGTGGAGGTCGTGGACGCTGGTCGGGTCCTCGACGGCCTTGAAGCCGAACTCGTCGGTCGCGCCGTGGACCGTCCCCCCCTTGATCCCGCCGCCGGCCATCCAGACGGAGAAGCCGTAGTGGTTGTGGTCGCGGCCCAGGTTCGCCTTGCCGCCGCCGTCCAGCTCGACGGTCGGCGTGCGGCCGAACTCGCCGCCCCAGACGACCAGGGTGTCCTCGAACATCCCGCGCTGCTTCAGGTCGGCGATCAGGGCGGCGATGGGGCCGTCGATGTCGGCGGCGTGGGCGCGGTGGTTGGCGGCGATGTTGGCGTGGTCGTCCCAGGGCTGGCCGGCGCCGTGCCAGAGCTGGACGTAGCGCACGCCCCGCTCCAGCAGGCGGCGGGCGATGAGCGTCTGGCGGCCGTGGACGGTGTCGCCGTAGAGGTCGCGGATGAGCTGGGGCTCGCGGTCCACGTCGAAGGCGTCGGCCGCCTCCATCTGCATGCGGAACGCCGTCTCGAACGACTGGATGCGGGCTTCGAGCCGGGGGTCGGACCGCTCGCGGCGGTGCTCCTCGTCCATCGCCCGCAGGAGGTCCAGTTGCCGCCGCTGCGCCGCGCGGGAGGCGTGGGGGCTGCGGACGTTCTCGATGAGCTTGTCGACCTCGCGGTTCTTCGGGTCGACGAACGTCCCCTGGTACACGCCGGGGAGGAAGCCGCTGCCCCAGTTCTCGGCGTCCTTGATCGGGAAGCCGCCGGGGCACATGGCGACGAACCCCGGCAGATTCTGGTTCTCCGTCCCCAGCCCGTAGAGGACCCACGCGCCGACGCTCGGCCGGGGCAAAACCGAGTCGCCGCAGTTCATCAGCATCAAGGACGGCTCGTGGTTCGGCACCTGCGCGACCATCGAGCGGATCACGGCGATGTCGTCGGCGTGCTCGGCCGTGCGGGCGAACAGCTCGGAGATTTCGAGCCCGCTCTCGCCGTAGCGCCTGAACTTGAACGGCGAAGGGAACGCCGCGCCGGTCTTGCGCTCGGTGGCCAGGTTGATGGGGATCGGCTTCCCCTCGTACCTCGCCAGGGCCGGCTTGGGGTCGAAGGTGTCGACCTGGCTGGGGCCGCCGTTGAGGAAGAAGTGGACCACCCGCTTCGCCTTGCCGGGGAAGTGGGGGGCCTTCGAGGAGAGGAACCCGCCGGGCGCGGCGTCGGCGGCGAGCGCGCCGTCCTCGCCCAGGATCGAGGCCAGGCCGAGCGCCCCCATCCCCAGCGCGGAGCGCCGGAGCAGGTCTCGGCGGCTGATCGCGGCCGGTCCGCGGGGATCGTCGAGCATCGTTCGGCCCTCCCGTCAATCGACGAACATGAACTCGTTGGACATCAGGAGCACCTGCGCGAGTTGCCCCCAGGCGTCGAGCGGGCGGGGCGCCGGCCCGTTGAAGTCGCGGCGGGCGTCCCACGCGGACGGCGTCGAGGGCTCCGCGGCGACGGCCCGGATCGTCGGGGCCCAGAGGTGGTCGTCGTGCGAAAGGTTGTCGCGGACGTCGACCACGAAGTCGATCGTGTCGCCCGGCTCGACGACGACGGTCGCGGAGAAGTCCTCGCAGCCGTTGTGGACGGCGGCCGTCTTGAGGACGCCCATCCGGTTGTGGACCAGCCACGCGCGGACGCCGTCGCCGGGCTCCGCCTCGTGGACGAGCGTGGACGTCACGGCGACCTCGCCGCGGATCGGCGAGGTCCAGCGGCGATAGATCGAGCGGGCCAGGTCGTCGCCGGGGTGGCCCCCGTCGGCCGTGATCCGCGCCCAGCCGAGCTTGGGGTCGGGCCAGCGCGGGCCGCCGCCCCAGCCCTTGCCGTCGAAGTGGGGCAGTGGGGCAAACGCGGCGGGATCGGGGCCCTTCGTCGGGTCGACCGGGCCGTGGCCGTAGCTCCACGCCAGCGTCTCGGGGGGCGGAGGGGGCTCGGCCTCGCTCGCGGCGGCGGCGACGAACGCGACGGCCGCCTCGCGCTGGGCGGGCGTGGGCTCGCGTCGGTGGATCCGCTCATACAGCCGCGCGACGGCCGCCGCGGGGTCGTCCTTCGGGAGACTCTCGGCGAGGGCGCGGGCGCGGTCGGCGACGAACGGGTGGTTGAGGGCGAAGAGGGCCTGCTGGGGGACCGTCGTCTCGCTGCGCGACGGCGTGTGCAGGTCGGGGTTCGCGAAGTCGAACGTGCGGTAGACGCCCGCGAGGAACTGGCGGTCGATCAGGCCGTAGAGCGTCCGCCGCCGGTTCGGGGCGCCGTCGATCAGCGGCGCGGCGCGGCCGCCCATGCGGGGGTCCAGGTCGCCCGAGGCCGCCAGCATCGAGTCGCGGAACTCCTCGAACGTCAGCCGGTGTGGGTTCATGCGCCCCAGGAGCCGGTTCTCCGGGTCGACCTCGTCCGCCTTCGCGCGGACGGCCGCGTCGCCGGGCGGGCCCGAGCGCTGGCGGTAGGTCGCGGAGAGGACGATGAGGCGATGGATCGCCTTCGTGCTCCAGCCCCCTTGCACGAGCCGGCTCGCCAGCCAGTCGAGCAGTTCGGGATGGCTGGGGGGCTCGGCGCGGAGGCCGAAATCGCTGGGGGTGCGGACCAGGCCGGATCCGAAGTGCCCGGCCCAGATCCGGTTGACCCAGACGCGGGGGGTCAGGGGGTTCGTCGGGGCGACGATCGCGCGGGCCATCTCCAGCCGGCCGCCGCCGTCCTGGAACGGCTTCGCGTCCGGGCCGGCCACGACCTTGAGGAAGCGCCGGGGGACCTCGTCGCCCGGGTTCGCCGGGCTGCCTCGGCGGAAGACGCGGGGCTCGCGAAGCTCGGCGCGGTCGACGACGGCCACGGCGAACGGCGGCGCGTTCGGCTGCAACAGCAGGGCCTCGACCTCGTTTTGAAGCTTCCACATGGCGTCGATCGTCGACGTGGGGAAGTACAGCTCCGTGGATACGATCGGCTCGTCGGGGACGACGCAGGGGGAGTCGTCGGCGTAGAGGACCAGACGGAGGGCCTCGGCGTCGGGATCGGGGAGCGACGTCGCGGCCGGGTCGGCCTTCCGCGCCTCGTCCCACTGCTCGTCGACCTCGGCGAAAAGGCGGGCGTAGCGCTCGGCGGCCTCGCCGATCGTGGCGGGGGGCGTCGCGAAGGCCGACGCCACCTTCGGGTTGATGGCCGGGGTGCCCGGGGGGGAGGGCTCGGCGAGCGCCGCGGCGGCCCTCGCGGGGAAGTCGGCCTCGGGGATCGCGGCCAGGCGACGCCAGGGGCGGAAGACGGGGTCGTCGGCCTTCGCCCGCTTCTCCAGGTATGCGGCCCAGCGCCGGGCGTAGGCGGGGATCATGTCGTCCGGGCCCACGACGATGTCGAAGCCCTCTTGCAGCACCTGGGACGGGTCGAGCTGCGCGAGGAGGTAGTCGACGACCTTCCCGCGGGCGCGCTGCGCGGCCTCGTCGCGGGACTCGGCCATGCCCCGGCGCATGGCCTCCATGCGCTTCGCCAGCTCGGCCTCGAACTCCTCGCGGGCCTGGCCCTCCAGCGGGCCGTCGCCGACGCGCGTCAGGCGCTCGGTGACGTTCATGAAGACGCCGTACAGCGCGTAATAATCGGCGGTGGGGATCGGGTCGAACTTGTGGTCGTGGCAGCGGGCGCAGGCGACGGTCAGGCCCATCGTCCCGCGGCCGACGACGTCGATCCGGTCGTCGATGACGTCGTGCGACACGCCCAGGAAGCGACGTCCGACGGTGAGGAAGCCCATCGCGGCGAGCTGCGCCGGCTCGTCTGGGGAGGCCCGGTCGGCGGCGATCTGGGCGACGAGGAAGCGGTCGTAGGGCATGTCGTCGTTGAACGCCCTCACGACCCAGTCGCGATAGGCGGGCGCCGGGACGAGGAACCGTTCCTCGCGGGCGTAGACGTATCCCTTGGTGTCCGAGTAGCGCGCCACGTCCAGCCAGCGCCGGCCCCAGTGCTCGCCGTACGCCTTCGAGGCCAGCAGCCGGTCGACGAGCTTCTCATAAGCGTCGGGCGACTCGTCGGCGACGAACGCGCGGACCTCGTCGATCGTCGGCGGCAGGCCGGTGAGGTCGTAGGCGAGGCGTCGGATCAGCGTCCGGCGGTCGGCCTCGGGCGAGGGCGGCAGGCCGGCGGCGTCGAGCCGGGCGCGGATGAAGGCGTCGACCGGCGTGCGATTCCACGAGGCGTCGGACGTCGACGGCACGGGCGGGTCGGCGACGGGCTGGAACGCCCAGTGCTTCGACCAGGCTTCCTTGCGGCCGGCGACGGCGGGGGCCTTGTCGTCGGGCCACGGCGCGCCGGCGGCGACCCAGCGATCCAGCGCCGCCACCTGATCCGGCGTCAGCTTCCCCTTCGGCGGCATCTTCAGGTCGCCCGCCTGCCGTACGGCCTCGATCAGCAGGGACTTCTCCGGGTCGCCCGGCTCGACCGCCGGGCCCGAATCGCCCCCCTCCACCAGCGCCGACCGGGCGTCGACCCGCAGGCCCCCTTTCTGCTTCTCGGGCCCGTGGCAACCCTGGCAGTGCTCGACGAGCACGGGGCGGACTTCGGCTTCGAAGGCGTCGTCGGCGAGGGCGGGGGCGGCGAGCGGGGCGAGGGACAGGGCGAGCCAGAGGGGAGCGGATCCCCGTCCCCTCTCCCGCCGGGATAGGGCGGCAGAAGGGACTTCGATCGGGCGGCCCTCGCCGAGGCCGAGATGGTTCGGGTGAATCTCAACCATGGTCCGCCCCCCGGCTGCCATCCTCGGACGCCCCGCCCATGCTCCAAATTCTATTCAACATTCCGCGCAGCCGCAACGCGGCGAGGGTGCCGGGCCGACGGCGCAACCTCCCGGTCTCCCCAGCTCCCCCCGCCCGCCGAACGACGTTCTGAACCCGTCCAGATCCACGGTTGTCGCTGCGAGATCGGCGTCCCTACAATGGATCCGGCGGCGTGGGATCCGGGCGGTCCGACGGGGGGCGATGCGATCATGAGATGCGCGGCGCTGGTGGTCGGGATGTCCGTCGTCCTGCCGTCATCTTCGGCGCGGGCCGACGTGATCGTGCTGAAGGGGGGCGGTCAGGTCCAGGGGAAGGTGATCGCCGACCCGACGTCGAAGAAGGGCGATCGCGTCCAGGTCGTGCTGCCGCGGGGGAAGACGCCGCTGAACCTCCGCAAGGATCAGATCCTGGAGATCCTCCCCAAGCCCGGCCCGCTCGACGAGTACGCCGCCCGCCGCGAGAAGCTCGCCCCGACCGCCCGCGCCGATTACGAGCTGGGCGCGTGGTGCGACGCCCACCGGCTCCCGGACCTGGCGCAGGTCCACTTCGAGGCCGCCCTGAGGCGCGACCCGGAGTTCGCCGAGGCGCGGACGAAGCTCGGGCACGTCGCGAAGGACGGCCGCTGGCTCACGCCCGACGAGCAGCGTCGCGAGGCCGGGATGGTCCTGCATCGGGGGAAGTGGGTGACGGAGGACGAGAAGGCCCGCGAGGACGAGCAGGCCCAGGAGTCCGCCGGCTCGGCCTCGTGGACGCGGCGGATCAAGATCATCCTCCAGGGCCTCGTCTCGGAGTCGGCCGACCGTCGCCGCGAGGCCGAAGATCAGCTCATGGAGCTGAAGGACCCGGAGGCCGTCGGGCCGCTGGTCAAGGTGCTGGGCGGGCAGGACGCCGACGTCCGCATCCTGCTGGCCCGGGCCCTGGGCGCGATCCCCGGCGACCCCGCCTCGAAGGCGCTGGTGGACATGGTCCTCCGCGAGCCCGAGGACCACGTCCGGGCCTCGATCCTGGAGCCCCTTCGCCGACGCGAGGGGAACCTCGTCCCGTCGCGGCTGACGCGTGCCCTGAAGTCGCCCGACGTCCGCGTCATCAACCGCGCGGCCTGGGCGCTGGGGAACCTGGACGCCTTCGCGTCCGTCCCCCGGCTGCTGGACGTGCTGATCACGGTGGAGCAGCGGGTGGAACTGGTCCCTTCGGGAGGGCCGGCGTACAGCGGGCCCCCCGGCGCGCTGATGGCGTTCAACGGCAGTTCGGCCGCGTATCTGACCGGGCCGGTCGTCGGCCCCGGCGTGGCGGCCTTCGGGGCGACCGTCGTCCCGAACACCTTCGCCCTCGACCCGTTCAACGGCGGCGCCCCCATCACCTTCGGCGACGGCATGGGCCCGCGGTTCGTGGGGGCCGACAAGGGCCCCCAGCCCCAGCTCATGACGTTCACGTCGCAGAACGTCGAGGTCCTCGCGGCCCTGAATCGGCTGACGGGCCAGGACTTCGGCTACGACGTGGACGCCTGGCGGGCCTGGGTCTCCCGGTCGTTCAACCCGAAGCCCGTGCCGGACCGCAAGGCGCCCCAGCCCTGACTTGATCGATCCGCGGCCTCGGCGTACCATCCGGTCGCGAAGCCGCGAACGGAGGAGACCTTGGCCGAGATCGACGCGGAAGCCGGGACGGATCCCTACGAGGAGGAGCGGGCGAGACTCGTCCGCCAGGTCCGCGCCCGCCTGGAATCCCTGGCCCGCGCCGGCGTCGCCACGCTGCCGAAGTCCCCCGAGCGCCCGCCCGTCCCGCGGCCGGCGCCGGCGATCGTCGAGTCGGCGCCCGGACCGATCGCCGCGCCGCCGATGACGCCGCCGCCCGTCGAGCGCCCCCGGCCCGCCCCGACGCCGCCCACGCCGCCGCAAGCACCCACGCCGCCCCCCGCCCCGAAGCCGGCCGCCCGGCCGGTCGCGGCGCCGTCGCTGTTCGGGTCGAACGAGTTCAAGTCGCCGTTCGTCGAGCCGGCCGACCGCCCCGCGGCGCTGGAGGTCCTGAGGGCGGAGGTCGCGGCGTGCGTGAAGTGCGCCAACCTGGCGGCGACGCGGACGCAGACCGTCTTCGCCGACGGCAGCGCCACGGCCCGGCTGATGTTCATCGGCGAGGCCCCCGGCGCCGACGAGGACCGCCGCGGCGTCCCGTTCGTCGGCAAGGCCGGCCAGCTCCTCACCGACATGATCACCAAGGGGATGGGCCTGCGCCGCGAGGACGTCTTCATCGCCAACATCCTCAAGTGCCGCCCGCCCGAGAACCGCGACCCCACGCCCCAGGAATCCTCCAACTGCTTCGGCTACCTGGAGCGGCAGATCGAGATCGTCCGCCCCGAGTTCATCTGCCTCCTCGGCCGGATCTCCGCGAGCACCCTCCTGAACACGGCCCTCAGCATGAGCCGCCTGCGCGGGCGCTGGCATCGCGTGTACGGCATCCCCACCATCGCCACCTACCACCCGGCCTACCTCCTCCGCACGCCGACGGCCAAGAAGGACGCGTGGGAAGACCTGCAGATGCTCATGCGGGCGATGGGCCTGGTGATCCCGAAGAAGAAGGGCTGACCGGGGCCGGGCCGCGACGATTTCGGACGATTGTTGGAATGTCGCGAACCGTCCCGCCATAATCGTCCCCGGCGGCCGCCGCGGCGCGGTCGGAGGTGGTCCGTCCGGGGGCCTCGTCGCATGACCGAGAGCGGAGCCGAAGGGACGCAGGGGCCTTCGCCGTCGGAGTTGGCGCGGATCGCCGACGCCTGCGCCCGGTTCGAAGCCGCCTGGGGCCGCGGCGAGCGGCCGAGCATCGAGGAGAGCCTGGCCGCCGCGGGGCCCGAGGCCGGGTCGATCCTGTCGCACCTGCTCCCGCTGGAGCTGTCGCTCCGACTGGGGGCGGGCGAGTCGCCCTCGCCGGGCGAATACCTGTCGCGGTTCCCGGGCTCGCGCGGGCTGGTCGAGGCCGCGTTCGCCGACCACACCACCGTGGCCGACGCCACGGCCGCCGCGCCGCCGAGGCCGCCGACCGGGGCCGGGACGGCGTCGAACCTGCTGGTGGGGATCCTGGCGCTCCAGAACGGCTTCATCGACCACGTCGCGCTGATCGCGGCGATCCGGGCCTGGGCGGCCGACCGCTCGCGGGGCGTGGGGGCGATCCTGGCCGCCGAGGGGAAGCTGGACGATCGCCAGATCCGGCTGCTGGAGGCGCTGGCCGAGGAGCACCGGCGACGCTACGGGGACGACCTGCCGAGGAGCCTGGCGGCGTTCGGCTCGCTCGCGCCGGTGATGCGGGCCGTCGAGGGGATGGGGGACCCGGAGGTCGAGGCCGGCCTGACGATCGAGCCGGAGTCGACCGTCGTGGACGAGGAGGCCACCACCGCGCACGGGGCCCCCCCGGGCGACGCCCCGAGCGCCGAGCCGGGGTCGGGGTGGTCGGCCTCGCGGTTCGAGGTGCTGAGCTTCCACAACGCGGGGATGCTGGGCAAGGTCTTCCTCGCGCTGGACCGCGAGCTGAACCGCAACGTCGCGCTGAAGGAGATCCAGGAGCGGCACGCGCACCACCCGGTCAGCCGCGAGCAGTTCGTGCTGGAAGGGATGGTCACGGGGGCGCTGGAGCACCCGGGCATCGTGCCCGTCTACAGCCTGGGGGCGCGCGAGGACGGCAGCCCGTTCTACGCGATGCGGTTCATCCAGGGCCCCAGCCTCCGCGAGAAGCTGAAGCAGCTCCACGACGCGGCCGACGCCCCGCCGCTCGCCGACGGGGAGGAGCGGCCGACGCTCCCCCGGCTGCTGCGGCACTTCGTCAACGCCTGCCACGCCATGGCCTACGCGCACAGCCGGGGCGTGCTCCACCGCGACCTCAAGCCGGAACACGTCCTCCTCGGCCCGTTCGGCGAGACGCTGGTCGTCGACTGGGGCCTGGCCATGCCGATCCGCGGCGGGCCGGGCGCGACCGGCGTCCCGCTCGAATTCCCGACCGGCCGCGACGCGGCGCTCGCCCAGGACGGCGTGGTCGTCGGGACGCTGCCGTACATGAGCCCGGAGCAGGCGCTGGGGATGCAGGGCCGGCTCGACGGGCGGAGCGACGTCTACGCGCTGGGGGCGATCCTCTACGCCCTGCTGACCGGCCGCGCGCCCATCGCCGGGGGGAGCTTCGCCACGATGCTGGCGCAGGCCCGCAAGGGGGAGTTCCCCCGGCCGCGCGAGGTCGCCCGCCAGGCCCCTCCCGCCCTGGAAGCCGTCTGCCTCAAGGCGATGTCGCACGACCCCGCCGACCGCTACGCCACGGCGACCGAGCTGGCGCGCGACGTCGAGCGCTGGCTGGACGACGAGCCGACCGTCGCCTACCCCGAGCCGCTCGCCGCCCGCGCCGGCCGCTGGCTCCGCCGCCACCGCACCGCGGCCGTGGCGGCGGCCGTGGCGCTGCTCTGCACGACCGTCGGCCTGGCGGCCCTGAGCTTCCAGACCTCCCGCGCCAACGTCGAGATCCGCCGGCAGTGGAAGCGGGCCGAGGACGCCCGCGCGGAGGCCGTGACGGCGCGCGACCAGGCCGAGGCGGCGAGGGTGCGGGTGGAGCGGAACTTCCGGACCTCGATCGAGCTGGTCAACCAGTATCTCCTGCGAATCGTCAGGACCGACCTCCCCAACGTCCCCGAGTCGGTCCTCCTCCGCCGCAACGTGGCCTCCCTGGCGACGGGGTTCCTGGAAGAGTTGTGGAAGCAGAAGCCCGACGACCCCGAGACGTGCCGGCTGGCGGCGGTCCTCTATCGCGAGCTGGCGAACCTCCAACGGCTCGTAGGCCGGACCCTCGGCCCGGCCTACGGCCGCGCCGTCGGGCTGTTGCGGCGGGCGGGCGCGCTGAGGCCGGACGAGCCGCGATATCGCGACCTCCTCGCGGAGACGCTCCAGGACCTGGCGTCGTCCCTCCAGGTCGAGAACCGGCCGGCCGCCGCCGAGCCCCACCTCCGCGAGGCCGTCCAGATCGTGCGGGGGCTCCGGGGCGAGGCCCCCGATCGGGTCGACTACCTCCGGACCGAGGCGAGGGCGTCCAACGGCCTCGCGAACAACCTCCTGCTGACGGGCCGATTCGACGAGGCCGCCGACCTGGCCAGGCGCGCCGTCGCGATCATGACGCCCCTGGCCGACTCGGACGCCCCCGGCCCCACGGACGCCCTGGAGGTCATCCTGTATCAGGACTCGCTGGGCGAGGCCGAGCTGGGGCGAAGCCGCCATCCCGAGGCCGAGGCGGCCCTCGGCGCGGCGCTCCGGCGCATCGAGGCCGCCCTGGCCGGATCGCCGGATTCCGACGACCTCAAGATGCTCCGGGGCTCGGCGCGGCTCAAGCGGGCCGCGGCCGTCGCAGCCCTCGGCCGGGCCGATGAAGCGACCGAAGACCTCGGGGCGGCCGTGGCGGAGTTCGGGGCCCTCGCCGAACGCTCGGCCGAGATGGCGACCTATCGCGAGTTGCTCGCCGAGGCCCTCCTGGCCAGGGCCGAGATGTCGCCCCCGGGGCCGGCGCGAGCCGACCTCGCCCGGGCCGAGGAGACGGTCGACGCGCTCGCGAAGGGACAGAAGGACGACCCCGCCTATTCCGGGCTCCTCGGGCGGATCCGCGGCCGGGCCGCGATGCTCGACGCGGCCGGGCCCGACCCGGGGACGGCGCGGGCCCGCCTGGAAGGGGCGCTCTCCCTGCTCCGGTCGGCGCTGAAGGTCAACGACAAGCACCCCGCTTCGCTCCGCGCCGCGGCGGAGTTCGAGGCGAAGTTGAAGGCGTTGGGTGCGCCCGCGGAATGACGCCGCCCGCTCAGGTGTTGAGGATGACGTCGTCGTCCGGCATCGTCGGCGTCTCGTCCTCGTCCTGGACCGGATCGTCGTCCTCCCCCGCGATCTCCACGTCCTCGGGCTCGTCGTCGACGGGCTGGTTCGTGAGCGTGATCAGGAGCCTCGCCTGCAACCCGGCCTTGGGCGGCGTGGGCGGGACGTCCATCTTCTGCTTCGAGTATTTGAACCATACGACGAGCAGGTCGTAGGTCGATCCCGGGAGGTCGATCCTCCGGATGATCGTCCGCTGCACCTCAAACACGTCGTCCTTGATCGTGACGGTGGGGGTGCTCCCCTTCTTGATCTTCACCTGCCCCAGGCCCTTGACGAGCTGGGTCGCGACCCCGCGCCGCGACTTGGTGAAGAACCGGACGTAGGCTCCATCGGGCATGGTCGTCGTCCCTCGGGATGTGGTCTCGATCGGGCTCGCCCCCCGCGCCGGGTCGGCTCGCCGTCAGGGCGTCGGGTCTTCTCCGTCCTCCGGGTCGGCGTCGTCCTGGCTCGTATCGATCTCCGTCTCCCGCGGCTGGCCTGTGGCGGGCGGGTCGTTCGTGATCGTCACCTTGAGCCGAGCCGCCACACCGCGAATCACTCCGCCCTTATCCTGGAGGAGTTCTTCGTAGGCCGCCAGATTGGCCAAGACGTAGCGGAATGACGCGACGACGACATACCAGTTCGAATTGTTGCCGAGCGAGATCGTCCGGTATCCAAGCTCGTCGGTGACTTTGCCATCCTGCCCGTCGATGACGACCTTGCCGCCCGTGAGGAGAGCCAGCCTCCTCGGCTTCTTGACGAAGAAGGTGACGACGACGATCTTTTTCTTTAGAAAGAAACGAACTCCCGCTTTTGCCGTCATTTTGACCCTCCGCGACTCGACGAGGCGCGAATTCATCGCCACATTGTCAAACGATACCGCCCTTCCGGGTCGGCCGCAAGGATCTACCGGACTCGTCGGGATCGTCGAGGATTCCCATCGCGGCGAGGCCGAGCGTCGGGCTTCACGCCTCCCCCGCCAGCCTCTCGAACTCCGCCTCGTCGAGCACGACCACGCCCAGGGTCTTCGCCTTCTCCAGCTTGCTCCCCGGGTCGGCGCCGGCGAGGACGTAGCTGGTGGACTTGGAGACGGAGCCGGTCACCTTGCCGCCCAGGCTCTTGATGATCGCCTCGGCCTCGGGGCGGGTGCGCTTCGGGAGCGTGCCGGTCAGGACGAAGGTCTTGCCCAGGAAGGGGAGGTCGGTCGACGTGGAAGCGGCCGGTTGGTAAGGCTGCGGGTCGACGCCCAGCTCCGTCAGCTCGTCGAGCAGGCGCTGGTGGTCGGGGTCCTGGAAGAACTCGTGGACGCTCGCCGCGACCACGGCGCCGACCTCGGGGACGGCCTCCAGGTCGGCGAGCGAGGCGGAGCGCAGGTCGGCCAGGGCTTTGAAGCGGTCGGCGAGGACCTCGGACGTGCGGACGCCGACGTGGCGGATGGCCAGGCCGTTGACCAGGCGGTCGAGCGTCTTCGTCTTGCTCCGCTCGATCGCCGCCGTCAGGTTCTCGGCCGACTTCTCCCCCATGCGGTCGAGGTCGGCGAGCGTGGGGACGTCCAGGCGGTAGAGGTCCGGGATGCTGCGCACCAACCCGTTCTTCACGAGCTGGTCGACGAGCTTGTCCCCCAGGCCCTCGATGTCCAGCGAGTCGCGATGCGCGTACTGCCGCAGCCGGCGCTCGAGCTGGGACGAGCAGGCCGACGGCTTGTTCGAGCAGCGGTAGTCGACCTCGCCCGGGTCGCGGACGACGGGGGCCTCGCAGCTCGGGCAGCGGTCGGGGAACTCGAACTCCTTCTCCTCGCCGGTGCGCGCCTCCTTCTCGACGCGGACGACCTGCGGGATGATCTCGCCGGCCTTCTGGACGACCACCGTGTCCCCCTCGCGGACGTCCTTGCGGCGGATCTCGTCGGCGTTGTGGAGCGTGGCCCGTTTGACGGTCGTCCCGGCGAGGCGGACGGGCTCCAGGTTGGCGACGGGGGTCAGCTTGCCCGTCTTGCCGACCTGGACGGTGATGCTCACGACCTTCGTGACGGCCTGCTCGGCCTCGTACTTGAACGCGATGCACCACCGCGGCGACTTGCTGGTGTAGCCCAGCCGCGAGCGCTGGGACAGGTCGTCCACCTTCACGACGAGGCCGTCGGTCTGGTAGTCCAGCGTGTTGCGGCGGGTCTCCCACTCGCGGGCGTGCTCGATCACCTCGTCGATCGACTCGTAGCGGGCCAGGTGCGGGCTGACCGGCAGCCCCAGCGCCTGCAACTTCATCAGGATCTCGTAGAAGGACGACCCGCCGAGGCCGCGCGCCTCGCCCAGCCCGTGGCCGACGAACCGCAGCCGGCGCTGGGCGCAGAGGCGGGAGTCCAGCAGTTTGAGCGAGCCGGCGGTGGAGTTGCGGGGGTTCTCGAACGGCTTCTCGCCGGCCGCCTTGCGGATCTCGTTCAGGCGGACCAGCTCGGCGTTCGTCATGTAGACCTCGCCGCGGACTTCGAGGACGTCGGGGTGCTCGCCCTTGAGGGTCAGGGGGATCTCGCGGACGGTGCGGAGGTTGGCGGAGACGTCGTCGCCGCGCTCGCCGTCGCCGCGGGTGGCGCCGAGGACGAACCGTCCTCCCTCGTACCGCACCGAGACGGCGACGCCGTCGACCTTCAGCTCGACGACGTAGCGCACCGGCTCACCGGGGTTGAGGCCGCGGCGGACGCGGGCGTCCCACTCGCGGACCTCGTCGAAGTTGTAGGTGTTGTCGATCGAGAGCATCGGGACGGCGTGGACGACCGTCGCGAACTGCGCCAGCGGCGCGCCGCCGACGCGGCGGGTCGGGCTGTCCTCGACGGCCAGCTCGGGGTGGTCGGCCTCGATCTCCTTGAGCCGATCCAGCAGCCGGTCGTACTCGCGGTCGCTGATCTCGGGCGCGGCCTCCAGGTAGTAGAGGCGGTTGTGCCGCTCGATCTCGGCGCGGAGCGCCTCGGCCTCGCGTTCCAGGTCGTCCTTCGCCATCGTCGGGCCTCCGTGGGATTCCCTCATTATCGGATGGGAGGCCCCCCGACGATCAAGGCGAGGGAGCCGTCGCCTCGATCAGCCGGCCCTCGACGGCCTTCGCGTAGTTCAGCAGGGCGTCGCGCATGGCGCGGATCATTTCGACCGGCTGGTTTTCGAACGTCGGCGGCGGGGGCATCTGCGAGGGCCCCCGCGGCGCGATGTTCTGCGGCATGCCGGTGTAGGGGACGAGCCGCCGGGGGTTGGCCAGCCAGCGTTCGAGGTAGTCCGGCCGGAGGCGGTCGGCGACCTGGCGGAGGTCCGGGCCGTTGACGGCGTCGGGGCCGGCGTCGGGCTTGAACGGGCCGACTGCGTGGCACTGGATGCACGGCGACCCCTTCGCCGCCATCATCGCGAAGCCCGAACCGAGGTATTTCGGGTGGACCCGCTCGCGCCCGGCGACGTACCCCTGCAACTGGTGCGGGATCGTCTGGTACGGGAACTCCGCGCCGTCGACCGCGGCGAAGTAGTTCGCCAGCGCGTCGGTCTCCTTGCCGACGCGACGGTAGTGATAACGCGGCATGCGCAACTGCGCCGCGGGGCGGATCGCGTACGGGTCCTTGAGGAACAGCGACATCCACGGCGTCTGGACCTTCAGGCCCTCGCGGATCAGCGGCGGCGGCAGGCGGTTCCAGTACGACTCGTACGGCTTGCCCTCCTCCTCCGATTGATACGCCGCGTAGAGCCACGCGAACCCGCCGCCGACGGCCGGCTCGACCTGCACGCGCGTCTTGTCGACCGTCAGGACGTCGCCGACGTCGAACGTATAGCCGCGGATGACGACGGGCTTCCAGAGCTGGACGGAGACCTCGTCGTCGATCTCGGCCGTCGGCATCCCCTCGATCGTCACGGGCGAGCCGTCGTCGGGGCCGAGCTTCAGGGCCTCCTCGACGTCGTCGCCCAGCTTCAGCGCCGGGTCGAACGTCGCGGGGGAGGGCGGGTCGGTCGGGAAGTCGGCGGCGCGGGCGTTGTACGAGCCGCGGAGGTTGGCCTTGAAGGCGGGCAGGGCGTCGGCGACCTTCGTGCCGGCGGCGATCGCGTAGCGGGGCATCTGCATGACGTGGCAGCCGGCGCACTGGTAGCGTTCGAGGATCTTCGCCCCCTCGGCGCGGGCGAGCTTCGCGTCGTCGTAGTGCGACCGCGCGACGTAGCGCGGGTGGACGCGCTCGCCGGTCAGGCCGAGAACGAAGGTCATCACCTCCTCCACGGCCTTCGGGTCGTCGGCCCAGGAGAACCGGGGCATCCGCAGGCGGTCGTCCCGGGTCTTGTAGAGCGGGTCGCGCTTCAGGTGGTCGAAGCTGCGGGGCCGGTGGAGCTTCTGGTACAGGAAGCCCACGCGCGTCCGGCGCTCGATCTGGTCGCGGTAGAACGGGTCGACGCCGTCGCGCGCCCCGGTGGCGTCGGGCATGGTCTCGGCGAGGGCGTCGGCGACGTGGCCGAAGTCGAGCTGGGCGAGGCTCTTGGAGCCCCAGTCCGACAGGGCCGTGCCGATGGGCCGAGCGTCCTCGAAGCCCGGGACGTCGTGGCAGCCGAAGCAGCCGAGGCGGGCGATGGTCTTCTCGCCCAGGAACATCAGCTTGTCGTCGGCCGACAGCCCGGCGACGAACGAATCGACCTCGCCCGGCGCGACGGCGACGGGTTCCCGCCCCTTCTTGTAGCCGCTTTTCTTCACATAAAGGCGCACCAAATCGTCAACGGCGTCGCGGACCGGCTTCGCGTCGGCGGGCGGGGCGTCGACCTTCGCGGGCCAGCCGCCGGAGACGGACATGAGCCAGGCGGCGACGTCGGCGGCCTCCTGGTCGGAGAGCTGCAAGTCGGGCATCCGGCTGTCCGGGTCGTGCGCGCCGGGGTCCTTGAGCCAGCCCGCGAGCCAGGCCCGCCCGCGCCCGTCGTCCGGGAACTTGGCGGCGACGTTCACGAGGTTCGGGCCGAGATCGGCCTTCGCGAACGGCCGGGCGGATTCGGGGAAGACGGACGGGTCGAAGGTGTCGGCGGGGTCGGGCCGGGACGAAGGATCGGCCGATTCGTACGGGCGGTGCTGGTGGCAGGCGAGGCAGCCTTTCTTGAGGAACGTCTCCTTGCCGCGGTCGGCGTCGGGCTCCTCGGGAGGAGCGGGGGGCTCGGCGGCGGGCTCGGACTTCGCGGTCAGGTAGCGGACGATCGCGTGGACCTCGGCGTCGGCCCGCGCGGCGTCGCCGGGCTGGTCGTCGTCGAGGCCGAAATAGCGCGGCATGCGGGCGCCGGGACGGAAGGCGAACGGGTTTTTGATCCAGCGGAACAGCCAGTCGGCCGAGACCTTGCCGCCGACCTTGCGCAGGCTTGGGCCGACGCGCGGCTCGTCGGCGAAACTCGGCGCCGGGGAGTCGCCGCCGCCGATCTCGTGGCAGCCGAAGCAGCCGTAGCGGGCGATCCGATTCCGCCCCGCCTGGAGCTTCGCCGCCTGGGGGACGTCGGTGACCTCCTGGTGGCACTTCAGGCAGCTCGACTCGACGAACCGCGCGGGGAGCATGGGATAGTCCCAGTGTTCGAGGGGCCCCCAGCCGTGCTCGGACCGCCAGCGGTCGGCGTCGGCGATCGAGTCGGGGGTGTGCGAGGCGTGGACGAAGTCGACGCCCGAGCCCTGGCCGCCGTGGCAGATGGTGCAGCCGTGGTCGTTCATCGGGTGCGGGCCGTTGGAGTCCAGGAACAGCCCGGCCGGGACGACCTTCCCCCGCGGGTCGACGGACGTCGCGCCGGCGGTCAGCGAAGGGTGCGACGCGAAGACCTTCGGCGTCGGCTTCCCCCCGGCGTCGACGTCGTACCCGGGCCGGTCGATCCCCAGGTGGCAGGTGGTGCAGCGGTCGCGGCGGGGGACGTCCTTGAAGTTGTAGCTGATGGCCAGGTCGGGGAGCGTGATCTGGTCGATCCTCGTCGGCGGGGCCGCCATGTCGACGCCCGGCAGGCCGCGGAGCCAGGCCGCGAGGCCGAAGTTGCGCGCCTCCTTCTGCTCGATCACGCGGCGGATCCGGTCGGCCTCGCGCGTGAGCTTCGCCCGCTCCTGCTCCAGCGCGTCGACGCCGCCGAGGAGGGCGTCGCGCGCGTCCTGCTTCGCCCTCAGCGCGGCGCGGGCCCGCTGGTCCTCGGCTTCGAGGTCGGCCAGCCGGCGCTCGGCCTCGGCGACCTGGGCGTCGAGGAACTCGCGGGCCCGGCGCGCGCGGCCCCCTTCGACGAGGCCGTCGTACTGGGTGCGCAGGCCGTCCAGCTCGGCCTTCTTGAAGCGCCTAGAGGTGTCGGCGCGCTGGGCTTGACCGGACAGGCGCGACAGCTCGGCGTCGATCGCCTTCAACTCGCCGGCGCGGCCTGCGGCCTCCTCCTTCGCCGCCCGGATCTTCGCGTCGACGGCCTCGATCGCCCCCTTCGTCGCCTCGGTCCGCTCGGCGAGGGCCTTCGCCTCGGCGGCGCGGAGCTTGGCGGCCTCCAGCTCGTGGAACTCGCGCTGGACCTTCTTCCACGGCCGGTCGTGGTCGGCCGCGATCATGCAGACCACCGCCGCCAGCATCCCCACCGACGCCACCGCGAAGATCCGGTGCAGCGTCGGCTGGTCGCGATAGGTCTCCTCGGCGGCCTGCATGGCATGGGTCCTCGAAGCGGCGGGATCATCGCCGCCGCCTGTACCTCATCAAATATTGAATCCCGGTATCGCCACCACATATTTCAGATTCAGCGTCCATCTCAACATCATCTTGAGCGGCAGGCCGGCCATGAGCAGCAGGAGCACCACGGCGACGGCGGCCCGCGCGGTCCCGGCCTTCGCGGCGTAGCCCTTGAACAGCGTGCGGAGGAGGATCGGCGGCAGCGCGAACAGGTAGAACGCCAGCAGCGCCAGGCCGGGCAGCTCGCGGAGCGGCGCCCACGACGGCTTCGCCCGGCCCAGGGCGCGGATCCAGACCAGGTCGGAGAGGTCCACGTTGTTCAGCGGGACGACCTTGTACGGGTCCCAGCGCTCATACGGCCCGAAGAAGTTCCAGTTCGGCCCGCGGAGGAACGTCCCCAGGACGATCAGGACGACCCACAGGACGAGGAAGCCGAACAGGAACGTCGCCATCGCGAACGGCCGCGAGGCCGCCGTGTAATAGCCGCGGCCCTCCTCGTTCACGTCGAGATACGGGATCGCGCACAGGCCCACGATGATGACGACGGGGATGCCCACGCCGGCCAGCCAGGGGTCGAAGTAGACGAGCATCTCCTGCAAGCCGAGGAAGTACCAGGGGGCCTTCGCCGGGTTCGGCGCCTCGGTCATCTTCGCCGGCTGCTCCAGCGGCGCGGGGAGCGCCACGGCCCAGGCGATCAGGAACAGGGTCATCGCGACCATGCAGATCAGCTCGATGTAGACCAGGTCGGGCCACGACAGCACCCGGTCCTGCTCCAGCGCCTCCAGCACGGGCAGGCCCTCGGCCCGGCGGGCGTCGTTGATGACGCCCCGCCGCAGGGCGAGCCAGGTGAAGCCGGCGGCCAGGACGATCAGGCCGACGATCGGCACGTTGTCGGGCGTGGAGACGATCCGGCGGAAGTCGCCGTCCGTGAGGCTCAGGCCGAAGGCCAGGATGGAGAGGTTCACGACGCCGAACGCGACCAGGCCGTTCGCGACGACGCGGCGGAAGCGCAGGGTCGCCGCGAACAGGAGCGCCGAGCCGAGGAAGAACGTCGTCGGCCCGGCCATCGAGTCGACCCCCGCGCGGGCGAAACTCGGCAGGACCAGCGGGCCGTGGAAGAGATAAGTCAGCCCGATCGCCTGGAAGACGACCGCGACAACGCTCCACACCAGGGCCCAGAGCGTGCGGTTGATCGGCCCCCCCAGCCCCGCCGCCGGGACGTGATCGTCGAGCGACGGGTGGGCCTCGTCGGCGTGGACGCCGCCCGAGGCCCGGACCTCCGCGAAGTGCGCCGCGTCGGCCCCGGCCGTCAGGGCGAGCAGGCCGTTCGCCAGCGCCGCCAGGCCGTAGGCGGCCGTCGTCCCGCCCGGGATCCAGCCCCGGAGGCCGAGGATCAGCAGCGCCGGACCATACAGGCCGACGAGGACCGGGCCCAGCCATCCG
>Ga0209958_1001156_pt1 | contig 23643 bp, 18 predicted proteins | sample ThiBio_inoc_plan_FD_183942 | JGI IMG/M metagenome (GOLD analysis project Ga0209958, IMG submission 183942) | Wastewater bioreactor microbial communities from Cape Town, South Africa - Thiocy_inoc_plan (SPAdes) | ecosystem: Engineered > Bioremediation > Thiocyanate > Unclassified | place: South... | reverse complement strand
GGCGGGGGCGGGCCGCTCGCCGGCCGTCGCGGCGGGGGCGGGCCGCTCGCCGGCCGTCGCGGCGGGGGCGGGCCGCTCGCCGGCCGTCGCGGCGGGGGCGGGCCGCGCGGCCCCGAGGTCGGCGAGCCCATTCAGCCCCAGCACCTCGGCCAGGCCGCCGGGGGCCTGGCGGGCGATCGCGTCGCGCTGGCCGGCCAGCAGGTCGCGGAGGGCGTCGAGGCCCAGGCCCCGGGACGCGACCGCCTCGCGGATCAGGCCGGCCAGGACCGGGGCGAGCACGCCCATGAGGGTCGCGACGCTCGCCGGCCGGGCGCCGGAGTCGTCCGCGATCAGGTCCATCACGCGGCCGAGCCGGTCGCCGAGGATCGTGCGGAGCAGGGCCTGGCCCCGGCCGACGATCGCGTCGAGCGAGCCGCCGCGGATCAGGTCGCCGACGGGGCCGAGGCCGGGCTCGTCCCGGGGCTCGTCGCGGATCGCGTCGGCGACGCGGCCCCCCTCGCGCGGGTCGGCCAGGGCGTTCGCCAGGCCCGCGAGGATCGCCGGCCCGCCCAGGGCGAGCGCCTGCTCCACGCGATCGGGCTGCTCGTCCAGGGCGACGCCCAGCCCGCGGACGGCGTCGCCGTCGAAGATCCGTTTCGCTTGACCGAGGAGGTCGATGGCCATGGTGCGTTCTCCCATCGGTGCGCGACGCCCGGGGAGCGGCCGTCCGCGGCCTCGGGCGAGAAAGGAGCCACTTCGACTCGATGTGCAATCGCCGTACCGCGCCTCCGCCCTCGGGAGGTCGATCGCGCCCCGTCGTCGACGGGGCGCGCATGCGAGCGCGCGGGCCGACCCGACCGATCGGAGGCGGACGTCCTTGGGCCCAGGGGGATGGGGCGGTTATGCTGGCCATCTCGCCGGTCGTCGGCAAGGGCGTGCCCCGGAGTCGACGCGGGCCGGCGTCCCCCCAAGGAGCCCCCCATGCCCCGCCCCCGCCCGGCCTCGCTCATCGTCATGCTCGCCTGCTCGGCAGCCCCCGCGGCCTTCGGGCAGGCCGTCCCGCCGGACGGCCCGCGCACGGTGCGTCTGCTGAACGTGGGGAACAGCTTCTCGCAAGACGCCACCCGCCACCTGGACGCCGTGGCCCGGTCGCGCGGGGACGTCCTGATCCATCACCAGGCCGCGATCCCCGGCGGCACACTCCAGCAGCATTGCGAGAAGGCCGAGGCCCACGACAAGGATCCCGACGACCCGAAGGGCCTCTACGCCGGCACGAAGCGGAGCCTGGCCTGGGAGCTGGCGGCCGAGCCGTGGGACTATATCACCGTCCAGCAGGCGAGCATCAAGAGCCACGACGTCTCGACCTATCGGCCCTACGCCGCGGCCCTCGTCGATCGCATCCGGCGCGGGGCGCCCGGCGCGCAGGTCGTGATCCACGAGACCTGGGCCTACCGCGCCGACGACCCGCGCTTCGACCCGGCGATCGAGCCGGCCGCCGGCGAGCCGGCCGACCGCGAGGCGATGCATCGCGGCCTGGCCGCGGCCTATCGGACGATCGCCCGCGAGTTGCACGCGCCGATCGTCCCGGTGGGCGACGCGTTCGACGTCGCCGACTCCGACCCGACGTGGGGATACCGGCCCGACGTGAAGTTCGACCTGGCCGCCGCGGCCTACCCGGCCGTGCCGGACCAGTCGCATTCGCTCCACACGGGGCGGCGGTGGTCGAAGCAGGGCGACGGGACGTTCCGCATGGTCATGGACGGCCACCACGCGAGCGTCGCCGGGCAATACCTGGGCGCCCTGGTGTTCTACGAGTCCCTCTTCGGCCGCCCGGCCGTCGGCGTCCCGTATCGCCCCAACGGCATCAACGCGGAATACGCGAGGTTCCTCCAGGAGGCGGCGCACAGGGCCGTCGCCGCCCTGGAGGGGACGGAGTTCGCGGCGCCGTCGAGGGCCGCCGCGGCGCGTTGAGGCCGATCACTCGGCCCCGCGACCGGCCTTGACCGGGCGGGCGTTCGTGGCGGGGAACCGCTTCGCCAACTCGGCCTTGATGGGGGCGAGCTTGGGGTCGGCGGCGAGGTTCTTCCACTCGTAGGGGTCGGCGGCCTCGTCGTAGAGTTCCTCCGAGCCGTCGGCGTAGCGGATGTAGCGCCAGCCCTCGGAGCGCACGGCGTGGTTGTCGCGGCCGAAGGTGGTCAGCGCGGGGACGTCCCAGGGGGCCGCGGGGTCCTTCAGCAGGGACTTGATGCTCGTCCCCTCGACGTGCGACGGCGTCGGCACGCCGGCCAGGTCGGTGAGCGTGGGGTAGACGTCCATGAAGTCCACGGTGCGCTCGCAGGCGACGCCGGCGGGCGTCAGGCCGGGGACGACCCAGATGAGAGGCGCGCGGGTGGCCTCCTCCCAGAGGGCGAACTTCCGCCAGTGCGACTTCTCGCCCAGGTGCCAGCCGTGGTCGCCCCAGAGGACGACGATCGTCTTGTCGCGGACGGGCGAGGCGTCCAGGGCGTCCAGCAGGCGGCCGACCATGGCGTCGGCGTAGGAGATCGCGGCGAGGTAGCCCTGCACGGCCTCCTTCCACCGGCCCGATTCCAGCATCAGCTTGTGGTCGCCGTCGGGCCTGGCCATCTTCAGCCCGGCCGGCGGCACGTCGTCCAGGTCGTCCTCCCTGTGGGGCGGGAGCTGGATCGAGTCGAGCGGGTGGAGGTCGTAGTACTTGCGCGGGACGTTCCAGGGCATGTGCGGCTTGTGCAGGCCGACGGTCAGGAAGAACGGCCTGTCGTGCGGCCTGTTGATCTGATCGATCCCGTACTGGACGATCTTCCACTCGCGCAGGTCCTCGTCGCGGGCGCCGTCGAGCGGGGCGAACTTGATGCCGCCGACGCCGTCGTCCCCGGTCGGCTTCGGATCCTTGCCCGCATCCTGGAGGTAGTCGTCCCACTCGGCGCGCCGGCTGTAGGCCTCGTGATAGATCTTGCCGGAGCCGAGGGTCTCATACCCGGCCTTGCGGAAGGTCGTGACGAGGGTCTGCTCCTTCGGGACGACGGGCCGCCAGTCCTCGTTGTTCTGGTAGACGCCCGTGGTCGACGGCCGCAGCCCGCTCATCAGCGCGGCGCGCGACGGGTTGCACAGCGGCGCGGCGCAGTACGCCCGCGTGAATCGCACGCCGCGGGCCGCGAGGCGGTCGATGTTGGGCGTGACGGCCTGGGGGTTGCGCCCCAGGTGGCCGACCCAGTGGTTGAGGTCGTCCAGCGCGATGAACAGGACGTTGGGCCGATCGTCGGCCCCGGCGGCGATCGGGGCCGCCGCCAGCGCGAGGGCCGCCACGGTCGTTCGGAGGATTCGCATGGTTCGGTCGGGTCTCGCGAGTTGGGGGCGGATTGGTCGCATGAATCTTCGTCCCCTCTCCCGCCGGGAGAGGGGACGAGCCCAGGGCCCTTCATCGTCTTGTGCCGAACAGTATCGGTCCGCAGGGCCGGACGCGGCTTCGGCGGCCGGATCGGCCTCAGTCCCCCTTCGGGCCGCCGCCGGGCCCCCAGAGCGGGGCGACGAGTTGGGCGTCCCACGACTCGAACGCGGCGAGCAGCTCCTTGACCTTGTCGGGGTTCCCGGCCGAGAGGTCGCGAGCCTCGCCCGGGTCTTGCACCAGGTTGTAGAGGCGGAACGGCGTCGCCTCGACCCTGGCGGCGTTGGAGCGGGCGCCGGGCTTGTCGAGGGTGGAGTCGTAGCGGACGAGCTTCCAGTCGCCCTTGCGGACGGCGGCCTGCGAGCCCATGCGCCAGAACAGGGCGTCGTGGGGCGAGCCGGGGTCCGCGCCGGTGAGGAACGGCAGCAGGTTCACGCCGTCGAGCTTCCATTCGGGCTTCGCCTCGACGCCGGCGGCGGCCAGGGCCGTCGGCAGGACGTCGAGCTGGATGACGGGCTTGCCGTAGGTCGACCCCGCGGGGAGCTTCCCCTTCCAGCTCAGGAGGAACGGCACCCGGACGCCCCCCTCCAGCGAGGTCCGCTTCGAGCCCCGGAACGGGTCGTTGCGCGAGCCGTTCTGCGTCGTGCCGAGCATCGTCGGGCCGCCGTTGTCGTTGAAGTAGGCGATCAGCGTGTCGTCCTCCAGGCCCGAGGCCCTGAGCTTCTCCACGATCGCCCCGACGGCCTCGTCGAGCGCCGTCAGCATGGCCGCGTAGGTGCGGCGGGCGGGGTCGGCGATCGCCGAGAACTTCGCCAGCCGCTCGTCGGTCGCGTCCATCGGCGTGTGGACGGCGTTGAAGGCCACCTCCAGGAAGAACGGCTCCGGCTTGCCCTTGCGACGGTCGATGAACGCCGCGGCCTCGCGGGCGAAGGCGTCGGTCAGGTACGCCTTCTCGTGGACGACCTCCGTCCCCCGGTAGATGTTCTCGGTCTTCTCGGCGAAGTAGGTGTGCGCGCCGCCGAGGAACCCGAAGAACTCGTCGAACCCCCGCTTCAGCGGGTGGTGGTCGGCGTCGGCCCCCTGGTGCCACTTCCCCACCAGGCCCGTCGCATACCCGGCCGCCTTCAGCCGGTCGGCGATCGTCGTCTCCGACGTCGGCAGGCCGACCCCCGGCGCGCCCGAGGGGTTCCACTCGTGCCCGAACCGCTGCTGATAGCGGCCCGTCAGGAACCCGGCCCGGGTCGGGCTGCAATACAGGCCCGAGACGTAGCCGTCCGTGAACCGCACCCCGCTCGCCGCCAGGGCGTCGATGTTCGGCGTCGGGAAGTCCTGGTTGCCGTGATAGCCCAGGTCCGCGTACCCCATGTCGTCCGTGATCAGGACGACGATGTTCGGCCGCTTCCCGTCCGCCCCCCACGACGCCGCGCAGGTCGTCGCCCAGGCCAGCGCGGCCCAGGTCGCCCCTCGCACCCACGCCCGCCGCCCGCCGTCCCGCTTGCTCGATCGATCCATCGCGCCCTCAGAAAAGCGTCTTCCCGATCCTCGGTCCCCGACGCGCCCCGCCGACGCGTCGCCCCACATCCAACCCCGTCGCCGGGCTCGGGTGGCGTATCGAGGGCCAAGATACCCGTCACATACTAAGTCGGTCAACACTGTAGGGAATTTGATGTTGACAAACCCTGTAGGAAAAGACGATATTCCCGCCGTGATCCACTGGATAGGTGGCGAGACGACCCAGAACTCGGAGGCGAGCGATGACGGACGTGGGCGATCGGATGAAGGCGAGGCGAGGTTTCACGCTGATTGAGTTGCTGGTGGTGATCGCGATCATCGCGGTCCTCATCGCCCTCCTGCTGCCGGCCGTGCAGTCGGCCCGCGAGGCGGCGCGGCGGGCCCAGTGCATCAACAACGTGAAGCAGCTGGGGCTGTCGCTGCACAACTATCACGACGTCCACGGCCGGTTCGCGCCGGGGTCGATCCAGGTCTCCAACCCGACGGCGTATCGCCAGCCGTTCATCACGTCGCTGCTGCCGTTCCTGGAGCAGGGCAACCTCACGGCGAGCTTCAACTTCAACCTGTCGTTCCAGCACGACGCCAACGAGACGACGCGATCGTCGCGGGTGAACGTCTTCGACTGCCCGTCCGACCAGAAGGTCGTCTTCACGAACAACGGCGGCAGCGTGACCGACGTGAAGGGGAGCTACGGGGTCAACTGGGGCCAGAACACCTACGGCGACCAGGTCCTCCCCGCGCCCTTCTCGCTGAACTACGGGGCCTCGCTGGCGGAGATCACCGACGGCACCAGCAACACCTTCCTCATGGCCGAGCTGATCCAGCTCCCGCACCCGACCGGCCAACCCGTCGAGACCATCGACCGCCGCGGCCGGGTCTGGAGCGATCAGCCGTCCTCCCACCAGGTGACGACCCGCAACGGCCCGAACACCCAGATCCCCGACTACGGCGCGTGCTGGCACGCCACCGACCCCCGCAAGGCCCCGTGCAACCGCAACACCGGCGACGGCCCGAACCACTTCATCGCCTCGCGGAGCCGGCACCCCGGCGGCGTGAACGTGCTGCTGGGCGACGGCTCCGTCCGGTTCATCAAGGACTCCATCTCCATCCCGACATGGAAGGCCCTGAGCAGCCGGGCCGGCGGCGAGGTCATCAGCTCGGATGCGCTCTGACGCTCACCTCCCCGGCGGCGAGTATTTCATACTAAATCTCTAGATTAAGGTGAATTCCCATGTTGACAAAGTCGATAGAGAAGACAAACATCTGAGGCGTGGTGCCCCTCATTGCGGGGAGGGGCGGCCTGACTCTGGAAAAGAGAGGGCGGGCCGTCCGGTCGGGCGGGCGAGGAGATCGCCCCCGCCGGGCGGCGGAAACGGGGAAGGGGTAGGAATCGTGAATCGCGAGCGGAATCAGGGCGGGACGACGGATCGTGGCGGCTTCACGCTGATCGAGCTGCTGGTGGTGATCGCGATCATCGCGGTCCTGATCGCGCTGCTGCTGCCGGCCGTGCAGTCGGCCCGCGAGGCGGCGCGGCGGATCCAGTGCACCAACAACATGAAGCAGCTGGGGCTGGCGCTGCACAGCTATCACGACGTCCACGGCCGGTTCGCGCCGGGCTCGATCACGGTCGCGATCACGCCCTCGAAGGACTATCGCCAGCCGTTCGTCACGTCGCTCCTGCCGTTCGTGGAGCTGGGAAACGTGGTGAACGCCTTCAACTACGACCTCTCGTTCCAGACGAACCAGAACGACACATCCCGGCTGACGCGGCTGGCCGTCTTCGACTGCCCGTCGGATCAGAAGGTGTTGTTCATCAGCGACAACGGCGGGAACTCGGACGTGAAGGGGAGCTACGGGATCAACTGGGGCCAGAACACGTTCGGCGACCCCGGGCTCCCCGCGCCGTTCGCCATCAACTACGGGGCGTCGCTGGCGGAGCTGGTCGACGGGACGAGCAACACGTTCCTGATGGCCGAGGTGCTCCAGCTCCCCGCCCCGCCGGGTGCGGCGTCGACGGTCGTCGATCGTCGCGGGCGGATCTGGACCGACCTGTCGACGTCGTATCACATCAACGCCCGCAACGCCCCGAACAGCCAGGTCCCGGACTACGGGGTCTGCGGCGAGCAGACCGACCCGCGCAAGGCCCCCTGCACCCGGAAGACGGGGACGCCGGGGACCCACTACCTGTCGTCGCGGAGCCGGCACCCCGGCGGCGTGAACGTGCTGCTGGGCGACGGCTCCGTCCGGTTCATCAAGGACTCGATCTCGCTCGCCTCCTGGAAGGCCCTGAGCAGCCGGGCCGGCGGCGAGGTCCTCAGCTCGGATTCCTACTGATGCTCAATACGACCTCGCGTCACGAACCGTCCCGCCTCCGCGCCCTGGCCTTCGTCGCATCCCTCGGGGCCGCCTGCGGCCTCGTCGGCTGCGGGGACCCGGGGCCCGAGCGGCATGCCGTCGCGGGCAAGGTCTCGCTCGACGGCAAGCCGCTGCCGACGGGCAAGGTCACGTTCGTCCCGCTCGACGGCGCGACGGCCGCCGTGGCCGAGGTCCACGACGGCGTCTTCCAGGCCGACGGCTCGACCGGCCCGGCGGCCGGCCGCTATCAGGTGGAGATCATCGCCGTCGAGCCCACCGGCAAGAAGATCCCCAACCCCGACGTCCCCGGCGCCACGCTCGACGAGGAGCGCGACCTCGTCCCCGAGCGCTACAACGTCCGGACCGAGTTGGTCGCCGAGGTCAAGCCGGGGGCCGACAACGCCTTCGAGTTCGCCCTCTCCTCCGAAGCCCCGCGCGGCAAGAAGGCCCGCCGCCGCTGATCCAGCCGGCCCGGGACGATCGACCCGACCCCAATCTCGACGCCCGTCGCCGTCCATCCCCGGCGGCCGGGCGTCGCCCCATTTCGGCGTCCGAAGGCCCGGGGCCTCCCCGCCCCGGATGAAGTTGACGCCCCCCGCGGATTGCCATAGGATTCGCGCCGAATTCGGCCGGCCCCGCGTGGGGCGGGGGCCGGTCCACGTCGCGAGGGAGGGCCGGACATGCCGCGATCGCCGGGCTCCCCGTGGCGCGGGCTGGCGCCGAGCCGGCCGCTGGCCCTGGCGATCGAGGCGGGGCTGCTGCTCCGCGTCCTCGCCGCCGACCTCGTCCAATGGCGCGTGGACCGCGCCGGCGACGGCCACGTCTGCCTGCTCCCGGACGCGGAATACTACTGGAAGCTCGCCCAGACGATCCGCGACGGCGAGGTCTTCCAGATCGTCGAATGGGGCGACATCCCCCACTTCGCCCTCCGCACGCCGGGCTACCCGCTGTTCCTCGCCGCCTGCCGCGCCGTGCTGGGGGACAACCCCCTGGGCGCCCGCCTGGTGCAGGCGGCGTTGGGGGCGGCGTGCGTGTGGCTCGTCTACCGGCTGGCCCTGGCGACGCTCGGGCCCGACCGGCGGCGCGAGGCGCGGATCGCCGCGGCGATCGCGGCGGTGCATCCGTACTTCATCGTCATGTCGGCCCTGCTGCTGTCGGAGGCCCTCTTCGTCCCGCTGCTGCTGGCCTACCTGTGGGCGATGGCCGCGCTTTGGGATCGCGACGACGCCCGCGGGGCGGTCGCTCCGGCGCTGGCGGCGGGGGCCGCGGCGGGGGCCGCGGTGCTGGTCCGACCGTCGTGCCTGCTGTTCTTCCCGATGGCCGTCGCGGCGTGGGGCGCGCATCGGCTGGCGACGCGCCGCGCGATGCGGCCGGCGATCGTCGGGGCGGTGCTGACGGCGGCGGCGTTCGCGGCCGTGATGGCGCCGTGGTGGATCCGCAACGCGAGGGTCTACGGCGCGTTCGTGCCGACGGCCCTCTGGATGGGCGCCAGCCTGTACGACGGCCTCAACCCCCGGGCGACCGGCGCCAGCGACATGCGGTTCCTGGCCGATCCCGACGTCTGGCCGCTGGACGAGCGCGACCAAGACGAGCGGCTGAAGGCCCGCGCGATCGCGTTCGCCCGCGAGAACCCCGGCCGCGCCGCGAGCCTCGCCCTGGCGAAGCTGGGCCGCTACTGGAGCCCCTGGCCGAACGCCGACGGCGTGCGGTCGGCGTGGCTGACGGTCGCCGCGGGCCTGGTCATGACGCCCCTGCTGGCGCTCACGGCCCTGGGCCTGTGGACGCTCCGCGGCGACGCCCGCGCCTGGGCCTTGCTGGCCGGGCCGATCCTCTACTTCGGCATGATCCATGCGGCGTTCGCCAGCTCGATGCGGTATCGGACGCCCGGCGAGGTCCCGGCGACGGCGCTGGCCGCGGTCGGCCTGCTCCGGGCCGCCCGTCCCCGCACCCGGACGGCGGCCTGAACGGGCGAGGAGGCGTGCGCATGCGATGGCGGAGGCTGGCGAAATTCCTGCTCTGGTCGGCGGCCTTCGGCCTGATCCTGACGGCCGCCGCGGCCTGGTTCGCCTACGCCTTCGTCACCGACGGCGACACCGTGGCCCGCATGCTCCAGGCGAGCCTGAGGACGTTCTTCCCGCGCGCCGAGTTCGAGTTCGGCCGTGTCGACTTCCGGCCGCTGCGGGGCAAGGCGACGCTCCGCAACGTCACGGCGACCCAGGTCGTCGACGGCAGGCCGTTCCGCTCGGCCTCGATCCTCTGGCTGGAGCTGCACTTCGACCCGTGGAAGCTCCTGGAGGGGAAGCGTGAGGTCAGCGACGTGGTGGTCAGCCGGCCGACGCTGCGGCTGGTCCGCCAGAAGGACGGCGGCTGGAACCTGGCCGACCTGCCGGCCCGGCCCTGGCCGCGGACGCCCATCGAGAACCCGCCGCCGGTGGACGTCGTCAACGGGACGATCGAGCTGGTCGCCGACCCCGACGCCGCCGCGGCCCCCCCGCGCCCCGAGGCCGACGGCCAGGCCGCCGCGGCCATCCTGCGCGACGTGACGCTGAAGATCCGGCCGACCGAGGACGGCCGCTTCCGCTTCGAGGGCTCGGCCCGCGGCGACCTGTTCGACCACGTCGACCTGAAGGGGGTCCTCGACCCCGACACCGGCGACGTCGACCTGGAGGGGCGGCTCGTCGACCTGACCATCTCCGACACCCTCCGCCGCCGCCTCCCCCCCGAGGCGGGCGACGCCTTCGACGCCCTGGCCCTGAAGTCCGGCGACGTCGACGTCGATCTGGCCTCGCTGGCCCTCCGCCCGGCCGCCGCCCCGGGGGCGCAGCTCGCCTACGACCTGAAGGTCCAGCTCCGGGGCGGCTCGTGCCGATGCCCCCACCTCCCCTTCCCGATCGACGACCTCTCCGCGCGCGTCGGCTTCGACGGCCGGACCCTGACGATCGACCACGCCGAGGGCTCCAACGGATCGACCCGCGTCCGGGCCTCGGGGCGGATCGACGCGAGCGACCCGGAGGCCGGCCCGCTGGCGATCCACGTCGAGGCCGACGACCTGGACCTGGACGACCGCCTGAAGCAGAAGACCCCGCCCCAGTTCCTGGAGCTGTGGGACGTCTTCAAGCCCCAGGGGCGCGTCGACCTGAAGGCCGACCTCTCCCGCGAGGCCGGCGGCCCGGTCGCCGCCTCGGCGTCGGTCCGGCTCAAGGACGTCTCGGCCCTCTACCGCCACTTCAAATACCAGCTCAAGAACCTCACCGGGACGCTCGACCTGCAAGGCCGTCGGCTGGCCGTCGACGTCCGCGGCCCGATCGGCGACCGCCCGGCGCGGCTGCACGGCACGGTGGACGACCCCGGCCCGGACGCGATCGTCGACCTGTGGATGGACGCCGAGTCGCTGCCGATCGACGCGGCGTTCCTCGACGCCCTCCAGCCGGACGTCCGCCGCTGGGTCGACAGGTTCAAGCCGGCGGGCGCGGGCGAGGCCCACGCCCGGATCCTCCGCCGGCCGCTCGCCGGCCCGTCCATGCCCCCGGGCTCGAAGTTCGGCGTCCTCAAGCCCGAGGGCCTGCTGGCGGTCCACGCCACGGCCGACCTCGACCCCGACCGCTGCGAGATCACCTGGGAGGGCCTGCCGTTCCCCATCCGACGGCTCGGCGGCCGGCTGGAGCTGCACCCCGACCACTGGATCTTCGAGAACATGACCGGCCGCAACGGCCAGGCCGTCATCACCGGCTCCGGCCGGGTCGAGCGGCTCGTAGGCCCCGACCTCCCCAATAACGAGCCGCCCCTGAAGATCGACCTGAACATCGCCGCCCGCGGCCTGTCGTTCAGCCAGGAGCTGCGCAACGCCCTCCAGCCGGCCTGGCGAAAGTCCTGGGACGTCGTCAACCCCGACGGCTCCTGCAACGTCGACGCCGTCATCGCCGTCGAGGCCCACAAGCCCGACCATGTCGTCGTCGCCATCACCCCCCTGCCCGGCTCCCAGGTCCGCCTGGTGATCCCCAGGTCCCCGGGCCCCGGCGTCGAGCCCGGCTCGACGATCGAGCTGCGCATGCAGGACGCCCTGGGGACGTTCCGGTTCGTCGACGGCACGGTCGGCATGAGCGACGTCAAGTTCACCTTCCACGGCGCCCCCGTCGAGTTCCGCGCGGGGAGCGTCCGGGTCGAGGACAGCGGCCGGTTCGCCCTGGAGGTCTCCGACCTGCAGGTCCGCAACCTGCTGCTCAGCGCCAACCTCCGGCGCATCATGCCGCAGCTGATGGCCCAGTTCGCCCTCCGCCTGGACGACGGCAAGCCGTTCACGGCCTCGGGCGACCTGGAGATCGGCTGGAGCGGCGACCCCGGCGAGCCCGCCTGGTGCGCCTGGGAGAAGACGCGGGTCTACTTCCTGGACAACAAGCTGATGGCCGGGATCCCGCTGGAGCACGTCAACGGCAAGTTCAAGGACGTCTGGGGCCGGTCCGACGGCCGCTCGCTGGAGGTCCACGGCCTGCTGGACGTCGCGAGCGTGAAGGTCGCCGGGATCCCGCTGGCGGACGTCCAGGGCCCGCTGGTGATCAAGGACGGCCGGGCCTCGCTGGCCAGCGTGAAGGGGAAGCTCCTGGGGGGCGAGGCCTACGGCGAGGGCTGGCTCACCCTGGCCGAGTCCCCCCGCTACAGCGGGGCCGTGCGGATCACCGGGGCCGACCTCCAGAAATACGCCATGACCCTCCCCGGCCGGCAGTCGTACCGCGGCCTGGTCAACGCCGACGTCCAGTTCGAAGGCCAGGGGGGCGACGTGCGCCAGGTCCAGGGCCGCGGCGAGGCCCACGTCGTCGACGGCGACATCGGCGAGCTCCCCTTCGTCCTCTCGGTGGTCAAGGGCCTGAACAAGATCCTGGCGCCCAACGTGATCCGCAGCCGCGGCAAGGCGATGTTCGACTCGGCCGACGTCGCCTTCAAGATCGTCAACGGCACCACGTTCTTCGAGGAGTTCAAGCTCACCGGCGACGCCGTCAGCCTGAACCTAAGCGACCGGGGCCGCAAGAACAAGAACGCGCGCGACCCGTTCGACAAGATCGACCTGACCTTCGACGTGGCCTACGGCCGCAACCGCTACAACCTCCCCCTGTTCTCCCGGATGATGCGCGAGGCCGGCGCCGAGCTGTTCCAGATCGACGTCGGCGGCACCATGGCCGCGCCCCAGGCGCGGCCCCGGATCCTCCCCACGGTCACCGGCGTGGGCCGCGACCGCGAGTGAGCCCGCGGGCCCCGCGAATCGCCCCCGGGCGTGCCTTTGGATTTCGGCGAATCGCGTTGGAGTCGCGGGGGCCATCCTGACGGCCTTCCCCCCTCGCGGGGGAAGGTGGCCCGAAGGGCCGGATGAGGGGGAGGACGTGCCAGATGACCGTCGGATCTCGCGCCGGCCCGGTCGGGCGGCCGTCGAATCCCGACGGCCGCCGTGCTCGTCGTCCCCCTCATCGGACCGCTTCGCGGTCTGTCTTCCCCCGCGAGGGGGGAAGACGTCGGACGCCGATCGCCGAAATCCAAAGGCACACCCTTCGCCCCCCGCTCGCTTCCCGGGGCCCGGTCCGGCGTTGTATCCTCGGTCCGGAGGAACACCGCATGATCCCGATCCGCATCGCCGTCGCGCCGGCCGTCGCCGCCTGGGCCTTCGTCGGGGCCGCCGTCGCGCAGGGGCCGCCGGCCGCGAAGAAGTACGCCGTGGTCGCGCCGATGGCCGAGGGCCTCAACGCCGTCGCCATCAACGGCAAGGGGGACGTCGTCGGCTTCCACTGGGAGCCGGAGAACGGCGACCCGAACATCCTGTACGAGGCCCCGTTCCTCTCCCGGGGGGCCGAGATCGTCCGCCTCCCGCTGCTGAAGACCTACACCGCCACGTTCCCGGCCGGCGTCAGCGACGACGGCGTCGTCGTCGGCCGCGCCAGCAAGCCGGCACCGCCGCAGGCGTACGTCTACCTGCGCAACCAGGCGTTCGTCTGGACGGCCGACGAGGGGATCCGCGGCCTGGGCGCGCCCGAGCCCGACGGGGCCTCGTTCGCGACCGGGGTCTCGCGCGACGGTCGCCGCATCGCCGGGATCGGCGTCGGCGATTACCGCCTCCGCGCCGTGGTCTGGGAGCCCGACGGCGACGGCTGGAAGGCGGTGATCGTCCCCGACGGCGACCAGCTCGGTTCGAACGTCCTGGCCATCAGCCCCGACGGCAAGCGCCTGGCCGCCGTCCGCAAGGGGAAGCCCACGCTCTGGACCGAGGCCGCGCCGGGCGAGTGGAAGTCGGAATCGCTCGACGGGCCCGAGAACTACATCGTCCCCCGCGCCGTCAACGACGCGGGACGGGTCGTCGGCTTCCGCAACGAGGGCGACGGCGCGTACAAGGCCGTCGTCTGGACGCCGGGCCGGGGCGTGGAGGTGCTGAGCCCGCCCCCCGGCTTCGTCCACGCCCAGGCCACGGCCGTCAACAACGCCGGCGTCGTGGTCGGCCAGGTCGACGGCCCCCACGGCCAGCTCCCCGGCCCCCGCGCCTTCGTCTACGAGGACGGCCGGCTCCGCATCCTCGACGAGGGGGGCCCCGACTTCATCTGGGCCACCGCCGTCAACGACGCCGGCCAGGTCACGGGCGTGCTGGAGAAGGAAGAAGAGATCCACGCCGAGCCGCCCGCCGAGCCCGAGAAGAAGCCCTGACGGCCGCGACCGGCCGCGCCTCAGCCGACGAGGTCGCGGCCGAGTTCCAGGACTTCCTCCGCGTCGAGGACGCGGTCGTTGGACTCGAAGAGGGCCCGGACGGCCCGCTTGTGGATCTTCATCTTGAGGCCGCCGACGCCCAGCGCGCCCCACGCCTTGACACCGTCGCGGTCGACCCCCTGGTCGCCGGCCTCGACCCCCTCGACCCCCGACGGGGGGACGGCGTTGAGGTCGACGACCACGCGGAGGGCCGATAGCGCCCGCCAGGTCGCGGCCGGGAGGAGCTGGACGCCGCCGGCGCCCGCGGCGACGACCAGCGTCGCCCCTTCGAGCGCGGCGCGGGTCGTGGCGGGGTCGGCGTTGCTGAAGGGCGTGTAAGCGGCTCCGGTGGCCTCGCCCAGGCGCTCGGCCAGCTTGCCGGCGCGGGCCAGGTCGCGCGAGCCGACGGCGACGGTCGCCCCGCCGCGGCCGAGCAGCCGCGCCACCCGCTGGCCGACGGGCCCCGTCGCCGCGAGCACGGCCGCCTTCGCGCCGGCGAGCGAGCCGCCCAGGCTGGACGTCGCGGCCAGCACGGCCGCCGCGGCCGTGGTGTTGGAGCCGTTGGCGTCGAACAGGACCGAGACCCGGAAGGGCCCGAAGAAGGTCGACCTCACCTTCGCGAGCACGGCCTCGGCCTTCGCCACGTCCGAGCCGCCGACGAACAGCGCCGTGCGGCGGAGGTCGGACGGCCCCCGGGTGAAGAGGGCCCCGTAGACGAGGTCCTGCACGTTCTCGGGCGTGACGTCGCCGTGGCGGAACAGGTGGTCGACCTTGGCGTCGACCGCGACCACCGCGTCGAACACGCTGGGCTGGGGGTCGACGTCCATCTGGATCAGGATCGTTGCCTTGTCATCGGCCATGACGACCTCGGCGCGGTGGCGTGATGGGAGGCGTTGCGGATGGGTCGGAGTCCGTCCCGGCTGGGCGCGGACGGATCCGAAACGACGCCCTTCCCCCCTGGCGGGGGAAGGTGGCCCGGAGGGCCGGATGAGGGGGATGACGCGCCAGGCGGCCGTCAAATCTCATAACGGCCGATCGGGCGGGCCCTCGATATCCAACAGGGCTCGTGCTGGTCGTCCCCCTCATCCGACCCCTGCGGGGTCTGCCTTCCCCCGCCAGGGGGAAAGGCGTCGGAGAGGCCGCGATTCGGCCTCCCGGACCGCGTCGGTCACTTGGCGAACGGGTGCTCGACCGAGTCCTTCTTGGCGGTGATCTCGGCGATCTTGGGCTCGTTCTTCATCGCGTTGGCGATGGCGAGCTTGGTCGCCTCGTAGTTGAACTTGAGGATCTTGGCGTTGTCCTCAGCCTCGGGGTGGATGAACACGCCGCAGACGATGACCAGGTCTTCGGCCGCGGAGGCGGGGATGACGCCCTCGCCCACGCTGTCGGCGACGGCCTTGGCCACGGCGGACTGGGCCGGGCCGAACATCTGCACGGCCTGCTTCATCCCCTTGATCGTGACCTTGGTGATCATCACCGTGGCCGGCTTGGCGAGCAGGTTGGGCGTGAGGACCGCCAGCAGGTTGGTGTGGCCGTGCGACTGGTTGGCCAACGCGTTGGCGAAGGCGACGCCCACCGGGCCGTCCTTCTTGCCGATCAGCAGGTCGATGTGGGCGATCTCGTTGCCTTCGCCGACGAGGGCCTCGCCGATGTTCATGAGGATGTCGCTGGCCATCGCGTTCGCTCTCCCTGGATTCCTGGATTCGTTCTGAAACGCCCGCGCGGGAGCCGCTCCGGGCCCGGCCGCGCGCGTCCGGATCCGCGCCGCGAAGGGCCGGCGCGCGATCGAGACCCGCATGATAGACGGCCCCCCCGCGGCGGGCAACCCCCCGAAGATCGTCGGGGCCGGGCGAAACCCCGTTGTCTCGCGCCTCGCAAGCTGGTTGAATACTTGTCGAGCGGGGGGGCGTCCGCCCCGGGCCCGCTGCAACGATCCCCCTACGACGGAGAGAATGATGCACAAGCTCCTGACGCTGGCGGTCTGCGGCGTGCTCACCATGGGCCTGGGTGCCGCCCTGGCCGACGACGGCAAGAAGGTCACCATCGAGGGCGGCGGCGTCTGCGGCAAGTGCGCCCTCGGCGAGACCAAGGAGTGCCAGAACGTCGTCATCGTCGAGAAGGACGGCGCCAAGAAGACCTACTACCTGGAGAAGAACGACTTCTTCAAGGACGCCCACGGCGGCCTGGGCATCTGCACGGCCAAGAAGGACAAGCCGGTCAAGGTGAAGGTCGTCGGCACCTGCGAGGAGAAGGACGGCAAGCTCGTCCTGACCCCGACCGAGAAGATCACCAAGGTCGACTGACCGAGGTCGCGACCCGATCGCCCGGCCCCGCCCCGAGCCCCTCGGCGCGGGGCCGTCTTGATTCCCGCCCATGAACGTCCTGATCGTCGGAGCCAGCACGCGGGCCGCGGCCTTCTCGGCGCTCCGCGCCGGGCTCCGTCCCCGCTGCCTGGACCTGTTCGCCGACGCCGACCTCGCCGCCCGCTGCCCGGTCGCCCGCCTCGACCCCGACGGCCCGTTCGACCCGCCCGCGTGCGACGCCTGGCTCTACACGGGATCGATGGAGGCGCGGCCCGACCTCGTCGGGCGGCTCGCGAGCGCCGCCCCCCTGCTCGGAAACGACCCCGACGTCCTGCGCCGGGCCCGCGACCCCTGGGTCGTCACCGACGCGCTGATCGCCGAGGGGCTGCCGACGCCACGCCTCCGCCGCGTCGCCGAGGGCGCGCCGACGACGGGCCGCTGGCTCGCCAAGTCGGTCGCGACGGCCGGCGGCCTGGGCGTGCGATGGGCCCGCGACGCCGGGGGCGTCCCGCCGACGCACCTCCAGGAGTTCGTCGAAGGGCCGACGTTCTCCGCGCTGTTCGTGGCGGCCGGCGGCGATTCGCGGCTCGTCGGCGTGGCGCGGCAATTCCCGGGCGTCCCCGGGGCACCGTTCCTCTACCGCGGCGGCGTCGCGCCGTGGCCCGTCCCGGACGCGGCCCGCGCGGAGGTCCGCCGCGTCGGCGCGGCGCTCGCCCGCCGCTTCGCGCTCGTCGGCCTGCTCGGGGTCGACTTCGTCCTGGCCGACGGCCGGCCGTGGGTCGTGGAGGTCAACCCGCGCTACACGGCGTCCGTCGAGCTGTTCGAATACGCCTCGCGACGTCCGCTGATGCGCGATCACGTCCGCGCGTGCGTCGATCGCGAGGTCGAGGCGGAGGAGATCCGCGGCGGCGAGGCCGTCGGCAAGCGGGTGATCTACGCGGGGCGCCGGCTGACGTTCCCGGAGATCGCGCCGCCGTCGATCGAGGACGATTTCCTGACGCCGGACTTCGCCGACGTCCCGCATCCCGGCGCGGTCATCGAGGCCGGCGAGCCGGTCCTGACGGTCCTCGCGCGGGCGGAGACCCCCGAGGAATGCGTCGCGCGGCTGGACCGCGCCGAGGCGGCGTGGGTCGACCGGCTGGCCCCCTGACTGGGTATAGCTCTCGATCCCGGAGATTCCGGTGGATCGGGGGTGGGGCGACCGGGCAGGGTGTGCCTTTGGAATTTGGCGTCCGGCGTCTTCCCCCCTCGCGGGGGAAGACAGACCGCGAAGCGGTCAGATGAGGGGGACGCGAAGCACACGGGCCGTCGGGATTCGAGGGGCCGCCCGTCCGCGCCGGCGCGAAACCCGGCGGCCCCTCGCTCGTCTTCCCCCTCATCCGGCCCTTCGGGCCACCTTCCCCCGCCAGGGGGGAAGGCCGTTATGATGCCCCTTCAACCTCCGACGCGATCCGCCAAATTCCGAAGGCATACCCTCCGGGCCGGCCGCCCCACCCTTCACCCCCGGGGCTCGCCCCGGATCCATCGCCCGGAAACAGAGCTACTCCCCCTGATTCAGCGGAAGCTCTCGGACTCGCCGGGGAAGTCGCCCGAGCGGACGTCGGCGACGTAGCGGCCGGCGGCCTGTTTGATCGCCTCGCCGAGTTCGACGTAGCGGCGGGCGAAGCGGGGGCGGAAGCCTTCCAGCAGGCCGAGCATGTCCTGGATCACCAGCACCTGGCCGTCGCACCCCGCGCCGGCGCCGATGCCGATGGTCGGGATCGGGACCTCGGCGGTGATCGTCGCGGCCAGGCTCGCCGGCACGCATTCGAGCACCACCGCGAACGCCCCGGCCTCGGCGACCGCCATCGCGTCGGCCCGGATGGCGTCGGCCTGGCGCTGGACCTTGAACCCGCCGAACTTGCGGACCGACTGCGGCGTCAGGCCGACGTGCCCCATCACCGGGATCTGGGCGTCGACCACGGCGCGGATGGCCGCGGCGGTCCGGACGCCCCCCTCCAGCTTGACGGCCTTGGCCCCGGTCTCCTTCAGGATCCGCCCGGCGTTGCGGATCGCCTGGGGCCTCGACGCCTGGTAGGAGAGGAACGGCAGGTCGCAGACGACGAACGCCCGCCTCGCGGCCCGCGCGACCATCTCCGCGTGGTAGACCATCTGGTCGAGCGTCACGCCGAGCGTCGTGTCGCGGCCCTGGACGGCCGTGCCCAGCGAGTCGCCGACGAGGAGGCAGTCGACGCCGGCGTCGTCGAGCCAGCGGGCGGTGGGGAAGTCGTAGGCCGTCAGGGTCGTGATCTTGCGGCCTTGCTTCTTCCAGGCGTCGAAGTCGAGGACGGAGACGGGTCGGTCGTCAGTCGGCATGGCCGGGCTCTCGGGGGTGGAGGTCGGCCAGGAAGACGTCGGGCCGGTCGATCACGATTTTGTAACGATGGCCGATGTCCTGGTGCAAGTCCGTTCGCGCCGGGTCGCCGTCGAGGAGGTCGACGCCGAGGTCCGCGAACCACCGGGCGCCCCGGCTTTCGTAGAACTCGACCAGCTCCAGGGGGGAGATGAGGTTCGCCTGGGGCGCCCATTCCGAGGCCGCCCGCGTGGCCGCGGCGGCGGTGTACTCCAGCCGGCATCCCCGGCGGTCGGCCTGGTAGAGCAGCGCCTCGGGGGCGACGATCAGGTCGTCGGGGGCCGTCTCCTCGGCCACGGCGCGGCCGGCCTCGGCCAGCGTCGCCCACTCGTCGGGCGTCCGCCAGGTGGAGTCGGAGAGCCGGAGCGCCATCGCCGCGAACGCGAGCGCCGACGCGAAGGCGAGCCCCGGCCGCCGGGCGTCCAGGCGGCCCCAGGCCGCGCCCAGGCCCGCCGCGGCCGCGGGCGCCAGGCAGAGCCAGTAGTATTCGTGGTGCAGCTTCGCCGCGAGCGCGGCCATCGTCGCGGTCGCCAGGGCGGCCCAGGCCCACCAGACGCGCGCCCCCGTCGCCGCCCCCCGGAGGCCCCAGAGGGCCCCCAGGAACCCCAGCGGCGTGAACGCGCGGACGACCAGGAACTTCCCGATGGATCGCCACGTCTCGCCCGAGCCCAGCGCCCCCGGGCCGAGGATCCCCATCCAGATGTCGCGGTTCTCGGCCGAGGCCCCCGAGGCCGACAGCGCCGTCAGGTGCGACGCCCAGGCGTACCACGCGACGGCCGGCAGCAGCGCCGAGGCGCACAGCGCGACCGCCTTCCAGTCGCGACGCGGGAAGACGGCCAGCAGCGCGACCGCCAGGATGTAGGCCGCCGTGACCTTCGCCGCCAGGCCGACGGCCATCAGGCCCCAGCCGGCCGCCATCAGGGCCCGGCCCCCGCCCCGCGCGACGGCGCGGTCCCAGCAGGCCAGGCCCGCCGTGCAGGCGCCGATCATCAGCGCGTCGGGCTGGAACGCCCGGCCGTAGCGGATGACGATCGGCAGCATCGAGAACGCCGTCGCCGCCGCCAGCGCCGGGCCCTCGCCCCAGCGCCGCCGCGCCATCGCGTAGACGCCCCACGCCGCGAGCGTGGCCGCCAGCGCCGAGGTCAGCCGGCCGCAGGCGTCCAGGGGCAGGCCCGACGCCCGCCGCAGGCCGACCACGAGCGCCTGGTAGACCGGCGGCTCGACGGGGAAGTAGTTCGGGAACGGGCCGGTGTCGAGCCGAGGCCGGAGGAAGCCCGACCCGCGCTCCAGGTTCCGGGCGACCATGGCCGTGGGGACCTGGCGGCCGACGTAGTTCTCGGCGATCGGCTGGCCCGGGTGGAGCGAGCGCAGGACCAGGCCGGCGAGCAGCGTCAGCGCCAGCCGCGCGGCCTCGGCCCCGCGGCGGGGGGCGGGCGTCGCATCGAGCGTTCCGGAGGGCTTGGGGGTCGTCATGGCGATGGCCGGGCTTTCTATCGTGAAAATCCGCTCATAGAAGAAACGCGAGCGATTTTCGATTGCATCGCTCGCATCGGCGTGTCACGATGCGCCGAATCCCATCTCTCGCCCCCGGCCCGGCCGGGGGGCCGTCGCGCCCCCCCTCGCGGGCCCGTCCCTCTCCACGTCAGGAGGTCGCCATGATGCTCGTGAGCGAAGTGCTCGACATGAAGGGCCGTCGCGCGGTGACGATCGACCCCGAGGCCACCGTGCACGAGGCGGCGGCCAAGCTGGTGCAGAACAACGTCGGGTCGCTGCCGGTGGTCGACGACGGCCGGCTGGTCGGCGTGATCTCCGAGCGCGACGTCATCCGGCTGATGCACCACCGGGGCGACGGCTTCGGCCGGCTCCGCGTCGTCGACGTCATGACGTGCAACCCGGCCACCTGCCGCGTGGACGACACGGTGGACGACGTGATGGGCCTGATGAGCGAGCGCCGGATCGCCAAGGTCCCCGTGGTCGAGGACGGCGCGCTGGTCGGCGTGGTCTCGGTCGGCGACGTGGTCAAGGTGATGTACGACAAGGTCTCGTCGGAGAACCGGCATCTGTTGTCCTACATTCAGGGGGTCGTCTGACCCGCGCCCGGCCGATCACGCCGCCCCGGGATCCGCGTCGACGTCGCCCGACGCGGACTCGGGCGTGAGCGCCGGCGGCAGGCCGGGGCCGCCCGCCTTGCGGTGGAGGTCGTGGCCCTCGGGGATCGGGCCGTTCCAGCGGCCGTAGAGGGCGGTGAGGTCGGCGAGCCGGGCGGCCTCGGCCGGCGTGGGCCGGCCCGGGAGCATGCGCCAGCCCCAGTTCCCCTCGCCCCGGCCGGGGACGTTCATCCGGGCCTTGCTGTCCAGCCCCAGCACGTCCTGCATCGGCGCGATCGCCACCTGCGCCACCGAGCCCCAAGCCTGGCGGATCAGGTCCCAGCCGAACTCCTGGCCGTCGGTCCCCACGAACCGCAGGGCGAACAGCCGCTCCTCCTCGATCTCCTCCAGCGACTGCGTGGTCTCGACGTGGGGGTTGGAGATCCAGCCGTAGCTGGTGTCGTTGTCGTGCGTGCCGGTGTAGGCGATGCTGTTGACGACGTGGCGGTACGGCAGGTGCTTCTCCGCCTCCGGGTCGGGCGAGAACCCGAACTGGAGCACCCGCATCCCGGGCAGGTCGAACTCGTCCCGGAGCGCCTCGACCGGGGGCGTGATGACCCCCAGGTCCTCGGCGATGAACGGCAGGTCGGGGAAGTGCCCCTTCAGCGCGTGGAACAGCGCCGGTCCGGGGCCGGGCACCCAGCGGCCGTTCACGGCGGTCTCGGCCCCGCCGGGGACCTCCCAGTACGCCTCGAAGCCGCGGAAGTGGTCGATGCGGATCAGGTCCACCTGCTTCAGCAGGGCGCCGATCCGCTGCGTCCACCAGGCGTAGCCCTCGGCGGCGTGGGCGGCCCAGTCGTAGAGGGGGTTCCCCCAGAGCTGGCCGGTCTCACTGAAGTAGTCCGGCGGCACGCCCGCGACGAACGTCGGCCTGCCCTCGGCGTCGAGGAAGAACAGGTCGGGGCGGGCCCAGACGTCGGCGCTGTCGTGGGCGACGAAGATGGGGATGTCGCCGATCAGCTTGACGTCGTGCCTGGCGCAGGTCTCGCGCAGGGCCCGCCACTGCTCGTAGAAGACGTACTGGACGAACTCGTGGAACCGGACGGCCTCGGCGGCCTCGCGGGCGAACGCCTCCAGCGCGTCGGGCCGGCGCGAGACCAGCTCGGGCTCCCACTGGAACCAGGCGGAGCCGTTGCGGACCTCCTTGATCGCCATGAATAGCGCGTAGTCCTGGAGCCAGTGCTTCTCCCGCTCCACGAACCGGTGGAACTCGACGTCGGCCGGCGAGGACCGCGCGAACGCCCTGGCGATCAGGGCGTTCTTGGCCCGGATCACCTCCATGTAGTCGACGTGGTCGGTCGCCGGGACGGGCTCGGGGAGGTCGGCCTCCTCCAGCCAGCCGCGCTCGACCATCGCCTCCGGGCTGATGAGCAGCGGGTTCCCGGCGAACGACGAGTGCGACTGGTATGGCGAGTTGCCGGCGCCCGTCGGCCCCAGGGGGAGCGTCTGCCACCAGCGCTGGCCGGACGCGGCCAGGAACTCGACGAATTTGTGGGCCCCGGGCCCGATGTCGCCGACGCCGAACCGCCCCGGGAGCGAGGTCGGGTGCATGAGGATGCCGCTGGACCTGGGGTATCGCATTCTCTCGCCTCGTGGGTCCTCGCCTCGATCTCGCCCCGGCGGCCCGCGTCGCCGCCCTCGGGGGATCAGCCCGTCGCCTGCAGGAACCGTTCCAGCGCGTCGCGGAAATCGGCCCGGTTCTCGATGTGCGGCATATGCCCCACGCCCGGCAGGACTTCCAGCCGGGCACCGGGGATCTCGTCGGCCAGCCCCCGGGCCACGGCGGGCGGGTTGACCAGGTCGTCCTCGCCCACCAGCACCAGGCACGGGACGGCGACGGCCCCCAGCCGGCCGCGGGCCTCGTGGTCGGCCGCGGCGCGGGCCTGGCGCGAGAACGCGGCGACGTCCTGCGGCCAGGGGTTGCGCTCGGCGAACCGGATCAGCCCCTGCACCTGCTCCGGGTGCTCGTAGAACGCCCGGCCGACCAGCAGCGGCAGCGTGCCGTTCGAGAACCGGACGGCGTCGCCCCCCGCCATCTCGCGGAGCTGGATCCACGACTCGATCACGGCCCTGCGCCAGGGGGTGGTCTCGGCGTGCGTCGACGCCAGCACCAGCGACCGGACCAGCCCCGGATGCCGCAGCGCGACCTCCTGCGCCACCAGCCCCCCCAGCGAATGGCCGACGACATGGGCCCGGTCGACGCCCAGGGCCCGCAGCCAGGCGGCGACGTCGTCGGCCATCTCGGCGGTGGTGTAGGGGGCTTCGGCCCGCCAGCTCCGGCCGGCGTCGCGCGAGTCCAGGGCCAGGGTCCGGAACGCCTTCGCGAAATGGCGCTGCGCCAGGCTGAACGCCCGATGGTCGCCCCCCAGGCCGCTGAGGAAGACGAGGACGTCGGGCCCCTCCCCGGCCTCCTCGTAGTAGAACTCGCGATCGTCCAGGGAGATGGTCGGCATCGGCGGCCCGTGTTCGCGTCGGCTCCCCGCGGGCTCCCGCGGGCGTCGTTGATAGCGTATGCCGGGCCGGGCTCCCAAGGAAGTCGTCGGGGCGAAGATCGCGAGGATTGCGCCCGGGATCAGGCTTCGGGGAGGGGGGCCAGGCGCTCGCTGCACTGGCCGACGACCTCGTGGGCGACCTGGTTGGGGCTGTAGCCGCGGGGGAGCCGGAGGAGGGGCTTGTCGTAGCGGTCGCAGAACGCCTTGACGTCGCCGAAGGCGTGGCTGGACCAGCGGATAGCCAGGATCACCAGGGCGACGTCCGGGCGCGCGACGGAGGGTTCGAAGTGGTCGATGGACTCGTGCTCGCGGGTCTCGATCCAGATCAGCTCCTTCAGGTTGA